>POVV01000410.1_pt1 | contig 28780 bp, 19 predicted proteins | sample 1560271 | NCBI WGS metagenome assembly POVV01 (sample SAMN08337232, study PRJNA429181) | Bioreactor metagenome, whole genome shotgun sequencing project. | biome: cows' rumen and soil; feature: anaerobic; isolation source: anaerobic chemostat enrichment culture, galacturonate as sole carbon... | reverse complement strand
TGGGAACGCTCAGCAGCAATACGTGGGGAGCTGCCTGTGTTATTCCTCGTTACATCGACAATGGAATCGAAAACAAACAGTTTTCGTACTGGGGTGGAAACATCGTTTTCAGCAAAAAAGACAATCTGTTCCATTTATTCGTTTGCGGCTGGCCCGAAGACTCAGCAAAGGGGCACGCCACATGGCCCGGCTCCATTGTTTATCACGCAGTATGCAAAAACTCCATCGGTCCTTTCGTGGTAAAAGACACCATCGGACCAGGGCATAATCCGGAAATATTCCAACTGGCAGATGGCCGGTATGGGCTTTATGTCATCGACGCCTGCTACGTAAGCGACCACTTAAACGGACCGTGGACCAAAAGAAAGCTGGACTTTGATCCGCGTGGCAAACGAATCATCGAAGGGTTATCGAACTTGACATTTGCCCGCAGAGCGGATGGCTCCTTTCTGATGGTGTGTCGCGGAGGGGGGATATGGGTGAGCAAAACTGGACTTTCGACGTACTACCAGCTAACCGACAAGCGTGTTTACCCCGATGTAGAGGGAGAGTTCGAAGACCCCGTTGTATGGAGAGATCACATTCAGTATCACCTGATCGTTAACGATTGGTTAGGACGCATCGCCTTCTACCTGCGCTCTAAAGACGGAATTAAATGGGTCGTAGATCCGGGAGAGGCTTACGTGCCGGGCATCTCCAAACATCCCGACGGAAAAGTAGAGGAGTGGTTCAAATACGAACGCATGAAAGTGTTTCAAGATAGATACGGACGCGCTATCCAAGCCAATTTTGCCGTTATCGATACACTGAAAACAGAAGATAAGGCGAACGACAACCATAGCTCGAAAAATATCTCCATCCCGCTAAATCCGGGCGTATTGCTCACCATGCTCAACAAGCGACCGCTGACACCAGACAGTCGGACAATCGAACTTAAGATAGCCGCCGAACCGGGATTCAATCCGCAGCAGGAGATTGAGCTATCTAGCCTCCGATTCGGAGCATCGTCTGAGGTTAATTACGGAGGAGGATGTAAATTACTGAAAACCAAGAAAGCCGGAAACGACCTTATTCTGATTTTTGATGCAACAGGGCATGGAATAACCGAAGAGGAGTTTGCACCGAAGCTTATCGGAAAGCGAAAAGACGGAAGGTTACTTTACGGCTACACACGTCTGCCGTGGGTCGACTACAAAGAGCTATCGTGCGACGAACTCTTGAAGCAATATTGACCTGACGTATGCACGAGCTGTAACCGCTCAAAGGTCAGTTCATTGAAATTGATTGCGCAAGCCAATCACTCGGTTTTTCCTAGAGAAAAAACCTTTTTGATCCAGTCAAAAATACCTTCTCACCTAAGTGAGACGAAGTTCTCACCCGAGTGAGTAAATCGTCTCACCTAGGTGAGAATATCTACCCACCTAGGTGAGAAAGCAATTATGTCGGCACCAAAAACGAATTATGCTTGTTTGATAAGTGATTAATGGGCGTTCGTATACTCCTCCGAGCCATACTCTTCGAGAGCTAGCTCGATGCAGAAGACCGTTTGCTCCGAAGAGCTTTCCTTGACGAACAAATATCCTTTGTGCAAACGGAGAATTTGCCGACAGAGACTCAAACCAATACCCGAACCTTCGGTCTTAGTCGTAAAGAAGGGGACAAAGATCTTTTCCTGCATTTCGGGCAGAATGATCGGGCCATTATTGGCTATTTCGATCAAGATACGATCGGTGGTTTGCTGTAGACAGACACGGATGCTGCCTTGCGTTTGCCCCTCCAAAGCCTGCATAGCATTCTTCAGCAGATTAAGCAATACCTGCGAGAACTGATTCTCATCGCCGAAGAGGAAGATCGACGACGGCGATGATTGAATAGAGAAAGAGATGGCACGTATCTTCATATCGCCCTGCAACAACTCGTATAGATTCTGAAGCAGACCGCTCAGCGAGAAGAGCCGTTTATCGGGTGGCGGCAAATAGGATAGGTGGCGGAAGGACTCGGTAAACTCCATTAGCCGTTCGCCTTGCGTGCGGATAATATCGAGCCCGCGATGCACTTTCTGATCGACATCCGTATAGGCAGACAGTGTTTGAGACAACGAGATGATGGGAGCGATGGTATTCATTATTTCGTGTGTAAGCACATGAGTGAGTTTGCTCCACGACTCGCTTTCACGGTCGGTCAGTTCATTGGCGATGTCTTTGACCGACAGCAACGTAATGACTTCGGTCTGCAACTTCATTTCACTCCGCGAAACGCTCAAATTGTTATGTTGTTCAAGAAACGATTCTACCCCCCGACGGTTGACGAGCGCGTCATCGCCAAGCAACATATGTGCAGCCCGGTTGGCAATGACGATCTGTCCGGCAGCGTTCCATGCCAGCACGCCGATAGGAACTTCTTCAAGTAGCGACCGGTAGAATCGGTCTTGCTTCTGATGATCAGCTTTGGCTTGAGCCAGCAGCTCGTTGATGCGGTTAAGCGAGCGATGAAGCTGTTGTTGTTCATAGACCTCGCCTGTCTCAGGAAAATAACACATATTCTCTCGATCTTCTACCGCATCAAAGAACAGCCTGATTTTGCGATTGAAGGAGTTGAGCCGACGCACAAGAGACGCTATTTGTAACAATGCACATCCCGTAAGAATAACACCGATGATAATGCCCGTATGCGACCACAACAGCCAAACCCCGGCTCCGGCTGTAAAAAGGATCAGCAGCACGTAGGCCAGAATCAGAAAGTAAAGACGCTGATTGAACCACATAGACTTGCTCACGTTTTAAATCGTTTGAGTTTATTATACAGGGTTTGCCTGCTCACGCCCAACTGTCCGGCAGCGGCGGTCAGGTTGCCTTTGTTCTGCTCGATGGCTGCTTCGATCGCCTGCCGCTCTACCTCTTCGAGCTGGGGGACGATGGTTGTCGGCGTCCGGGGCTTCCAGCTTTGTGCCATCAGCATATCTTTGGGGCGAATAACATCGCCTTCGGAGAGAATCACGGCTTTCTCGACCGCATGTTGCAGCTCGCGGATATTTCCCGGCCAGTGGTAGCTGCAAAGTTTCTCAATCGTTTGTTCGTGCATACGCAACTGCTTCCTCCGGTATTTGGCGGCATACTTACGCAGAAAGGTATCGATAAAGAGCAGGATGTCGTCACCTCGTTCGCGCAACGGAGGAATCTCCAGATGAATGGTATTGATGCGGTAAAACAAATCTTCGCGGAACTGCCCCTCGCGAATCAGGAGCGGAAGGTCTTTGTTCGTGGCGGAGATCAACCGAAAGTCGACCGGAAGCGGTCGGCTACTCCCCACCCTGCTGACGTTGCGACTCTGAAGCACGTGGAGCAGCTTGGCCTGAAGCGATAGGGGCAGATTGCCGATCTCGTCCATAAACAGCGAACTCTTGTCGGCCGCTTCGAACTTGCCCGGACGAGTCTCATAAGCATCAGTAAAGGCTCCCCGCTCGTGTCCGAACAGTTCGCTTTCGAACAGCGATTCGCTAACCGCTCCCATATCCACACTGAGCATCGGGCGGGCAGCGCGGGTCGAAAGGCGGTGAATCTCCCGTGCCAGCATCTCTTTGCCAGTTCCGTTCTCGCCCGTTATCAGTATGTTGGCATCGGTTCCCGCTACCTTGCCGATGACTTTAATGAGGTGCAGCATAACGGGCGAATGTCCTACGATCATCTCCAATCCCTCTTTGCAAGCGGAGCCGACGGCCTTCGAAGGTTTGCGGGCACTCTGATACGCCTCCTTGACCTTTTGCACCAACGTCCGGTTGTCCCACGGTTTAAGCAAGAAATCAAAAGCCCCATTCTTCAGTGCTTTCACGGCGAGTTCTACATCGCCATAGGCGGTGAGCATCACCACCGGAAGCGAGGGAGCTATCTGACGAATCTGCTTGAGCCAGTACAACCCCTCATTACCGGTATTGATTCCGGCCGAGAAGTTCATATCGAGAATCACCACATCGACCGACAGGGTGGTAAGCAGAGAACTGATCTGGTTGGGGTTACTTGCCGTCCGAACCTTGCTGAATTCACTCTCAAGCAGTAGTTCGATGGAGGCAAGCACGCTTTTATTATCGTCTACAATAAGAATCGTTCCGTTTTCCATACGCAAAAGTTAACAGGGTTGAGTTTCGTGGTAAAGGTATTTGTTTTCGAGACTCGCTGCAAGAGAGTGTCTAAGATTTGGACGTTTTCGGGCGAAGAAAATGAAAAAAGGAGAAAAAGCAGGGCGACTGAACCCTATTCGCACCCCATCGTCCAACAATTGGACGATTTAACGTATAAGAATTGGACAATACACTTTCAATAAACCAAATAAAACACTGTTATTCAGCGTATTGAAAATAACGGCACGGCATTTGTCTCTTCGCTATCATGAAAAGAATATATCTATTATTACTCCTGCTACCAGTACATCTGCATGCACAAGAGCCCATGTCGCTCAACGACTGCATCCGCATGGCTTGGAGCCGAAGCCCCGAGATACGGAACAGCGACATAGAGATTCGCGAAGCGAAAGCCGATTATTTATCGGCCGTCGGTTCGTTTCTGCCACGGGCAACCGTTCGTGCCGAAGCAGGCAGCAGCCGGGGGCGAGTCATCGACCCGAAAACAAACAGCTACACCACCGATTCTTTCGAAGAGGGAACGGTAGGACTGGACATGACCTTATCGCTCTTCGAAGGCTTTGCACGCATCAACCGGTTGAAGTTTCGACAAATCAACAAAGAGCGCAGCCGGTGGAAGCAACAAGAGTGCTACAACGACCTCGCCTACCGCGTAACCGACGCTTACTATAAGGTAATACTCGAGGGCAAACTGCTTGCACTTGCCGCCGAGCAAAGTCGGCTGAGCGAACGATACCTGAAGCAAACCGAACAGTTCGTAGCGTTGGGTTTGAAGTCGGTATCGGATTTGCAGGAGGTCAAGGCTCGCCAAGCCGGAGATGCCTATCGGCATGAGTCGCGACAGAACAGCTATCGGTTAGCGATTCTGCAATTGCGGCAGTTAATGAACCTGAATAAAGAGATCGCGTTGATACCGACCGATTCGATAGAGGAAGAGACTCTTCCGGCACCCGAAATAATACAAACAGAATCACTATACGAGCAATCGCTCACAGCCCTGCCGGCTGTCCGGTTGATGACGCTTACGCAACAAGCCGCCCGCAAAGAGCAAGCGATGGTGGCGGGACAGTTTGCACCTTCGCTCTTTGCCCGCTTTCAGGTGAACTCGCGATACGCCCATACGCTTTTCTCGGCACCACAGCTACGCGACAATGTAGGCAATTACATCGGCATAGGTATCTCCTTTCCGTTGCTGGACGGATTAGAGCGCATCGGCCGACTCCGAAAACAGAAGTTGAACCGCTATCGGTTGCAAAACCAAGAAGAGACGCTGAAACAGGAGATATACGCCGATGTAGAGAAGACCCTTCTCGCCCTCCATGCCGGCAGAGCGGAGCACCGGCAAGCCTTGCAGCAAGTGGCTGCCGAACGGCAGGTACTTCGCGAATCGGAGCGAAAATGGGAAGAGGGGCTTCTTTCCGTATTCGAACTGATAGAGGCACGCAACCGCTTTATCTCTGCCAAAGTGGAGCTGACCCGTGTGCGTCTGCAAGTAGAGATGAACCGAAAGATGGAGTACTATTACCGCTACGGGCGGTTTACCGAAACCAATTAATAACGAAACAAATGGATACACCTATTGAGAGAAAGACCATACTGAAACGTAAGTATACAGGAATAGCGGCAGGGATATTGATTGTCACAGCAGTGATTCTTTTCTTTATTTTCCGCAACACCTCTTCGTCGATGAGCGTAGAAACCAACCGCCTGACCATAGCCACAGTTACAAAAGGAGAGTTTTCGGACTACATCCGCATCGTGGGGCAGGTGATGCCGACCCATATTATCTATATGGATGCCATCGAAGGCGGACGGGTCGAAGAGCGGCTGCGCGAAGAGGGGGCGATGGTCAAAGCCGGAGAGGTGATTTTGCGGCTGAGCAACCCGTTGCTCAACATCGGCATCATGCAGAGCGAAGCGGATTTGGCTTATCAGGAGAACGAACTACGCAACACCCGCATCAGCATGGAGCAGGAACGGCTGCAACTGAAGCAGGAGCGCATCGGCGTAAAGAAGGAACTGATAGCCAAACAGCGTCGCTACGAACAATACGCGCGCCTCATCGAGGAACAACTGATTGCACAAGAGTCGTTTCGCCAGGCCGAGGAGGAGTATGAAGCCGCCCGCGAGCAGCTGGAGGTGATCGACGAACGCATTCGCCAAAACAACATCTTTCGCGAGAGTCAGATCGGCAGCCTCGACGAGAATATACGTAACATGAAACGCAGCATCATTCTCGTACGCGAGCGGCTCGAAAGCTTGAAAATCAAAGCACCGCTCGACGGTCAAGTGGGTAATCTGGATGCACAGGTGGGGCAGTTGATTGCCGCAGGCGAACACATCGGGCAGATTATCACCCCGGAGCTCAAAGTACAGGCACAGATCGACGAACATTACGTGGAGCGTGTAGTGACGGGGCTTGCAGCGGATTTCACACGCGACGGTGCGAACTATCGGCTTGAGGTCGGCAAGCCCTACCCGGAGGTCAAAGACGGACAGTTTCGTACCGATTTGCAGTTTATCGGAAGCAGGCCCGAAAACATCCGTGCCGGACAGACCTATCACATCAACCTGCAACTGGGAGACCCGGCACAGGCGGTATTGGTACCGCGTGGAAGTTTCTTTCAAATAACCGGAGGCAGATGGATGTATGTTGTAGATGAAAATGGTAAATTTGCCACGAGACGATCGGTTCGTATCGGAAGGCAGAACCCGCAATACTATGAAGTAACGGAAGGGTTGAAGCCCGGCGAACGGGTAATCATCTCCGGTTACGAATTGTTTGGAGACAACGAACGTTTACACTTAAATTGAATCTATGGACTATTTCTCACAAATTCGACAGAGCCACCGCATCCGACGCCCGCTTTCCATACTCAACGTATTCGGATTATCGATCTGCATCGGAGCATCGCTGCTCATCTTTCTATACGTGTGGTCGGAACTGAGCTACGACTCTTTTCACAACGGGGCACATGTGTATCGTGCCGAAAGCCGGCTTTATGAGGGCGACATATTGACCGACAATTGGGCAACCACAACTTACGGACATGCTCCAGTTATGAAGCGGGAGATTCCCGGTATCGAAACCTATGTGCGGATAACCGCCCAAGACCGCGAACAGGTAGTCAGCTACTTCGAGAGGCAGTTTACCGAAGAGGCCTACTGCTACACTGAGCCGGCTTTCTTCGAGATATTCAACTTCCCGCTTGTTCGGGGTGAAACTTCGGGGCAGTTGCTCCGCCCTCATACGGTGGTTGTCTCTGAGAGTGCCGCCCACCGCTACTTCGGCGACAGCGAGCCGTTGGGCAAGATACTCACTTTTCGCACAGCCACCTCACAGCAGACATTCGAGGTGACAGGCGTTATGGCCGATATGCCTACAAACTCGCACCTGCGCTACGACTTTCTGCTCTCCTACTCGTCTATTCCTGCCAAGAGTCAGGACATTTGGTACATTCACGGTGTTTATACCTATCTTCGCCTAACTCCCCAAAAATCACCCGCCGACATTGAAGCCGACTTCGGTCGCCTATCCGACAAATACAAGACAGACGCGCTTAAGCATAAAACGTGGGCGGTGGAACTGATTCCGTTAACAGACATCCACCTGACTCCTCAGAAAGCCTATGAAAAAGAGATAAAGGGAAGCCGTACCGCCATAGCCATTCTACTGGTCATGGCCGTTGTCTTGCTGGTCATCGGATGGGCAAACGCACTGAACCTGACCATCGCCCGCTTTTTGGAGCGTGGCAAAGAGTTCGGGCTACGCAAAGTATTTGGTGCTTCACGCCGGCAAATCATCACCCAAGGCTTACTCGAATCAGGCATCACCCATCTGCTGGCAGGGTTTATTGCTTTGGGCTGGTTGGAGCTTTTGCTCCCCCTGATTTATCGCTGGACAAACAGCTACTTCGGAACAACACTGATCGCACACGCTCCCTTTTGGGTACTGTTCCTTATCATTCTTTTAATCGGCACACTGTTTACCGGACTTTACCCGTCGCTCCTGATGCTAAAGATTCGCCCGTCAGAGATCATGCGTGGCACGTTACTTCACGGAAAACGCGGCAACCGAATGCGAAAGCTACTGATCGTAGTTCAGTTCATCGCCTCGTTCGTACTGGTGACAGGAACGATCACCGTCATCGCCCAAATACGCTATATGCGCGATGAAAGCGCTCAACCGATGATGCACCGGATGCTCATCGTGAAACATCCTTCGTTTACCCCAAAGATGGAACTCCGCATGGAGAGCTTCAAGAAACGACTACAACAAGAGCCCGACATCGAGTCTGTCGCTCTATCAGGTGCTGTACCGGGGGTGGAAGTGGCCAATTACTTCACCAATCGCCCATTTGGCAGCGACCCGTCGCAAGTCAAACTAATTCAGATGTTCGCGGTAGACTGTAACTATCTTTCTACATACGCACAAGAGCTGGTATGCGGACGCGGATTTTCCGAGACATACGGAGATGAGCCAAACAAAGTCGTACTCAACGAAGAGGCCGCCCGTCTGTTAGGCTACCCCTCCCCGCACGAGGCCATAGGCAAGCAGTTGAAGATGGAGATACTGGCCGAACCGCTCGAAATAATCGGTATTGCCAAGAACTATCACCAACAGTCGATGGCTGTGGCTTACAAACCGATCTTGTTCTTCCTGAAAGAGAAAATACCGTTCATTGCCACTCCTTATATATCGATATTGTTCAAAGGAAACCCCAACCAACAACAGGTAGAAATGGTAGAGAAACTTTATCAGCAGTATTTCCCCGATTCACTGTTTCAGCATTTCTTTCTCAACGAGCTTACCGACCAGCTATATAAACAAGACCGGAACTTCGGGTGGATCTTTGCAGCTGCTTCGCTGCTGGCTATCTTTGTAGCTTGTCTCGGGCTCTGGGTGGTGGCACTCTTTTCAGCACTCTCGCGTCTGCGTGAGATCGGCATCCGCAAAATTCTGGGAGCGGGCAAGATAACCCTTTTCTGGGTGCTGACTCGCGAACTGCTGCTACTCACACTGGTGGCATCGGCTATCGGCGTGCCACTATCAGCCTTCTTGCTCACCTCTTGGCTCGAAACGTATGCCTTTCACATCACCCTATCTTGGTGGATGTACTTGCTCACCTTCGGGATACTGACACTCATAGCCACCTTTACCCTGTTGCAACAGGTTTGGCGTACCATCCGTCTCAAACCGATGCGCATTTTAAAAAGCGAATAGTAATAAACCATCAAACAAACAAACAAATCATGATTAAGACAGAAAAACTCTCGATGCTATTTACAGCCACCGAAGTACAAACCAGAGCACTTAACGAAGTAAGCTTACAGGTAGAACAAGGCGAATTCGTAGCCATCATGGGGCCATCGGGGTGCGGCAAGTCGACCCTGCTCAATATTCTGGGTACGCTCGATTCGCCCACTTCCGGATCTTACTTTTTCGAAGGCAAGCGAGTAGACAAGATGAGCGAAAACCAACTGACGGCACTTCGTAAAGGAAACCTGGGCTTCATCTTCCAAAGTTTTAACCTGATCGACGAGTTGTCGGTCTACGAAAATGTAGAACTCCCACTGGTTTATTTGGGCATGAGAGTATCCGAACGAAAGGCGAACGTGCAAAGAGTGCTTGAAAAGGTGAATCTGCTGCACCGCGCCAACCACTTTCCCCAACAACTTTCGGGGGGGCAGCAACAGCGGGTAGCCATTGCCCGCGCCGTAGTAACCAATAGCAAACTGCTGCTCGCTGATGAGCCGACGGGCAATCTCGACTCCGTCAACGGTATCGAAGTGATGGAGCTGCTCGCCGAACTGAACCGGCAAGGCACTACGATTATTATCGTCACCCACTCGCAGCGAGATGCCGCCTATGCACACCGGGTGATCCGGTTGCTCGACGGCCGAATTGTATCCGAGAATATCAACCGTCCGCTCGAAGCCTCTAAAAACGACGCTGTATGATCATCGAAAATTATTGGCGCAGTGCCTATCGGAACCTGATGAAACAAAAAAGATTTAGTTTTATCAACATTACCGGACTGGCAATTGGCATGGCCTCGGCGCTGCTCATTCTGACATACGTAACCTTTGAGTTCAGTTTTGACAAGATGCACACCCAGCACGACCGGATATTTCGTGTGCAAAGTACTTTTCACGAAGGGGAAGAACTGACCGATTACTGGGCTACCAGCTCCTTTGGCTACGGATCGGCGATGAAAGAGAATCTGGCAGGCATCGAAGATTACACCCGCATCGGTTCGATTATACAGCCGGAACAGATCGTAAAATACGGTGAGCTGACGCTGAGGGAAAATCAGATAGCCTATGCCGACCCGGGAATCTTCCGCTTATTCGACTTCGCCCTGCGGAAGGGCGACCGCAGAACCTGCCTTTCCATGCCCCGTCAGGTAGTCATCACCGAACGCATCGCACAAAAATACTTCAAAGACGAGGAAGCACTAGGCAAAATACTTGTTTTCAACAGTAATATAGGAAAGATGGAGTGCGAGGTAACAGGAGTAATGGACGAGATGCCCTCGAATTCGCACATACGGTACAGCTTCTTGCTCTCCTATACCTCTCTGCCGGTTTATGTACAAGAGTATTGGTACAAACACGAAGCCTATACGTATGTGTTGCTCGACTCTCCGGAGCGTAAAAGAGAAATCGAGCAGGCTTTCCCGCAGATGGCAGAGAAGTATAAAACGGACGAAGCTTTAAAGAACAAAACATGGGGCGTATCACTTATTCCCCTATCAGACATTCACCTGACCCCACAGGTTGGCTATGAAGCCGAAACCAAAGGAAACCGATCGGCCATGATCGCCTTAATCTTTGCCGCCATCGCTATTTTAGCCATTGCTTGGATTAACTACATCAACCTGACGGTGGGGCGCTCGATGGAGCGAGCCAAAGAGGTGGGTGTGCGCAGGGTAATAGGTGCATTTCGTAAGCAACTGATAGCACAGTTTCTGTTCGAAGCGTTGCTGATGAACTTGATTGCTTTGGTGCTGGCCATAGGAATCATTGAAGTCATTCTTCCCTACTTCAATCAGTTGGTGGGGCGCAGTGTTAGTTTCTCGGTATGGCTGACGAACGATTGGTGGATCGCCCTGGCAACCGCTTTCGTTGCAGGCATCTTTCTGTCGGGCTACTATCCGGCATTGGCACTGCTTAACCGCAAGCCGATTACGCTACTGAAAGGAAAATTCCTTAACAGCACATCGGGCAAGCGCACCCGGAAAGTATTGGTGGTGGTGCAATACACCGCATCCATGGTCTTGCTTTGCGGTACACTGGTCGTATTCGCACAGCTCAACTTCATGCGCAGTCAGTCGCTGGGGGTAAAGACCGGAGAAACCCTCGTCATCAAATTCCCCGGACAGACAGAAGAAATGAACACCAAGCTGGAAGCCTTGAAGAAATCCATTGCCCGGCTGCCACTCGTACATAAAGTAACCTTCTCGGGGGCAGTACCGGGCGAGGAGGTCGCCACCTTCCTGTCAAACCGCCGCACCAACGATGCCTTGAAACAAAACCGCCTATACGAAATGCTCTCGTGCGACCCCGACTTTATTGATGCATACGGATTGACGATAGTAGCCGGACGGGGGTTCTCCGAAGAGTTCGGCGACGACAAAGACAAACTGGTTATCAATGAAACTGCTGTTCGTAACCTCGGTTTTTCTTCCAACGACGAAGCCATTGGCGAACGAGTCAACGTAGAGTGTACCGATGCTCCCATGCAGATTATCGGAGTGGTGAAAGACTACCATCAGCAGGCACTGAGTAAAAGCTACACTCCGATTATGCTAATTCATAAAGACAAGATAGATTGGCTGCCGCAACGCTACATCTCCGTCGTGATGACTGCGGGCGACCCGAAAGAACTGGTAGCTCAGGTGGAAGAGTTATGGAAACGGTACTTCGCGGACTCAAGCTACGATTACTTCTTTCTTGATCAATACTTTAACCATCAATACAGACAGGACGAGGTATTCGGTTGGATGATCGGTTCCTTCACCGGCTTGGCTATCTTCATTTCTTGCCTGGGGCTGTGGGTATTGGTCATGTTCGCTTGCAGCACACGCACCAAAGAGATGGGCATCCGTAAAGTATTGGGTGCTTCGCGCTGGAATCTGTTCTATCAGTTAGCGAAAGATTTCTTCCAACTAATTTTGATTGCGATCGTCGTTTCCCTGCCTATAGCATGGTTCAGTATGGAAAACTGGCTTAGCCACTATGCCTTTCGCACGGAAATGAAAGTCACGTTTTTTATCTGGCCAGTATTACTGTTGTTCTGCATTTCATTCATTACGATTGCCTGCCAGGCATTTGCAATTATCGTCAGCAAACCTGCACATTCGCTTCAGTATGAATGACCCTATTCGGAGCAAGAATAAATATGCGATGTAGTTTATCTGCTTAAAAAGAATAATTATCAACCTTTTTTTGTATTTTTGCCTCATTATGCACGTCGGCTATCCCACAAGCCGGATAATAACCAACGAACGAATGAGAGTAATTGATTTAATACATAGCAACGAGAAAACAGCTTTTTCTTTCGAGATACTACCGCCTTTAAAGGGAACAGGAATCGAGAAGTTATATGAAAGCATAGACATACTACGCGAATTTGACCCGAAATACATCAATATCACCACACACCAGAGTGAGTATGTATACAAGGATTTAGGCAACGGACTGTTTCAACGCAACCGCTTGCGCCGCCGTCCGGGCACGGTAGCCGTAGCTGCAGCTATTCAAAATAAATACAATATCACCGTGGTGCCTCACCTGCTGTGTAGCGGATTTAGCCGTGAAGATACGGAATACGTATTGCTCGATCTTCAGTTTCTGGGCATCACCGACCTGCTGGTGTTGCGTGGCGATAAGGCCAAGCACGAATCGGTATTTACACCCGAAAAAGGCGGTTACAGCCACGCAGTCGAACTACAAGGCCAGATCAACAACTTCAATAACGGTATCTTTGTAGATGGTTCCGAAATGAAAGTAACCAATACCCCCTTTTCGTACGGCGTAGCCTGCTATCCCGAGAAACACGAAGAGGCTCCCAATATGGAATCGGATCTATACTGGCTTAAGAAGAAAGTAGAAGCGGGTGCAGAATATGCTGTCACCCAGCTGTTCTATGACAACAGAAAGTATTTCGAATTTGTGGATCGCGCCCGAAAGGCAGGTATTACGATACCAATTATACCGGGCATCAAGCCCTTCAAAAAGATATCGCAATTAAGCATGATCCCTAAGACTTTCAAGGTCGATTTGCCCGAAGAGCTGGCACAGGAAGCGATGAAATGCGCCAATGACGAAGCAGCCTATCGGGTCGGTGTAGAATGGTCTATCAAACAGTGCCGGGAGCTCATGGCTCATGGCGTTCCCAGCATTCACTTTTACTCTATCGGAGCGGTAGACAGTATCAGTGAAGTAGCAAAATCTATTTATTAATATGTTTTTCAAAGACGTCATCGGGCAAGAAAAGATCAAGCAAAGATTGATCCAAGAGGTAAATGAAGGCCGCATCCCTCATGCCCAAATTATCTGCGGACCCGAAGGAGCCGGAAAGTTGCCACTTGCATTGGCTTATGCACGCTACATCAGCTGCACCAACCGCTCGGAGGGAGATGCTTGTGGCGTCTGCCCATCATGCGTCAAGTTCAACAAACTAGTGCATCCCGATGTACATTTCGTATTTCCCGTAGTAAAATCGGGACGAAGCGATGACTATATCGTAGAGTGGCGTCGACTTGTATTAAACAATCCCTACTTCACACTCAATCATTGGTTGAGCGAAATAGCTGCCGAAAATGCACAAGCAGTTATCTATACGAAAGAGAGCGACGAGATCACGAAGAAGCTCAGCTTGAAATCAAGCGAAGGTGGATACAAAATAACACTCATCTGGCTACCCGAGAAGATGCAGACAGCTTGCGCCAACAAGCTTCTTAAATTGCTCGAAGAGCCACCCGAAAAAACACTCTTTCTACTCGTTTCGGAAATACCGGAAATGCTCTTAACCACTATACTCAGCCGAACACAACGCATTAATGTTCGCAAATTGGATAAAGCGAGCATTGCCAACGCGCTGCAAACAAAATACGGAATAGCACCGGCCAACAGCCTATCGATAGCGCATCTGGCCAACGGAAGCTTTGTCAAAGCACTCGAAACGATTCATCTGAATGAAGAAAACAAGCTGTTCTTCGATCTCTTCGTTAACCTAATGCGCCTCTCCTACCAACGAAAGATTAAAGAGATGAAACTATGGAGTGAACAGGTAGCAGGTATCGGGCGCGAGCGACAAAAGAATTTTATCGCTTACTGCCAGCACATGATACGCGAAAACTTTATCTTTAATCTACAGGAAGAGGAGCTCAACTACTTAACATTAGAGGAGCAACAGTTTGCCACCCGATTTGCACCGTTCATTAACGAATGGAATGTCATCGGTATCATGGACGAACTAAGCGAAGCAGAGCAGCATATTGAACAGAACGTCAATGCAAAGATGGTCTTTTTTGACTTCTCACTCAAAATGATCGTACTGCTCAAACGCTAAGCAAACTAAAGAGGAAATACACTAATATATAAAAAAGATGGACTTTAAACTGCATAATGGGAGTGGCAAGCTTTGCTGCAAAGGTTGCTCCCGACAAGATAAAAAGCTGAATACTTACGACTGGCTGGCCGATATCCCCGGCAATGCCGAAGAGAGCGAGATGGTAGAGGTTCAGTTCAAGAATACGCGCAAAGGATTTTACCGCAACAGCAATAAAATAAAGCTGGAAAAGGGGGACGTGATTGCCGTAGAGGCAACTCCCGGACACGATATTGGCGTAGTTACCCTAACCGGTCGGTTGGTTCCACTTCAGATGAAGAAAGCCAATATAAAACCGGACGCAGAAATCAAACGCATCTATCGAAAGGCAAAACCGGTAGACATGGAAAAGTACGACGAGGCCAAAGCCAAAGAGCATACTACCATGATTCGTGCACGGCAGATTGCAACGGACTTGGGACTGAACATGAAGATAGGCGACGTGGAGTATCAAGGGGATGGTAATAAAGCTATCTTCTATTACATCGCCGATGAGCGAGTGGATTTTCGTCAACTCATCAAAGTATTGGCCGATGCTTTCCGCGTACGCATCGAGATGAAGCAAATCGGAGCCCGCCAAGAAGCCGGACGCATCGGCGGTATTGGTCCGTGTGGCCGAGAGTTGTGCTGTGCCACCTGGATGACAAGCTTTGTTTCGGTCTCGACCAGTGCCGCACGTTTTCAAGACATTTCGCTGAATCCACAAAAACTGGCCGGGCAATGTGCCAAATTGAAGTGTTGCCTGAACTACGAAGTAGATTGCTATGTAGAAGCTCAGAAGCGTCTGCCGTCGCGCGAGATCGAATTGGAAACCAAAGATGGTCTCTTCTACTTCTTCAAAGCGGATATCCTGACGAATCAGATTTCGTATTCGACTGACAGGAACTTCCCAGCCAATCTGGTAACCATCAGTGGCCGAAGAGCTTTTGAAATCATCGGAATGAACAAAAAAGGGTTGAAGCCCGACAGTCTTCTCGAAGAGGAGCAAAAGCCTGAACCTAAAAAGCCGACTGATCTGCTCGAACAAGAGAGTCTGACACGCTTTGACCGGGATCGCCGTCGCAAAGAGGGTGGAAACCGTGAAGGTGGTGATAATGGAGGCAACCGGAACCGGAAGAAAAGAAAAGGCAACAGCAACCGCCCGCCGTTAGAAGCCGGTACGGAGAGCGACAAAGCTCAAAAGACTGAAAGGACTAATAAGACAGAACGTCCCAACAATAGAGAGAGAAACCGTAACGCCGAAAGGCCTCGCGGCGAAAGACCTGCTGCCAATAACGAAAGAGCCGAAAGGGGCAATCGCCCGCCGAGAAACGAAAACCGACCGGCGCAGCAGACAGAAGGTAACAACAATGGCGCCTCACAACAAAGGCCTCGAAACGACAGGCCTCGAAACAACCGTGGACAACAACCACGAAACAATGGAAACAACAGACCGGAAAAGCAAAAAAACAATGAAGGTTCTGCTCAAGAATAGCGGTATGTTACTGCTTACCTCATGCCTGGCAGTTGCATGCATGAAACAAACAGTGTATCATTCTTATCAATCCATCCCTAACAAGGGGTGGAATAAGAATGATACACTCATTTTTCAAATACCCATTACCGATTCATTGCCCGCCACCTTGCAATTAGCGGCTGAAGTACGTAATAGTACGACGTATCCATATCAAAATTTATTCGTAATCGTTTCGCATAACCTACAAGACAGCCTCACTTTTCAAACCGATACACTCGAACTCGTTTTGGCCGACCAAGAAGGCAACTGGAAGGGAAGTGGATGGGGCAGCCTACTCCAATCTACACTTCCTTTAGGTAAAGTAAATGTACAAGGAGCAGGAAATTATATACTAAAAATGAGTCATGGGATGAAAGATGAAACATTGGCAGGCATACGCGATGCCGGCTTATCATTGACCCACTAAATTCGTCTTCCCCTACCGGCATCAATTCGCAGGAAAATAAACAATAAAATAGTGAACCCCCACAGAGAAGATCCTCCATAGCTAAAGAATGGCAGAGGAATACCGATTACAGGCGTTAAACCCAGTACCATCCCCACATTTATAAAAAGGTGAAATAACAAGATACTAACCACCGAATAACCATATACCCGCCCGAATGCAGAGGGCTGCCGCTCGGATAGCGCAATCAAGCGAAGAATCAATGTAAGAAACAGGAGCAGTACCACCGATGATCCTACAAAACCTTGCTCCTCGCCTATCGTACAGAAGATAAAGTCCGTGTCCTGCTCCGGAACATATTTAAGTTTGGTCTGCGTACCATTCAGAAAACCTTTTCCTAAAAGCCCCCCCGAACCAATGGCAATCTTCGATTGATTTACATTGTAACCGGCACCTGTCAAATCTTGCTCCATGCCCAACAACACTTTGATACGAATTTGCTGATGTGGTTCAAGCACATTGTCAAATACATAGTTACTTGAGTACAGAAAGCCAATGCTTCCCAATGCAAACAGCCCGATCAATAGATAAGAGCGTTGCCGACCACTAAGCCACAAATAGATCAAATAGATAATCGTACACAAACAAAGTATCCATTGCACCCATACCAAATTAAACGGGATTATGTATTCGGAAACCAAGTAAGACAGAAGTAGCACCAACACACTCACTCCAATGATGTTGCGCACGGGCTCCCATCTCTTCTTATAAACCCACACCATGCCACCGGCAAAAAGAAGTACCATCGACAAGACTGCAAATTCACCGATAGGGGTTGGCGTATCGGCGATAAAGACTTGGTCAAACCGGACACCCACCACGAAGTAAATCACCGCACACAGCCCCGAGAAAAGAACTACACCCGGCATGCCTTCACGATACAGCATGAGAAAGAAAGCCAGATAGACCAATGCCGAACCAGTCTCTTTCTGTAATATAATCAGCATCATCGGGAGCAGTATGAAGGTAATCAGTGCAATCATACATTTGGGCTTCTTAATACTGAAGGAATAGGAGTTGATGTATTTAGCCAACACCAGCGCAGTGGCAAATTTAGCAAACTCAGCTGGCTGAAGACTTACCGGTCCTAACTGGAGCCAGGAGCGCGACCCTTTAACATCGGGGGCAATGAAGATTGTAACGATCAACAGTAGAATCATCCCCACATATAAGATGTACGCAAACATGTCATACATTCTGTCTTCGAGCATCAGCAATACAAAGCCAAGGCCAAACGAACAGATAATCCATACAAACTGCTTGCCTGCACGCGTGGAGAAGTCAAGAAAATCCCGATCACCATAATCATAGCTTGCTCCGCAAATACTGAACCAGCCAATGGTGACAAGAATCAGGTAGACGCAGATGGTAACCCAATCTAGTGTTTTCCACAAACTAACGCTCCTGGTAACCATATGATATTACTTTATTACAAAGTTCCTCCGCTCGTGCTTCACTTTCGGGAGATAACTTACCATTTAAATACTGTTCCATAATCAAAGCGCCATAGGGCACTCCGAAAGTAGCTCCCCAACCACCGTTCTCTACATATACCAAAACAGCGATCTTGGGTTTATTCATTGGAGCAAACCCCATGAAAGAGGAATGGTCGTGTCCACGGTTCTGTGCTGTTCCGGTTTTTCCACAAACCTCAATACCCGGAATATTGGCCAATCGACAAGTACCACCCGTTACTGCAGCACGCATCCCCTTTACTACTTCTTCATAGTGAACGGGGCTGATTGTTGTCTTCCTCGGAAAGCGATAAAGACTATCTAATTGATCGTTCTCAATCTCTTTGACGATATGGGGAGTAATGAAATGACCACGATTGGCAATAGTAGCGGCCAGATTGGCAATTTGTAAAGGGGTAGCCAAGATTTCACCCTGTCCAATTGCAATACTAATCACGGTCAATCCATTCCAACGCCCCCGATAGGCTTTGTCATAAAACTGAGCGTTGGGTATTAGCCCGCGCCCCTCGCTGGGTAAATCAACTCCCAACCGATAGCCGAATCCTTGCGATACCATATGATCCTTCCATACGGTTATGGCATTTTGTGGTGAACCGTATTTACGATCGCCAAACATTCGAAAAAGCCCCCAACAGAAGTAGGAGTTACAAGAGGTGGCCAAAGCAGGAACCAACGGCAACGGCGAACCATGGGCATGACACCCCACATGAAGGCTACCGTAATTAAACCCATGCTGACAAGGATAAGCGGGTGTATTCTCCTGAATAATTCCCTCTTCCAAGAAAGTCAATGCCTGTGCTGCCTTGAAAGTCGATCCGGGAGGATAAGCGCCCATCAGTGCCCGATTAAGCAATGGCTTCTGAAAGTCGCGTTGCAACATCAAATGATTCTTTCCGCGTTGGCGACCTATCATAAGGTGAGGGTCAAAAGTAGGCGAAGAGACCATACAGAGTATCTCGCCCGTTTCCGGCTCAATGGCAACGATGCTTCCGATCTTATCTTTCATCAGTCTCTCGCCCAGCATTTGCAGATCAATATCCAAACTCAGCGTCAGGTTCTTTCCGGGCACGGGACGCTTATCGAGTTTCCCATCCATATAATGTCCCTGAATACGTCCGTGCGCATCACGAAGCAATATTTCAACCCCTTTTTCACCACGCAACTGCTTTTCGTATGATTTCTCCACACCCAGTTTCCCAATATAATCTCCTCGGATATAATACTCGTCAGATTCGATATCTTTCATGGAAACCTCGGCAATATCGCCCAATGTATGGGCAGCTGCATTGTAAGTGTACTGTCGAATAGTGCGACGTTGAATGTAAAATCCGGGAAATTTAAACAGTTTTTCTTGAAACACACCAGACTCCTCGGCAGAGAGCTGAGCCATGAAAAGCTGATTGGTATACTTTGAGTATCCGGGGTTTCGCCGACGATCCTTCATATCGCTGATAATCTTCAGAAATTGCGCTTGAGTGATATTCAATGCCTGACACAAATCAAGCGTATCAAGGTTTACGACCTCTTTCGGAACAATGGTAATATCATAGGCTGGTTGATTGAAAACCAACAGTTTTCCATTGCGGTCGTAAATGGCTCCGCGTGACGGATACTGAATTTTATTGAGAAAAGCATTGCTATCTGCATTTTTCTTGTAGTCATCGGTCAAGAGTTGCAGCACGAAAAGGCGTAGTACATAGATAAGTATCACTACAATAGCGGCACCTCCGATTACAAATTTACGTTTTTCGAGATTATAATCCTTAGCCATGCTTATTTTCTTATTCCTTCAACAGCCATAATACACGTACAAGTCAACAGCGTACAAGCCACCACTCGCAATAATAACAAAGGAAGACTGGTAAACGAGAAGAACTCAATAGAGAGCAAGGTCAGCTGATGCACAAAAACAGTGGCCACCATAAATTTAAAGAAAGGAAAGACACCCATCGTCTTAAAAGACGGCACGATACTATCCAACAGATCGCGCGGCATAAATAAACGCAGGAAATAAGGGCGTGAAAAGGCCATTAAGGTAGTCGCAGCGGCGTTCATACCCGGCGTATTAGAGAATATATCAATGATAAGTCCTAGGAAGAACCCCCACAACATTAATTCATTGCGCGAAGTACCCGAAGCAAACTTCAATATAAAATACACATAAAGGAAAGGGGTAGCATATCCTGCAATATGTATATGATTTAAAATCAGTACTTGAAGAAGCACCAATCCAACAAACCATCCAATTCTATGTAAGTAGGTTATAATCATTCTTTTCTTATGCTATTGTGCTCAAGTTCGCGTTGTTCTTCTTGATTATTCTTGGCAATCACACGTACATTGCCGATTTTACCAAAATCAGTGGCCAGCTTAATCTTCAATAAGTACGATAGACCATCGTTCGAATCGGTCATATCATCCACCGTACCAATCATAACACCTTCGGGAAAGACCGTAGAATAGCCGCTAGTCACCACAGTGTCGCCTAAGTTAAACTCGGCATGGCGAGGCAGATCCTTCAGATAGGCATATCGGGAATCTCCATGTTCCCATTTCAGATATCCAAAATACTGGCTGCCTACAATCTTACAGCTAATGCTTGATTTACTGTTTAGTATCGAAATAACAACCGAATAGTTGGGAGAAGTTTTATAAACGATCCCTACCACCCCATTGCCATCAATCACTCCCATATCCTCCCGTATTCCATCGCGTGCCCCCTTATTGATTGTGATGTAATTATCGACCGCATTGATACTATTATTCACGACATGTGCCTTAAATATATTATATTCTGTCTGAGGTAAATTTCTGAGGCTGGTGAGCGTAATCGAATCCAGCTGATGTTCAATTAAAGCTTTCTCCAAATGAGTAATCTGCTGTTCAAGCAACATATTGCGGTCGAGTAAATCTTCGTTTACTGCCTTTAAATGGAAATAGGAGGTGATTCCACCGGATACTTCATAGATCTTCCCGGATACTACGTTTGCCGAAGTAAAGAACACACTTTGCTGATAGTGATTAAAGCGAAATAACAAAACAAAACTGGCTACCTCCAGCAAAATGAAGAGGAACCAGTAGTTGTATTTTAAAAGGAAATTCAGTAAATTTCGCATAGGAAGAAAATTTGATAATGTGATAATATGCCAATATACTTCATTGCCATACTGGCACATTATCAAATCGAGCTCATTACTATCTCATCAAGAACGAAAAACGGTCTACATTCTTCAATGCCACGCCTGTGCCCTTAGCCACTGCGTGCAGCGGATCTTCGGCAATATGGAATGGTATGTTAATTTTATCCGTCAAGCGCTTGTCCAAGCCACGAAGTAAAGCACCTCCACCGGCCAGATAAATTCCGTTGTGAACGATATCTGCATACAATTCGGGAGGTGTGTTCTCCAAGGCATTCAGGATGGCTGTCTCTACCTTTGAGATCGACTTCTCGAGGCAGTGAGCTATCTCCTGATAGCATACCGGTACTTCCATCGGAAGAGCCGTAATACGGTTTGGTCCGTGCACGATATAATCTTCGGGAGCATCCTCACCCAACTCTGTCAAAGCGGCACCTACGTGAATCTTGATACGCTCGGCCATACGCTCGCCTACCTTCACATTGTGTTGGCGGCTCATGTATTCCTGAATATCGGCTGTGAAATCATCACCGGCTATGCGAATGGAGTTATTCGCAACAATTCCTCCCAATGAGATTACAGCAATTTCGGTAGATCCACCACCTATATCAACGATCATGTTACCTTCGGGAGCCTCAACATCAATGCCAATACCAATAGCAGCTGCCATCGGTTCGAATATCAAATAAACATCGCGTCCTCCGGCATGTTCAGCCGAGTCGCGCACGGCACGCAACTCTACCTCGGTACTACCCGATGGCACACCAATCACCATGCGCAAGGAGGGTGAAAAGAGATGATTGCGTGTATTGACCTGCTTAATTAACCCGCGCATCATCTGCTCGCAAGCATAGAAGTCGGCAATCACACCATCGCGCAGCGGACGAATCGTACGTATATTTTCGTGGGTTTTTTCATGCATCAGCTTGGCTTTCTCACCTACGGCAATCATTTTATCCGTGCGGCGATCAAGCGCTACGACCGACGGTTCGTCTACCACAATCTTACCATTGGTAATGATGATTGTATTGGCCGTACCGAGATCCATCGCTATTTCTTGTGTAAAAGAGAATAATCCCATGTTGATTTAATTATTAAATTAGTGTTTAAAGTGACGAATGCCTGTAGTAACCATGGCAATGCCGTGTTCGTTGCAGTAGTCAAACGTCAACTGATCTTTTACTGATCCTCCGGGTTGAATGACTGCCGTAATACCTTCGTTTCCGGCTATTTCAACACAGTCGGGGAAAGGGAAGAAGGCATCTGAAGCCATCACAGCTCCAGTCAGATCAAACCCAAAAGATTTTGCTTTCTCAATCGCTTGCTTCAAGGCATCTACACGAGAGGTCTGACCCACTCCACTGGCAAGCAACATTTTGTCTTTCACCAATACAATAGCATTCGACTTGCTATTCTTTACTATTTTATTAGCAAACAACATATCTTCCACTTCTTCGGGAGTCGGAGTTTTATCTGTTACAACTTTCAAGTCGGCAGTGGTTTCAATATTGAGGTCTTTTTCTTGTACCAATACACCATTCAGCAATGAGCGGAATTGTTTTTTCGGTAACTTACCCTCTTTACGTACCAAGATGATACGATTTTTCTTCTGGCCCAAGATCTCAAGTGCATCCACATCATAATCAGGAGCAATGATTACTTCAAAGAAAAGCTCGTTAATCGCTTCGGCAGCTTCTTTATCGATTACACCATTCGTAACCAACACACCACCGAATGCCGATACCGGATCGCCAGCCAATGCAGTCTTGTACGCTTCAAGTACCGTAGCAGATGAAGCCAAACCGCAAGCATTGTTATGTTTCAGGATGGCAAACGTCAACTCTTCGAATTCATCAATCAACTCAACGGCTGCGTTTATATCCAGTAAATTATTATAAGAGATTTCTTTGCCATGAATCTGATCGAACATCGCATCGAGGTTTCCATAGAAATACCCCTTTTGATGAGGATTCTCACCATAGCGTAATGTCTTCTGGTCATTGGTAGAGCAACGGAAAGAAGAACCCTCCTCTGCATCGAAGTAATTAAAAATAGCCGAGTCATAATGAGAAGAGACAGCAAAAGCTTCTTTAGCCATCCAACGACGCTCTTCAAGTGAAGAAGTAGCACCATGCTCCATTAACATATCAAGCAACGGTTTGTATTGTGCTTGTGAAGCCACAATAATCACGTCGTTATAGTTCTTTGCAGCAGCACGAATCAAAGAAATTCCGCCGATATCGATCTTCTCGATAATCGCAGCATCATCGGCACCCGAAGCAACAGTAGCTTCGAAAGGATAAAGGTCAACGATCACAAGGTCAATTTCGGGTATTTCGTACTTCTCAATTTGTTGCATATCCTGCTCCAACGAACGGCGGCAAAGAATTCCGCCAAATACTTTGGGATGCAATGTTTTCACACGTCCGCCAAGAATAGATGGATAAGTAGTCAAATCTTCGACTGCTTTACAGGGATATCCCAGCGATTCAATAAACTGACGAGTTCCTCCTGTTGACAGAAACTCTACTCCTTCTTCATGCAGTTTGGTAATGATTTCATCCAAACCCTCCTTATGATAAACCGACACCAAAGCGGTTTTAATTCTTCTTGACTCAGACATTTAGTTGCTATTAAGTATTTGGTGTGCAAAGTTACGAAATATTGTATTACGCTTATACATATTGAGCCCAAAATTAAGAATAAAAAAGCACTGGCTCATCGTTCCATGGCCAGTGCTTTCTTTAAAGTCATTTTATTTCGTTTTCTCTTACCAAATAGAGACACGTTTCGCTTCGGGCAGATAGAGAGAATCTTTCTCGGTTACCCCGAAGGCGTCGTACCAAGAGTTAATGTGCGGAAGCGCACCATCCACACGCCATTTGCCAAGCGAATGAGGATCGCTTTTGGTTTGCAGCAACACCTGTTCGGGGCGGATATTGCCTGCCCAGACACCTGCATAAGCCAAGAAAAAGCGTTGTTCGGGAGTCAATCCGTTTACCTCCTTCAAGGGAGCGGTTGCCATTGCCTTCTTAAATGCCTGGAAAGAGACCTGCAAGCCACCGTGATCGGCAATGTTTTCGCCCAACGTAAACTTACCATTGGCGTGTACACCCGGAGCTACCTGAATGCTATCGAAGAAGTTGGCCATCACCGCCGCACGGGCTTCGAAGTTCTTTGCATCCTCGGCTGTCCACCAATCTTTCAAGTTGCCTTCTTTATCGAACTGACGACCTTGATCATCAAAACCATGAGTCATTTCGTGACCGATTACAACGCCAATAGCTCCATAATTAAAAGCATCATCGGCATTCATATCGAAAAATGGGTATTGGAGAATTCCGGCAGGAAAACAGATTTCATTGGTCGACGGATTGTAATAGGCATTCACGGTTTGCGGTGTCATGCCCCATTCCTCCTTATCGACCGGCTTGCCAAATTTAGCCATCATTTCGGCATATTGCCAAGCGTTGGCACGCTTCATGTTCGCCCAGTATGAATCGTTCTGGATCTCAAGCGAAGAGTAGTCTTTCCATTTATCCGGGTAGCCAATCTTTACGTGGAAGGTAGCCAGTTTCTCCTGAGCCTTCTCCTTGGTTACATCACTCATCCACGACAAACTTTGAATACGTTCGCCCAAGGCGGTTTGTAGATTCTTCACCAGCGTTACCATTCGTTCTTTGGCGGCAGCAGGGAAATATTTCTCTACATACATCTGCCCTACAGCCTCACCCAATGAGCCATCGACTGCCGAGACAGCACGCTTCCAGCGCGGCTTCATCTCCTTTTTACCCGAAAGAGTGCGACCATAGAAGTCAAAGTCCTGCGCCACAAACTCATCGCTCAAAGTGCCGGCAGCCGTATTAATAAGGTTCCATTGCAGGTAAGCAATTTGATCTTCCAGTGGAACGGTATCAATAATAGCTGCTACTTCTTTCATTGTTTCGGGTTGAGAAACATTCACCTCTTTTACCTCTTTCAAACCGGTGGCATCAAAGAAAGCATCCCAGTCGTAAGACGGTATATCCTGCTTCAAGGTTTCGAGTGATAGTTTATTGTAGTTCGCATGCGGGTCGCGTAGCTCTACATTCGAACGAGAGGCTTTGGCAATACGGGTTTCAATGCCCATCACAGCCTTTGAAGCCTTCTGAGCCTCTGTTTCTGTAAATCCGGCCAATTGGAACATCTTCACGATATGCTGTGCATACTTAGTCCGAATTTCCTTGGTATGATCGTCCGTATCAATATAGTAATCGCGCTCTCCCATACCCAGACCAGCCTGATAGGTATGTATCATGTTCATGGAACTGTTCATATCGTCGGCGCCTACATAAAGTGCAAAATAAGGATTCATTCCACTCTTTGCCATACGGGCGATAAGTGGGTAAATCTCTGCTTTGCTCTTTAGCTGTGCGAGCTCGGTAAGCTCGGCTTTGATCGGAGCAGCACCTTCACTGTTCAACTTCACACTATCCATGGCTATATTGTATAGATCGCCTATTTTTTGCGGAATACTACCCGCCTCATGTTTGCCCGAAGCAAGCCCTTCTATCAACCCTCGAAGTTGTTCGCGGTTGTTTTCGGCCAAGAGATCAAATGATCCAAAGCGGGCATACTCGTCTGTGAGGGGATGATTCTTCATCCAACCACCGCAGGCATATTGATAAAAACTATTACCGGGCATAGCCGTGGTGTCCAGATTGGCAAGATCAATGCCAGTCGTTTGCTCGACACTCTTGCTACTGTTGCATCCTGTTGTCATAAGGCAGAGGGCAATAATGGGTACATACTGAGTTATTTTCATACTATAATAAAATTAGTTTTTCACTTCATCCAGCTCCAGCGAAATCTGTTCCCACTCCTCGACTATACGGTCAAGTTGTTGCTTCAGTTTCTGGTGCTGCTCATACAAAGCCATATCTGAGGCTCCTTCGGGGGTTGCCATCCTAACCTCAAGTATGGCAATCGCAGACTCTGTTTGTCCGATTTGCTCCTCGCAGTCGGCTACCTGGCGCTCTAGCTTCTTGATTTTTTTATTCAATTCTTTCTGGGCAGCATAGTCCAGTTGTGCTTCCCGTACCGGAGTCGGGGCAGGCACATCACTTTCGTTCTTAGCCGCCGTAGGCGACGACGATAGCGAAGCCCCTTTCTGGAGTTCATCCAACGTTTCCATCTTTTTACGCTGCAAAAAGTCGTAGATACCTCCGAGGTGTTCACGAACCAGTCCGCCACCGAACTCATATACTTTAGTCGCCAATCCATCCAAAAAATCACGATCGTGACTAACCATTATGACCGTTCCGTCAAAAGCCCGAATGGCTTCCTTCAATACATCTTTGGTACGCATATCCAAATGGTTGGTCGGCTCATCGAGAATAAGCAGATTGACCGGTTGCAGCAATAGCTTTATCATGGCCAAACGAGTGCGTTCGCCTCCCGATAGCACTTTCACCTTTTTGTCCGATGCTTCGCCTCCAAACATGAATGCTCCGAGAATATCGCGAATCTTCAAACGAATATCGCCCACCGCTACCCGGTCGATGGTATCGAATACTGTCAGACTTTCGTCGAGCATCTGTGCTTGATTCTGGGCAAAATAACCGATCTGTACGTTGTGCCCGATGGTGAGTTTGCCTTCATAGTCTATCTCGTCCATGATGCACTTCACCAAGGTTGATTTACCTTCGCCATTTTTGCCTACAAAGGCAACCTTCTCGCCCCGGTTGATGGTCAGGTTGACATCGTGAAAAATCACATGACTCCCGTACGCCTTCTTCAACTCCTCACAAATAACAGGATAGTTACCGCTTCGGTTGGCAGGTGGAAACTTCAGCCGTAACGAAGAATTATCTTCTTCGTCAACTTCGATACGCTCTATCTTATCCAGTTGTTTCTGCCGACTCTGTACCTGCACAGCTTTGGTGGCCTTGTAACGAAATCGTTCAATAAATGCCTCTGTATCTTCTATCTGCTTCTGTTGATTCTCGTATGCGCGTAGCTGTTGTTCGCGACGATCCTTGCGTAACACTACATATTCGTCGTACTTGACCCGGTAATCGTGTATTTGTCCGCAGGTAATTTCAATCGTGCGTGTGGTTACTCCATTTAAAAAGGCACGGTCGTGGCTTACCAGCACCACGGCATTGGCACGGGTAGAAAGAAACGTTTCGAGCCATTGAATACTTTCAATATCGAGGTGATTGGTTGGTTCATCAAGCAGCAGCACATCGGGCCTGCGTAGTAGGAGCTTGGCCAGTTCAATACGCATACGCCATCCCCCCGAGAATTCGGAAGTAGGCCGGTCGAAGTCCTCTCGCGCAAAGCCAAGTCCCATGAGCGTACGTTCAATCTCCGCTTGAAAGTTAGTCCCTCCCATCATCAGGAAGCGATCGTTTTCGTGGGTAAAGCGATCAATTAGTTTGTGATAGTCCTCACTTTCATAATCGGTACGCTCGGCAAGCTCCCGGTTCAGGCGTTCCAGTTCGGCCTGCATCTCGAATATATGTTCAAAAGCCCTCTCGGCTTCTTGTATCACTGTACGGTTATCGGCCAATACCATCACCTGAGGCAGGTAACCAATTGTTACATCGCGCGGAATGCTTACCGTTCCCCCGGTAGGGAGTTGCAATCCTGCCAATATTTTGAGCATGGTCGATTTTCCGGCACCGTTCTTACCTACCAAGGCAATGCGGTCTTTTTTATTAATAACGTAGTTTACGCCTGCAAACAGTGCGGTGGCATTAAATTCTACGGTAAGTCCTTCTACTGAAATCATATCTATATTTATGTCCTATGAAATTATGCCCGCAAAGATACGTATAATTGAGGAAAGGCACAGAGGGTGACGGCTAAAATAACAAGCAATACACATGAATAAAGATATCAAACGCAGACCAATCGCATCAAAACAACTTTTTGCACATAAATTATTAAAATATTTATTTATTTCAGAAAAAACATTATCTTTGCCAATACATCATATACTGATAATGTTAAACAGATATCAAATAAGACCAACTTTATTGAACGACTTTATCGTCAATCTTCGTCTAACCAACAAGATTGTCAGGTACTTATTCATAAAGTAGGCGATAGGACCCATTGAAAGTAAGCGACGGTAGCAAGATTAACTTAATTTAATAATTTATATTATTGTATTAGAATATTGAATACACAACAATACGATGAGTGAGTTTCTCATGCAGGTGCCCCCAATATATTTACGGAATCGTAATAATATTGGCCATAAGGAGAAGAAAGCAAGTGGTTTCTTTTTCAATAAACTGATCACACTTATTGCAACAACTCCCATGCGCATAGTTAATGAGTCAATGATAATCCAGTCATTGCACCTTAGGGGTTATCCTCTTCTGATAGAAATTCAAAAACAATTCTCTAAAAACAAAAGATGGGTGGTGAATCTGTTCACACTCCCACTTATATGTCTGTTTTTT
>POVV01000409.1_pt1 | contig 28824 bp, 32 predicted proteins | sample 1560271 | NCBI WGS metagenome assembly POVV01 (sample SAMN08337232, study PRJNA429181) | Bioreactor metagenome, whole genome shotgun sequencing project. | biome: cows' rumen and soil; feature: anaerobic; isolation source: anaerobic chemostat enrichment culture, galacturonate as sole carbon... | reverse complement strand
GAAGCAATTATGCATATTATGGCTGGAGGTGAAGCGTCATGAGAGAAATCTGGAATCGTTTGTCAGGAAAACAGTATTTCCGCCCCCTCATCATTTTTATGATAATTCTGCTCTTTAACGGTATTGTCAGCAAAGGAGAATTTTTCACACTTTCCATCGTGGATGGGCACTTATACGGGCGTATTATTGACATTGTAAGAAATGGAAGCAAGCTCATGATACTGGCTGGCGGCATGACTATGATACTGGCAACGGGCGGAACCGATATTTCCGTAGGCTCTATCATGGCGATCAGCGGAGCCATTGCCTGCAGCATTGTAAACGGGAATATTTTTCCGTCATTCCATGGGAATGTTGCCGCGGCGATTATTCTCGCGATCCTTGCAGGAATGATCAGCGGCATCTGGAATGGCTTTTTAGTGGCTAAAATAAAGATTCAGCCAATTGTAGCCACCATGATTTTAATGGTGGCGGGCAGGGGAATCGCACAGCTGATCACCAGGGGAAAGATCGTTACGATTACTTCAGATGCCTATTATTTTATCAACGGAGGTTATATTCTCGGTATTCCCTTCCCCTTGTTTATTGTGCTTTTTCTAGTAGGTTTTTTAGTTCTATTTACAGGAAGAACAGCCTTTGGCCTGTTTTTGGAATCTGTGGGCTGCAATCCGACTGCATCAAAGTACGTGGGCATTAAGGTTGACCGGATGCTGCTGGCAATCTATACACTTTCCGGAGCCTTTGCTGCGGTGGCCGGTTTGATTGAAAGTGCTGGGATCAAAGGTGCGGACTGCAACAATGCGGGGCTGGGGATTGAAATGGATGCCATTCTTGCCGTAGCAATTGGAGGAACCAACTTAATGGGCGGGCGTTTTTCCATTCCAGCCAGCGTCATAGGAGCATTGATCGTACAGAGCATCACAACAACAGTACTGGCACTGGGAGTTCCGGCGGCCTATATCCGTGTGTTAAAGGCTTTGTTGATTATTATCATCTGTCTGTCACAGTCAAAACAATTTAAGGATCTGATCATCAAGCGCAAAATGATAAACAGAAAGGTGGTTGGTAACTGATGGAGCAGACGGGAAAAAGAAAAAGGGTTCAGATCAATAATATTTCACTGGTTATCACCGTTGTGCTGTTTGTCCTGATGTTTCTGTTTGGTTCTGTAAAGTACAATAACTTTTTATCTTTATCAACCTTTTTAAACCTCTTTAATGACAACGCATACTTAATGATAGCGGCAATCGGAGCTACCTTTGTGCTAATAAGCGGAGGGATCGATATCTCCATCGCCTCTACCATAGCATTTACCGGCGTAGGATCCGCTTACCTCCTGGAGCGGGGAGTTCCGGCATTTCTGGTAATCCTTCTGATGCTTCTTGCAGGAATTATTGTGGGCTGTACCCAGGGGGCCCTGATTCATTATTTTAAGCTTCAGCCGTTTATTGTGACGTTGGCAGGCCAGTTTTTAATGCGGGGGCTTTGCGTTGTAATCAGTGAACGCTCCATTCCCATCAGTGATCCGTTTTTTAAGACCATGGCTCTTGGTAAGGTGGCAGTTCACCTGGGAGAAGCGAAAGCGTGGAACGGGAAAATTTATTACTATGTATTTATCCTTTTAATCGTATTTGCGGCTGCTGTCTATACCCTGAGATATACAAAGTTTGGCAGGTGCTTATACGCACTGGGAGGCGGTGAAACGTCCGCAAGCCTCATGGGATTAAATGTTGCAAGAACGAAAATCGCGGCATACGGAATCAGCAGCTTTTGCGCCGCTCTTGGAGGAATCGTATTTAGTTTTTATACTCTGGCCGGATTCGGGCTCCAAAATCTGGGGCTGGAGCTGGATGCGCTTTCATCCGCTGTTATCGGCGGCACCCTGCTGACCGGAGGTGTAGGCACTGTGGCAGGTACGGTAGTCGGAGTCATGATAGAGGGAATTATCCAGACAATCGTTACCTATCAGAATTTAAATACCTGGTGGACGAAAGTTACCATTGCGGCGCTTCTTTGTTTCTTTATCGTAATACAGAGAATCATTGCGATCCGCACAGAAAAATCAAAGGGGAAGAACGAATAAATAAAGCATAATGCAGTTGTAAGAGTCTGTTAACTTCGGTATACTGGATGAGGCAGGGAATATGATATGAAAATAGGAGTGAGAGCAATGAAATATTGGAAGAAAAGATTCATGGATATGAAAATTCGTGATAAAATGATCAATTCTCATATTTTTATTGCGCTCATTCCTTTTTGCTTTGTCGGGTTATTAGGGATTATCAGCTCAACCAGAGAGGCGGAGCGCAATGTGACCCAGCATACATCTCTGTTGGTAGGGCAGGTGCAGCATACAACGGATATCTATATTAGCAGCATTGAAAAGACTGCGAATATGCTGATCCGGATTATTGAGCCAATGCATCTGAATAAGATACCCTCTGCTGAGGATGACCGCTGGAAAGAGTATGAAGCAGCGCTGAAAAACAGCTTTGAGACAGTGGCGGAAACACATGATGAAATTGCGGGCATTTTTTTTGCCACGGAACATGATATGTATGTGGGAACCGGGATGTCCAGAATCTCCCGGGACCCGTTTGTCAAGGAAGTCTGGTATGAAAAAGCAGCGGCATCTCCAGGCGAAATGCAGATCATCAGCAATGTTACCGGAAGGAATATCGTAACGGAGGCCGCCTATAGCATTGATGATGTATTTTCAGTAATGAAAGCTGTGACTGACCCGGAGACAGGGGAAAGAGTGGGCGTATTGCTGTTTGATGTAAAGCATGAAATTATTTCCTCCGCCATTCAGGATGCGAACATCGGTGAAAATGGATTTGTATTCGTCCTGGATGAGCAGAATCATCTAGTATATGCGCCAACCAATAAAATCGTCTACCGCATCCGCCCGGAATGGCTATGGAATGAAGAAGAGCCTGTAACCGCGGTTACCAATGGGGAAAAGTATCAGATCAGTTATCAGAAATCCGCCTATACCGGATGGAAAACTGTCAGTGTCTCATCCTACCGTGAAATCATGGGCGGAATCAATACCATGCTGATCATGTTTGGCTGGGTTTTGGTTTTAACAATTCTTACGGTATTTATTGTGGCGGTTAAAATTTCAGAGACGGTCACAAAACCCATTGTCAGGCTCCGCAACTTAATGAAGGAGACGGAAAAAGGAAATTTATCCGTTCGGTTTGAAGGCAATTATCTGGATGAGGTCAGTGAGCTTGGACGGCGGTTCAATCAAATGCTTGAGCGAATACAAGAATTGATGGAGGAAGTTTATAAAGAACAGGAAAATAAGCGGAAAGCACAGCTTAAAGCAGTTCAGGAACAGTTTAAGCCGCATTTCCTATACAATACTCTGGACACCATAGGCTGGATGGCCAGAGAGCATTCCGCTTATGACATTGTTCATCTTGTGGATGCTCTTACCAATGTTTTTCGAATCAGCTTAAGCAAGGGCAAAGACTATATTACCATTGAAGAAGAAATCCGTTATATTTCCAATTATCTCTACATACAGAAAATCCGATACGGGTCTAAGGTACAGTATGAAATTCAGGCAGAGGAAGACTGCATGAAGGTAGTTCTTCCCAAAATGATCCTGCAGCCGCTGGTGGAAAACTCCATTTACCATGGGGTAAAGATGAAAAACGGAGACGGGCATTTAAAGATCACTGGCCGGGTGGAAGATGATTGGGTGAACCTGGAAGTCTGGGATGACGGAAAGGGTATGGAAGAAGAAAAGGTTTGGGAATTATCCAGATTATTAAATGAACCGGGAGAAGCCGGCAAAAATAGAAGCTTTGGCTTATTTTATATTAAGGAGCGGCTGCGCATCCGGTACGGAGAGCAGTTTAAAGTATTAGTGGAAAGCAAAGAGGGGCAGGGGACGCGTATTGTTATACGAATTCCGAAAGAAGTTCAGAATGATCTTGAAAAAGGATAAAATGGAAAAAAGAACGAAATTACTAATGGTATTACTGGTATCGGTATTTGTCTTTTTGGGATACCGTATATATAACGGGGCGATTACCCAGACGGTTTATAAAAGCGATGTGGAGTATGTGATCGGTGTTTCTCAGGCAAACATGCGGGAAGCATGGCGGGTTGCCCTGATTAATGAGATCCAGGAGGAAGCGGGAAAGTATCCCAATATCAGGATCGTTACGGCAGACGCCACCTCCAGCGTAGAGAAGCAGGAAAAGGATGTTGACAGGCTTCTGGATTTTGGCATTGACCTATTGATCATTTCTCCCTGTGATTCCAGCCGTCTCACAAAGAAAGTCAGAGATGTATATCAGGAGGGAGTTCCTGTGATCGTCATGGACCGGAGCGTGGAAGGCTTTGATTATAACCTGTTTATCGGTCCGGACAATAATTTGATCGGGAAGCAGGGCGGAGAATGTGCGGCCCAGCTGCTTGGAAACGGGAAAGGGAAGATCCTTGAGCTTCGTGCAACGGCCGGTTCCCTTCAGAGCGAGGAGAGAAGCGATGGGTTTGATTCTGTGATCAGGGATTATCCTGATATAGAAAAGACTGTCTGTGATTTAAAAAATGATATGAAGGATCCGGCCTATGACGCAGTTTTTGCCATGCAGGAGGAACTAAAAGGTGTTTCCCTGATATTTGCCAACAATGATTCAGTAGCCTTTGGAGCATATGAAGCACTAAAAGACAGGAATCTTGCTGAGAAGATAAAAGTCATCGGGTGCGATGGCTTTACCGGAGAAAACGAAGGGGTAGACCTGGTGAGAAAAGGAAAGCTTGCGGCAACGATTTCCTGTCCTACAGGAGGGAAAGAGGCAGTGCAGTATGCCATTAATATTCTTCGGAAGGAGAGCGGTGTTCCCAAGCAGGTTATTTTAAGAAGTCATACGATCTATCCTAAAAATGCTGGTGAGTATCTGGCTGCTCTTGACAGAGAAAGTATCGACGATGGCAGGAGAATTACCGTAGGATATTCCCAGGTGGGGCAGGAGAGCCAGTGGAGGCTTGCCAACACCCGCTCGATTCAGGAAGCAGCCAGGGAGTTTAATATGGAACTTCTTTTTGACAGCGCAGACCAGTCTCAAAAAAAGCAGATTGAAGCGATCCGGAGGTTCATTAAGGAGAAGGTAGATGTAATCGTAGTTTCTCCTGTGATCGAGACCGGATGGGATGAGGTCCTGAAAGAAGCAAAGGAAGCCAACATTCCTGTAGTAATGTCCGACCGCAGAATCGAGGCGGGAGATGATTTAACGACCACGTATATTGGCGCTGATTTTTTAGAGGAAGGGCGAAGAGCCATGCGCTGGCTAAAGGAACATGTAAAGCCAGAGCATGGGATTGTTCATATTTTAGAGCTTCAGGGAAGTGAAGGCGCGACACCTACGGAAGAGAGAAAGAAAGGTTTTTTTGAAATATTAGAGGAGAATCCCCAGTACCAGATCGTATATACAGATTATGGTGATTTTACTTTCGAGGGAGGAAAGCAGGTTGTCGAGGAATACATAAACAGTCACACCTGGGATGTGGATATTATCTATTCCCACAACGACGATATGGCCCTTGGAGCGATTAAAGCATTGGAGGCACATGGATTGAAGCCGGGGAAGGATATAACGATTGTTTCCGTGGATGCGACGAAAGAAGCGTTTCAGGCAATGATAGACGGCAAGCTGAACTGTGCAGTAGAATGCAGTCCGCTTTTAGGTCCTCCTCTTATGAAGGCGATCCGGGATATGATTGCAGGGAAGGAAATGCCTCTTCGGATTATAACAGAAGAAAAGGTATACGATCAGTCGGATGCGGAAACAGTTATCAAAACCAGAGAATATTAAGGACTACCATTTTCCTTGGAATATTCTTTGCCGAAAAGAAATTAAAAAAGTACTTGATTATTTGCTAAAAGTATAGTATTATAATTGTGCGAATTGAATTACCAATTCGAACAATTAAAGAGCAGAAGTGGCGGAATTGGCAGACGCGCACGGTTCAGGTCCGTGTGGTAGCAATACCTTGAGGGTTCAAGTCCCTTCTTCTGCATAGCTATACTTAATGTCCTGTGGAGAACACCACAGGACATTTTTTACATGATCCGGTTAAAAGCCGAAGGATATGGCGCTGCTTGCAGACCGGAAAACCAGTTCTCGGCATTGCTGTATGACCAATTAATAAAAAAGGATGCTGCTAAATCAATGATTGATCTGCAGCACCCTTAACTTTTATAATTTTGCCATGCTCATGCCAGGTTCATAAACTGCATACTGGCTGCGGCCGTGTTTCTTTGCGTGATAAAGAGCAATGTCGGCCTTTTCATATAATTCCTCAAATACGGTTCCGTCTTCCGGATAGGCGGCTGTTCCCAGACTGCCGGAAATATGAGCTTCCGGTTCCAGAGCGCTGCCTATAAGGCTGCATAAATTTTCCAGACGAGCGTACAAATCCATGCTGTAAGCCACATCTTTTAATAATATGATGAACTCATCGCCTCCCAGCCGTCCAAAGATGTCATCACGCCTTAACGCGGATTTAAGTCTTGATGCGGCGCGGTGGAGGGCCTTATCTCCAAACTGATGGCCGTAATTATCATTCAGTTGCTTGAAGCGGTCAATATCCAGCATAATAAGGATGTGATGCCCCTGGCTGTTTTTTAATGTATTGCGTATTGCATGTATGGCAGTTGCCCTGTTTAGCAAGCCGGTAAGGGAATCCTGTTTGGAAAGCTCCTGAAGATTCAGGGCCTCCCGTTTGGCTGCATCAATATCCTTAATGAGAATAAATGCCTTAATTGTATCAGTATAAGGATCAGAAACAATCTGCACCATGCCAATCCCCCAGTAGATGGTGGAATCGGGGCGTATACGCCGGTGTTCCAGCCGTAAGGACCGGTTTCCACGATAGTAGTGGTAGAGCAATTGGTTTTTATTGAAGAATTTTAAAAACATCTCCCGGTCTTCTTCAAAAATGTGATTCTCTGCTATGTAGTTCATAATGCTGGAAAAGGAATTGGAGACATATTCCGGCATGGTCTGAGTCATTTCTCCAATGATTTCTTCAAATAAGTCGAATTTCAAATTATATTCGTAATAGCCGATACAGTCCTTTTTCTGCTCACGCATGTATTCCATCCACTTTTGGTAAGCCAGTTCTTTTTCATATTGATCTGTAATATCCTGGTAGGATATGATTCCCCTGAGAGGTTTTTGCTCCTCAGTACACACCAGTGAGTATTGTGAGGAAAACCAATGATAATCTCCGGAACATATTTTCAGGCGTGTGATGCACTTTCCCTCGGGTATCCCCTTTTCCATGTCATCATAAAATTCCAGAAAGTCGGTGACGCTTTCCTTGTGCACAATGCCGTTTTCAATAAGGAATTCAGGGGAGAGCGGCTGGGTGTAGGGAAAGGGGAAAGTTCTGGAAAATTCTGGCGAGGGGGAAAGGGTTCTGGAAGGGATGTCATAGATGCTTACAAGGCAGCCGGAATGCCGGCTTGCCAGCCGGTATTGTTCTTCACGGATCCGTAAGTGTTCCTGGAATTTTTTCATACATGTGATATCGGAGATCGCACAGTACAATAGTTCCTCCTCAGGGATATAATTCAATTGTAAGGAACACCAGATGCAGCTTTTTTGTATTTTTGCTTTGAATTCCAATTCAAAGCTGGCTGCCTCACCTGTCAGGTGGCTGCGAATTTCCGCCAGCAGCTCTGGATATTCTGATTCACATACCATGTCCTGAAGTGAAGCAGGCGTTTGAAACAATGCTTTAATCGCCTGATTGGAGTAAAGAATGGTAAGATCTTCATCAGTTTTAAGCTTCAGTATGCCGCAAGGAATGCGGTCTAAAAAAGTTTCTCCGTTCATTTTCACTTTCTCCCATAAGTGCTATGAAAATAGAAATAGGCCTTATATAGAATATATGAAGCATGTTGTCAAAAAATGCATAAAAAGATATAAATATAGAAAATATTTTGAAATAGATGAATTTCGGCTGACGATCATAAAGTATTGGAGTATTTTGACAAATTCGCAAAATAAATTCGTGCACATTGCTTAAAATAGAAGAGATAGTTAAGATTCGATTGACAATTTGCTACAATTGATATATTTTTAAAACAGGACTTATTTCGGAGACCGAAAAAAGAAGGGAGGTGTTGTACAAATATGAAAAAAAGCGGTTTACAGGACATGAAACGGGAAAATTTGCGATTGATCATGAATGTAATTTTAGAAAAGGAAACGGTTTCCCGTATAGAATTATCCGAGATCATAGGGCTTTCACCGAGTACGGTTTCATCTCTGACATCGGAATTAATAGAAAAAGGCTGGATCGTGGAAAATGGTGTGACCACATCCACGGGCGGCAGAAAAAGGATCGAATTATCGGTTAATGACAGCAAAGGATATATCGCAATTTTGGAAATTGGCTGGAGAAGGGCCGTCTTGCATTTTTTAGATCTGGCGTTGGAAAAAAAGCATAGCGTTCTGATATCCGATTATTACATTACCGGCAATGAACTGCTTGAAAAGGTCGCCCATTGCATAAGGGAGGATGCGGAGAATTTCTGCAATGGGAAGCTTGCCGGAATCGGGCTTTTGTTCCAGGAGGATATGAGCCCCAGTGATTTTAATGTTATGTATTCCACCTCATTGTCTTCTGCCAGCATATCATTTTGTGAAGCGGTGAAAACCCAGTTTAAAGTACCCGTCATGGAAGAATATTCTCAGGTTTATTCCTTCCGGCAAATCATGAAAAAAGAAGAGAGTTCCAACAGTGCACACATTGAGATTGGGAAAAAAGTCTTCGTTTCCATAACCTCCAATGGGACGTTTCTTGATATGACGGAGGGAAAGAAAGCGGATATGACCCCCTTCGTTGAAAATACCGGTAAAAAAATGACCGCAGACAAACTTTCTGAAGGAATCGTTAATATATTGCAGATGATCTGCATGATGTTTCCCATCGAAAACGTATATCTGTCAGGCAGGCTGGATGAGGGAGACCGTCTGGCAGAACGTGTCAGCGGGCAGTTAAATAAAAGTCATTTATTAAAACACGCTGTTGAAGTCAAGGCAATAAAGCCTGTGATTAACCATATGGAAACAGATTTAGGTAAGAGAGTACTGAAAAAAGTAATTTATGAAATGTAGCCGTCCGGACGGCCGCTGGATGACCGCATTTCAGAGAGGAGATGTTAATGGATTTTAAAGAAGTGGTAAATGAAAACAGATTTACCCTGGTTGTCAGCCTGCCGGAAAACAATCTGGAACTGGCAAGGGCTGCATTAGAAGGAGGAGCCCAGGCAATTAAAGTTCATGCAAATGTATGGCACCGTGCAAGCGGCCATACATTCGGAACTTATGAAGAGAACCGGCAGTTCCTGAAAGAATTGATTGAACTATGCAAAGATGTGCCGGTTGGACTTGTGCCCGGAGGAGAAGATGCATTTATTACAAGGGAAGAAAGGCTTGAAGTGGAACAAATGGGACTTCGGTTCTTTTCCTCCTACATTCACCATCTTCCGTGTTATATGATGGAGAGCCGGGTATTGACAAAAATGGCTGCTATTGATGATACGTATGATCAGAATACGCTGGAAGCAGTCCGGCAGTCCGGCATTGATATCCTGGAATGCAGCATTCAGCCGGGAGCACGCTACGGGACACCGCTTAATTATGCAGATATTTTACGATATTCCCATATATCTGCTAAGGCTGGAAAGCCGACTTTAATTCCTACCCAAAAGAAGATTTACCCGGAGGAAGTAAAGCATCTTTATGAAGCCGGCTGCAAAGCCGTCATGATCGGAGCCATTGTTATGGGGAAGGAACCGTCTGCAGAACAGGTAAAAAATGTAACTGGGCAGTTTCGGAATGCGATAGATAAATTATAAACACCATCTAATTGAAAAAATGGAGGATTTCGTATGTTACAGGGAACATGTATCATCATTGCTTTTCTTGTTATTGCAGCATTTATGATGGCAAAAAAACTGCCTACTTTGCTGGCTCTGCCCTTTCTGGCCGTTGTCATCTGCGTGATTGCAGGAGTTCCTGCGGTGGGAGTGAATGGGGAAGGGGCTCAGATTGGCTGGCTTTCCACTGTTTTAGAGGCCGGTACTGTCAGAATGGGATCGGCGATTATGGCAGTTATCTTTGGTGCATGGTTAGGACAGTTGATGAATAAGACAGGAGTGACCGAAAATATCATCAAAAAAAGTGCTGAGCTGGGAGGTGACAGGCCGTTAATAGTTACTCTGATCATGGTAACGGCAGTTGCACTTTTGTTTACTACTTTAAACGGATTGGGTTCAGTTATTATGGTGGGAACCATTGTTTTGCCCATATTGATTTCCGTGGGTGTTCCGGCCGTCAGCGCTGCCAGCATCTTTTTGATGGCATTTGCAGTGGGTCTCAGTTTTAATATTGCAAACTGGACATCATTTTCCAGCATATTCGGATTGGAAATTGATAAAATCAAAGGGTTTGAAGTCTATATGCTGGCTGTAACGCTGATCGCCACCATAATCCTGATTTTTGTGGAGTTCAAAAAGAATGGAGTAAAATTTGCTTTTTCCGCACCTGTTTCAGATCAGATCCAGACAAAGCAGCTGAGAGGAACAGCCGGTGGCCTTGCCATGATCACACCACTTGTTCCCATTATTTTGGTAGCGTTTTTAAAGGTGCCCGTTGTTCCTTCTTTTTTGGCAGGCATAATCTGGATTCTGCTGTTTACATCCAAAAGCTTTTCCAAAGCCATGAATCTGCTTGTAAAAACCTGTTATGATGGAATTACCGATGCGGCGCCTGCAATCATCTTAATGGTGGGCATTGGAATCTTATATCTTGCTGTGACTCACGCCATGGTAAAGGAAGTGCTGAACCCATTTTTACTTGCCGTAATCCCAACTTCAAAAGTCGGATACATAATCTTTTTCTCCATTCTGGCACCGTTATCCCTATACCGAGGTCCTATGAATCTGTTTGGACTGGGTTCCGGAATAGCAGCCCTGGTGATCGGACTTGGGACACTGAATCCGCAGGCTGTTATGGGGGCATTTCTTTCCGCAGAAAGGATTCAGGGCTGTGGAGATCCCACCAATACACAAAACGTCTGGACGGCTAATTTTGCCGAGGTCGATGTGAATACGATTACAAAAAAACTATTGCCCTATCTTTGGACGATTTCGGTAATCGGTGTGATAATCTCAGCATTCATTTACTTTTAAGCAAGGACAGGAGAATTGAATTTATGAAAGTACGCATCGGGATTGATGTGGGCGGTACCTTTACGGATGCCGCTGCCATTGATAATGAAACATTTGAATTAATAGGAGTGGTGAAAACTCCTACTACCCACAATTCCAGACAGGGGGTGGCAGAAGGAATTGTTCAGGCGCTGCAGCGCATTATGGAGGATTGTCATATTAATCCGGATGACGTTGTTTTTATCGCTCACGGTACGACTCAGGCAACCAATGCACTTCTGGAAGGAGATGTGGCTCCGGTTGGAATTGTGACGCTGGGAAGCGGTTTGCAGGGGGCAAAAAGCAGGTCGGATACCAATATCAGCAATATAGAACTGGCAGCCGGTAAATTTTTGGAAAGCCAGAACGAATATGTGGACACTTCGGATAAAGACAGTCTGGGAAGCAGGATCGTGGACGCAATCCGCTCCTTAAGAGAACGAGGGACTTCCAGCATTGTAGCAGCAGAGGCTTTCAGTGTGGATGATCCGTATCATGAGAATCTGGCTCTGGAAAAATGCAAGGCAATGAATATCCCGGGTACGGCTACCAATGAAATATCAAAGTTATACGGTCTGAAAATAAGAACCAGGACGGCCGTAGTGAATGCCAGCATTATGCCTAAGATGCTTGAGGCGGCGACTATGACGGAAACGAGCATCATAGAGGCTGGAATCAAAAACCCTCTCATGGTAATGCGCTGTGATGGCGGCGTAATGACCGTGGATGAGGTGAGAAACCGGCCGATTATGACAATTCTCTCGGGGCCGGCAGCCGGTGTTGCCGGTGCTCTGATGTATGAAAAGCTGACGGATGGCCTTTTTTTTGAAGTCGGCGGCACCTCCACGGATATATCCTGCGTAAAGGATGGCAAGGTTATGATCCAATACGCAGAAGTGGGAGGACATAAAACCTATTTAAGCAGTCTTGATGTCAGAACCGTGGGCATCGGCGGAGGAAGCATGGTACAGATAAAGGATGGCAAGGCCGTTAACATGGGGCCGCGAAGCGCTCATATTGCCGGTCTGGATTATGAAGTTTATACCGATGCCGACCTTATTAAGAACCCAAGGCTAATGACGGTCAGGCCAGTTCCTACTGATCCGGAGTATGCAGTTATTGAATGTGACAATGGAGTACGGGTGAGCCTCACCATGGCGGGAGCCGCCAATATTGCCGGTTACGTAAAGCCGGAAGACTATTCCTATGGGAATGTGGAAGCAGCAAGGAAAGCCTGGAAGCCATTGGCAGATCAAATGGGCTGCACTGTGGAAGAGGCGGCAGAAAAGGCTATGGCATACGCAGCAGCCAAAAATGCAAAGGTTGCTGAGCAGCTTATAAAGGACTATAAAATGCGGCCGGAACAGACCGTGTTTGTGGGAGGCGGAGGTGGAGCGGCCAGCGTGGTTCCCCATCTTGCAAAGACCATGAAGCATAAATACCGGATCGCAGGCAATGCTGCGGTGATTTCTACCATTGGTGTCGCTCTTGCCATGGTACGGGATATGGTGGAACGGACGGTGTCAAGTCCTTCCCAGGAAGATATTTTAAGCATTCGCAGGGAAGTGGAACAGAAAGCAATCCAGAGCGGCGCCGCGCCGGGGACCATTGAGGTTCATGTAGAAGTGGATACGCAAAAAAACCTTTTAAGGGCAATTGCTGTAGGTGCCACAGAAATGAGAAGTAAGGTCTTAGGCAATACAAAACTGACGGTTGATAAGCTTCTTAAGATTTGCGCCGAAAATATGGATATGAATCCGGGAGAATTATCCATAACTGCTCAAAACGGAGTGATGTATGCCGTGCAGTCTCAGAGACTGGAAAAGAAATTTCTGGGATTGTTGAAAAAGAAAACAACTCCCCTACGGCTGATTGATGAAGAAGGCGTGATCCGCCTTCAGAAAAGCAATGCTTTGGTTTCAGAGGTGAAGATTGCGGACTGGGAAACAAAAATTGAATGGTATTTAGAAGAGCTGACGGTGTTTAATGATGGCGGTGCCAATCTGCCCAATATTTATCTGGTATCAGGGAAACGGGTCGTAGATTTATCCGGACTCCAGAGCAAAGCGCAAATTTGTGCAATTGGAAATGCGGAACTGACAGGTTTTGGCAAGGATGAAAAAGTCCTGATCATTGCAACGGGCCGGACAGAAGGATAAATGCGGATAAGGTGGTGATTGGATTTTGAATACGAGTTCCATGCCGTTTCCGGGGAAGGAATTGGCACAGGATGAATTAAGCCGTGACAGCTGTTATCATAAAATCAGGTCTGAGGACAGAAAAAGGATTACAGACCGGGCGTGGCAAAAGGGAGAAGCGGCAGCAGAAATGATTTTTGGGCGTTACAATGGGGAAAAAGATTTTTTTAGAATTGCAGCAAGAAGCGGCTTAACCTGCGAGAAGGTTGATGCCGATTATGTTGTGGAAAACCAGAGATATTTCAGTGATTATCTGACCGGACAGAAGAAGATCCATCTTTATATGAGATCCATTTCACTTTGGGCAAAAGAAAACAAAATGGAGATGGCGGAAGCTATAAATCTGATTTTAAGTCATGAATATTACCATTTTCTCGAATGGAGTGAACTGGGATTTACGAGTAAAGAATATCTGGTGCCAATGCTAAGGATTGGCAGTCTGAAAATCGGACGGACTGGGATCCGGGCACTATCGGAAATCGGTGCTCATGCTTTTGCCTGCCGCTATGATCAGCTGATAAAAGGAGGAGAGATATGAAACAGAACTTAATCTATGATGTGGTCATTATTGGAGGAGGGCCTGCCGGTACCGTAGCTGCAATCGCCAGTGCCAGATCCGGAGCCAGGACTCTCTTGGTAGAGCAGAACGGATACTTAGGCGGTATGCTTACTATGGCCGGGACGGGTCCCCAGATGACATTCCATGCAGGAAATACACAAGTTGTGCAGGGAATTGCGGAGGAAATTGTAGCGCGTATGGTAAAAGAGGGCTTTTCGCCAGGCCATATGGAGGATTTTGTGGGGTATGCCAGTTCCGTAACCCCGTTTGATGCAGAAGGAATGAAGTTGATTCTTGAAACCATGGTGAAAGAGGCCGGAGCTGATCTGCTCTATCATACGGTCTATATAGGCTGTGAATGGGAGGACCGCAAGATTTGCAAGGTGCATCTATATGCAAAACAGGGGTTCTCTGATGTATCCGCCTCCGTGTTCATTGATGCATCAGCAGATGCAGACCTGGCCACCCATGCAGGAATTGGAAGTGTTTACGGCAGGGAGGAGGATCATCTGGCTCAGCCCATGACAATGAATGTCAAGGTATGCAATGTGGATCGGGATAAGATGATTGAATATATAAAGAAGAACTCCGGTGATATGCTTGAGACCATCCCATTCGAACGTCTGCAGCTGATTCCCAGAAGCGGCATGCAGGGGGCGTATTCTGTTATCAGTAAGGCAAAGGAAAATGGGGAATTCCCGATTGACAGAGATATGGTGCTTTGCTTTGAAACCAACAATCCCGGAGAATACATCCTTAACATGTCCCGGATCATTAGAAAAAGCGCTCTGGATTCTTTTGATTTAACGGAAGCGGAGATAGAGGGCAGAAAACAGGCACATACCATAGTTGCTTTTATGAGAAAATACATTCCTGGATTTGAAAATGCAGTTATCGTTACCACAGGGCCGCATATCGGGATCCGGGAAAGCCGCAAGATAAACGGTGCTTATCGGTTGACTGCATCCGATTTACTACAGAACAAAATGTTTGAAGATGCCATTGCCATGGGCGGCTATCCCATCGACATCCATTCCCCTGATGGGGGAACCATGGAGCATCATTATTTGAAGAAAGGCAGCTGGTACTCCATTCCATACCGTTGTTTGTATACAAATGAACTGGATAACCTACTGGTAGCCGGGCGATGCATCAGTGCGACTCATGAAGCCTGTGCTGCGGTCCGCGTTACTCCCATACTGATGGCAATCAGTGAAGGGGCCGGTACAGCGGCAGCGATTGCGGCAAAACAGGGAATAAGTGTTGCATCAATCGACGTAGCACAGCTTCAGAATCTTTTAAAGGATCATGGCGCTTTTCTTGAGCCGTATGAATGAACGGATTTTAAGATCCGGAAAAGCATACCGTAATTATCTCCGGTACAGGTACACGGGTCTGCCGCTTTCCATCTTTCTTTGAGGCTCACCCTGGATCAGCGGTATGGCATATTCCAGAAATTCCGGGGAGATATCCGTGCCATTGCCGCAGATCCACTGGGCTGGGAACAGTTTTTCCTGATTGCATACTTCGTTGACATCAACGGTGATGCATTCCATGGTATAAGGGGAATTTCCTGTGCGGTGAAAAGCGACCATTCTTCCGGTAAGACCTTTTAACGCGGCCTTTACTCCTTCTGAGCCCGCCTGCACGGATTCTTCTATATCGGTTGCAGAAGCAAGCATGCCGCTGCAACGCTGGTTAACATTCAGTTCAATGGAACGGACCTTTACACCAAAACGGTCACGTACATAATTCTCCAGCATTTTACCGCTTCCGGTCAGCATTTTATGACCAAAGGTGTCCAAACGGACTTCATCCGCGTATTCGCATATAAATTTGCCCTGGGAATCAGAGAGTCCTTCTGAGATGCAGATAATAACGGAATTGTGTTTGTTAAGGGCAGCTTTTACATCCGATGCGAACCGCTCAAAATCAAAATCCGTTTCAGGAAGATAGATAAGCAGGGGATTATCGCCATCAAATTTTCTGGCCAACGCACTGGCAGCAGTAAGCCAGCCTGCATGACGGCCCATCAGTTCTATGATGGTGACGGACTTTTGCTGGTAAACAGAAGAGTCCAGAACGATTTCGCGGACGGTATCAGCCACATATTTGGCAGCACTGCCGTAGCCGGGAGTATGATCCGTTAAAATCAAGTCGTTGTCAATGGTTTTGGGAATTCCAATAAAACGGATAGGGCTTCCATAGTGGGCGGCGTAGCGGGAAAGCTTACTTACCGTATCCATGGAATCATTACCGCCAATATAGAAGAAATATCCGATATCCATAGCTCGGAATTTTTCAAAAAGAGCCGGATAAAAGGGAGAAGACAGATCGTCAGGGAGTTTATAGCGGCAGGAACCTAAATAAGCAGAAGGTGTTAATTTCAATAGCTCCAGCTCTTCTTCTGTCAAGTTACCTGTTAAATCCATATAATTGCCGGACATGAAGCCTTCTATGCCATTGAGCATTCCGTAAACCCTTCCGATTTCGGTCTGGGCCATTCCTTCCTTGATGACGCCGTAAAGGCTTGCGTTGATCACAGCGGTTGGTCCGCCGGATTGTCCTACGATTGCATTTTTCTTCATGTAATAATATCCTCCAAGTTTGCATATGCCATGGGCACCTTCCCTATTCTATAATAGAAAGAGTTTCTTTGCAACTGGGAAATAATTGGCCCATAAAAGGGAGGAGCCGGTGAAATGTGACTTTCACCGGCCAGTTATGAAAAAAAGTTTTATTTTTAACAAGTTTGGAGTTCTTCTTGTTACTATCTTTATTATATAAGACATATGTGAAAAAAGTTTGTAGAAGTTGTAAATAAATTTTGTACGTCTTGTGAAAAAACTGTGAATGAATGAGAGGGGGGGCGGACATAAAGCTGGACACTATTCGTTACTCCTTTCGGAGTCCCACTAGAGTCCAACTTTATGTCCGCACCCCCGTCTCTTAGCATACTCGCTTAAGCAAACCACTGATACACTAAATAGCAATTTAACGACTGTAGACAATAAACTGAATAACAAAATGGACTCCAGCCGTATACGAACTGCCGCCGGGGTATTTGATAATACGTCTACTACTCAAACATTTAACATCAGTGGGAGTTCCAATGGCGATACATACCTATTGGCCGCACAGATACAGTTATTTACTGGCGTATGGTCAGATCTGCGGACCATGGACGGCATAATGAGGATAGACTACAATGCCCCGCTGGTTAACGTAATCAAATCCAGTGCCGAAATTTATGCTGGTTATTATGTTCGATTCGTGTTCCTGGATTAAATGATCATTTACGGTGTCTGAATCCATGATGTCCATTGGAATGTACCGTTTGCAGAACACAACCATCTTTTATAGACTTTTGGAGATATTGCCCCGGTGCTAAACCATTCAATTGCTGTGTGTATAGCTATCCAACTATTGTTTACATTGGCACTCTCTACTCTTACTAGCATACGACCAAGATTATCAGCCGGAGCATGAGACAGGGCCGTATTGGTAGAGTATATATCATACCATCCGGGCTGTTGTAGAGTGTTATTTAGTTAAATTGCTATTTAGCGCAGGAGGCGGTATTTATTAAATGAAAGAAAAATGTACAAGCAAAGCCGCATACAATTTAAAGAAAACTGCAAAGGAGTTGAATATATGAACTATAAAATGATACCGTTAATTACGAAAAATGGTAAACGAACAGACTATTCATGTCCAAAGTGCGGTAATCATATATTAAGCACAAAAGATATGAGAAAGTCAGGAAGTAAATACAATTATTGTCCCGATTGTGGTCAGGGTTTAGATTGGAGTAATATTGTTTTAGAGATTTACTGGCCAGAGTAAGGAAAGAAACTCACATTCAAAATACATGTTGATAGTTGCAAGGTCTCGTTATATACTAATCATAAACAATTATACGTACTGGAGAAAAATAATGCGAAACTATGAGATAAACGGAAATCTTGTTGGAGAATCAAATCTTGACTTTGCTAAATTTAGCTTCGCTGTATGTAAAGTGATGAATCTCTATATTGAACAATTTGGAGAAGAGTTGATGAATTCAATTGATTTATTAATTGATAATGCAATAAAGGGATCTGGGTATACTCCAATTATTACGCCTGTGCTAGGAAAATATCTAATAATTAAGTTAGATATAGAGAATGGATTTCAAGAAAGTGTGATGGCTCATCAATTTTCACATGAACTTATGCATTATGTGTTTTACGCAATTCAGGGTTTAGATAAAGAAAAGGCTAATGCAGAAGAAGAATCCATTTGCACAGCAGCATCATTAATCGTGATAAAATATCTCTATCCAGAAGATTTTGATTCTAATTATGAATACGTAAAAAATATTGAAGAGGAAGAGTACAGAAAAGGCGCTGAAGTTGCTGAAAGTGTGGATTTCAGTTTTCAAAAATTAAAAGAACTGGTTTATGCAAAGACTGGCTATCAGGTGTGATGGCTGGTTTTTTATTCTCAATCAATTGGAGCCAACAGGCTCTTATTTTTATGCCCGAAAGGCAGGAAGGAGCATTTATGAGCAACATTGAAAAAATTAAATTTGGCGATCAGGAATTTGACCTGGTCGCTGCAGGTGTGGACCTCGGGGAGAGTGGAGGGAAGATTACTTTCCAGAAGGGAGATTCCTCTTTTGATGAAATCGAAACAACCCTGAAAGCCAACGGCAGCATTACACAGATCGGATTATCCGGTGAGGCTGACTGGAAACGGTCTGATCTAGTATATGCCGGCAGACTGACGAAACAGTCCGATTATGTAATTGAGTTAGAAGAGGACGGGGTAACAGAGGTTAAGGCCGATGTAATGATCGCTGTATTCCGTAAACCTGATTTAAACGAAAAGGTAGAAGCACAGGCAGAGGAAATTGAAACCTTAAAACAACCGTTGACACGTTAGTATTATCAAGTTTGGAGGTGTAAACATGTTTGAGACATTAATGAGATTATATGATGGAGGTATAGGGCCGCTTACTGTTGTAATGCTGGCAAACGCGGTCAATAAGGGCTGGATTACCGAAGACCAGAGGCAGGAAATTATCAGAATAGTGGACAACCAGTGATGCAGGGAGGGATTTAAGTGATACTTAACTTCCATGTCAACAAACAAAAATTAATTCGGGCAGATACGGAACAGCCGGCGGCACAGAGTATGCAGTATCTCATGTGCAGATTCGAATTTCAATCTGAGGATTGGGACAATATGGAAAAGCATGCTGTTTATAAGAGCTATTTAAGCAGCAGTGATGCCTATATGGTGCCGTTAAACAGCGCCGGAGAGACTATGGTCCCGGAGGAGGTGATTACGTACAGAGGATTTGAAGTTTCTGTGTACGGCTACAACAATGGGCAGCGGATCACCACGAATAAGATATACATTCCAATTCAGGAAACTGGATATGAGCAGGGGAAAGTGCCAAACGCCCCTGCTCCTGATCTATACGAGCGGCTCCTTAATACTATGGGAAAACAGGTAAATGGTTTGTCCTATGAATCCGGATATATGCAACTCATGGCAGGGGAAATGTCAGTAGGTGAAAGGATCCGGGTATCCGGAACAGATGGGAGCCGTGAGATTGAATTTGCCAATGATGGGACCTATATAAAGTGGCGGTATACGGATAGCAATGACTGGCAACAACTGGTAAGCCTTCAGGAAATAACGGGCCCGCAAGGACCACCGGGGGTAACACCAGAATTTGAAGTAAGATCAGGGCACCTAATTGCAAAGTATAATGAATAAGGAAGTGTAAGAAATGGCGGTAAGAGAAGAAGATTTAGGAAGTGTCATTGGCCCACAGGGACCTCAGGGGATACAGGGCGAGGTCGGCCCAACCGGGGCAAAAGGTGATAAGGGCGAAGATGGAGCAAAATGGCTCACAGGTACCTCTGCTCCATCAACTCAAGGTGCGACCGGGGATTATTATTTAAATACCAGCAACTGGGATGTATATCAGAAAACATCGGGCACTTGGTCTATGGCGAGAAATATCAAAGGTACTACAGGTGCCAAGGGTGATAAAGGCGATCAGGGTGCGACCGGAGCCCAAGGACCCAAGGGTGATCCTTTTGCTATTGCCAAGACCTATACAAGCGTAGTTGCAATGAATTCAGGATATGCCACAGACGGTGTTGGTGTAGGACAATTTGTAGTGATTGATACCGGAAGTGTTGAAGATACTGATAATGCGAAACTACATTACTGATATGTCCGGGGCCACAGGTTTGACAGGTCCGCAGGGACCGAAAGGAACTACTGGTTCAACTGGAGCTAAAGGAGATAAAGGAGACAAAGGTGATCCGGGGACGACTCCTACTTTAACAATCAGGAATGGTCACTTGATAGCTATTTATCCTGAATAGAATCGTGTATGACTATTAGGAAAGCATGAGGTAAATGAGTATGATGCCGACTGAAGTTATGGTGGCTCTTATTGGATTGGCAGGAAGCGGGATAGGGACTTTTGCCGGAATAGTGGCTTCTTCAAAATTGACTAATTACCGTATAGGTCAGTTAGAAAAGAAGGTTGATAAACATAACACAGTAATTGAACGCACTTTCATACTTGAGGAACAGATGAAAGTTGCAAATCATCGTATAGCGGATTTAGAAGAAAGAGAGGTTTAATTATGGAACAGATTATGAATTATGTAAAACCGGAACTTATTGTGGTGGCAGTGGTGCTGTACTTTCTGGGAATGGGCCTTAAGCAGAGCCAGACGGTCAAGGACAAGTATATACCACTGGTTAATGGGACAGTAGGCATTGTCCTATGTGGTATCTATGTGTTAGCTACAAGTGACTGCCAGACAGGGCAAGAGATAGCCATGGCAGTATTTACTGCCATTACGCAGGGAGTACTGGTTGCAGGATTGAGTACATATGTAAACCAGATCATCAAGCAGACTGGAAAAACTGAATAATTCGATACGGGAATTCCCGTTTCGGTTGTAACATCACAACTTTTGGGCCTGGGATTATCCTGGGTCCTTTTTCATGAAATGGAGGAAATGATCGTGAATGCAGCAGTTGAAAAATTAATACAGCAAAGCAGGAAGTCGGTTATCTGGAAAAAGCCAGCAACGCCCAACTTGACAGCAAGACGGCCAATGCCGGCAGCAATAACTATACCAAATATGCCAGAGATTTATTCCCCTCTCTGCAGGCTCAGGCGTGGTGTGATATGTTTGTGGACTGGTGCTTTGTCCAGGCGTTCGGAAACGGACCCGCAAAGGAACTATTGTGCGGTAAGTTTGATGCTTATACACCTAACTCTGCTCAGTATTATAAAAACAAGGGGCAGTATAACAAAATTCCGCAGCCGGGAGACCAGGTATTTTTTAAGAACGATATTCGTATCTGCCACACAGGGATCGTTACGAAGGTAACAGGAACGATGGTCTATACGATTGAGGGGAACACCTCTGCCGGCGGTGCTGTGATTCCAAACGGCGGCGCGGTAAGTGAGAAATCTTACAGCTTATCCAATTCAGCCATAGACGGTTATGGAAGACCGGACTGGAATGTCGTATTGCAGCCGGAATATACTCCAGGTTGGAACCATGATAACAACGGCTGGTGGTACGCAGATTCAAAGACTACCTATCATAAATCCTGCTGGCAGATCATCAACGGCCATAAGTACTATTTCAACCCGGACGGATATGCGGTCACTGGTTGGCAGGTGATTGATGGCCGGGATTTCTATTTTGAACCAAGAGCCGGGCATCCGTTGGAATGTGCTTTGTATGTATCCGATCGGGATGGCGTCCAGGTACTAGGAGCGTTTTAGACATAAAAAGGGCTGTACATCATTGATGCGACAGCCTTATAACAAATCTTATTATAAATAATAGTTGATAGCAAAAGTCAAAAAACCTAATATAGCAAAAAGACTGATTTTTAGAAGCTGTTTTGTTTTATCTTCTTCATTATAGAATCTTTTTACCCAAATAAATATAGAAACGTAATATAAAATAAAAAAGATTGCAATCGCCAATGAACCCCAAAATATCCGAAGTTGAATTGTTGAGTTTAATTCACTTCTCCAATCTGTAAACCGAAAACTCTGAAATATAAATAATTCAAAGAGAAATGGTGGAAGAATACCTTTTAGGATTAATGTATCTTTTTTATTCATACTAAAACCTCATTTCTATGATTTAATGATTATCCACCAATGGACTGGTGGTATTCTGTTCTTGTATCAATCAGATGATTGCCTGTATCATATGATTTAATTATTTCATGATAGCAGTGTGTATAATACGCATTGTCATATGAGAAAAGTACTTCATATAATGTTTGGTTGATTTCCACTTTGTAAGGTGCTAGCTTTTGTCTTTACCTCTAATATTTTATCCATGGACGAGCATTCCGCATTCTTCACAATATAACCAAGTGGACTTATTACGAACTTTATTAGGCGTTTTAATTCTCTTAGCATTGGCATTATCATAACCACATACAGGACAAATAAATTTGGTTTCGCCATACCAACCTATTTTTTCTAAAGCGTTTAATCCGGATTCAATAAAAACGAAACATTCATCATTTGTTAATTTTTTTTCCATAGCAATTACTCCTTGGTCTCTTTTCAAAAATAGTATAACATATTTAGAAATATAAATCAAACATATGTTCGTGAAACACTTATAATAGATATTTGTTGAAGTTGAGTTTGAATGTGCTATAATAAATATATTTTAGGAGTGATGATTAAATATGAAAAAAAAGTATTTATTTATAATTATATTTATTATTTTATTATTGTTAAGCTATACTGTTTTTAAAAAGGCAAATAAAACAGATGAAAGCAAATATCTTAATAGTGGGAATCGGATTGATACATATGCAAAAAAGTTTATGCCGGCTATTGAAGATTTACCCACATCTCAAGCTATATCATACAAATACAATCGTGCTTCAATAATATTATTTGAGACAGAAACATTAATGCTTGTCGTCACGCATGATGAAGAAATATATAAAAAGGAAAAAGAAAAATTAACAGAAAAGTATAAATTTTTAGACCATAAAGTGATTTCGAATTTTGATAAAGAAAAATATTATATTCCCGAATATCAATTCTCAATAAATAACTACGAGTTTAAAGTTGTAGACGGAAGTGACAGTTATAAAGCAGAATATCCAAAGTCATTTGGTATAATTGGAATATCTGATGAAAAAAAGAGTATAGCATATTTATATTTCTATGATTATGATTTAGACTATATCCAAAGTGATGATGAAAGCCCGATGGCTGGTTTTGTTAATAAGTATTTTAAATATGATTTTTAGACGAAATAGCAATTAAAGAGCCTTAGTCCCATAAAATTATTTACACACGCAAGCTTCTTAGTATTATAATAAAAGAAAATATGCTTGAAAGGAAATAATTACATGAAAATATATAAATTCTTGGCTGGATTAATATTAATGATATCAGTATTAGGACCCTTATTATTTTTAATAAAGAGATACTATATAAGCCGGACAGTCTCAATTATTGGAGGAGCAAATGGCCCCACAGCAATTTTTATAGCTGGAAAATCTGAAGGTATTATACCGCTTTATCTTATTATAGGAATACTGATTCTAATTATAATCACTATTCTGTTTTTTAGAAATAAATAGCAATTTAGCATCGGTGATCCGTATCACAAAAAACTTTTCGGATTCAGGTGGTAATGCTTATGTCGGAATTGACATATCCAGTTATGCACCTGGGAAGAAGCTAAAAACTAGCCCGTATATTTTTGCTGGTATTAATGCGGCAACTGATACATCTCTTGCCGTTACGTCAATCCGGCGCGAAAATGATAGCTATTTCATAGTTTTCTTAAACAAGGCAGCCACAGCTGCATTTAATATCAATGCACAATTTCTTGTTGAATGATAAATGATCATTTATATGATGGTAGACGATCCAACGAAAGTATCCTCAAATGAACCGTCTGGCCTGACCGCAAATGTATGTAACTCGTTGCGGCCAGCCCTTGAATTCTACGGTAAAGCATAGCCGAAAGTTTATCAATAGTTGAAGTATCTTGGAAATAATACATAGACAACGTTTCCATTGAATGATAAAATAATGACAAATTAACGTATTTAGCGAGTTACATACAGTAGCACAAAAAGAAGTGAAATTTTAGGAAATTGGAGAGATATCTTATGCAGAAGCGATCTGAAGTCGAAATGAATTTTAACAAGTCAAGAAACAACCTACGTCTAGTCATAGCATTTTCTGTTATTAATGTTGTTTTAACTCTGGTCAATTCCGGAATTAATTTTTTGTTTTCTGCAACATTCCCAATGTTTGTGGTTGGATTAGGGCAATCATTTTCAAATGAAACGGGAAACAATGCTTTTCTTATTATTGCAGTTATTGTGGCTTTTATTATTATTGGCTGTTATGGTGCATGTTATTTATTATCAAAAAAACGAAAAGCATTTATTGTTATAGCACTCATGTTTTTCTCCTTAGATACTCTTTTTTTGCTATGGATTTTATCTCTTGGAATTGATTTTAATGCAATAATTGATATTGCATTTCATGTTTGGGTAATATACTCCCTCATAATTGGCGTAAAAGCATGGTCGGATTTGAAAAAGCTGCCGCTTAATGAAGAAATCGAAGAAGATGAAGTGCAAGAGCATGATCTTTCTTCAATCTCGCAATCAAACGCAATTAGACCACAAACCAAGAAAGGCAGAGTTATATTATCCCCAAATTATAATAACCTGGAAATCGTAATAAAGAGAGCTTTGGGAACAACCGAACTTATTATAAATGGTATGGTCTATGCCGAAAAGAAAGGATTAGTTGAAACAAGCTATACATTGGAAGCTTGTGTAGATGATACTATTGTCAAGGCTACACTGGATACTTCAGCAACTATGTGCTTATATGTTAATGGTAATCTGTTATCCAAGAAAAAGCGAATAGTTTAATTGTGGAATATTTGAGCCTGTTTATTTACTACAATTAACGATATGGATCAATACTTGAAACGATATTAACTGAAAATATTAAACGGACATTTTAGATATTTCTCTGACATTTTTAAGTTCTTTTACAAATTATCATCTGATTTGGAACAACCCATGGATAAAATGCTAAAAAATAGGGATGTTACCAAGATAACGCAAGTTAGTTAGTAACATGCCCTTTGATATGACCGACTGGACGTGAAGGTGCTTTATGAATATTATTACAACAAATTGCTATTTAGTAGAGGTAAACAATTATGTTTTTATGCATTAGAAATTAACATAAAAAATCATTAACTTATTTAATATTGCAAATTTAAGGAATGTGCGTATAATAGTCTGTGTAAAAAAGAAAGGGGATCTAGTATGAAAAAAGTAACAAGAAGTATTTTTTAATTGCATTTTTGGTTATGGTATTAATTTCCAGTTTTACGGTATATGCGGAACCAGGAGATGTGGGAGAAGAAGTAAAGTTGGATTATCAGATTTTGGCCTGGAGTACTTTTAAATTTTATATCAGTGAATCCGATAATGAAGCTGGAGAGTTAATTGTAGATGGGAATTTACATCATACGCGTTATGCTGGGAGTACAAATTTAAAACCAGGGAAGACTTACTACCTACATGTGAGAGCGACTGGTGCCAGTCATGAGCAAACGTTTGCAGGTAAATTCACATTGAATGGAAATGATTTAAACTTTAGTAATAACAGCAATGAGTTATTGACGAATCCAAATGATTTCAGAGCTTGTTCTGGTGGATTTGGAATTGGTTCTGTGGGAGCAGTATTTGATCCTCGTACATGGCCTGATTCTTTGCCTGGAGTTCGTTTCATTTGTGCAACAACACAGCATAATGCTATCTATTTCTCCACCACGATTACACCAGCGACGCCAGAATTGACAGCTTATGCAACTGGTGTCAGCAATGGTGTGAATTTAACCTGGAATTCCATTTCAAGCGCAGTCAATTACAGTGTAGAACGTTCCACAACCATGGGTGGTCCCTATACAATCGTTGCTTCTGATCTGACATCTACGGGTTATGCTGATAAAGATGTAAGGCCAAATACCACTTATTATTATGTAGTTAAATCAAAAATATCCGATACTGAGATCATAACCTCCGCTGAGGTTTCAGCGGTTCCCGTATTCCAAGCAGTAGATTCGAAGCTTAAGATAGTATTGGAACCGGGAGAGAAGCTTCAGTTAAGTGTAGATGATCATTTAGATGAAAACACTAACATGGTATGGACATCTTTTAATGGTACTGTTGCAGAGGTTGATGAGAATGGTGTTGTGTCATCTGTAAACACAGGAGATGCAGTGATTTATATAAGGAGTAAGGAGGGAACATATACTGATGAAATCAATATATTGGTGGTAGATAATGCCGAAGATTACCGTTTGGCAGTGGATCTGAATGTAGGGAACGTAAGAAGGTTGACCGTAGATGATTTGACCAATACATTAAATGTCACATGGAATTCCAGCGATGCTACTGTTGCTACTGTATCAAGCAAAGGCGTTGTAACTGCAAAGGGAAAAGGTTTGACCCTGGCAAAAGCAACAGATAAAGACGGAAATGTAGTCGGCCAGGTCTATGTTAGGGTAAGAGAATAATTATAAGCAGTACATATCAGGAGGGGCGATATTCGCCTCTCTTACTTTTTACTATAAAAACAATCAGGAGCCAACCGGCTCTTATTTTTATGTCCGAGAGGAGATCAGGTATTTGATCTGGTCGCTGACGGAGTAACTATCAAATTTCAGATGGGAGAAAAGACCTTTGAAGAAATCGAAACTATCCTTCAGGCTAACGGTACCATCAAGCAGATTGCCACATCAGGCGATACAGACGGGTCGCGGTCTGATCTAGTTTATGGTGATTATATGTCGAGAGATGCCAATTATGTAATATGTACGACAGATGACGGAGTAACGGACGTTACAGCCGCTGTAATGATTGCTGTGTTTAAAACGCCGGACCTGACCGAAACGGTAAAAGCACAGGCAGCGAGATTGAAAGCTTAAAGGAAACAGTTGGAACCTTGTTATTATCAAGTCTGGAGGTGTAAATGATATGTTTAAGATGTTGTTATAGCTTTATGAGTGTGGACAATTAACAGATACACTGCTAGCAAATGCTGTCATCAAGGGTTACATCACCGAAGACCAGAAGCAGGAAATCAACGTATTAGTGGACAACCAGTGATGCAGGGAGGGATTTAAGAGATACTTAAGCGGTAGCAGCGAAGCCTATACAATCCCGTTAAATAGCGAAGGTGACGCAATGGTGCCAGCAGAGGCCATAACGGCCAGCGGGTTTGAGGTATCTTTGTACGGCTATAACGATAGCCAGAGGATTACCACAAACAAAATTTACATATCGATCCAGGAATCCGGATACGAGCAGGGGAAGACACCAAATCCTCCTGCTCCTGATTTATACGAGCAGCTCTTTGATGCCATGAAAAAACAGGTAAATGGTTTGTCCTATGAATCCGGATACATTCAACTCATGGCGGGGGAAATGTCAGTAGGTGAAAGGGTCCGAGTAACAGGAATAAACGGAAACCAGGAAATAGAATATGCTAATGATGGGACCTAAATAAAGTGGCGGTATACAGATAGCAATGATTGGCAGCAACTAGTAAGCCTTCAAGCAATTACCGGTCCGCGGGGTCCACCGGGGGAAACACCAGAATTTGAAGTGAGATCAGGGCACTTAATTGCAAAGTATAATGAATAAGGAAGTGAAAAAAATGGCGGTAAGACAAGAAGATTTAGGGAGTGTCATCGGCCCGCAGGGACCTCAGGGGATACGGGGTAAGGTTGGCCCAACCGGGGCAAAAGGTGATAAGGGCGAAGATGGAGCAAAATGGCTCACAGGTACCTCCGCTCCATCAACTCAAGGAGCGAATGGGGATCCTTTTGCTATTGCCAAGACATATGCAAGCGTGGCTGCAATGAATTCAGGATATGCCACAGACGGTGTTGGTGTAGGACAATTTGTAGTGATTGATACCGGAAGTGTTGAAGATACTGATAATGCGAAATTGTATCTAAAAGGAGCGTCTGCCTATTCCTACATTACTGATATGTCCGGGGCCACAGGTTTGACAGGTACGTAGGGACCGAAAGGAGCTACTGGTTCAACTGGAGCTAAAGGAGATAAAGGAGACAAAAGTGATCCGGGGACGACTCCTACTTTAGCAATCATGAATGGTCACTTGATAGCCATTTATCCTGAATAGAATCGTGTATGACTATTAGGAAAGCATGAGGTAAATGAGTATGATTCCGACTGAAGTTATGGTGGCTCTTATTGGATTGGTAGGAAGCGGGATAGGGACTTTTGCCGGAATAGTGGCTTCTTCAAAATTGACTAATTACCGTATAGGTCAGTTAGAAAAGAAGGTTGATAAACATAACACAGTAATTGAACGCACTTTCATACTTGAGGAACAGATGAAAGTTGCAAATCATCGTATAGCGGATTTAGAAGAAAGAGAGGTTTAATTATGGAACAGATTATGAATTATGTAAAACCGGAACTTATTGTGGTGGCAGTGGTGCTGTACTTTCTGGGAATGGGCCTTAAGCAGAGCCAGACGGTCAAGGACAAGTATATACCACTGGTTAATGGGACAGTAGGCATTGTCCTATGTGGTATCTATGTGTTAGCTACAAGTGACTGCCAGACAGGGCAAGAGATAGCCATGGCAGTATTTACTGCCATTACGCAGGGAGTACTGGTTGCAGGATTGAGTACATATGTAAACCAGATCATCAAGCAGACTG
>POVV01000408.1_pt1 | contig 28940 bp, 22 predicted proteins | sample 1560271 | NCBI WGS metagenome assembly POVV01 (sample SAMN08337232, study PRJNA429181) | Bioreactor metagenome, whole genome shotgun sequencing project. | biome: cows' rumen and soil; feature: anaerobic; isolation source: anaerobic chemostat enrichment culture, galacturonate as sole carbon... | reverse complement strand
GTGATTCCGAAGCGATTCGAACGCTTGACCCACGCCTTAGAAGGGCGTTGCTCTATCCAGCTGAGCTACGGAACCATCCTTAATTGCGGTGCAAAGGTAGTGCTTTTTCTGAAATTTCAAAAGGATTCCGATACTTTTTTTACATCTTTTTTCAGAAAATTACCCTATAAACCTAACGGTAAGCGGGTTATATACCAAAAAACAAATAGCAGGGTCCAGGCTATTAAAACATAGAAAGAGTATCGCCAGGTATATTTTAATAAAGAACCGTAGGTAGCGTGCTTATCGTATTGCTGCATATAGGTTAAAACTAAAGGCATGTAAAACATAAAAGGAGCAATCGGATTAGTTACACTATCACCGATGCGGAAAGCACATTGTGTTACATCGGGCGAAATACCCATACGAGCAAACATCGGAATAAAGATAAAAGCCATGAAAGCCCACTTGGCAGTGGCAGAGACCATGATCAGGTTAATCATTGCACTGAATAAGATAAACAGTACCAAGGTAGGCAATGCACCCAGCTCAACAGACGACAGCAGATTAGCTCCCAAGATGGCGAGACACTTATCAAGGCGCGAGTACTCAAAACAGGCAAACATCTGTGCCGCAAAAAATGCAATGACGAAATATACACCCAGCAACTTCATCGGTTGGGCTAAGGCATTAATCACATCACCATCGCTACGATAACGACCGGAACTGAGCCCATAGGTCATTCCAATAAGCCCGATGCCCAACGAAATAAGAAAAAGAATACCCGCAATGAAGGGCGAATGGATTAGCCCGCCATTTACACCACGGAGAATACCGAAAGAAGTAAAGGTCAGGCAAAAGATAAGCACCAGATAGAGTATGCCGACAAACATCGCCATCAGCAGAGCACGACGTTCTTTGTAAGAGAGTTGTTTGTAACTTTCGAAACGGGTACCTCCGTTATAAACACCTAGCGAAGGAATGAGACTACGACGGGTGATCCAGTAAGCAATGCCTGCAATCAGAAACGTCGAAGCTAACATGAAGTAATAATTGCTCAAAGGGCCTATGCTACCTTGCGAAACACCACCGATAAGAGCAGCTTCCTGCGTGGTGCGTGCAATCAACGGATCGACGGTTGTAAGCATAACATTGGCACTGTACCCGCAGGACACCGAGGCATAGGCTGTGATGATACCTGCAACGGGATGTAATCCCACCGAGTGAAACAGTGTGGCAGCAATGGGCAGCAGGATGATGTAGCCGGCATCTCCCACCACATTGGACAGAAGCCCCAAGAAAATAACCCCGAGAATAATCTTACGCTTTTCCTGCCGGTTTCGTAGTCCACGGCGAATACAGGCGTCAATAAAACCTGAATGTTGTGCTAAGCCTACACCGAACATGGCAATAACCACCATGCCCAATGGAGCAAAACCGGTAAAATTGGTAATCACATGGCGCAACAACCACCGGATACCTTCGGGGCTCAGCAAGCTCTGCACCCGGATGTACTCGCCCGTTTGAGGCAACCTCACTCCCATTCCGTAGATATCACATATCCACGAAAGAAAGATGACCACCAGTGTGAGTAGGAAGAACATCGTAGCCGGATGGGGCATGCGCCATTTATTCCTCATCCGCCTCTAGATTATCAATATCAATGATGCGTAGTTCGAGGGCACGTACCACTAACCGGGTGGCATTCACCCCTACTCTTTCGCCGTTGGCAAACAGACGGCCTACCAGATCGTTTTGCCGCTTCTCGAGCGATTTAACGCCGAAGGGCATCCCTTTGAGATTAGCAATCATCTCCTTGGTATAGCCCAACGCCAGATGACGCAGGAAACGTTCGTCGTACTCGTCGATATCATAGCCGATAACTGCTTCTTGCCGCTTGGTATCATTCGAGATTGACTTCTTAAAGCGGTCTACGATCTTCTCCAAAATCGGATAGTTAAAGACCAGTCTTTTGCCATCTATCACGGCTTGTACATCGGTTTTAGTCAATAGCTCACCCGTTTTCAGGATGATACCATCGGCACCTGCATCGAGCACATCGACCCAGAGCTTCTCGTTAAGTATTTCGCCGGTAAAGATGAGGACACGTACATCCTTGTACCGCTTAAATATATTACGGCAGATATCCACACCAATGGTAGTCGATCCGCCAAGCCCCAGATCAAGCAGCACCAAATCGGGTACTTCGGCCTCTATCAAGGGCCAAAATTCACTTTCGGTCATGGCCGTACCAATCACTTCGGCGTTGGGTATCTCGTGCCGGAATATCTCTTCGGTTCCTTTTAGTTCGAGCTTTACATCTTCGACGATGATTACTTTAAATTTCTTATCGTTCATGGTTATTATGTTATATGCTTATGATTCTATTTTTTGTTCTTAATATGTTTACCGCCGGGGTACTGTGAAGTAAATCGTAAACCCTCCTTCGGACGATGGCTCGGCATTGATGCGGCATCCCCTGCGCCCGGCAAACTCGTCATGGTCACGGATAATCTGTTTGCAAACCAAATACTCCGTACCGCGAAGCTCTCCTCCAACTCCGGCGGTCATACGTGCCAGATTCGGATAGAAAAGTTGATTCAACTCTTCTACGCTCTTGGCTCTGCGGGTGTCGCTAAAGAGAAAGCGGATGTACTCTCCGTCGGGCATCACACTTAGTTTGAGCAACCCGTCTATGGGTACGCTTACTGCTTCGTCGATCAGGTTCTCGAAGAGAAACTTCAGCTGGTTGATATCGCCGATCACCCGAAGACCTTCATCGACAGGTTCTACTTCGAATATTATCTTACCGGAATGGCTCTTACTTACCTTACGAAAGTACTTTTCGGCAGCCACCAGCAACTCTTCAACACAGAGTGTAGAACGGCGAAAGGTAACCTCTTCCAATTGTCGCGAAGCACACGAACTTAATATGGTGAAGATGCCTTTGTAATACTCTATCAGCTCGCTGATTGCCGCCACGCTCTCACGCTCTTCGGCTTCGGAGAGTGATTGAGTAGTGAGACGATCTACAATCTGTTTTATTTTATTGGGGTAATAAATGGTTTCGTGCTTGATGGTAGACAGGCAGTTGTCGAGCACCATATTCTGTACATGGAGCATACTGTCTTCCCACGATGCTCGATGTGCTTCTTCGTGGGCAGACTCAATATCGCGGTACTTGACAGAGAGCTTCACCACCACGTTGAATACGACGATGGCAACGTAGCGCGCTACCAGCTCGACCAATAGGCGGTCGGCCTCCCACCTGCTGCCTTCGCGTCTTTCCAAATAGAGTACCCCTACACATTGATGCTCGCCCATGGCTTCGATTAGCAGGGGCAATGCCTGCGAATCATCTCCACACAGGTATGTTTGTTCGTCGAAACAACGTTGCACCAACACCGGCATCGATTGAGTACCGGGATTCGATGCATACGTCAGCCTGCGGGTCGTTTCGTTGTACACGGCAATGCCGAGCGCATTAATACCCAACAACTCATTAATGGCATCGAACGCCTCGTTGATGATTCGCTGTGGAATATCTTTCAGCATATCCTCTTCGCGCTGCAATGCCTCTATAGACTCTTGTGTGCGCACCAGAGAAGAGGCGAATATCTTCTTATTAATCTCGAGCACCTGTTCCAGATTCATCCGATACACCAACCGCTTGCGCACGTAGAGCACATAATAACCGAAAATCACCGCCACCAAGAGGATGATGCACAAAATCAGTCCCACGGTTTTATTGTTCGTTGAGCGTTCCAACTGTCGGCAGTAGCCTTCAATGGTCTGATCCTCGCCCGAGAGTTTATAGAGTGCCGTGTATGCAGCATTGTTGTACGTATATCCGTCCAGTTGCTTCAGAGCCAGAAAGGCGACAGCCGCTTCGTTGCGGATATCGAGAATAACGTGAAAGTCGGAGTCGAACAGTTCATTCCACCAACTTATCTCGGCAGGTGCTTCCTCCGATATCAGTTTCATGTAGTAACGGGGCGAGGGAGCGTATTGTTTGTAATGCTGGTTGAGCAGCGTCATGGCCGAATCGATATATTGAAGCGCACTCTCATACTCCTCGTCGATGTTGGCAAAGTAGGCGGCATTAGCAAAATCGGACGCTTTATGAAGCAAACGTTCGTATGCCACGTCTGCAGCAGCAGAGATGGTATCGACCACAGCCGTAACCGGTCTATCGGGCAGAGGCTGGTCGATAGAGCGCGAACGGCAACCGGTGAGCCCCAGCGGTAGCAGTATGCAACACAACACCCCGATTATTTTGCGTACTCCCAACGGTAAACGGAAGTAAATACGACTTCCCTTGCCCAACTCGCTCTCGACCGAAAAGGTACATACCCGAAAAAGTTGATTGGTCTTGCGGTATTTCTCAATGATTCCTTTACAGTTCATCAGCCCGAAACCGCTCCCCTTGTTCTTCCGCAATAGTTCGGGATCAGGAGCATCTTTCATACCGATGGCCTGCGGGTCGTACACCTTCTCGCTCAGAATACGCGCCACGTCTTCTTGAGAGAACCCTTGCCCGTTGTCGGCTACGGATATTTCGACGTAGTCTGCCGTAGCACGGGCATATATACGGATACTTCCCCCCTCGGGAGTATACTTGCGCGAATTCTCGGCCAGCGTATTAATCATAAACAAGGTCAGTGCTTTATCGGCTTTGACCCACGCATCGGTCGGCTCGATATCAAGTGTTTGCCGCTTCATTTCGAACGATCGACGACCTTTCGAAAGCAGCTCGAACAGGTCGTTCAGGGCAAACGTCTCGATGTTCAAGCTCAACGAGCCCTGCTTCATCTTAATCCAGAGTGCCAGTATATCGTTGTATTCGTTGATGGTCGTTACCAGTTCGTCAATGTAGATATACTTCTCCTTCTTTATAGCGACATCGTTGATGAAGCCTTTATCTGTTAGTTTATGCACCTCGTTGAGAATACGGTCTATGTAGGGGTTGATGCCGTTGACAATCGCCATACATGACTTCTTAATCAGGTTCTGACGCTTATTGGCGGCAATGTGCTGTTCGTACACATAGCGTTGCTTCTCTAGCTGACTACGTTCGTCACTCAACGAGGCAACAGTCTGTTCGTTCTCTAACGCCCACTCTACATAGGGCATCAACACCTTAATTAATGCTTGTTCATCGCGGTTCAGGCGATGTTCGGGATTGAAGTCGGCCTTTCCCTCTTCGGTCACACGAAGTGTCATTCGTCCATTGCCCAGTAAGCGATCTATACCTTGCTGAACCAACTCTACATCCATCGGTATTGATGCCGTAATGTCTCGGCAAAGTGCTAGAGTTCGTTGCAACCGTTCGGTGTAGAGGCGGTTGCGCACCTTCGAACGTTTGTTGAAGAACCAGAAGAGAATCACCACCAACACCAAACCGATGATGAAGACAAACAGCACGCCGTTTAGCTGTTTCGACTCAGCCTCGAGCGAGAGGTAGCGGCTTTCGAGCTCCTTGTCCTGACGGGTGTCATTGAGAATATCGAGATAGATGTTCCGGTTGTTGTTCGACGACACCTTCATGCCTAGTCCGGCATACGACACACTGAGTTGCTCGCGTATGCGCGAAATCCATTCGGGAGATGTCTTCACCTTCTCCTTTCCGATCCAAGTCAGTTCAGTATAGATCGTGTCGCGATCGAGATAGGTTTTCAGTTTATCAAGCGTGTCTTTCTCGGTATGATAATATTTCAAGTGATGGTAGTTGACGCAGCCCAGTGCCTTGGATAGCGTATCGAGGGCCTCGGCGTAGCGGCCGTGTGCGTTGAGATACTTGCCAATAGAGACGTATGCACCCGCTATCTGATACACATCTTCGTATTGCAGGAACTTGTGCAACGCCATCTGCCCCAGACGCAGTGGCAGCAAAGAATCTACCGCAAGGTTAAACTGCGCCAGCGCGTGCGACCTCCTATCTCTAAAGAAGCCAAATTCCGAGGGCGAAACCATCAGGTTGGCCAAACCCTGTAAACTGTTTCCCTCGAAGTAGAGGTATCCTTTGGGCGTAGCTACTTTCCAAGTCTTGTAGAGCTCATCGAACTCGTCGAGCTTGTTCTGGTCAGGCGAATCGCCATTGCACAGCGAGGCCGAACCCTTTATGTAATGAAAATAAAGCCATTGGTTGGTATCGGCTGCCAACTCCTCATTCTGCGGTATCTTATCAAGTGATTCGATGGCTTCGGGGCGTTGACGCAAATAGTAATAATAAATGGCCGAAACGATGTAGAACTCACTAAAAGCGTAGTTGAGTTGAAGCTTCTCGTGCTGGTCGACAAATAGGTCGCTTTCTTCGCGGATGCGCTTCATCCGTCTCACCGCACTGTTGCGGTAGTCGTAATACTCCTTATTCATGGCCGTTCGCTGATAAATCTTCATCAGTCCTATATCGGCAATGAGCAGTTTGAGTTCGTTTTTACTCAGGTCGTACACCTCTTTGTGCCACTGCTCCGCGCGCTCAAAGTCCATCCGCATAAAAGCACAGAAGCCAAGGTTATTGCATGCTTCGGCCTTGCCGTGCTGATAAAATATCCCCACCTCGTCATACGCCATTCGGGCAGCCCGATAAGAAGAATCGAGGTTCTTGTAGCGCCATTCATACGCTCGGCGGTTCAACGAATCGATCAGACGCACTTCGCGAATGGGGGCTGTATCGACACACGAAAAGCAGGTCGTTAACAATAATAATCCCAAGACGTATAGCGGAAGATGTCGGTTCATATATAAAGTCTCTTTGTTCTGTAGGCAAATCTACAAATATTTCTGATAAGTTGGGCCGAAAATATTTTTTTCTAGAATAACTCTTTTATAATGCTTAGAGAATTCCTACCTTTGCGTCTAAATTAACAAATAGGTAACAACTATTACAAAATGAGCGAAAAAGCACCCTTTATGGTATTCTCGGGAACCAATTCGAGATACCTGGCAGAGAAAATCTGCGCCAGCCTAAATTGTCCGCTGGGCAACATGAATATCACCCACTTTGCCGACGGAGAATTTGCCGTTTCTTACGAAGAGTCCATTCGTGGCGCGCATGTTTTCCTGGTTCAATCTACCTTCCCCAACTCAGACAATCTGATGGAATTGCTATTGATGATCGATGCAGCCAAAAGAGCGTCAGCCAAGAGCGTCGTAGCAGTAATCCCTTACTTCGGATGGGCTCGTCAGGACAGAAAAGATAAACCTCGCGTATCTATCGGCGCTAAGCTGGTAGCCGACTTGCTTTCGGTAGCAGGTATCGACCGTTTAATCACTATGGATCTGCATGCCGATCAAATTCAAGGGTTCTTCAACATACCGGTAGACCACCTGTATGCCTCGGCCGTTTTCCTTCCTTATATCCAGTCACTGGAATTGGAAAACAACTTGGAAGATAGTCTAGTCATTGCAACCCCCGACGTAGGTGGTTCCAAAAGAGCTAGTACTTACTCTAAGTACTTGGGTGTGCCATTGGTACTTTGCAACAAATCGCGCGAAAAAGCCAACGAAGTAGCCACCATGCAGATTATCGGTGATGTAAAAGGCAAAGATGTACTCCTGATCGACGATATCGTAGATACGGCAGGTACGATTACCAAAGCAGCCAATATCATGCTCGAAGCGGGTGCCAAATCGGTACGTGCCATTGCCAGCCACTGTGTGATGTCTGATCCGGCTTCGTTCCGCGTTCAAGAATCAGCGTTGACCGAGATGGTATTCACTGACAGCATTCCTTATGCTAAGAAGTGCGACAAAGTAAAACAACTGAGCATTGCCAGCATGTTTGCCGAAACCATCAAGCGTGTGATGAACAACGAATCGATCAGCTCGCAATACGTACTCTAAAGTCGTAACGGATAGATTCTTATCCGATACCCAACTAAAAAAATGGCTGCACAGAATTAACTTGTGCAGCCATTTTTAATTGTGTGTGTTTCGGCTAGTTTAGTTTGCCAAACGTATAGGTACCTTTACGGATAACTTTTCCTTTGGCATCTGTCTCTACAAACGGACCGTGCTTCTTGCCTTGCTTAAAGAATCCGTCGTAGCGATTTCCATCTTTATCTTCCTGCACTCCCTTGCCCTCTTCGAGACCATTGACAAATTCGCCTTTATAGCGCGTACCGTTTTGTAGCACCAATGTACCCTGACCGTTCGGTTGGTTGTTCTTCCACTCTCCATCGTAGGTATCACCGTTGTTCCACTTGTACACACCGTGGCCACTGCGTTTATTATCTTTCCAGCTTCCTTCGTACACAGCTCCGTTAGCCCAGGTAAACGTTCCCTGTCCGTCCTGCATACCGTCTTTGAAGTTACCCACATATTTGTCGCCATTGGCATGGTGATAGATACCGGCTCCGGTGCGTTCTCCCTGCAGATAAGCTCCTTCATAACGGTCGCCCGTATGGAAGAAGTAGATACCTTTACCGTGTTGCATATCTTCCGACCAATCTCCTACGTATTTATCGCCGTTGGTATATTCAAAGGTACCCTTTCCATCGCGTACATCGTTCTTCCAGTCGCCTTCGTATTTGCTGGCATCGTCCCATTTCATGACACCTTTTCCGCTCTTCTTGTCGTTCTTCCATCCGCCTACGTATTGCGCTCCATTCTTCCAAGTGTAAGTACCTTTGCCTTCGCGCTTATCGTTTGCCCAGTTACCTTCGTAGAGGTCACCGTTGTGGTAATACATAATGCCTTCACCGTGCTGGTAATCTTGAAACCACATTCCGTCGTAACGGTTGTTGTTCATGAAATAAAATATTCCTTTGCCGTGTTGCTGGTCTTGAAACCACTGCCCTTCGTACTTCTCGCCATCGGGAAAGGTGTAGATACCAAATCCTTCGCGCTTGCCTTTAACATACTCTCCTTCGTACTTATCACCATTCTTAAAGGTGGTGGTTCCTTTTCCGTTAGGCTTACGCGACTTCATTTCGCCGATGTAAACAGAACCGTCTTTAAAGGTGTAGTTTCCGATTTTAATTTCTGTCGAAAAGGAGTCTTTTATTTTTCCGAAGAAACCTCCTTTGTCTTGTGCAGCGGCATTTCCATGCGTCATACAAGCAAACAGAAGTGCAGTATATAGATATTTCATTGAGTTACATTTACGAATTATTATTAAGCATATGTGATTTACAAAGATACAAATTCCGTGTCAAAATCCCTATTTTTTGTATCTTTTTAGCCCATCTTTTTACCTGCGATGACCTCTTTTAATGTCTCTTTGCAGAAATAACGGCGCGCCAATTCGCGAAGTTCATCGGCCGAAACCTCTTTCAACGCTTGCAGCGAACGCGAAAAATAACTATCGTCGAGATGAGAAGTCTGGATAAACATCCAGGCATCCGACAAAGAAAAAGGCGATTCGTAGTTGCGGCACATTTCACCCAGCATGTAGTTACGCACCAAGGTAAGCTCATCTTCAGGTACTAAATCATTGTGCAAACGGTCTATTTCGTGGTAGACCTCTTTAATAAGCGGCTCCACGTATTCGTTGTCGGTTTCGGTACTGATAACTAGCATTCCGCTATCGGGGTAACATTGGATACCAGCGGAGATGCCGTAGGTGTAGCCCTTGTCTTCACGGATATTCGACATGAGGCGGCTACCGAAATACCCTCCGAATAATGTCATAAGCACGCGCATTTTTAAGTAATCAGGATTTTGCCGAGTCAGCGTGGTAGCACCCAGCTTCACCCCACTTTGCATAGCATCGTCTCGCTCGATGAAAATACGCTTGTTCTGTATGGCCTCGAACGTATAGTGGGTATCGACCAATTGCTGATCGTACCGACCAAAAGGAGCTGTGCCAAAGGCCCGTTCGATACAGCGTACCACCTCGTCGGTCACCTTGCCCGCTAGGAATACGGAGCAGTTTCCCGAATGATAATAGGTGTCGTAAAACGTTTGTAGCATCGGCACGTTGATGTTACGGTAATCAGCCTCTTCGATCAGTTGTCCGCAAGGATGTCCCGCACCGTAAAGCGAGCAGAGCAAGTTGCGCTGTGCCAGAAAATCGACTTTCGAACGGTTGACTAAAAATTGCTGCACATTGTTTTCAAGCACCGTGCCGAGTTCCTTTTCGGGAAAAACGGGCTCTTTGATGATCGATTCCAGTATCGCTACTGTTTCGGTGATGTATTTATTGAGAGAATAGAGAGTGATGTAAGCATACTCCGAGGAGCTGGACAGTTCGAGCCATGCACCGTAGTAATCGAGTTTCTCAGCTATGTCGGCAGCGGTAAAACTGCGCGATCCTTCACGTAGCATCCGATTAGCAAACAAGGCTTGCAATCGGTGCGACTGGTGCCAGCGGCCACCGGCAAAGAGAATATCAATGCGTACCACTTCCTGCTCTCCGGCATTAACGATAGTAAGCGGAACCCCGTTGGATAACGTAGTACGAACGGGCGGAAGAAGATTGAACTCCTTCAGGTCTTGTATTTCGGGAGGTAAAGTACGATTCATGGCAGGGAATTTAAGTACCTTTCGGCGTGAGCTAAATCTTCGGGTGTATCAATTCCTATCGTCTCGATCGTGCTGATGCCTACTTTGATCGTGTATCCGTTTTCAAGCCAACGAAGCTGCTCAAGCGACTCTGCTACTTCGAGCGACGATTGAGGTAGCGAGGTAATTTCCTTGAGCACCTCGGTGCGATAGGCATACAGTCCGATGTGTTTGTAATAAGTGTGGTGTTGCAACCACTCCTGCTTGTCGGCATTGCGTTGATAAGGAATAATGGAGCGGCTAAAGTAAAGCGCATTCCAGTTGCGGTTGACCACTACCTTGGGACTGTTTACGTTTTCGAGTGCAGCCACAGAATCGCTTGCTAAAAAGGGTTTTACCAATGTAGCAATCTGCGCGGTGGTGTCGTCGAAGCAGGATTTAACTGCGTGTAGCTGAGAGGGTTGAATAAAGGGTTCATCACCCTGAATGTTGACCACCACATCAAAGTCGCCTCCTATCTTGCAGGCAGCTTCGTAACAACGGTCTGTTCCGCTTTTATGATCGACCGAGGTCATGACTACCTTGCCTCCAAAGGCTTTCACGGCAGCTTCGATGCGTTCATCATCTGTCGCTACATAGGCATCATCAAGCACACCCGCTACCTGTTCATACACCCGTTGTATCACCGTTTTTCCACCGAGCAGCGCCAGTGGCTTTGCCGGAAAGCGGGTGGATGCATACCGGGCGGGGATTATTCCTAAAAATTTCATATCTTTATTTTTGCTTGACAACTCATTTAGTCCCTCGCGCACGTAGTCGAGCCCCATGTCGACAGGCTTTAGTATATTGTTGTCGTAGTATAGTAAATCGATATCGAGGCATACACGCTCGCACTTCTTATCGTCGGGCAGACGACCGGCCTCGCGTTCTATCTCTTTAAACAAAGCACGCAACTCTCCAGCTGGGCGATCGGTATCAAACACAGCGACCTGATTGAGAAACAGTGCAGAATGGGTCATGTGCAGCGGTTCTGTGTAACGATATGCAGCAAAACGAATGCCCGGAAGCAGTTGCTGCAATCGGGCACGCGCTAACGCCACGTTCTGTTCCGGCTCGTAATTACTACCGATACAGAGCGCTTGACGATAATTAGTTAAAGAGCTCATCCAGACCCGGTTCTTCGACCACTACTCCTTCGGAACCCGCTTCAGCACAGGGATCAAACCCCTCGGGCAATTTGAACCGCTCTTTCTCGTCGTAGCCCAGTGACTTGTCGTCGAAGACTTTCTTCATGTATTTTGTCCATACGGGCAGCGCTAGCGAAGCGCCTTGACCGTAAGCCATACCATCGAAGTGAATGTCGCGATCTTCACCTCCCACCCATACGCCTGATACAAGTGAGGGAGTAAAGCCCATGAACCAGCCATCGGCATTGAAATTGGTCGTACCCGTTTTACCACCCATATCGGCAGTGGGAACACCCAGACGACGCACACGTCCACCGGTTCCTTCGTTAATCACGGCACGCAACATCACGAGCATTTTGTAGGCGGTCGAGGCACTGATAACCTCCTCCATCTGCGGAGTAAAGGTCGAAATAACGTTTCCATCGCTATCTTCGATGCGGGTTACGAAGAGCGGGGCCACACGAATACCCTTGTTTGCAAAAGCAGTATAAGCACTCACCATCTCACCCACCGATATTTCGCACGGGCCTAGACTGAGCGATACCGAAGGTACTATTTCGCGGTTACGCACCCCGAAATTATGAATCAATCCGGTCAAGGCATAGGGGTTGAGTTTGCTCATCAAGTAAGCCGTCACCCAGTTGTCTGAGTTAGCTAGTCCCCACTTGATAGTCACCATTTCGCCATAACGCTTGTTGTTGGCATTGCGCGGTGTCCAAGGCGTACCGTTTTCATCGATCAGTGTTTGCTCTACGTGGCGCACCTGATCGCAAGGCGAGAATCCGTTCTCCATTGCCAAAGCGTATAGGTAAGGTTTGATAGTCGACCCTACCTGCCGGCGACCTACCATGGCCATATCATACTGAAAGTTTGTATAATTGGGACCTCCCACATAAGCTTTGACGTATCCATTGATGGGATCCATCGACATAAATCCGGCACGTAGGAAATGTTTGTAGTACTTAATCGAGTCCATTGGAGTCATGATGGTATCTTTGTCTCCCGTCCAGGAAAACACAGTCATCTCTTGTTTGGTATTGAAAGCCTTGCGAATCTCGACCTCAGAGGCTCCTGCCTCTTTCATCAACCGATAGCGATCGGTTTGCTTCATGGAGCGATCGAGAATTTGAGCCACCTGTTCAGCAGTTAAGTTTTTGCTGTACGGAGCGCTTTTACGTCCTTTCTTCTCCTTGAAGAATTGCGGTTGCAAGTACCCTCCTAAATGCTCTTCTACCGCCTCTTCAGCATACTTCTGCATGCGTGAGTCAATGGTGGTGTATATCTTCAGCCCATCGGTGTAAATATTGTAATTACTACCGTCTTTTTTCTTATTTTTAGCACACCAGCCGTACAATGGATTAGTCTCCCAGTTGAGTGAATCTTCATAGTACTTCTGTTTCTGCCATGCACGATACTCACTACGATCAGGTTTACCGGCAGTCATCATTCCCCGCAGGTATTCGCGGAAGTAAGTGGCCAATCCTTCTTTGTGGTCTACTCGGTGGTAAGCCAGTTTCAAGGGTAGGGCTTGTAACGAATCGCGTTCTTCTTCAGTAAGATAGTCCGCTTTTTCCATTTGACTGAGCACTACATCGCGACGCCCTTTCGAACGTTCATTGAAGCGCACCGGATTGTAGAGCGACGGGTTTTTGCACATACCGACCAAGGTAGCAGCTTCTTCGATGGTGAGGTCTTTGGGCTCACGACCGAAGTAGGTATAAGCAGCCGTTTTAATACCCACAGCATTGTTGAGAAAGTCAAACTTATTAAGATACATACTCAGAATTTCCTCTTTCGTATAGTAGCGTTCAAGCTTCACGGCTATCACCCACTCAATGGGTTTTTGAAAAAGGCGTTGCAAGGAATTCTTAGCAACCTCATCAGTAAACAACTGCTTAGCAAGCTGTTGAGTAATAGTACTACCCCCACCGGCATTTTTCTGAAAGAGCAGTCCGCGCTTAACCACAGCACGAACCAAGGCTTTCATATCAATACCCGAGTGATCGGCAAAACGCACATCCTCGGTAGCGATCAGAGCGTTGACAATGTTAGGCGACAATTCGTTGTAAGCAGTATAAATTCGGTTTTCTTTACTAAGAGACCAAGTTCCAAGCACTTTACCGTCTTCCGAAAGCACCTCGGTGGCAAACTTGTAGTTAGGATTTTCAAGCTCCTCTACAGGAGGCATATAACCAATCCATCCGTACGAAATGGATGCGAAAATAACGACACACAGCAACACCATGGCTGCCAGAAAAACCCAAAGGGCTTTTATAATTTTTTTAATCATTCTCGTTGATTTGCAGTGTTATCAATACTTGACGCAAAGATAGCTATAATTCAGCAAACAGCCAAATAAAGGTAGTTTCTATGTAGTTTATCGTCTCAAAAAAACAAAAAAAAGAAGCTGGGGTAACACTTCACTAAAATAGAAACAGCAAGGCCGACAATCACCGAACAAACACACGATCCACCCAAAACAAACACACCATCTACTTTGAGAGAAGTAGCTATTAGCAGCAAAAACACACACCCCGAAGAAGTACCTCCGAAAGCAAAAAACATCTCCGAAAACGCACCGAAGATCGGCTAAAAGCAGTAAAAAACGTCGCTTTCCATTTGTGATTCGCCTTTTTTCTTCGTATCTTTACAGACTGAAAACAAGTTCTATCAAAAACAAAGATAACAGAATGGAAAACAGAAGTTTAGTAACCATCGCAGAGCATTCGAAAGAGAAAATACTCTATATGCTCGAAATGGCCAAGGAGTTTGAAAAGAATCCGAACCGAAAGATTCTTGAAGGAAAAATTGTGGCAACCCTGTTCTTTGAACCCTCTACTCGTACCCGCCTGAGTTTTGAAACTGCCGCCAACCGATTGGGAGCACGGGTAATCGGATTCAGTGACCCGAAAGCAACCAGTTCATCAAAGGGCGAAACGCTGAAAGACACCATTATGATGGTTAGCAACTATGCCGACATCATCGTGATGCGGCACTATCTCGAAGGAGCGGCACGCTATGCTAGCGAAGTCGCACCCGTGCCCATTGTCAATGCCGGAGATGGAGCGAACCAACACCCCTCGCAAACCATGCTCGACCTCTACTCCATCTACAAAACGCAAGGAACGCTCGAAAATCTTAATATTTACTTAGTGGGCGACCTCAAGTACGGACGCACCGTACACTCGCTACTGATGGCCATGCGCCACTTCAACCCCACGTTTCATTTCATCGCACCCGAAGAGCTGAAAATGCCTGAAGAGTACAAACTCTACTGCAAGGAGCACCAGATCAAGTACATCGAGCATACCGAATTCAACGAAGAGGTGATTGCCGAGGCCGACATCCTCTACATGACCCGGGTGCAACGCGAACGATTTACTGATCTGATGGAATACGAAAGAGTTAAAAACGTATATATCTTGCGTAAGAAAATGCTCGAAGGTACGCGCGACAATATGCGCATACTCCACCCCCTACCCCGTGTCAATGAGATTGCATACGATGTAGACGAAAGCCCCAAAGCATACTACTTTCAACAAGCACTCAACGGGTTGTATGCCCGCGAAGCGATACTGTGCGACGTATTAGGTATAACATTAGAAGACATCAAGGAGTGATATGAATCAGAATAATCAAGCATTACAAGTAGCCGCTCTTAAAAACGGAACGGTTATCGACCACATCCCCAGCAACCGGCTTTTTACGGTAGTTTCGCTATTGGGACTCGAACACATGGACAACAACATCACCATCGGGTTCAATCTCGACAGCAAGAAATTGGGACGGAAGGGAATTATAAAAATAGCCGATAAATTCTTCGATGATGAGGAGATTAACCGCATTTCTGTGGTAGCACCGCACATTAAACTCAACATCATTCGCGATTATGAAGTAGTCGAGAAGAAGGAGGTACAAATGCCCGACGAACTCAAGGGTATACTCAGGTGTGCCAATCCCAAGTGCATCACCAACAACGAACCGATGGAAACACTGTTTCATGTCTCAGACAAAGAGAACTGCGTTGTAAAATGCCACTATTGCGAAAAAGAACAACGCAAAGAAGAGTTCACCATCATCTAACTGAATACCGAATGAAACAAGACTGGAAACCCGGAACAATGATCTACCCGCTGCCCGCCGTTATGGTGAGCTGCGGTAGTCATCCCGACGAGTACAACATACTAACCGTGGCATGGACAGGAACGATCTGCACCAATCCGCCGATGTGCTATATCTCCGTGCGTCCCGAACGATATTCGTACGACATCATCAAGCGAAACATGGAGTTCGTCATCAACCTCACCACCGCCGACATGGCCTTTGCTACCGACTGGTGCGGAGTGAAGTCGGGCAAAGATTACCATAAGTTCAACGAAATGAAGCTCACCCCCGGCTCCTGTACCATGGTTAACGCGCCGCTTATCGAAGAATCACCCTTGTGCATCGAGTGCCGCGTTAAGGAGATCGTATCGCTGGGATCGCACGATATGTTTATTGCCGACGTTGTGAACGTGCGGGCTGACGACCGCCACCTCAACGCTCAAACGGGTAAGCTTGAGCTAGCCGAAGCCAACCCACTGGTCTACGTGCATGGCGGCTACTATGAACTGGGTAGCAAGATAGGTAAGTTCGGCTGGTCAGTCCAAAAGAGAAAGAAAAAGAAATAAACCACACGCTTATGAAACGAACTCTTCTTCTTTTATTATCGCTCTTGATGATCAGTTGGGTAAATGCACAACAGACACATCAGGATAAGATAGAACGTCCCAATACCCGAAAAGTAAATTTCGGAATCAAGGCGGGCTTCAACTCGTCTATGTTTTTGGTGTCCGATTTTAAGATCAAAGACGTCACCATCGACGAGATTCAGAATAATTTTCAAATCGGATATTTCGGGGCGTTCTTCATGCGTATCAATATGAAGAAGCACTTTTTGCAACCCGAGATATCGTACAACATCAGCAGGTGCGAAATCACATTTGACAAACTGGGATCACAACACCCCGACATCGAACCCGAATATGCATCGGTAGCATCGAGTATCCACAGCATCGACTTTCCGGTGTTGTACGGATACAACGTAGTCAAAGAAGGTCCTTATGGCATGTCGCTCTTTGCCGGTCCTAAGTTGCGCTATATTTGGGGGAAACAGAACACGATCACGTTCGACAATTTTGATCAAAAGGGCATTCAGGAAGAACTATACCCGTTCAATGTCAATGTAGTGGTAGGCGTAGCAGTCAACATTTCGCGTATTTTCTTCGACTTTCGCTACGAGCAAGGGTTGCGCAATATCTCCAAGTCAGTTACTTACGACAGCCTGAATCCGGACGGAAGTCTGGGGGTAAGCGATATCACGTTTCGCCGCCGCGATAATGTTCTTAGTTTCTCACTTGGTGTTATTTTTTAATAGACTATTCTTATTTTTTCATCAGATTATCATTCTTTTTCTATATATTTGTACGCTTAACAACGAATCTCCAATAATATTTATTTTTATTATAATACGGAATGAAAAGAGACGATTTAATCTTCGACATCATCGAAAAAGAACATCAACGTCAGCTCAAAGGTATCGAGTTGATTGCATCAGAAAACTTTGTGAGTGATCAGGTTATGCAGGCCATGGGTTCATGCTTAACCAATAAGTATGCCGAGGGCTATCCGGGCAAACGTTACTACGGCGGTTGCGAAGTAGTCGATCAAAGCGAACAAATTGCAATCGACCGCTTGAAAGAAATTTTCGGTGCCGAATGGGCCAACGTGCAGCCTCACTCAGGCGCACAAGCAAATGCTGCCGTATTTTTGGCTGTACTGAACCCCGGCGACAAGTTCATGGGATTGAACCTTTCGCACGGCGGACACCTCTCGCATGGCTCGCTGGTCAACACCTCGGGCATCATCTATACTCCTTGCGAATACAACTTGAATCAAGAAACCGGACGGGTAGATTACGACCAAATGGAAGAGATTGCCCTACGCGAGCAACCGAAAATGATTATCGGTGGTGGATCGGCCTACTCACGCGAGTGGGATTATCGCCGCATGCGCGAAATAGCCGATAAGGTAGGTGCCATCTTGCTGATTGACATGGCACACCCTGCTGGACTAATTGCTGCCGGACTGCTTGAAAACCCGGTGAAGTATGCACACATCGTAACCTCTACTACCCACAAAACCCTACGCGGACCTCGTGGAGGCGTTATCATGATGGGCAAGGACTTCCCCAACCCATGGGGAAAAACCACTCCGAAGGGTGAAGTGAAAATGATGTCACAATTGCTCGACTCGGCTGTGTTCCCCGGTGTACAAGGCGGACCGCTCGAACATGTGATCGCTGCTAAGGCCGTAGCCTTCGGCGAATGCTTACAACCCGAATACAAAGAGTACCAGAAACAGGTACAGAAAAATGCCGCCGTACTGGCACAGGCATTGGTAGATCGTGGATTCACCATTGTTTCGGGTGGTACAGACAACCACTCGATGCTGGTAGACCTACGCAGCAAATACCCCGAACTAACAGGTAAGGTAGCCGAAAAGGCATTGGTATCAGCTGATATTACTGCCAATAAAAACATGGTACCATTTGACAGCCGTTCGGCTTTCCAAACATCGGGAATCCGCTTGGGTACACCTGCCATCACGACCCGTGGTGCAAAGGAAGACCTAATGCTCGAAATAGCCGAAATGATCGAGACTGTTTTGTCTAACGTAGATAACGAAGAGGTCATTGCACAGGTACGCAGCCGTGTAAACAAGACGATGGAGAAGTATCCGATCTTCGCTTATTAACCACAGAGGACACAGAGGTCACAGAGGAAAAAAGAAGGAATCAGATAAAGAAAGAGAGAGGAAACTGAGTTTAGTTAATAAACTCAGTTTCCTCTCTCTTTATAATAATGTCAATTTCTGCGACCTATATATGGTGAATTACTCCCTGTGTTCTCTGTGATGAAACAGTTAGCTCAGACCGTCGATCTGACCGTCTACAATGTCGATGTATTTTGCTTGGGGTTCTTTGGGTAACCCAGGCATACGCATAATCTCTCCTGCAATAGCTACAATCATCTCGGCTCCGTTGTTGATAACTATATCTTTAATGTGGAATTCGAAATTATTAACCGCTCCGTAGATCTTCGGATCAGCCGAGAAGGAGTACTGCGTTTTAGCAATACACACTGGATAGTGGGCGATACCCATCTCTTCGATCAGCTTTATCTTCTTGCGGGTTTCGCTGCTATACGTAACAACGCTTGCACCATAGAGCCCTAAGGCAACTTTCTCGATCTTCTGTTCAACGCTGTCGCCGTCTTTGTAGGTGAAACGCAACGGCTCCGAAGGTTTCTGCTCGATAGTATCGACTACCAATCGTGCCAAATCTACCGCTCCTTCGCCTCCTTCGCTGTAAGCGTTGTTGATGGAGAAACCAACCCCCAGTTTATCACAGTGCTGATGCAGCAATTCCATTTCTTCGTCCGTATCGGTTGCGTAGCGGTTGAAGGCTACAATCACCGTCTGACCAAACGAGTGCAGATTACGCACGTGCTTGTCGAGGTTGCGCAGCCCCTCACGTAAACCTTCCATATTAGGTTCTTTGATGCGATCGAGGCTTACTCCACCATGCATCTTCAACCCCTGTGTAGTGGCTACGATCACCGTCAGGCGAGGTTGCAAGCCACTCTTGCGACATTTGATATTATAGAACTTCTCTGCACCCAAATCAGCACCAAAACCGGCCTCGGTCACTACGTAGTCGCCAAAGGTCATAGCCATTTTGGTAGCCAGCAATGAGTTACATCCGTGAGCGATATTGGCAAATGGACCACCGTGAACGAAGGCTGCCGTGTTTTCGGTCGTCTGCACCAGATTGGGGTGAATAGCGTCTTTGAGTAATACAGTAATGGCACCTGCCACTCCCAGATCATTTACGGTAAAGGGCTTACCGTCGTAGGTGAAACCCAGCAGGATGTTTTCAATGCGGCGGCGAAGGTCGTCAAGGTCTTTCGACAGGCAAAGAATAGCCATGATCTCCGAAGCGGGCGTAATGTCAAAACCCGACTGTCGTGTGATACCGTCGGTCTTGGCACCCAGTCCAAGCACGATGTTTCGCAGAGAACGGTCGTTAACGTCGAGCACGCGTTTCCAGAGAATCTCCTTCAACCCAAACCCCTTGGATTGGTTCTGATAAAGATAGTTATCGAGCAAAGCCGATATCATATTGTGCGCCGAGGTGATGGCATGAAAATCGCCTGTAAAGTGCAGGTTGATTTTCTCCATGGGCAATACCTGTGCGTATCCACCACCCGCAGCTCCGCCTTTCATACCGAAACACGGCCCCAACGAAGGTTCGCGCAGCGCCACAATGGCCTTCTTGCCTATTTTGTTAAGCCCCAATGCCAGTCCGATGGAAACGGTGGTTTTACCAATACCGGCTTTGGTGGCAGTGATGGCAGTCACGAGAATGAGGTTGCTTCTCTTTACCTTCTCCTCGTCAATAAGGTGTTCGGGAATCTTGGCGATGTAGCGGCCATAGTTCTCTACTTCGTCACGCGGAATGCCGATGTGTTCTGCTACTTGTTTTATTTTAACCAGTTCTGTCTCACGAGCAATTTCTATATCTGCTTTCATGTTGTAAAGGGTTATGAGATTATACATGCAAAAGTACAAATTAAATCTGTATTAACCCTCGATAATGGATAGTTTTGAGCGCAGAATGATTGTATTGAATACCAACCGATGGCTGATCGAGAGGTTATTTGAAGCGGGAAGTATCTACCTCCTGACGCTTTTTCTCTTTGTAACCTCCAAATCTATAGCTAAATGAGAGAACGAACGTCCGGCTGTCGGGCAGGTAGTGGTTCGTGACTTGCTGTTGTTCGAAGCGAATACGTGGCGAAATACCGGAAGTGTTGAACAGATCATTACACTTCAGCGTGAGCTGTGCCCGCTCACCGGCAAACGCATAACGCAACGCTGCATCGAGATTGCCCGATGCAGGCAGATCATAAATGCCCTGAATACCTTCTGTTCGCACCATGCCCGAGAGGGTGAATTTTAGATCGGGACGGGTCGAAAGCGTAAGGGTGTTGTGGAGGAAGAAGAAAAGTGCCAGATTGCGCCGGTCGAACGATGTGTGCCAGAAGTCACTGTCTTTCTGGCGATTGTATACCCCCATAGCCGTCATTCGGGTATTCAACCGCTTGTTTATCGAAAACGGAACAGTAACCTGTATTCCAGCTTGTTGAGCAAAGTCGAAGTTCATCACCTTGTAGATTTCCTTCAACTGCTCGGGGCTTTGATAGAGTAGCTGCATGAATCGGTCTTTGCTGTGATTGAAGTAGAGAGTGAATACGTATTTACTCTTCAATATATAGCTCAGCGTAGCTCCGTAGTCGGACGCAGGTTTGAGCAACGGATTGCCGTGGATCTCCGAATAAGCACCCATATAGGAGATTGACTGCTGTATGCTCCAAAACTCCGGATACTTCTTGTCTGCGGTAAGCGAGAACTGCACGATGTGTCCGTCAGCAGGAGTGTAATGAAGATTGACGGTGGGATATATACTCCACTCGTTCCATACATCGGTATGGTACAGTTCGACCGCCACCGAAGCATCAACCGACAGCTTCTCTCCCAGATTCTTGCTAAAGCCGGTGTAAGCATTGACGGTCTGCTCACGTCGGTGCGACTCCATTTGATTGTCGGGCAGCAACACATCGGTATCGGGGTGATAATAGCGCTGGTAACTGTTATCGGTAGCTGTGAGGTAAACAATTCCATAGTTCAGCCCCCACCCCTTGCCCAATGAGTGCTCGCGGCTCAGATAGAGACGCCACTTATCGATCTGTTGGTTGTCACGGGTGCGGAAGTCGATCTGTTCGGTGGCGAAGGTGCTGTGCAGAAGTTGAGTCGATGGAGACTCGAAGCGAGTGAATTCGATACCTGCCTTCCATCCGAACGGAGCGGTGTAATCGAGTCGTGCATCATGCAGGCGACTATCACTCTGCGAGTCGGTGGTAGACTGTTGCGTACCCGACACATATCCGTTTCGGGCATCGTTACCCACCTGAGCTGTATAGACGAAGCTCAGTGCATGTTTTTTGCCCAAAGTCGCATCCATGCCCAACCGGATGTGGTGACGGTTGCTGCGTGCAGTAGAACCACCGTATAGATTCATCGGATGCTGTGAACCATCGGAAAGCGTATGCACAGCCGTTTTATCCGTTCGCATCAAGCCACGCCCATAGTCGTAAGAGTAAAGAAAGTCGGCAGAGAATTTAGCATTCGAATAAAGCAGGCTGACACGCTCCGATAGCGATTCGTAATGCCTCTGACGGTAATCCGTATATAGTTCGCCTTGCAGCGAAGGTTTAGTGCTGTGGTCGGTAGCGAGCAGCACGTTGATAAGTGGCCCCCGAACCTGATAGCGTGCGGGAGCGGAATACATTACCTCGGCTTGCTGAATACGCGAGGCAGGCATGGATTTAAGCAAGGCATAGAGTTGCTCCATGGTCAGGGTATTCACCTTCCCATTGAGAATCACCGTAAGCCCTTGCCCTGCTAGTTGCAGGCCACCACCCATCTCGACTACACCGGGTAACTCTTTGATGGCATCATAGGCATTGTCGACAGGTAGTTTACTGATAAGCCGAGGCATATCGTAGACCAGCTTGCCTTGCGTGGCTTTAACCATCGGGCGTTCACCTTTGACCATGATTTCGGGCAGTTCATGCAAAACGCTATCGAGAAATAGTCCGGTGGTATCGGCTTCAAGGTTGGTCTGCTGTGCCTGCACGGGCATGGTTAAAATTTCAACGATAAAGAAGAATATATACAATCGTTTCATAAGCATAGTTTGTTAAATGTTGGGAGCAAAGTACGGAAGAAAAACAACAGCGCTGTGTTATCACCGGCTTATGTAGTGTTACTTACTGTTACCGTGAATGTTATTTAGTCTTACCAACCGATACAACCTATCCGTTTTCCACTTATCTTTGTAAATATGAAACTACCATTCCACTATATTGCCATTCTTGTCGTCTTGTCTTTGAGCGGTATCTTCGTCTATCAAGGCTATTGGTTGGTTACGATGTACCACACGCTTGGCAAGCAAGCTGAGGTAACCATTGGCACAGCCATCAAGAATGCCGATCATATAGAGCTATTCATGCGTGCCGACAGTCTGAGTAAAAAGGAGAATAAGTTCCGGAAAACCGGCGCTTCGGTCAGTGGAGACATGGAAATCTCCTTCTCCACCTCTTTTGAAAAGAAAGATGCAGTGGAGTATCGGAAATCGATCACAAAGAAAAAGATTACGAAAGACGGCAAGATCAATATCTCGGAAGAGTCGGTACAAAAAGGGGTAGTACAGAGAGACAAAGGCCAACCGTTGATCGGCGAAGACATCAGCTCGCTCTACACACTCGCATCGGATCTGCAACGCGGACTGCATGGAGCCATCGACGATAACGCTCCCATTAGCTTGGCACATTTCGACAGCATACTGCACCATGAGCTACTCAAGGCCAACCTCAACATTGGTCACTACACAGTATTAATGAACGTCAAGACAGACAGCATACTCTCTTCGAGCCTGCCGGCAAGCGCAGACACTACGCAGATGAAGCGCCACACCTACAATTATTACCGAGACAACGAGCGCGAGTACCGTGTCTATACAGATCCTACCGAACGGGACATTTTGCAACAGATGAGTGGCATATTAGCTACCTCGCTCGTTATTTTGCTTATTTTGGGCTTCTCTTTCTGGTACTTGATTCGCACCATCTTGCAACAGAAAACATTGGAAGAGATGACGAGCGACTTTACCAACAACATCACCCACGAACTCAAAACTCCGATTGCGGTAGCCTATGCCGCCAATGATGCACTACTCAACTTCAATCAGGCCGAAGAGAAATCGAAGCGAGACACATACCTCACCATCTCTCAACAACAATTGCAACGACTGAGCGGATTGGTAGAACAGATTCTGAGCATGAGCATGGAACGCAGGAAAACCTTCCGCCTACACCCCGAACGGATTGCATTGGGCGAACTCCTCATGCCACTCGTCGAACTGCATAAGCTCAAAGGTGAGGGAGCATTACAAGTAATCGGCGATCCCCCAAAGAGCATCACCCCTGACATTCATTACAGCATCTTACCCGATAATCTATATGTAACAGCCGACCGCACCCACTTAAGCAACATCATCAGCAATCTGATAGACAATGCCGTGAAGTACTCGCCCGGCAAAGCCGATATCTCTATCCGTTGCCGCAAGGTAGAAAAACGCATAGAGATAAGTGTAAGCGACCGGGGTATCGGCATAACAGAAGAGCAGCAAAAGCATGTATTCGAGAAGTTTTACCGTGTCTCGACAAGAAACCTGCACGATGTGAAAGGATATGGTCTGGGGCTGTATTATGTAAAAACGATGGCCGAGCAACACGGTGGCAAGGTACACGTAAGAAGTGTTGTAGGCGAAGGAAGTACATTCACCATCACCCTATAAACAAAACGGAGGATGTGTCATAATCAGAAGAAAACAATGAGAGAGAAAATCAACGTACTACTGGTAGAGGACGAACAAACCCTTGCCATGATAATCAAGGATACACTCGAAGAGAGCGACTTCCGCATTACCATTGCCGCAAATGGCGAAGAGGGATTGCGTATGTTCTTCGACCAACGCCCCGAAGTAGTGGTAGCCGATGTTATGATGCCCCGTATGGATGGTTTCGAGATGGTACGTCGCATCCGGCAAACCGACAAACAAACGCCTGTACTCTTCTTAACCGCCCGGTCGGGTATCAACGATGTAGTCGAAGGATTCGAACTAGGAGCAAACGACTATCTGAAAAAGCCTTTCGGTATGCAGGAGCTGATTATACGCATCAAGGCACTAGCCGGCAAAGCATTCGCCTTTTCTGAGGAGAAACAGCAGCCAATGTTCGAGCTGGGTCGATATCAGTTCAATGCCGTAAACCAGTCATTGATGCACAACGGAGAGTGCCGGGAGCTTTCGCACCGGGAGTCAGAGATATTGAAACGCTTATGCGAAAATCGCGATCAAGTGGTACATACACAAAGCCTATTGCTAGACTTATGGGGCGACGACAGCTTCTTCAACACCCGCTCGCTACATGTATTTATCACCAAGCTGAGGCATAAGCTGGCACAAGATAACCGAATAAGGATTGTCAATGTGCGTGGCATCGGTTATAAGTTGATTGTGATCGACTGACAATCACATGATCGGGGAGAAATTGAGGAACTTAAAGAAGCAAACCCCGTAGTCTATCCGGTTATAAACTTTAAAAAGAAATAAAAGGCAGAAGGCATATAAGATAATTTCATATCTTTGCGTAGACAACAAACCCCACGGATATGAAAAAGCTGATCTTACTCTTTGCCTTGCTGCTACTCGCTGTTGCAGTATCTGCTCAGACGGAGCTACCCTCCGACTCTCTTCGTCGTTCGCCTGCGGGTAATTATAAAGAATTCGGAGGATTTCTGCTCGATATGGGACTAATGGCTGTACAGCCTCCCAAAGTACCCAAATTTAACTTCGATCTGGGCAAACCGGCCAAAGACTACAACCAATTGTTCAGTCTCGATCCCAATGTTACGATGACGCAAGGTTTGTCGAACGTGTTTACCTCTTATGGAAGCGGGTTCGGGGCATTTGGCGGATTCGGAGCATTCGGTTCAACATCCGATCAGCTTCAAATGGGAAGCTTTAAGTTGAAGAACGGTATACGTATCAATACCTACGGCGAGTACAATGCCGATGGATACCGGGTGCCCAACCGTAGCGCTTTGCCTTGGGAGAAAAACAACTTCAAGGGTGCTTTCGAACTTAAATCTGGCAATGGTGCTTTTGGCATTCGTATCGAAGTGCAACAAGGACGCGGATCATATTATCCTTAACCCCAACAAAAGATGAAAAAAATTCTGGTTATCGGCGCCAATGGTTTTACCGGACGCCGTCTATTGAATGACCTGTCGGCCAATAAAGCATACAACGTCATCGGGTGTTCGCTAAACGAAGACATCAACCCGAACCCGCAACACCGTTTTATCCGTACCGATATACGCGATGCTATTTCCGTAACAGCCCTATTTGAGGAGGTACGTCCGCACGTTGTTATTAACACGGCGGCACTCTCCGTTCCCGACTATTGCGAAACGCATAAAGAGGAGGCGCACGTAGTTAATGTAAAAGCCGTCGAACAACTGGCATGTGCCTGCGAACAGTACAATAGCCGCTTTATCCACCTATCGACCGACTTTGTATTTGACGGACAAACAGACAAGTTGTATGTAGAAACCGATCTCCCCCATCCCATTAACTTCTATGGGGTAACCAAACTCGAAGGAGAACAACGTGTTGCAGCTATTTGCCGCAACTATGCCATTGCCCGTGTAGTGGTTGTATATGGCAAAGCACTGCCGGGACAGCACGGCAATATACTGCAACTAGTAGCCAATAAGCTGAGAGCCGGAGAGCGCATCCGTGTTGTATCAGATCAATGGCGTACACCTACCTTTGTGGGCGATATAGTCCAAGGGCTTGAACAATTGATGTTTCATCCGGGCAATGGCATTTACCATCTTTGCGGCAGCGACTGCCTTACGATTGCCGACATGGCTTATCGAGTAGCCGATCTTTTACAGCTCGACCGTTCGCTCATTCAACCGATTACGACCGAGGAGATGCAGGAGAGTACGCCACGTCCCCGTTTCAGCGGACTGAGCATTGCCAAAGCACAACAAGAAATCAATTATAAACCTCACACCCTCGACGAGGGAATAAAAGAGATGTTTTCATGAGTCAACCCATTGTATTGCAATCAAGTCCTTATACCAACAAAATAATCGGTTTTGCCGGACCTACTCCTTTGGAGATTACGCTTGATAATTCGGGCAAGATAAGTAATATCAAATTATTGAAAAACAAAGATACTCCCTCCTACATACAAATGGTCATTGACGGAGGATTGCTCAACGCATGGAACGGTTTGACACCACAAGAAGCCTTGGCCAAACAAGTAGATGCCGTAAGTGGTGCTACGTTCAGCTCGCATGGTATCATTCAAACCGTACAAAAGCGACTGGAAGTATACGAAGCACAACGAAACAGTACCACTACATCGCACATACTAATCGGCATGAGCCTACTTCTGATCATAACAGCGGGGTATTTCTTGATCCGCCACCGCAGAAAACATCGCATGCAACAGACAGGCGTATAGGCCGGCTTATACTACAAATCGGCGCAGGTTTTTGCTAGGAGTCTCCTCCTTTGCAAAACCTACGCCAATTTACGCTTAAATAAAAACGAGTGTAATCCCTAAAACGAATCTTTTTTCCTTTTAAAAAATAACTAACAAACTATCTAAAACTAACAAACCTTTTTACTAACTAACCTTTAAAAACTAACTAATCAAACTTTTCTAACCTAACTTTTTCAATCTAACTTTTCTATTGTTTCCAAAATCCAATACTTTAATTCGCGGCTCTCATCGGCCGATAAATCGCAAGCTACATCGGTTGGTGCCTGCAATATAGCTCTTGCCTCTTCGGCATATACTTTTTGTCCAGTATGTTCTATAAAATACGTTTCCCAACGAAACAATAATTCCGGGGTTTCCTCTAGTACATAACGGATGAAATCATCATCCTTTAAAAAGTCTTCTACTTGAGCGAACATACTTGCATTTATTTTAAGCGTTTATAATACAAAGACGCTGCAATGCAAGTTATGTACTCAATGAATCTCTATTTTTTCAATTGGATATGCTGCGCAGCTTCGTTATGCCTCGATGCATCAGGTTACGTACCGATTGGTAGTTCATATCCATTATCTGACAAATGTCTTCGTACTTCTTCTCCTCTATATAGTAAAGCGTCAATGCTTCGCGCTGACGGGGCGATAGCTGATTGAGCAGACGATCTACCAAGCGGCTTTCTATCTCACGTTTCTCCTGCAACAAATAGTTGTTTTCAATATCATCGGTCGAAGCAGCATCAAATTCTTCAACGGCTGTATCGGTCATATGCATTCGCTTTCTCAACTCATCGCATAAGCGGTTCTTAAGCGAGATAAACAGGTAGGACTTCAAATTCTCAATGCCCAACTCTTCCCGCTTTGTATACAACTTCACGAAGATATCGTGTATGCAATCGCGTAACAGTTCCTTATCCGTAGTCAATCGGCATCCATAATGAAAGAGGATGTTGACATGCAAATCATATAACTGAGAAAATGCATTTGTGTTGCCCGCCTGAAAGGCAGCAAATAAAGTAGCAGCAGCGTTATTAGTGTCTTGTTCCATCACAGTACTAATTAATTATTTGATGCTGCAAAACTATATAAGATCGGCCGTACTGACTGGTAAAATCTGGTTAGTAGAATGGAAAAACAAACACTATGTTTTATAACACATTTGCTGATTATTACATATATTAAGCAAAAAAGCCTGTCACTTTCGGAGTAACAGGCTTTTTCGTTTTATCGCTTGTGGAACCAATAAATACCCTCTTGACCATCGGGCACTTTCAATACATACAATCCTTTTACGTTCAGGCTATTATCAACAAAATCCATCTTACCGGAAGCTGTATTTATATAGGTTAACCGATACCTGCCCGGAGACAATTGAACCGGAATTTTTGCTCCCGACTTGGAATAAATGATAGCCCCCGTATCAGATTTTACCAGTTTCCGATACTGATCCGTACCAGTTTCTTCTACTGTCATAGCAGCTACATCTTTCAAAAAAGCAGCATCATTAACAGGAATGACCGGACAAGAACCGCCTGCCATCAAAACAGCCCACCCCAACGCAGGATAATTTTGCGCATAATAAGTAACGGCTTTTTGTGGGTACAATCGACGGTATTCATTGACCGCACGGTAAGCTTCGTCGAAAGTAATTTTACCCACCTTCATCTTACGCATGTGCTGGCGAGGTGCAAGGTTCTTGCCGCCTTCGGGGGCATAGATACCGTCTGTTTTGTAATGCCAATAGCGGATATCGATGATATCGACCACTGCTGCCCGACGTGCATCGGCGAGAATGGCATCTTGCACATCTTTGGTTGTGCTCAACGCAACAGTTGCCTGCTTGCCGGTTTCTGCTTCCCATTCGGCAATGACATCGAGCCAGAACTCAACGAAATGCAACGGCCCGGTGTACTCGGCGCTAATGAGTTGAATAACATTGCTACAATCGGCAAAGTTGTTCAAACACTGGCGAATGTATTGGCGGTGCAGCTCCCGACGCACCGGATGGGTGATGTCATAGAAGGGAACAG
>POVV01000406.1_pt1 | contig 28948 bp, 35 predicted proteins | sample 1560271 | NCBI WGS metagenome assembly POVV01 (sample SAMN08337232, study PRJNA429181) | Bioreactor metagenome, whole genome shotgun sequencing project. | biome: cows' rumen and soil; feature: anaerobic; isolation source: anaerobic chemostat enrichment culture, galacturonate as sole carbon... | reverse complement strand
CCTCTGTCAGGGTCCGGCTGCGGGTGATTGTCCTGAACGAGCGCCAGCGCAGCTTTACCGTCACTGTCCGTCCCGCCAGTCCCAGTAAGCGCAGCCGCCAGGCGACCTGGACCGCCAGCCTGAGCAATTGCGTCTCAATTTCATTAACATCGTAGATATCGTGTTCAAAGGTTTCTTCATTTCCGATCGATTTCGGGGTATGTTCGGCGACCACCGGCCGGTTATCCTGACCGGCAGCCAATTGCTTCAGCTCGACGGCAGAATGGCCAAGCCAGGCCTCCAGACGGGATAACCCGGTGCCGGCGAGCTGGCCGATGGTCGTGATGTCATGATCGGCTAAGACTTTGGCTGTCGCGGCCCCCACGCCCCAAAGGCGGCTGATCGGCAGCGGCGCTAAGAACGCGGCCGCCTCCTCCGGCCGAACAACGACCAATCCGTCAGGCTTCCGCAAATCTGAAGCCACCTTAGCAAGAAATTTATTGGGCGCCAAACCGGCCGAAGCAGTCAGTCCCAGCTCGCTCTGGATGCGGTATTTTATCTGTTTGGCGATAACCACAGGATCGGGGTACAACCATTCCATGCCGGTCACGTCAAGAAACGCCTCATCCAGCGAGAGAGGTTCGATCAGCGGTGAGAAGTCCTGCATAATCTGCCTGATCTGCCGGGATACTTTCGCATAATAGCGATGATTGCAGGGTAAAAAAATGCCGTGCGGGCAGCGGCGTTTAGCCTCTTGCGACGGCATTGCCGAATGGACGCCAAACCGTCTGGCCTCATAGGAAGCGGTTGCCACCACCCCGCGCAAACCGCAGCCGCCGACGATCACCGGTTTCCCTCTGAACTCCGGCTGATCACGCTGCTCAATTGAGGCGAAAAAGGCATCCATATCCACATGCATAATCCAGCGCTGCATACGTTTCACCTCCGAAAAGCGGCAACCGGTTTCTCACAAAACGAGGGGTATAGTCAGGGAAAGATGAGCACCGGCAGGATTTTCCTGCCCCATAACCACGCTTCTTCCAGATCGTCAAAGTAAACGTCCAGGCGATCGCCCTGAATGTCCGCTCCTCTGTCTTTTACCGCAGCCGTCCCGTAACCGGGGACAAAAATCATGGTGCCAAACGCGATATCCGGCGGTGCGGCAATGCAAAGCTCACTAATGCCGATGTTTAGCTGATACATGCTGGCTGTCAAACCAAAAGCAGGATGGCCAATATGTTTGCCCGTACTTTCAGGACCGGCCGTATATGCTGTCACTTCCATTACCCGGACATAAGGAAACACACGCATTGAGGCCATCTCATCCAATCCCTGAGCGCCCAGCGTGACAAAACCTTTCCATAACACGATAATCAATAACAGCTCAATACCGATCAGCTTGTACAGCAGCAAACGCCTGACTGACCGTTTTAGCGGCATCCGGAGCATAGCGTCACCTCACATGAAGCTAACCTATCTATGTCTGATGCGATTAAAAATAAGCTACTTAGCAGGCATATGTAGTATATTTTACCATATTTCTACCACTTTTTCGCGTTTTCCGCAAAAATAAGCCACGAAAATGCAAAGGCCCGTAAAGCGCCTGTATTTTCGCGGCAAACGTTCTGATTAAAGTGACTCTAAACCCGGCTTTTAATTTTCTTTTTCTACAGCCAACTGGTAGTAGTGACTCAGATGCCCCTCCAGTGTACCGCTGGCTGCCATCAGCCTGGCGTCAGGAAAGTCTTCCTGATCAATAAAATTGTGCAAGGCTTGCCTAAGCTCATCAACCTGCTGAATAAGCTGACTGAATTGTGTATTCTGTCCCTGCGTTGCCGCCTGTAGAGCGGTGTTTGCCTGCATGCCGGTTTGATTGGGCATTGCCTGTGTGTGATTCGTCATTTGATTATTCATCTGGTTGCTCATCGGGTTATTCATTTGGTTGCTCATTTGATTCATACCCATTCCCCTTTCAGCTAAAAAGTTCCGTATACTCACCAGTGCCGCCCCAGCCTTGAAAACTATATTCCCTGACGGCTGATTTTCCGTAATCCAGCGTTGTCGCCAATCGGCATACTCTCGGTATGCCTCATTCCTCCGCCTTGGCTTACAACAAATCATCTCGCCATGAAATTGCAGTTTCAAAGTTGGCGCAGCACTAGCTTTCCCGCCGGCAGCGCCAACCATGCGAAAACGCAAACTGCTTTCCTTCAGACCGGCTGTCATGCTATAATTTGGCTATAACTTGGAGATAGGAGGATCATATGCGCGAATATAAAGTCGTGGAAGTCACAAAAAAAAGCACGTTCAGCTTCTCCCGTCTCGACGCGTCTGGTCTTGAACGTATTCTCAACGAGCAAGCCGCTGTCGGCTGGTATTTTGACAAAACCCTTGACGGTGAAACCATTTTCCTGGACAAGGATACCGTAATGCTGGTGTTTTACAGGGAGAAATAAGACAAACTAGCAGAGAAATCCGCTGAAGCAAAACTAAAATGATAACCGTTACGTATGCAGGGGAATATGCTGATCACAGTTCGTTCCTAAGGAACCTGCGGTAAAAAACTAGTATGGAGGTAATCACGATGAAAACGAAGTTAACCCAATTACTCGGCATCAAATATCCGATTATTCAGGGCGCTATGGCATGGGTATCGGAATCCAACCTGACAGCAGCAGTATCCAATGCGGGTGGTGCCGGCGTAATCGCTACCGGCGGCCGGACAACCGAATGGGTGCGTGAGGAAATCCGGAAGACCAAGGCATTAACCGATAAGCCGTTTGGCGTAAATGTGATGCTGATGGCGCCAAACAAAGATGAAGTAGTAGAAGTGATTTGCCAGGAAAAAGTGGCATTTGTCACATTAGGCGCCGGCAATCCGACTCCCTACTTCGAAATTTTCCACAAGGCCGGTATCAAAGCAATCCCTGTCGTCCCCAGCGTAAAATTAGCTAAGAGGGTTGAGGCAGCCGGAGCAGACGCGATAGTCGTCGAAGGCATGGAAGCCGGTGGGCATATCGGCACCTTGACCACCATGGCTTTGCTCACCAATGTGATTCCTGAAGTGAATATTCCGGTCATTGCGGCCGGCGGCATTGCTGACGGCAGAGGGATGGCGGCAGCACTGATCATGGGAGCAGCCGGTGTGCAAATGGGCTCACGCTTCCTGTTAGCAAGCGAATGCACCGTACATGAGAATGCGAAGCAACGGATTATTGGCCGCTTCCGATACAGACTCGGTTGTCACCGGTTATTCCCGCGGTCATGGCGTTCGGGCATTAAAAATAAGTTTACCGATAAGTTCCTGGCGCTTGAGGTCAGCGGCGCTCCGGACCAGGAGTTGAATGATTTGGCAACCGGTACCAACAGGCTGGCCGCTATCGACGGCGATATCGAAAACGGCTTGGTACAAGCCGGACAGAGCCTCAATCGGTTAAAAGAGATCAAACCGGCACAAGCACAGATTGAAGAGATTATCGCCGAAGCGGCTAACCTGCTGTCGACGGCAGCTAATCTGGTAAAATAAGCAAAGAGCTCTTCCCGCCGACTCGGAGCGTGAAGAGCTTTTTTTACCCTGTATAGAGAGGATAGAAAATGATGACAAAAAAGGTCGTTATCGTCACAACCGGCGGCACGATTGCGATGTGCCATACCGGGGATGACGACGGAGCTGTTCCGGCGTTGGCAGGCAGTCAACTGCTGGAAGCTGTTCCGCCGCTGGTTCAGGTTGGAGAGGTAGAAGTTCTCGAATACGCCAATGTGCCCAGTCCGCACATTACACCGCGCATCATGTTTAATTTAGCCAAGCTGATTGACCGCATTCTGCAGCGTCCGGATGTTGCCGGAGTAGTCGTAACCCATGGAACAGACACGCTGGAGGAAACCGCCTATATGCTGGCGCTCACCGTACACAGCGATAAGCCGATTTGTTTAACGGCAGCGATGCGGAATTCGGATGAAATCAGCCCGGACGGCCCGAAAAATTTATTATGCGCCGTCAGAACCGCCTTTTCTGAACAAGCAGTCGGGCAAGGCGTTTTAGTTGTCGTCAATGAGCAGATTCACGCGGCATGGGAGGTCACCAAGACCCATTCGGCCAATCCTGACACCTTTGCTTCGCCGTTCTGGGGACCGATAGGCTATGTCGATGTGGACCGGGTGATTTTCCGCCGCCATTCCCTGGTACAGGAAAAACTCTGCCCGGAAAACATTGTCGAGGATGTGTATTTGATCAAACTGGTGGCAGGAGCGGATGATTTCCTCTTCCGTAGTTTAGTGGAAAAACGGGTTAGCGGCATTGTCGTCGAAGGCTTTGGCCGCGGCAATGTTCCGCCCGCGGTTGTGCCTGGCATCCAGGCGGCTTTGGCGGCAGGTATTCCGGTTATTTTGACAACAAGAGTATATGGCGGACGTGTCCTTGATGTCTATGGGTATGAAGGCGCGGCAAAGCCATTAAAAAATATGGGCGTCATCCTGGCCGGTGAAATCAGCGGACAGAAGGCGCGGATCAAACTGATGCTGGCGCTGGGTTTAGGTGAAACCGGCAAAGCGCTGAAGCAATATTTTGATATTCTTTAAAAAACCTTCTGAGCAAAAGAGGAATCATCCCCCTCTGCCAGCGAATTAATTTTTCATAAAATTTCAGTTCCTCTTGAAGGCAACTACATATTGACGCAGTCCACAAGCAGCAAAACACAGTATTTAAACACAGCACAAAACGAATTCGTGCTGTGTTTTATTCTATTTCACTGCGCACAATGCTCTAATTTCGTCGTCATGGTCAGCTATTTTCCGAACCAGAAACGATACATCACCACCGAATGATCTACGCGCGAAAGTAAACGTGGTCTATCGCTCGCCGCATATCCTCAAAGGTCGGGGTTATGCTGCTACCCGCCGCAGCATAACCCCGACCTACAATATAAAAACAGCTATCAACTCTTGCAGTTGATAGCTGTTTTTATATTTGGCGGAGTGGCAGGGATTTGAACCCTGGCGGGCCTCACGACCCCTAACGATTTAGCAATGTGAATTTTAGGGTCAGCCAAACCGACCATCCCGCATAACTACTTGCTTTATCTTGTCCTAACATACCCTATAATACCGTGTTTTCTGCCGCCGTTGCACACCGGTTGCACACCAAGCTTTCATCAGGAATTAGTCTGAAACAATATATTCTCCTAGCAGTTCCTCCCAATTTTTAGGGAAACCAATAAAACTAAGATTTACGTCTTCTTTATATTCGTCAAGCAATGTCTTTAAATTGAGGGCAAATATCCGTTGGAAGGTCGGTTCATCCAAAAATCGCTTTATGATAATTATTGCTGCAAAAACACGATCAGGCTTAATATGCTTATAGTCATTATATAATCTAGGTGTACTATTAAGTATTCTGTTGTAAATCCGTCCATAATGTGCGCAAATATTTCGAATCTCTACCAAGCACTTCAGCCAGCTTCGAACATATATGGGCGTAGTAGAAAACTTCTTTGCAATTTTAGATTGATCCTCAGCTTTCATATTTCCGTAAAAGCGAGAAAGCATTCCAAATGGAAATATTTCAACCGCTACCCAAACAGGCATATTACCTTCATACTTACAGTCATGGTGCTTAACAAATGCCGTATCTTTTTGACGCTCTTTCTCTTTTGCGAATTCTTTTATAAACTTTTCATGGTATTCGGATTTCGAGAAAAAAGCCGAGTTCAAGTGACACAGGCTTCCATACTTTATTGACATATGATATGCGATTTGTGTTCTAAACATAATTTCTATAACTTCAATAGCTTCCAAAAGCAAGTATCTAAACTTTACATCAAATTCGTACAAACGATATAGCGTTTCGAATTTGATGTTTGCTTCATAAATGTTATTATTATGCAGTCCTAGGCCATAAGCGCTCAGCCTATAATAATTAACACGGGACAATATTATTTTAGCATAATCTTCATCTTCGATAATTAAATTGCGACTTTTTAATATACCAATCTGCTGATCAAACGTGCACGGAGGTTTTAAGGAGGTTGACATACACTTTCGCCTCCAAAAATAAAAGTCCCACCCTGGTCCGCATCACTCGTAAAAAATACGAGGCTAAGCGTGGTGGGCTCTGTTGTTATAATAGTAAACTATTTGGTTACATTGAGCAACCTTACTTGACTGCGGATTTTAAGCTCTTTGCTATAGTTTGCTACAGTTTGCTAACGATTATTCGTTATTTTATTGTTTGTTTAGCTATTTTCAGATTGTTTAAGCCATTTTAAGTTGCTTTAAGCCGCTTTAAGCCGCTCTGAGCTGCTTTTGGTCTGCTCTGAGGCGCTCTGCTCTTTAGCGATGCCAACAGCCGATCCCCATAATGCGCACCGCCGTTTTGAGATTATTTAAAATAAAAAAGCCCCAGCCGAAGCTGGGGCTAAGCCCTACCACTGCACCGCCTTCCACCTGAACCGGTAATCCTGATCACCATGCCGATCCACGCCGGCATCAATCCCAATCCGGTTAAACTGTAACCCCACACCTGAATACTTCCCAACAAACAAATCAATGCCGCCGGTCTTGGTCTTGTCGATGATTTGCGGCTTAATTTCCAAATGAATATCGATCTGGCTGCTCTGCTGCAAACTGATCTTTCCCTGGTCAAACTTCTGACCCTCTCCCTGCAGCAGCCCGAACTGATACGGCTGGCCGTTCAATTTAACATTGACGGTCGGCTGTTCTATTTTTGCCTCAACATCGGTTTTCTCCGGTTCGCCAGTGTCCGGATCCGTCTCCTTCGACACATACTGGATCTCGGTTACAGTGTTAGTCTTAATGACTTCTTTAATCACCGGGATCTCCCGCTCAATCACTTTTTCCGTGTAATGGTGCTGCGTTAACGCCGGAGCCAGCCACCAGACGCCGGCAAAGGCGCCTACGGCCAGGCAGATGATGCAGAGGAGGGCGGCGACTGTTGATTTAGTCATCGCAGTACCACCGCCCAGAGAAACACGGCAGCAACAGTGCCAGCAGTTGCGCCTATGATTAAGCCTCGCCTAAAATCCGGCGAGCAGACAAGCCTATCAATCCACTGCAGGCCTGCAATAACTTTCTTTAACACCAAAATCACTCCTTATCCAAATATATGACGACTCACTTTAATAGAGCCGCCCTTTTGATTGCTTATTAAAATCTACGTAGTTAGCCGATCCACCGTGCCGCATAACCGCGAGTGTCCACATGTACAAACTCCTGCGAATAGTATCGGCCAATGCCGTCAGCACCGCATTCCTCGGCAATCTGGGCCAGCTCGTCTACGGTCATACCGTCTGGAACCAGTACGTCGGCCGCAATGCCCTGCGTGTGAAAACTGTTAGGCGCGCCACCAACAGCGGCATTATGTGCCGGGCATCGGTAAGCGCTGGTCAAAATCAAAGGTCCGCCGACTTTTTTTCGCATTGCGTCCAAGACATTCTGCAAACGTACATCCATACCGGGTTCCTGCCCACAGTGCTTGCAGGCGAATTCTTGCTTCGAGAAATATTTAGCCATTATCCTCATCCTCCTCATGTAAATTTGGTGTATCTGTTGCAACCTGCACCCGCCGGATAAATGCTACTTCTGCATCGATAACCCAGCCGATCAGCACCTTCGGCACGATGATGCGCCGCCAGCCTAAGATTTCCATAGCCGCCTGTATGGCCGTAGCTCGTTTCTCCCGGTTTTCCATCTGATCGGCGTGCCTATCTAGCTCGTAGATGATTTTGTCCAGTGCTGTTTTCGCCTTGCCGGCCGGTAACCCGCGATACAGTACATGGACAATCAGTACCAATAAAAGAGCCGCCAGCAACGCGCCAGCGGCCCATAACGCTATTTGAGATTCAGACACTTATCTCCCCTCCATTCCATCCAGACGTTTATGCGCAGATTTCGCCGATTCTTCAACTACTACCAGCCGCCGGTCAATACTGTTCTGCTCACGTTCAATGCGCGTCAACATGTTTTTCAGATCATCAACAGCTTTGTTTAACGCTGTGATGGCTGTCTGCAGCGGTTTAATAATCAGTTGTTTGATAATCGTTGTCCCAAATCCGACTACGACTATGATTTGTACGGTGTCACCTAGATTAAGCTCCACTCTCCCCACCCCCAATAAAAATAGAGGCTTACGCCTCCTAGAGATCACCTTATTTATATTTAGCAGTAAAAAATTTTTGCGGGTTAGAAAAAAGGTCAATATTTTCTCTAATTTTATCGTCTTCCCAATTCCACCATTGAATTTTGTTAAGCAATTCAATTTCATTCGGTGCAAACCTGTACTTTACTACTCTTGCAGGCACTCCTACGGCAATAGCGTAATCCGGTATATCTCTATTAACTATAGCCCCCGCTCCTATCACAGCACCATTGCCGATTGTCACATCCCTTAGGATCATTGCGTTCCGCCCTATCCACACATCATTACCTATGACTATTTTGCCTCGTCGATCTGGCTGCATGTTATAATTATCGACAGGCACAAAGCCAAAGCTTTTTAGATATACAATCGGGCTACCAGTTATACACTCTATGGGATGATCACCAACTGTCATGCTTACCCCTGACGCGATTGAGCAGAATGCCCCAATACTTTTAATTGCTTCGAGATAGCGCAAATTTTCAAAACCATATGTATACTTGCCAATTCTAATTCCCCAATATTTATCGCAATAATAGCGAATCAGATCATTACTTCCTCCATATCGTCTTTCTGATCTTCTTGTTATTACGGATGGTATACGGTGTTTTTTATTCTTTAATAAAAAGCAGAGTAGCCTATCAAAGGTGCTTACTTTTAAAGGGGGCATGTCCATCTAAAATTCCTCCTAATACCTCGCCTATTGTACCAATTATATCTTTAATAGGCTTGCCATGCAATCCTTCATATAGGAGCCTCCGTAATAGACATACTGGATATCGCTTATTCCGGCCAGATAATCATGGCCAATTCTTCGGCTGTTTGTGCTGCCTCAATCTGCTCCCGCAGCCCCCGCGCGATCTGGTGCAGGTTGTCAGAGTACTGCGCTAATGCTACAGGTATGCCAACGACCTGCTCTGCTGTCATCGTCAGCACAGAATTGTCAGCGCATGTCCAATCCACCGTGAAGTCTATTTCTGCTGATCTAGCTGCTTGTGCAGCTTGTACTGCTATGGCAATGCGCTGGACGGATAGAATGTCTGAGTCAAGGACTTTTCCCATGTATGGCAGACCGGATTGTTCCAGGGTGTCACGCCGCTCCTTGATATTGGCCCATTTGGCGGCTTGAAGTTCGGCCAGCGTCGGCACCGGCTCAGGATCCAGCTCTGGAATATCCTCCAGTACCCATTCTCCATTTTTCCAAATCGCTTTCTGATTCTCTCCCGGCTCTGGCGGCACAGTCTCAATGCAGCCGCCCGGAATAAGCCAATCTCCCGTAATCGGGCACACATCTCCTGCAACATCGGATAGCATAACCGGGCCAACATATGCGCCATCTGCAGCGGTCTGATAGACTATTTTTTGCATTTACACGTCCTCCTAATATTTTATACATGCCAATAAGGCAATGTTGCGCGGCCTAGTTACGCCGGGTACACCCTCGGCTGATACGTTGACAGGGCCGCCGCCCGATGGGCCCGTATTAAGTTCGCGCGCGTTTGGATACTCGGCTAGTGTAGCCGGATCATATCCCAAGTCATCAAGGACCGCGGCGGCGCCAGTACTATTTGATCTTTCACCGACAACGGCTATCGCGGGGCCGGTATCAATCGTGTGTATGCTGCCTTTTTGATAGCTACCAAAGGCTCGCCCACTATCTACCCCGCGCCCGTCGTCCCAACTGCGGACAAACTCGCCGCGCATGTCGGGCAGATTAAATGTGGTCGATCCGTTGCCTGCGCCGAAAACTGTTCCAATCGCCGCAAATAATGCCGCATAGGTCGTGCGGGATACTGCCGAGCCGTTTGCCTTGAGGTATCCGGCAGGAGGGGTATTGCGAGCGAAAAATATAATTTTGCCTGTATCGGCAGCAAGCAGACTGTCTACTTCCGATTCCGTATAATACCGGTCATCATGAGTATGGGCAGTTGGTGTAAACGCACTCGGCACGCCGGACAGATTACTATATGCAATTTTCGGCCCCTGTCCTGCCGTCCCGTTATGGCTGTGCCCAGATACCCCAAATAACGCCCACAACTGCGCTAACGTAGCCGCAGGAGTATCGTACCAGTTGGTCGCGCCAGTGATGGCGCGGATACGCCCAACTATCCATGACAGTAGTTGCGTCAGCGTGCCGGTGTTGCCTGGAGTGGCCAGCGCCTGGTTGACGGTGCGGTTGCCTATGATCGCGTCTGTGGCGGCACCTGCAGCCAGCCCTGTGCTGGTGAGTTGTGGAGCATCGCCCTCTGCTCCGGTATGTTTGTGGCCAGTTGTGGGGGCGAATTTTTCATCAGTAACGATGTGGCTTAAACTATCCAATAGATCCTCAAAATCCTCATCCATAACCTCAATCCCGCGATCAGCCAGCACCTGCGCTATGCCGGCCGCCATCATTGATGTTTGTCGATATAGCTTGTTGTGAATATTTGACGGCGCTACTCCGCTAACACAGCCGTTCTGACGATATCCGCTGTTTTCGTAATCAGCGTCATTCATAATGTTTTGCTTGTTTTCATTAAAAACCTTAAAATTGCTTGTCGCCATGTCTTCACCTCCTACCAGTTGCCATGGTCGTAGCCGCTAATATATTCATTGTCAATGTCGTAACCGAACAGCGGCGCATTGTCGTGCACGGATAAATTCATACCGACAGCTTCCGGCTTCGGTACGATATACCCCGCATTCATTAGTTCCCGAATTACCAGAGGAACGCCGCCCAGGATATTGACGTCCATAGTCATGTCCTGGTTATCCCGGATAATGATCTGGCTGTTGGGAAACAAGATGTTCCACGTTGGCTGCAGTATTTCTATTTCACCGTTCCAGATGTTTTGCACAACTTTTGCTTTAAGCAAAACCCGGTAATGATCGTCAGATAATACGGAGCCGCTACCATCACTCGGGTTAAATGTAGCCCGGCGTGCCTGACCGATGATATCACCTAAAATGTCAAGCTGTTTTCCTTCAGCATGGTCAATGTCAAATGCAATATCAAGTATTTCCGACATTGCTGTTGCACCGTGAATTTTATCCAGAGCAGCTGACAGCCAAGCAATGAACTTCGGTTTGTCCCGGTATAAAGAGGTAATTCGGTTTAGGTACGTTACATTCTCCATGCCGCCCTCCTATATCACATGGACAACGACATTGGCCGCTAATCCCTGAGTGACTTCATTGAATGTCGTTCCAATATCCGTTGTTCCTTGCGTTCCCAAGCTTTTCCCCGCAGTGAGTGCTGTGATAGAAAATATTGGTACTGACAAGTCTGGGATTATCGCCAGAGCAGCTCCCCACAGACTAGAAATTGTCAGGTCGTCGCCGATTTGCAAGCTGTTCAGATACGCGACTAACGCCGTTTTTACCTGACTGGATGTAGACGGTGAGTAACCAGGCAATGCCTTAAGGGTGACTGTTACGAAAATCGGCACATACACAGGCCGATAAAACCGTATAATATTCGGTTGGCCATACAGATCGATGATAGTGACTTCTACGTCACCATTGGTGTAGGCGCCAATTCCTTTACGCATAAAAATTTCTTGCGCAATATCCGCATCAGCTCCGCCCTCGACTACAGCCGTAACGGAGTGAGGCGGCAGACCGTCTGCATCGGTGATGTTGGTATCATTCTCGTACACCCTGTAACGGGTAACGCCAGGGACAGACGCAATCCCGCCTGTCGTTCCTGCCAGGACGGTCCGCGACGGCAGAGCGACACTGACTGACTGCCTGGCACGCACAGCCGCATCCGTTTCTACTGGCTGCCCTGGTACTGCCGCGACCGCATTTGTCACGCTGATCCAGCCTTTTGTCGGTGTGACGATTTCACTGATATCGCCAGGCATGGCCGTAATTGCGCCTAGTGTTTGGCATACCGCTGATACTGAAACAGTACCACCACTACCAATGGTAACCGTATTCGGCAGAGACCATAAAAAACGACTGGCATCACGCACTATGCCACCACTGATCACAGTGCCCTCATCGCCGGTTAAAATTACAACACAGGATGAATACGATGGTGCTTTACGGCTCATGGCGTTGAGCTTAATCACTCCATCGAGACCAGCTCCGACAGCTGTTACGGGTGACCGGTTATTATACGCAAGTTGCACGGCTTGCAGCGTATCACTGATTTTTAGCGCTACTGTTGATATCCACTGGTAGTCCATGCTGTCGTTATCGAGATAGATATCCTGGCCAAAAATAGAACGAGCTTCGCCTATAAGATCGTCGCGGATATCCGTATAGGTTGGAATATGCAAGCCAGCGGCGTCAATGTAGGGTACGAAATAGGCCATCAGAAAACCACCTCCCCTAAATCGATCTGTCCGTAAACGGTATCAATTTGGCATTGAATTGTGTATTGCCTAGTATCGGCGTCAAAATTGCTGGTGAATTCGAGGATATCCGTTACATCGGTCGTGCCACGGATCCGATCCTGGACAATCAAATCAATTGCGGGCTTACCGGTTGCAGTACGTGCGCCGAGAATGGATTGAAAAAGGGGAAAGCCGTCTTCCGTATCTTCCCACCATTCTTCTAGCAATAACTTGAGCCGGGTATAGACCGCCTGGGCAACCGCATCCGTACCTGCGATGAACGCCTGCCGGTTGGCACCAAAAACATAATCGCCGTTTGCATCTAGTCGTCGATAGATCATGTGACACCTCCCGTGCTGCCGCTCCCAGATTGCACGCCGCTATGGGTATGTCCTAAGAAGGATCGGCCGGCAATCGTTGTATTGTTTCCAATATTGATATTGCCGCCGCTGATGTTGACAGTTCCGTCCGCATTGAGATTCACATTGCCGCCTGTGTTGATATTGATTGTTGTATCTTGGATTTCTACGACAGCAGTGCCGGCGTCGTTGCGCACTTGCAAACTGTCCGTAGATACTCCGACAAGCCTGGTTGGCTGCGAAATGCCGGTTATAATAGCCATACCATCGGACAGATCATGCCGGCGCCGCTCGACTTGGTTCTGTATGCCCCCAGACTGCCAGAATGCGTCATAGCAGCAGTCCGTAAAAACAACCAGACATTCGTCGCCTTGGCGAACAGGAAAGGTTATGGAATAGCCGCCGGCGCGCGGGAAGAGAATAGGTACATCGACCAGCAGCGGGATCTCCGTCCATTCTTCGTTGCCATGGATATTTATCCGTTCTCGGATCGCGACTTGAATTGCAGCTGTCTGGGTTTTGGGGTTGTATGATTCGATAATTCCCGGCATAGCAACGCGCAGATTAATTGCGGCCATGAGCATGATTTCTCGCTGCTGCTCTACGGGGTCTGCTATGCGCTCACTAATCGTTAACATGTTACCGCCTCCTATTGCGGGTTTTGCTCAGGTGTGGCCAGCATGAGCGGCGCTATTCCGTACCGGCTAACGCCGATGATATCCGTATACCATTCATCTCCGCGGGTATCGCCGATGTGCTGTAGTCGATAAACCTGATATTGTCCATCATCATCGAGCTTGGATGCAATTTGCCCGATTTGATATTTTGCCTGCCGGATCATCGTATTGTCCAGTTTGATCATGGTTTGCAATTTAACTGCCGGATTCAAGAGGCACCGGAAGCTCACTCCGTCCTGCATCTGCTGTGGAGTACCGATTAGGCCCGTTTTCGGCGTAAGCACCAGGGCTTCACCGGGAGCAATATCCGTCGCTTTCGCTATGTATATCTGGCCATCGTCTACCCAAAGGCTGGCAGCGTTGTCGCGAGCGATATTGCCAAGATAATCCTTAGGCATACCAAAGAATACCTTGCCGCGCGGCAGTGCCTTGGTTGACAGTTCAGGAGTAATACGGCCGATTTCGGTCGGAATTTTAGAGTATGCGGCGATATGCTCCACAATTTGCCGCTGGCTTACCCCGGCATTGAGGGTGGCTTTTAAGATGTTATTGTTCAAAAAACTATCGCCGTCGAGACAAATCAAGGTAAGTACATAGTTGATATTGTCTTCACGGGAGCGGATGAATTGAACGATATCCCCGTCAAAGATCTTGCCGTATTGCTTCGTTTCCGTTTTTTCACCGGTTTCTGTATCGATAAACCCATCATAACCAGCTTCTACAATAATTCGCATGCCTTCTTTAATGATGTCAGTTTCGTTTTCATTGGTCAGATTGTAGATATTGATTTCCGCGTAATTTGATACTGCCCTTGCTTTTTTCTCAATGCTAAAGGTACAGCGCAGGTGAGATACGTCCCAGGCATTGTTCTCTTTATCCGCGATATAAACCCGGAATTTGCGTCCGTACAAATAATTGCTCATAACGGCGTGTCGCTCCACAGCAAAATCCAGTCTGTCCCCAAATTATCGCCCCCGGCATGGTCGTCGGGAGAGTTCCCCACATTGACTACATACGCGCTGCCAATACCAAGGTAGGCATATTGTTCCAGAATATTATCCGCCGGATAGTCACCGGGAATTAACGGCGCAGATGCCAATAAAAGCGTGTTTGTTGCAGCGTCGGCAATATCAAGAGTCCAGTAACCGGCAATAGCGTTATAGGCAACAAAAAAGGACAGTGTCTTGTTCTGTCCGTCGACCTGCAGTGTGCAGGTAAATTTTTGATTCGGTTCATTGGTAAGCGGTATTTTCTGATATGGCATCAATTCACCTTCTTTTGGCAGGAATATTTTGTCTGCTCATGGAAAGCATTAAACATTAGAGGAGGTGCCCCATGAAACGAACCTGCTTGACATTTCTTTTTATCATTCTATTTTGCGGACAAGCTCTAGCATACCCGCTGGTCATGTACAGCACCATTAATCCGGATGGGTTTGCTGTGCCGATTTTAATTTACTCTGATGAAAAGATTAGAGCGTATATTCCCGATGACATGATAAATTTCAATCTCTTTTGGACTAAATATCCGCAGAATGGTAACTTTAACTTTACAGTATATATCGAGCCGGTTGATGAATCTTTACGTGAATCATATGTTGACCTAGTAAAACGCCGTATAAAAAACAGAACAGCAAATACTATTGGCCGATCATATCCTGATCAATTACGCTATGTCGCTAACGATATGTATTTTGACATGGAAAACCGTCAAGTGGTCATTACCAGAGAAGTATTTATAGATAAAGATGGTGACTTAATTGCGTTACGTGAGAATTTTAAGGAAATAAACCATATTGACGATCCAGAATTGATAAGATTTAGAAAACTTGCTGATGCCGCTGCCAAAGTACTTGAGAATGCAAAAAATGACCCCAAAACTAATGATCACCTAAAAGACTTAGGGCGACTTTAACGTATTAGTCTTCTATCCCTATTATTTTTAACCCCATTCTTGCAGCAGTTTCATCGTCAACAATCTTAGCCTGCAAATTTCCCCGATTCGTCTGATCAGTATCGTGTGGTCGCGCACTCACTTTCTGCCTTGCCACTTCCACAACAAATATTTCCCGAAGCGTCACAGTACAGCGCAACCCATGCAGTGTTTTTACGTCATCCGGAGCGGTAATATTCTCAATCAGCATATGATCATACTTTTTCAACCTGGTCAGCACGGATACCGGGATTCGCGATGCCTGCAGATCCAATAACATCTGGTATGCGGATACACTCTTGCTTCCTTTGCCACTATACTGGCCGTGCAGGACGCTGTCCATGGTGTCAGACATGCCAATTTCCATGACCAGCACGGATGGCTCAAGAATCGAGTGATCCGTAATATTCGCCCCGTTCTGCACCGGATGCGACGTGATTTTTAACGTCGACGTATGCTCCGTGCGCAAAACAGCATCGAAGAAAAGCCCACCGATATTCGTCTTCACTAAAACCAACTGTGACAGTTCCCTTGGCAGGCCGTTCCACTGCGGTGGTCGATACGGCCTGCCAAAATTGCCTATTGGATCGGGAATGTCTCTGCCGCTGCGCTGCTTAACCACTTTTGCCAAGTTGTAATAGCCCCATGCCTTAGATATGCCGTTCAGACTCATACCACTATCCCCTTCAACTCACGGAATTGGCGGGCGACACCGCGCCCCTGCGCCTGCAGCACTCCGCCGGCAACCGATTGCTGAATCTGTGCAGGCGTGGCATTCGGCTGCGTAATATAGATGTCACCGACAGTGACGTACATATTGTTTACTCCTGCATAGCCGGCAGACGTATGCAACGCCGCCGTATTCGCTCTAGCCGCATTCATTGCATCAACAAACGGACTCACTGCAGGCATAGCGGCGGTTGATGTCGACCTGACTGCCGCCATTCTCCCCAGTATACTATCCGCATACTCATTGATACTAGGTTCGTCACCGTGTCCCTGCCTGCGATTTAGTGCCCCATCAGAATAATTTAGCGCCCCCTCGCCAGCGTACCAGGCGACGGCAGCTCCTCGGGCACCGTATTTATCGTAATACTGTCTGAGTTTGAACCTGGCCACAAACTCCTGGTTTTCCGGTGTCATCGGCGATCCGGAAGGCAGCCCGGCTTCCTGTGACCAGGCCGGCCAATTTTCGGGCAAGACCTGATATTTACCGCGCGCCCCGGTCCTGTTATTTACGGCCTCGTAATCACCGCCGGATTCCTGTCCCCCGATCGCGTCAACCAGGCTTTCAAATGATCCGCCTTTGCCCATGTTCTCAATATCTTGCTGGAAGTCGCTAAATATCTTGCGGCCTCTATCCGCCGCTTCAGCAAATTTACCCTGTAGACCTAGTCCGATCATATCGAATAGGCCCAAGAACGCCTTGCCCAACAGAGAAACAGTCTTAAGCGTGAAGGACACGGTCTCCTTAAGCCAATCCCACATGGTCCTCGCCGCGTGTGTGCCAGCGGCATCTTTCCAGAACTGGCGAACGTTTTTTGATACTTCTATAAAGCCAAGCACTAGGCTTGACACCGTACCAAGCAATGCCGAAAATAAATCAATACCTGCTTGCACTGCGCCATCAGACAGCAAATAATCGAACAGATCCCAAAAGCCGTCATAGAGACTTGCCGCCATATCAATCAAGGAAGCAACGATTTCTTTAAGCCCTTCCCACAAACTGGTCAGTACCTTTAATGCCGACTGCGCCAGCCCGGACTCCTGAATAGCTTTCCAAAACCGCTGGACGCGGGCGACGCCCGCCTGAATATTCCCGGTCAGTTTTTCCCATACGCCCGTTATCCGCTTGGCCACTTCAATGGCCAGCGGTTTTATTTTTTCGTACCAATCGATCAGTTGCCTCCAGGCCGGCGCTAGCGTTCGCGACGACTTGCGGCCGTCAATATAGCCGTAAAAATCCTCGATCAGCACCAACGCCGCCGTTATCGCCATCATAATCTGGCCTATCGGATGCAGCTTTAATACCGCCCATACGCCAAGAATGGCTGCCAAAGCGATTTTCGCCCCGCGGGGTATCATATCAAAAAACCGAGAAACTCCAGTGTACAAATCCCGGATAAACCGGACAGCCGCCATGCCTACATTCATGAACGTTGCCAACACTTGCGCGATTTTATTTGTCCACTCTGGCATCGTGGCTGTTAGTTTATCGTTGAATTCGGACATCTGGCGCTTAATTTTTTCCAGCGGTCCGCCAAGATACTTCATGAGATAATAGGATATCCACTCTGACGCATATTGCACTTCCAGCTTCAGCCGCTTAAATTCAAACATGATGGACCGAACATGCTGCAGTTGATTGCCGGCGTCGCCGGGCGTCCGCATTTGCCGTCCCTGTCGGATCAGTTCAAAGTACTGCTGCCGCAGCTCTGGAATCCAGGCCACGTCTTCCATGCTCTCGCCCATGGCGTCGAGCGTAGTCTTCAGTTCCTTGGCCGTTTCCTTGGTCGTCCAGAGGCGCAAGGCAAACTTTTTATACTCTAAATCCGCTTTGGCTACCTGCGTTATCAAACCGGCAGTCGCGCCGTTAATCGCCGCCAGTGCTGCAACAACACCAGTGGCGGCGACGGCATAATTTTTCGTCATGCCAGTAGTGGCGGATTGGACAGTGCGCCCCAGTTCATTTACCGCATTCTGCGCCTTATTGAATTCCGCCTGGTTCACTTGGAATCCCAGGGCAACCAGGTATGACTTGATTACATCAAGCATTTACGCACCACCCTTCCGTTCTGCCGTTTCTTGCGCGCGGCGTCGATTTTCTTCCTTAACCGTCAGCCACTCATGTACATCCAGCAGATCATCAAGGGTGTATGTTCCATCCCAGAGCTGATGCTGCTGCCATACTCCCGTTATGACTGGGGCATAGACCCATTCGTTAACGTTGGGGCAATGAACAGGCTCGTACCCGCAAAGGACTCGGTCAATGCCTGCAATCCCCCTTCGGCGAAAAAACTGCCGATATTAAACAGCAACGCATGGACCGTCAACGCCAACACCAGCGCAGCGTCATCCTCAATATCCGCCACGCCCCAGGCGTTATTCTCTCCGATCACCGGCGCTTTACCGGCTGGCAGCATCTCGTAACATATGTGCAGGCAGTCGAGCTGCAAATCAGCAAATTCCTTTTTGCTCATTGCCGGTAACTGGACAGGCTCATTCTGTTTATTCTGCTGTGCGGCCTCACCCTTAATGACAGAATCCAACCCCATCGGCAAGATATGCCCCATGACCTTATAGGCGATATAAGAGCCGGTCAGCGCGTCAAATTTCTCAATTCGCCACTTGCGACCGGCTATGTCAACGATTTTGAATTTTTCCCGTTTATTCATGATATCCTCCTGTTATATCGGTACTGACGTGATATCTGCGCACATCAATTGCCAGGTTACTAATTGCCCCTGTGCTTGGTACGGCTGATCGCCGATCTTCTGCGGCGATACGCCAGTCGCTACATGGGTTTTGCCCATCTTCGGCGCCCGGATCAGTGCCGATGTCTGCGCCCATTCATCCGTATCGGCCAGATACAGATAGTTATACCAGGTCAACAGCCAGTTGTGCAGACTAGATGTCTGCTGTGCCTGAATCGCGATAATTCCGTTATTGCCGGCCAGTTTGGATACCATGACCGCGCCATCAGCGGCAACATGGTGCGCAGTCCGGTCGGTAGCCATCGAAATAGACATTTCGCCAATGCCTGCACCGGTAAATGTGTACGCGCCGACAGATGGGTGTACGATGCTACCAGTCACATCAAGAAAGCTATAAGTTGAAATATGCGGCATTCTTTATTCCTCCCTTCTTACCGAGACACATAAACGCCAATAGTTACAGAATGCACCGCGCCGGCTTCCTTGATCGCCACGTAGATCGGCGGTGCCTTCCGGGCTTCCCGATCAGCTTGGTCCTGGTCATTGATCGGCTCTGATTGCACCAGGTACCCGAGCGGCAGGATGTCGCCCGTGTTCAGGTTCAATACGGGCTGCCCCGTCCATTTCCCCGGTGCCAGGAATCCCTGGATAACCGACCGATTGCAGGCGGAATTGCAAGCCTCGACCAGCTGGGTAATGCCATCCTCCGTCTGCGGTACCTTCGGCATTTTATACAGTTTGTCCATGACGTTAAGTTGGATCCGGTTAGACAGCATATCAAGATTGATAATCTCATCAAAAAACTGTCCATTGGCCATGACGCCCTGCTCAAACATGTCATAATAGGAGCCGCGGTTGATATACACATTGCCGTTGTTGTTTTCGATGTTCAGGATTTCAGTGGAGGACAGGTCTTCCACTGAAATCCCCGGCTCCGTCTTGAATTTTAGTGTATAGCATGAGTTGGCCAGACCGGTATTGTTCCTCATGGCATAGGCCATAATGGAGCAGGCTGCATAGGGATTGGTAGTTGAATATTGCCCGATGGACCGGGAATATTTCAATCCTTTGAGCGTGGCAAAAATGTTATCCGGGAGGTTATCCGGTGCATCCGGATCGTTGGTCGTGTAAAATTGGACGGTGGTTGGCGTTGCCGTTTCAATGTAGGCTGCGATATCAATAATTTCTTCTTTCGTCGCATCCAGCGCTGAAACGCCGTACCATTCGGCATTCTTGGCCCGGCAGGCGGCAATCGCCGTTACAATCGGCTCTATGCCTACCGTCAGAATATCGATGGTACAACCGGTACCGCCAGTTGGTGATGCGGTTGTGGCTGCATCCTCCGCTACGGTATAGCCGGTGCCGCCAGTCACAAGTACAACACCGGCAACTGCGCCCTCAGCTCCGGTTTCGGTCACTCTCGCCTTTGCCCCCTGGCCACCGGCAATAGACAAAATATCGCCAACAGCATAACCGGCTCCCGCCGATCCTAGTGCGATGGTTAAAACAGACTGCGACTGCCGCATGCCTACCATGAGCTTGCGCGGGGTCGGCGACTGCGCGAAGTAAACCAGCGCCGCCTTATACTCTGGGGATTCGGCGGTAAAACCATCTTCCCGCATGGCGTCGCCGCTTTCATACAGCCGCACCCGATCGCTCGCCGGTATAACCGCGCTGGGGCCAATAATTAAACCTGTGTCAAACGCACGCCGTGGCGCCGATAGCGGCGATACATGGACAATGACATCAACAACAGGATTCAAACTCTGAGAAGCCATTTAAACACCTCCATGGGGTTTTGTATTTTCGTTGACGGATGCGTCCGTCGCAATGGTTATGCCGCTTTCCGGGCTGCTTTTGACTGTGATATCGGCAGTTTTGAGATAGGGAATTGTCGCATCGTACCGGACCAGCTCGTTAAAAGATGCTGCAACATCGGCCCGCTCCCACCAGCGCCCGCCAAACAACTCTGGCAGGCGTTGCGGGGTTTTTATGCGCGGAACCAGATATACACGGTTTTTATCAAGAGTTTCGCGGTGCTGCGGCACATACAGCCGGTTGCGGATCTGGCAGGCGTTATTCCAACTGTTAGGGCCGTATAGGAGCCAGTGAACACGGATCACCCTGGTTTGGCTAATCGACTGCAAGGCGTTATCCTTGTCGTACGCGCTGTATACCGTGTCGCGGATATCAGAGATTGCGTCCGGCTGTTCACCAACGCGCAAAAAAGCGACATCGTCAGTGATCTTCCAGGCCGGAGCACCGTCAGTCGGCCAGGATATGCGGACCGGCATGGCGCTTGGCGGGTTATCCGGATCCTCAAAAATCAGCGGATCATGGCCGAGCATCTGCATAGTTACCCGCCAGAATAAATCCTCTAACTGCTCGGTAGTCAGAAACAGGTCAGCCATTCAATCACCTACAATCCGCTCTGCCAGCGCTTTATAATAGCCGTAATCCTTGTATGGCCATAATTGAAACAAACGGTACCGCTCACCGTGCCAGACCACTTCATCAGCTGTGCCGGTCTCGCTGGTTATCTGCAGCGGCTCCGTATCATAGACCGCGATAATCCCTTTGACTCTGTCGCCTTCCGGCACTTGTAGCAGGTCTTTTGTTGTGGCGGTTGTAATGACACCGCGGCGCGGCAACAGTACTTCGGTCTGCTTTGGCCGGCCAGCCAGAAATACGGTCTGCTTGCGACAGAGGGCGTAGTTTTGGACAAAATCCAGATCATGCAGCAGCTCAGCAATATTGATCATCCTACTCACCCTCCACTACATAGGTAATCGAGTCGCGCAAATTGCCAGTATCGATCAAAGGCCTGTCACTACCTTTAGCGGCAATCGTCGCGGGGCTGTTTTCTGGCCAGCCGTTATCTGGGTCAGTAAAATATTTCTGCACTTCACCAGCCGCGTATTGCCCGACCGCATGCAATTGCCGCAATGCACCCTGTCGGTCATCATTCAAAGCAGCTTGCAAGGCAACCTTGAGCTCCTTAGCGATTTCATCACTCCGCTTTTCAATGGCCGGTTCAATGATCGGGCGCGGCTGCGACTGCCAAAGCGGTGAACCATGTCCCTGGATATACATCTCGTAGGCTTTAGAATATTTCGTGCCTGCGTCAATGTCTGACTGCATCTCCTGGCGCATTTCACTGCTCCGGATACCGTGAGTATGAATATAGGCCAGCTCAGCATTGTTGATCTTCTCATTGCCGCGGCTGGCCGTTTCCTCCGGGATGCCGACATAGACTTCCAACCTATCGATATCTGCCATAATCTTTTTCAGGATACCGGTGCCGCCCTTGCTCTTAATACTGACAGTGCCTTTTACCATACATACATGCCGCCTTTACCAACAATCCTGGCCAAGGTCGCATACTGCTGGCCAAATGTGGTTAGATTCCAGGCAGCCCAACCATCCAACCCCTGGGCAATAGTGGAAAAGTCATAACTTACTGATACGTCGCCAACTGATTTGCTGGACATCAATCCCCGCGTCTGGCCGGCAGCAACCGCCTGAGCGGCTGTGCTGTTAGCATCAGCCAGGCTCTGCAGGTATAAGGTCAGGAAGTGAGCGATAAATAGGCCTGTAGCAAACTTCCACCGTTTTCGCCAGCGGTTTTCCTTGACAATCGCATCAGCGAGGCCAATATACATTTCAATGATCATAGGATCAACCAAATACGTAACTACCGGATCATCACCAGGAGCTCCCCCCGGTATCTCACGGGGACCATAGGCAGGGTATAATGCGTAAAAGTCGGCTAAAGAATAGGGCGGATTGTCGCCGCTACGCAAATTAGAAGCGACAGCGATGATTGCCCCGCTGCCGCTGTCGTATGCGTACATAGCTATTTCCCTTTGCTTTTCGCCTCAGCCTCGGCTTTTGCCTTAGCTTCAGATTCTTCTGCTGCGGCTGCATCCTCAGCAGAGCTTTCTTCTTTCACGCTCTCCGTGACTGTGATATCGCCGCTTTTTACTCCCCACCCAAAGATAGGATCTTGCTTTGCCCAGTCTGGTACATCCGCAAAATCAAGCGGACGGGTTACAATTTTGTCCCCGTCCGCATTCTTAAACTCAAATGATTTTTTTGTAAATATCCGCATAATTGCCCTCCTTAAATCCCATCCGCGTAGCGGATAGGCTGGTAATACAGAACCTGCACCTGACCGACGTTGCCGACATACAGGCTGTCATAGCTGGCAGTGGTAACGTTTGGCTGGGTCATGACGCGGGATAGAGGTACCGGCACCGGCATGCTAAGAAACCGTTTGTCATTTACATAGGCAACCATGCGGTTAGTACCGCCAGTACCAGAACCGATGCAGAAGCGGCATTCGCCAATAAACAGATTGACCCCTTTTTGTTTGGCAATATTATTGGTCAGAAGAAATTCCAGGATAGTTTTATCCGCCGCCAGTGAGACTTTCGTGCTGGCAATATACGCGTAGTTTGCCGGATCAATCAGAATATGGTTAGGCACCGCCGACTGGTCATATTCGGCAGCAGCCCAGGCAGCCACAATGACCTGATTAACATCGTACAAGATTTCATCCGGTGTTTTACTTTTCCATAACGTAGACGTGCTACCCGCATTTTGCGCAACAGATCCGGCCGTTACACCAGGATGGTTTAACAGGCCGGGTGTGCCATAGGCGGCTTGCCCCTGGTAGGTGTTGATATCCAAATATTTATCCCAATCCAGGCGAATACCTTTGTCATAGATTTGCTCCAGACTTCTACCGGTTACCTGTCCGCGCTCCATATCCACGAATTTGATTTTCATGGCGACTTCATACGGAAATACCTTGAACAGGTCTTTATCCAGGTTAGCCTGAATCAACCGCACATTGTTCTGTATGCCGCCAATGGCATCAGCCTGACCGCCGGTAACTGCGTAATCAATGTTGACTACCGATGTGGTTTCTACCCAACCGCCGCCGCTTTCAACCGGAATATCGCGCGGATAGGTAGTCGAAGTCAGTGGTTCGCGCAGGCTCGGATCCAGCTTCTCCAGTTCGCTGACTAAAAACGCATTGCCGCCGGAAATAGCGGCAGCGTCCATAGTCATTGGCCTGGCAGCAAAGCCACGGGGAATGCCGGCAGCGCCATCAAGTGTATATGTCTTTTTCATATTGTCAGTCCTCCTTATACGCCCTGCCGGGTAAGAATAGTCAATTCAGCTACGCCATTGGCGTCTTTTAATGTAGCCCATTTGGCATTTGTGAGTTGGATGGTATTCGCACCGTCGGCAGCCGCTTCAAACCCGCCAACAACACCGGCAGGAATAGAGCCATTTTCGGCAATGCGGATATACACGGCGCCACCAATTGCAGGAGTACCCACATTGACGTTTACCGTTACGCCGCCGCGCTCTAGAATATCTACCGGGTCCTGTTCGGTATAAAAGGCTCTGTTCTGAGCCAAGTACTGTGTCGCGCCTTTTATTTTGCGCATGGCGACCCCAGCGAACTGTGCGGCAGTATTTGCAGCGCCAAACTTCTGTGTCGTTCCGTCAGCATTGATAATAACCGGATCGCCAAAGTAGATATTGTCAGTGCCGCTTTTGAATGGACGTGTCCGGCTGATCTCATCACCTAACCGGGAGATCGTACCGGGATATCCGTGGTTAAATTGAACTCCTATTGCTTTTCCAGGCATTATTTACCCTCCTTCATGTGTGGATTGCGCTTGGCGCAGTTTTTGCCGAATTCCCCTGAGTCGTTGGTTTTGGCATCCGCGGTCCGCTGCGCTTTCAAGAGAGCAGCGTATTGGTCTTGCGATTTGTTTGGCGCCGGCTGTGCCATCGCCGCCCGCAATTCTTTACTGAGCGCATCGCTGGCCTTTTGGCGCTCGGCAGCAGGAAGGCCGGCAATGATCGGCTTAACGGCTTTAATCGCGGCCAACACTGCCGCTTTATCCATAACCTTGGAGCCGTCTTCGTTTTTCATTTCCTCAGCAGGAATCGTGACGCTTTCCTCCTGGTTTTCATCGACCGTTGTCTCATCCGGTTTGCCGTTGGTCATTTCCTCTTCCAGTTCGGTCAAGGCGTCTTTGGCTTCCGTGTTTTTGCCGGATTTCAGTTCAGCGACATCGGCCTGCAAGGCTTCGATAGCGGCTAAGATTTGGGCATTGAAGTCCTCTTCCTTTTTTTCGCTATGCATTTCCTCGTCAGTGGTCAATTTGGTTTGGCCGCCAAGCATTTCATGTACGGCAGCAATTTCCTCAGGTTCGGCATCCTGAGAAAATATCTTGAGAATTCTTCCCAGGAGTGTGTTTTTATCAAGTTTCGGCATCTTTTTTCCTCCTTGCATATTATTGGGTTTAGTGTCCTTGATAGCGATGCGACCGCCGGCCCGGCCCTTTTCTACGATGGCGATGTGATTACCGCGAATGGCCTGCTGTTCATACCGACCCGCGACATTGACATACTCGCATTCATAGCCGCAAGATACCTCCCGCTTACCGGATTCCACCTCGGCTATTAACACTGGATCAGTAAGCACCAGGTCAGATAGAAGCGCATCAGACAGGTCACCGCCTCCACGGCGGACATTCTGGGCATGCCCCTTGCCGTATGCCGCGATATTGTCCGGCCGCACATCTTGCGCCGGATGATCGTCGGTTATGGGCTTACCTTCGAAGCTGGCAATTGTAGCCTGTGCGAATACTTCTTCCTCGGAGCGGTACACCTTGACGATTCCATCTCCAGGCAGGCCAATCTCTTGTGGCAGATACTCCTGCCAGCCGGTACGAGCGATAGGGACATTGTGACAAATCAAATAGCCTTCCGGGGTCTTGGTCATATTGGGACTGAATCTTGTCCCATAAAACGCACGCATGGTTCACCTCCTTTCAGGCATAAAAATAACCGCGATTACGGATTACGCAGCAATCTGTCTGAATCGCTCTTTACTCATACTGACTATGCGACCACCGTAATACACCTTATGTGGCCATGTGACATAGTCAATAAAAATAACCGGTTTAGGGAAGCAGCGACAATTATATATCTCGCCGGCGTTATAATTGCCGACACTCTTCTCACCTGCCAGTAATTCTGGCGATGGCGGAGTGTCAAACCGGAATAAAACGCCGTCCATATGCGCATGGCTACTGCGCACACGGCTGTCCTTGCTGGTACGCCACTCATACCAGTATACGCCTATGGCTTCAGCTCGCACTTGAATGAGTGCTGTATGCGCCTTGCTGGCTTCGGTACGGGCGATCAGCGCTGCTTTCGATTCGGACATTTTGGGGAACAGGGCCAGCAGTTCCTGCGCGATCTGCTCATGTCGCTTGCCCTTTAGTGTCTCGGCATGGATGTATTGCGTCGCCCTGGCTGCCAGGTCGAGCGGCATGCTACGGATAATCCCGGCATTGCGGTCAATCAGTAACTCGACTGATCTGCCTACTGGTCCCTGCATCTCCCCGCGCAAAGCTTGCAACAAGAGCCTGCCCTGCGCCCCTTCTTGTGCTGCCTGACGCCAGGTAGCGGCGGTATCAAAGAAGGTCTGTGTAACCATTTTCTTCGCTGCCGCCATGGCAAACTGCTGGAATGATCCTGTGCCGGCTAATCGTTCCAGGCGACGAATGAAATCCCATGGATTCATCAGCGCCGGATCATAGCTGATGATCTGCCATGACCGTTGAAGCAGGCGGCGTAAGGCGCGGTCGTACTCGTTTTCAATGCGACGCTGAGCCTGCCAGCCTTCAGGTTTCATCAGATGACTCCAGAGGAAGATCAGCTAAGTCCGGCAGAAACTCTCCCTGCTGCGTGGTATCGTCAGCATTCTCAATGTCCTTATCCGTGATATTCAGCCACATTCCAGTATCCTCTGACATCTGGCGCAGTTCTTTAAGAAGTGTTTTCTGGCTGATCCCGCCCGCCAAAAATACGTCCTTCACAGCTGCTGTCCTGGTGCTGGCCAGGTCGGTTCTTTCCTTCGCCTGCGGCTTGCGGACATTGTTAAAGATATAATCCAGGTCGTCGGGTATAGCGCCAAACTCGGACATAAACATAATCGGCAGTAACCTGTCGAGTGGGGAGCGCAAATAGGATTCCTGCTTTTCCTCGATACTGTCGTCATAGTTTTGGGTATCACTTTCGCCCGTAGCATTCATGCCGGCAGGACTGCGGCCAAATAATTTGGTTACCGGCATTTCAGCAGCGCCAGCCAGGTCCATCATAAAATTTTCGTAGACTTTGTCCAGGCCGCTAAATGCGTACTGGAAGGTCTGGAATTCGTCTGTCGTACCTAACAGCTGAGTTCCGGTGTTAGACATCAGCCAGTTTTGCGCCTGCAGGACGTTATACATATCTTTGACAGCCTGTTCATCCAGTGTCGTGAATACCTGCTCCAGGTCCTTCATCTTCAGGACGCGCAGATTGGCATTGAACACCAGACTGGCAATATTCCAACTGGTGTTATCTCGCTTGCGCAGTTCGTCAAAAACGTGCTCGACCTCAGAGGCACCCCAGTACATTTCCTGCTGTTTTTCCCAGTAGGGCAGGTCGCGCCCGGGAAAGCGTACCAAGCGGCTATGATGGACTTCTACGCCGCGGCTGATGGTATCGGTCGATATCATATATCGTGCGGGCAACCCGAAATCAGGATCATTCAGATCGGTAACAAGTTCTGTAGACAGCGGCTGAATCCCGGACCATCGATCAAGGATCAGCATACCCTTAAACGTTCCGGGCATAACAGCGTCCAGTGCCAATGGTTCATGCAATATATCGCCATGGCCTTCGATTAGCATGATGCCGGCCGCTCCGCCATAAAGACGGCCCCAGCGCAATCCTTCCAGTAAGCGTTTTTTAATCTGGGTGGTTCGTACAAGCCTGTCAAAACGCTTTATCGCATCCGGAGGCATTTGGCTAGTAATCTTGATCCAGTTGCGCAGCATATCGCCAGGGACAACGTCAACAATCCGACGGATAATCCAGTGCTGCCGGTACAGGCTGTTAAGCAGTTGCCAGTTTTGTGTCAGGCGGATAAGGGGATATTCCGTAGCTTCCAGAAGGTTTGGCGTGCCAAAACCGAGCCGCGCCGGTTGATTGCGGAATGCATCTTTTGTTTTTACCGCATCCTGGGTGCGGCGTCTTTTTTTGTTCATGCAGCTAACCTCCTATCGCTTAATAAGGTGTGTGTCCCGTAGCGGATCGCATCAGGACCATGATCATTCACCTTGATCGGCCGTTCAGGCATTCCCTTCTGTATGGCTTTATCGTCCCACACATATGACAGCAATTCTTTCTTTAGCATGACGCAGCGCTGGTGTATCCGGATGATCTTTTTTGTCATTGCTGACGATACGCGGCGAATCCCATCACGAACCTTGTTGTCCGCATTAACAATCTCAGGGTCAATGTCCTTTGTCCTCCGATGGCGTTTTCTCAGTTCTGCCTTAAAGCTTGCAGCAGACGGGTCGACAACAATGAATGTTGGTGCTAACGGCCAGTCACCGATAAAGTCTTCCAAGTCATCTGCCAGCTGTGCATCTGTCTTTTCAATACCGGTAGCACGGGAATCATAGTAATACTCGTCAACAACCCACCAGGTAACACCGTCATCTATTACATCCAGAAATACACACGGGTTAACCGTGCCATAGTCGATGAAGATATACCGACGGTATGCTGTGTTGTTTCGCATACCAGGTTCGATATCAGCATCGTCAAAGAGAATGTCCTCAGACCAAGCATCTTTGTAAATTGCGCCCTGAGCCATAACCCAAAGCCCAAGAATAAACCGCTGAAAGAATACGCCTGAATACATGGACTTGTACCTTGCTTTGGTAGCTTCGTCCAGACTCGGGTTATCGTCCATCTCAAAATGAAGATGCAGCAGCCGCTTTTCAGCGGCCTTATCCAGCCAATTAACTTTGAACCAGTGCATTGGACCGTCAGGGTTGCAGTTAAACCAGAACTTTGCACCTGTAGCGGAGCAGCGGCCGGTCCCCTGGTTGACAAAGCTCTCAGGCATCAAGGCGACTTCATCGAAATAAATTCCAGCAAGGGTTATGCCCTGTATCAGGTCCTGACTGCGCTCATCCTTGCCGCCAAATATGTAGAAATAATTGAT
>POVV01000405.1_pt1 | contig 28951 bp, 22 predicted proteins | sample 1560271 | NCBI WGS metagenome assembly POVV01 (sample SAMN08337232, study PRJNA429181) | Bioreactor metagenome, whole genome shotgun sequencing project. | biome: cows' rumen and soil; feature: anaerobic; isolation source: anaerobic chemostat enrichment culture, galacturonate as sole carbon... | reverse complement strand
TCTGGCGGCACTGTTAACCACAAACACCGTTCTCCAGGAAACATCCCCATCAAGAAATAAATCATAGGCGCCGGTATTTAAGCCATTAGTGAAAACATCTTGCCGGAAGTTAATACAGTTTGCGCACCACTTACAGACGTTGATAGCCCCAACAGCAATGGCAAAGACAATACGGCAATGGCGGTATATTTAGCACCATTACTCTGGAATTCTCGACTGTAAATAGGATTATATTTTACCACTCGACGTTTATGCATTAATATTCCCCTTGCTAGCTAGTATTAATTGCTACACATCGCGAACAGCAAAGTATCTTAATACCATTTACCAAGTTAACAATGAATAGCCAATAGCGTTATAATTATTATTAATCTGTTGAAAAACTGTATTTTTTATCCTCAGAGCTTTTTAATACCACATAAGCAAAATCATCAACGAGTTGTGTTTAAATTAAATTCTTAAGCCATGAATATGAAAACATTTAACTTTTTATACTTACCCACTTTAATCATAGCCCAAGTTTTAAAATTGGTTTTTTGAACCAACATGTTACAGATCGACGCAGTCAATTAAAAATTCATTAATTTCAATAAATTAAAAAAACACATATATCTCAGATTAATAAATAGATGTTACACCCCCTAAAGAAAAACCAAATAACCACATGATATTTAATGAAATTAAATCAATATTATTAAGATGACGTGCTCTACCAAAATTTAATTAACGTTTTATTTAAAACAGCATCACCGGTTATCAATAAAAACGGGAAAAAGTGAAAATACGATACCAAAAGAGTGGCTTACACCTTGGTAAATAATAAAATAAGGTATCTTGATGAAAAATTAAATTTTTATCGACGTAGTTTTTTGGCAGGAGAGATGAAAAGGATATTATGTCAATGGTCAACAAATCGGCGGCAGGTTTCGCTATCTGCCGGGCAGAAATAGCGCCCGGCAAATAGCTAATCAGAGAACGGTTATAACGCGTAGCGCAGTATTGCATGCAGGCTCTTACCGGCCGGTAGATCCTGCTGGCGAACAGCCATAACTCTGGCACCGGTTGCCAGCGCGAGCCGGACAATCTCATCGATTACACCATAGGTGGTGATGTCACTTTTCTCGGCAAAAGTAATAATGCCCTGCTCATTGATGGTGCCGGGAATATTACTATCAATATCGATCAGTAATAAATCAATCGCACCTAAAGTGGCAAATCGTGCAGCATCAGACAGATCGGTGGTTACACGACGCTGGCCGCTACGAAGTTCAAATAACGGTTTCAGTGCATCTAACTGAGTCTGATAATATTTGTCCATGATTGGCCGAACCATTTTTACCAGTTCAGACGTTCCGATATGTTCGGCATTAGTAAACAGCGTTTCATCGACTAAATTCGATAATGTATTGGTTGCACGGTAAATAGATGCCAGTGGTTCGGCACTAACCAGAATCAACGGGTAGTCATGCTGAGCGAATATCGGGCGCAGTGCGTGATCAATCTGACGGGTGTATTGTGCCAGACGAACTTTATCATCTACCCCGCCATATTTCTGCACGTTTAGCGAAGCTTTACCTACCGCCTCTAGTACATTGGCAGGCATATTGGCTACGTTCATCTCTTCTGCCGGAACATCGGCAAAAAACTCGATCACCCGGGCCTGATTCTCTGACAAGGCCAGAATATAAGCTGAATGCGGGAACGTCAGCGCTCGCAGCAATGGCTTAAGATAGAAACGCTCACTAACATGAAGCTGATTTGGAATAACGTTAGCCAGACGGTAAGTGCGAATGCTGTCTGGGGTTGCCAGAATAGCCAAACTGTAGGCATGCAGATCCCAGAAGCTAGGATCGTCTAATACTGAATATAATTGCTCTTCAAGCAGAGCTAACCGGCGTTTGTCAAAATTCGCAGCTTCAAGCTGAAGTAAAGCATCTTTGATAAAATTACCGAGTTGAATCTTGCTTGTTGCTAATTCTTGATGCAAAGGCGAAGTTTCAATATAGATGGTTACACACGCATCTGAGCGTACATCAGACAACAATAAGAACTCTTCACGGCTGGGAATATCAACATATAACATAGGTTACCTCACTTTATATGAACACTAATTATATTTTTTTAAACAAATATAATCTCAAGAAACACACAAACCACCACTACTAAATATCGACGCCCGGCAACCTTACCAACACAACATCTCAATTCAGACACCTTAAAAAATTTCAATACTAATTTAATAACAAAAACCAATACTAATTTTTATTTAAAAAATAGTTATAGCAATAAATTCATTTTCTCGTTGATAACGAGAAGTATTGTAAGTCCTGTCTTTAAAGGTGTCCTAAGAGCATTCCCATCCATTAAGCGTAGATGTTTGTGCAGCTTTAAGACTAACTATAGCTAATTTAATATCGTTTGTTAGATCCAGATCTAAATAAAATGTGAGGTGTGTTTTAATTAAATACTAAATTATTATATTGCTATGCTTTTATATCTGCACCATTTCATCAGACACAACGGATAAGAAAAAGAAATACCCACCTTGTCAGATACTTATGAGAAATATCCGGCGATAAGCATGAAAAACGAAGAAATTCGATAGTACAGATGAAAAAGCCGCTAACTTCTCATCAGCGGCTTGAAACGGATAACAGCATGCTTTAGTTCTAGGATTCACATAAATCAAAGTACTTTTTCATCACCAGTAAAGTGATTATTTTTTCTTGCTCTTCATCTAAAAAAGGTGACACATAACCATTGGCATTATTGATAATTTGCTTAGCTTCATCAACATGTTTGGTGTAATACTGAATTTTCTCTTCTAAATCAGAGAAATCCTTATTTAGCTCCACATAGTGATAGCCCGGAATCAGATTCGCCTCCATAAACCAGCTTTCAATACGGGGCTTAATCATAAAACAGAGTGAACGAGAATGCATAATCCACTTTAGGTTGGTGGCAACATCGTTGCCTTCAACGCTAATAATGAATTTATAGTTCATTTGTCCTGTTTCACTCATCAGATTATTTTTTTTGCCGTTATGCTCTCGGGTATCAGCAACGTCGACTAATGGCGAATCTTTATACTTTTCAAGTAAGATCTTACGAGATTCCTGATAACAAGCACCTCGGAATACCGCCATATCTCGCTTATCTTCAAACGCAACATCATCGTCAAACAGGCTAAAGTGCCTTATTTTATTGAGTTTTAGCAGAACAGAGTTCTGATTCTCACCATGAATAGGCCTTGCCTTAACAAAAGTAGGCTGTTCTGGAATGTGCTTCACATCACGAAAAATATAATGAAATTTGACAGAACTATCGAAATAACGTGCGCACTCTATAAAATCATAATAATAGCTACTGGCATGCCCGCGTACGGATAACCTTTTAAGCGCCATCGCCGTGTCATCAAGCTTAAAGGGGGTATTCAGCTTATTGTAATAATTAACCCTACTATCGATATACTCCAATTGAGCATCACTCATATTGCGAAGCAGTGAGTCAACGTCTAGTTTAAAAAATGACCGCGGAAGAATGTCTTTAATAATATTTTTAGCGTAAAACGGGAATTTTTTTATGTGCATACCTATAAACTCTTATTTAGAAGCTATAGCAATTCATTTACGTTATTCAGTTCTCAATAGATATTGACTTCTATAGAGTAAATCGATTTTTAACACATTATCCGTTGTCTTGTTTCTATCCTTGAAAAATTAGCATCTAGGCCTCGGAAAGTCCAGACACCCTCATTGGTCAAATAACAATCAAATGATATCTTCATGTTAATTTTTCTACAAATCAACGAGTTGATAAGGTTAGGCAGTACATTGTCAACTTAGTTCATATAAATATATAAAAATGTAAATTTAAATCCCTATCTATTTGTGTAACATCAAGCAAGAATAGTCTTTGAGTTAGATTCCGTTTCTTAACTACTTAACATTAGAAATAATATAACAATAAAATTAATCTTAATTTCTACCCTTTTCTGGCACGCTCGCTTAACTGACAACACTTAACATAGGGAAATTTTAATGAGATTTATAACCAGCTTGCTTTTATCCACGGTGCTATTTAGCCCCAACCTGATGGCCGACGATTTTATTTTGATTCCCGGCATTCAGGCCGGGCCGGTAACGGCGACTACCACTGAAGCTGAATTAATCTCTTTATTGGGTGCAGAGCAGGTAAAACGAGACGTTATGGCATTAGGTGAAGGTGAAGAAGCCGAGGTTACCTCGCTATTTCCCGGCAATAAAGAAAAAGAGCTGCAAATTCTCTGGGATATTCCGTTTACTAAGCCGTTAGTCGTCAACGTTATCGGTACCGCATGGAAAACAAAAGAAGGCGTGATGCTCGGAATCTCACTGAAAGATCTGGAAAAAATTAATCAATCCAGCTTTGAGCTGTCCGGCTATGGATGGGACTATGAAGGTTCGGTGCTAAATTACGGCTCAGGATTGCTGTCAAAATATGACAATACGCTGCTTGTCCGCTTTAACGACGCTGACGCCGCTCAACGCGTATCAGAATCAGAGTTTGCCACCATCTTAGGTGATAATAGTTTCAGCTCTGACAATCAAATACTGCAGAAAATGAACCCTATTATTACTGATATGAATATTAGTTTTACCCAGCCGGAATAACTGCGTTAATTATGTTTTTCGAGTGGCCGTGAGCTAGGGGTAAAACCTGCCTCTTGGTCAGACCTCCTGAGCAAGAGACAGAGCCTGGCCGGGTATTTTCTATAGACAATCACAGGGTGCACAGTTTTCACTGCGCGCCCTTACCTAGTGTTTCACGTCAACCTATAACAAGCCTCTGCCTCTATTGTATAGGTTGTTATGCCATGTCGCTGAACCGACGGTTTGTCGTCCATGGCGGGCTATCGTACTTTTGAGTTTAATCACTATTTCCATTACACTCACCTCCCGGTCATCAGCAACCAATAAGCGCTTAAAAATGGATGAGATCTCGACTAAAACGCCAGCCATTGATAAAACAGCCCGCATACTCAACTATGTCGCACAAAACGGCAGCGTAACCTTTAGTCAGCTCTATCAAAACCTGAACTTAGCGCAAAGCTCAACCGCAACATTGCTAAATAGTCTGATTGCCCACGGATTTTTAAGGCAAGAAAAAGGAAAGTATTATTTAGGTTTAAGCCTGTTTGAACTAGGCAGTCGGGCAGTTGAAAGCTTTGATATTCGCGAACTGGCCATTGAACCTATGAATTTTTTACGCAATAAAACCGGTTTGGCCTGTCACTTAGGCGTGCTCGATGGCAGCTCTGCGATTTATTTGGCCAAAACCGAAAGCCCCGGAGCTATTGTGGTTCGTAGCTGGCTAGGTAAACGCCTTTCACTGCACAGCTCAAGCCTGGGAAAAGTTCTTCTTTCATGGCTGCCGGATGAAGACGTTGACCGTTTAATCCCACAGGAAGTATTACCGGTAAAAACCAAAACAACTATTGCTACCCGCACCCAGTTGAAAAAAGAGTTAGCGATTGTTCGTCACCAGGGCTGGGCCTTCGATAATGAAGAAGATTACGATGGCGTTAGCTGCATCTCTGCACCGGTCTTTGATAAGAGCAATCGCGTGATTGCGGCTATTAGCATGTCAGGCGTTAGCTTTCAGGTACCCAATGAGAAAATTCCTGAATTTGTTGAACTGGTTAAAACGGCGGCTAATATGTTGTCACAATCAATCCGCTAACGCTTCGATTGCAGAAAACATTTTTAAGCTTATTTGATTAGCTGATAAGCAATAACCTATTGTTATCGCCACGGTATATCCCCTCCCTTTCTTGTTTTATTCCATTTGTAAATACAGCACGCCCAATAAAAACGCTCAAATATGTGATCGAACGCTAGGATCCTGCATTACCCACCTTTTTCTCTTTATTGTTATTGCGTATATTAACTCCTACATACAAGATTTAAACTACCATATACGGGAGCTTGAGGTTAAGTAATCTTGTTTAACGCCCAGGCTAACAATCAAAAAAATATACGGAGTGTCTGTCATGAGTAATAAAGCTGTTTTTTCAGGTGCATGGTGTCCGTCAGTTATCCCGTTTAAAACTGCCGGGGGTATTGATTATGACGCGCTACAAAAGCATTTTACCCGCTTAGAGAAGGCAAAGATCGACGGTATTCTACTAATGGGTACTATCGGGGAATTTGTCACGATGAGCATCAATGAGCGTATCGAGCTGATGAAAAAAGCCCGTAAAATGACCTCGCTACCAATGATTGCGCATGTTTCTACCACCTGCATTGATGATATGGTTCATTTGGCAGATGTTGCCTATGCCGAGGGTTATGATGCTGTCATGGCTCTCCCTCACTATTACTATGCTCAAACGCCTAAGCAACTATATGAGTACTACAAGGATTTAGACCGTCGGTTTACCGGTAAGTGGCTAATCTATAACTTCCCTGCTCGTACCGGATGTGATGTTGACGCCGCGCTGGTACTAAAACTGGTCAATGAATGCCCTAACTTTGTTGGTATTAAAGATACGGTTGATTGCTCATCTCACACCCGTTTAATCGTGCGCACGGTAACTCCGGTGCGTGAAGATTTCTCAGTATTTGCCGGTTTCGATGAGTATTTTGTTCCGAACCTGATGAACGGTGGCGCGGGCGTACTGTCGGGGTTAAATAACGTGGTACCTGAGCTATTTGCTCAGATAAAAGCCGCTTATGATGCCAATAACTTAAACGAAGTCGCCGCGCTGCATAAAGAGATCGGTCGTTTATCGGCCATCTATGGTATCGGTGATGATTTCGTCACCACCATTAAAACCACGGTATCCAGAAAGTATAAATACCTTGAGCCGCTGTCACGTAACTATGGCGGAGCCTTAAATACCGAGCAACTTGCCGCCGTAGATAAGCTGTTTGATATAAAATAGCGCAATCGGCTAAGCATCAGGAGCGGGGATTCTCCGCTCCTGATTTACCCTAAATTAATACCCGGCCGCTAATCCGTCACCTCTGGGATCGGTAGCGCCAAACATCAGATGAGTTTTTGCGTCAATAAGAATTGCCCCTGCATGCCCCATAGTGTCAGTGTAATAGTCAACCACCTTCACCCTTTTTGAGATCTTCGGTTTTAGGCGGCAGTTCAAATGCAGCCACTCCGGTACTAACAAGCGATATGCCCAAAAATAGCGGTAATAGAGTTCGGGGTTTTAGCAACATCAACAATTCCTCTGTTTGGATTTATTCATCCAGAGAAATGCATCTAGCGTGCCATGATAAAAAAGATGGCCAAAAAATCATGATATTTCGTCTAACTCACTCTTTTAAATATATTTAATAAACAACTGATTTTAAAAAGAGTGTTCAATAACAGCACAACACTTCTGAGCCTATGCACCCCGATGAATCTATCTCGGTAAAAATATGTCCCCCGGATGGCGGCATTGCATGAGCTTTTCCACTTTTAGCATGATTATTCATTGCATCACTCTACGGTGCTCCGTAAAATCAGCGCCTATTATTTAGGGGGCTAAAGAGTAAGTCGCTTTTTACTGCTCTTTATCCCAATTACAGCCATTAGGTCTCACCCGCATTTTCAGGAATCTGACGTTGGAAAAAAAACTCGGCCTTACCACGCTAACGGCGTTGGTATTAAGTTCTATGCTGGGAGCCGGCATATTTAGTCTCCCGCAGAATATGGCTGAAGTTGCCAGCCCCGCAGCATTGCTAATCGGTTGGGCAATTACCGGAACTGGCATCCTGTTTTTAGCCTTTGCCCTGCTGATACTGACTCGAATTCGTCCCGACTTAGACGGCGGAATTTTTACCTATGCCAAAGAGGGCTTCGGGGAGCTTATCGGTTTCTGTTCCGCGTGGGGTTACTGGGTATGCGCCGTTGTCGCCAATTTATCTTATCTGGTGATTGTATTCGCTGCCTTAAGCTTTTTTACCGACACGCCGGACAATATCATTTTTGGCGAAGGGAATACCTGGCAGGCAACGATCGGAGCATCGATTTTGCTCTGGACAGTACATGGTCTGATTTTACGCGGCGTCCAAACTGCTGCTTTAATTAATCTGATAGCTACTCTGGCTAAGCTTCTGCCGATTGTCCTGTTTATTATACTGGCCCTGCTGGCCTTCAATATTGACACATTCAAACTTGATTTTACCGGCGTAGAATTAGGTACGCCGGTATGGCAGCAGGTTAAAAGCACCATGCTGATTACATTATGGGTGTTTATCGGTATTGAAGGTGCAGTCGTCGTATCGAGCCGCGCACGTAAAAAATCAGATGTGGGTCGAGCCACCGTATTAGCTGTTTTAATGGCTCTGTGTGTTTATCTGTTAATTACCTTACTGGCTTTGGGTGTTGTTCCGCGTACTGAGTTGGCTGAAATGCGCAACCCGTCAATGTCGGGAGTGATGGTCATGATGATGGGGCCCTGGGGCGAAATCGTCATTGCGGCCGGGCTTATTATTTCTGTCAGTGCAGCCTATCTGAGCTGGACGATTATGGCGGCAGAGGTTCCGTTTCTGGCCGCTCAGCACGGTGCATTTCCGCGAATTTTTATTCACCAGAATGCCAAGGGAGCATCATCATCGTCTTTATGGTTAACCAACGGCACTATCCAGCTCAGCCTATTGTTAATCTGGTTAACCGGCAGTAACTACAATACATTGCTGATTATCGCCTCAGAAATGATTCTGATCCCCTATTTTCTGGTCGGTGCCTTCTTGTTTAAAGAGGCGCTAAAACGCAAAAATTCACGCCTGATCTTTGCCGCTGCCGGAGCCAGTATTTATGGCCTGTGGCTGATTTATGCCTCAGGCCTGGATAACTTATTTATGTCAGTGGTGCTGTATGTTCCCGGCATTTTAGTCTTTCTGTATGCTCGCTATAGCGCATCAGAAAAGCGACAAGCTTTCAGCTTTATTGAGCGTTCTATTATTATTTCACTGTTTGTGCTGATGGTGCCTGCTGTGTGGATGACCATCAGATAGAAAAGGTCTTAATAGGCAAATAGCGACATAGCCCGCCAGCAATCACGTCTATAAGCAAATAACCTTAAAGAATAATCAATCCCAGCTGTTCAAGCAGTTGGGATTGTTGTTCATGGCTTATCTGTACCCCGGTCAAATCAACCCGTCGCGGGTCTAACTGGCTTAAATCGCAGCCGGTCAGATTGCAGTGGGTAAAATTGGCTGACGCCCAGTCCATATGATGAAATTCACCGTCAGACAAATCGGAACCACAAAACTTAGCCCCCAGCACGTTAACCTCAGACCAACGGTTGCCGCTGAGTTCACACTGTTCCAGCACCACGTCTTCGAAATTGGCATAGCTAAAATTATTGCGTATCAGGCTGGCCGAACAAAAATAGCTATTATGGCCAATCATATTCATAAAGCTGGCCCCTCTGAAATCAGCACCCTGTACTTTACTATCTTGAATTTCCAACCCTAATGCATTGATATGTCGAAAATCTGCCATCGTCAAATCACAGTGTTGAAAGCTCGCATCAGTCAGTTTAGCCCGATAAAAAGAGCAGCTCTCTGACGAGCGTTCGTCATAAAATTTACAGTGAATAAACTGTATTTCACTTAAATCTGCGCGACTAAAATCACAGTGATAAAACTGACAGTACTCAGCAATACCGTCAGGAAAAGCATCACCGGAGAGATTTTGTTGATAGAACTCTCGTTGTTTCATAAAGCAAGATCCGTTAACCGTTTTAATAAGCCGCACTTAATAATGCAGAAGGAAAATAAGTTACACCGTAACCTGCTCAATGGCCTGTAAAATTCGCTTATCCGAAATAGGATAAGGCGTACCAAGCTGTTGAGCGAAGTAGCTGACTCTTAACTCTTCAATCATCCAGCGAATATCCATTATTTCAGCGGCAACAGGTTTATGTGGAGGTAACTTATTCACCAACTGCTGATAGCTTTTTTGTACGCTTTCAACCTTCAGCATTTGTACTCTATCCCGGTTCGGGTCTACCGGCAGTTTTTCCATTCGGCGTTCTATCGCCTGCAAATAGCGTAATATATCCGGCAGCCGCTTCCAGCCGCTTTGGCAAACAAAGCCGGCATAAATCAGGCCGCTAAGCTGAACCTTGATATCTGATAATGCCAAAGCCATGGTCATATCAACCCGGCCCTTGAGGCGTTTATTCACGCTGTGCGCCGTTGTCAGAATTTGTTCCACCTGCTTAGCTATTTCTACAACGGTTTCATTTAGCTCGGCACGAATACGTTCATGAAGCTGATTGAACCCCTCTTCCTGCCATGACGGTCCGCCATGTTCGGCAATCAGTTTATCAACACCACAGGCAATACAGTCATCAATCAGGTCAAGCACGTTGCCAAACTGATTAAAATAGAGCCCGAGCTTTGCTTTATTCGGCAGCTTTTCATGCAGATATTTAACCGGAGATGGAATATTGAGTAAGAGCAAACGACGGGTTCCTTGCCACATCGCCTGCTGTTGCTCTTGTTCAGTTTCAAACAGTTGAATACCTACGCTGCTCTTTTCATCCACCAGTGCCGGATAGGCTTTAACCGCATAGCCTCCGCGTTTCTGTTCAAAAACATCAGGCAGTGAGCCAAAAGACCAAATATGTAAACCACTCTGTTCGATACCATCATCGGCAACGGCAGACAGGGTTTCCTGAACTTTTCCTTTTAGCTTTTGTTTAAGCGCTTGCAGGTCCGGGCCTTCCGCCAGCGTTTTGTTTTTATCGTCAACAACCCGATAAGTAATTTTCAGATGATCGGGAATCATATCCAGCTGCCAGCTATCACGCGACACCGTGACTCCGGTCATCCTACGCAGTTCTCGCTCTAAGGAGTCGAGCAGGCTCATCTCAAAGGGTTTTGCCCGTTCAAGAAAGGCTTCAGCATAGTTAGGCGCTGGCACAAAATTACGGCGTACCGGTTTAGGTAATGATTTTATTAGTGCGATAACCAGCTCACGACGTAACCCCGGAATTTGCCAGTCGAACCCCTGTTCCTCAACCTGATTAAGGATAGGTAGCGGTACATGCACAGTGACGCCATCGGCATGATTACCGGGCTCAAACTGATAGGTGATTTTCAGTTTAAGATTACCCTGATGCCAACTGTTCGGATAGTCCAGCGCACTGATATCACCGGCCCCTTCCTTGATTAACATCGACTTCTCAAAGTTAAGCAAATCAGGTTGCTGCTTAGCCGCCTTTTTCCACCACGCATCAAAATGTCGGCTTGAGACTACCTCATCACCAATCCGCCGATCGTAAAAGGCAAATAGCGTTTCGTCATCGACCAGAATATCCCGCCGGCGAGATTTGTTTTCTAACTCTTCCACTTCAGAAAGCAAGCGCAGGTTAGCCTTAAAGAACGGATGACGCGTTTGCCAGTCACCTTCAACCAGTGCATGGCGAATAAACAGCTCACGGCTAACGATAGGATCAATAGCGCCGTAGTTCACTTTACGCTCGGCAACAATCGCTAATCCAAACAGCGTGACCTTTTCGCTGGCCATCACGGCACCCTGAGCTTTCTCCCAGTGCGGTTCACTGTATGAACGCTTAATCAGATGCTGAGCCATAGGTTCAATCCATTCCGGATCGATACGGGCGGCAATTCGCCCCCACAGGCGGGTTGTTTCAACCAGTTCAGCCACCATGACCCACTTAGGTGGTTTTTTAAATAACCCGGAAGCCGGGAATATTGAAAAACGCGCATTACGTGCACCAGAGAACTCTGGTTTTTCAACGTCTTTCTGACCGATATGGGACAATAAACCGGACAATAAACCGGTATGGATGCTGCGAAAATCAGCCGGAATACTATTTACGGCAAAGCCCAGCTCTTTAACAACCTGCCTTAGCTGGGTATAGACATCTTGCCATTCTCGTACCCGCAGGTAGTTGAGAAAATCCGTTTTGCATAGCTTACGAAACTGGGCGGAAGTGAGCTCTTCCTGCTGTTGTTTGAGATAATTCCATAAGTTTACAAAGGCAATAAAGTCAGATTCTTTATCACTAAAACGGCGATGTTTTTCATCGGAAGCCTGCTGTTTTTCCAAAGGCCTTTCACGCGGGTCCTGAATCGACAGCGCAGAAGTGATAATCATCATTTCCCGTACGCATCCGTTCTTTTGCCCCTCGAGCACCATTCGAGCCAGACGCGGATCGATAGGCAACTGGGCTAACTGGCGCCCGATAGCGGTGAGTTGGCTGTGCCCGTTATCTTGCTGAACCATGGCACCCAGCTCTTCTAACAGGCGAACGCCATCAAGAATATTGCGTTTATCCGGCGCTTCCACAAACGGAAACCCAGCGATATCCCCCAAACCAATAGCGGTCATTTGTAGAATGACTGAAGCCAGATTGGTACGCAAAATTTCAGGATCGGTAAATTCCGGCCGAGAGAGAAAATCTTGTTCCGCATAAAGTCGGATACAGACTCCGTCCGATACCCGGCCACAGCGCCCTTTACGCTGATTAGCCGAAGCCTGAGAAATGGGCTCAATCGGCAGCCGCTGTACCTTGGTTCTAAAGCTGTAACGGCTGATGCGGGCAGTTCCCGGATCGATCACATACTTAATGCCCGGTACGGTCAGCGATGTTTCAGCCACGTTAGTCGCCAGAATAATCCGCCGCCCGGTATGTGACTGAAATACCCTATTTTGATCGCTATTAGACAAACGCGCATACAGTGGCAGAACCTCGGTATGCGGCAGGTCCCGTTTGTTTAGCGCATCTGCGGTATCCCGAATTTCTCGCTCACCGCTTAAAAACACCAAAATGTCACCGGGCGCTTCATGCATTAGCTCATCAACCGCATCCAGAATGGCTTGCTGTTGATCTCTGTCGCCTTCATCAGACTCATCGGCAATCGGTCGATAGCGGACTTCTACCGGATAAGTACGGCCAGAAACTTCAATAATAGGGGCGTTATTAAAATGGCGTGAAAAACGCTGCGGATCGATAGTCGCAGAGGTAATAATAACTTTAAGATCGGGGCGCTTAGGCAATAGCTGGCGCAGGTAGCCCAGAATAAAATCAATATTCAGGCTGCGCTCATGGGCTTCATCAATAATAATGGTGTCGTACTGGCTGAGAAAACGATCCTGCTGGATTTCAGCCAGTAAGATACCGTCAGTCATCAGCTTAACTAAGGTATTCTCGCCCATGCGGTCATTAAACCGAACCTTATAGCCAATGCTGCTACCGAGCGTAACGTTAAGCTCATCGGCTATGCGGCTGGCAACCGAACGGGCAGCCAGTCGTCTTGGCTGAGTATGACCAATAATGCCTTGAATTCCCCGCCCTAGTTCCAGGCAGATTTTAGGAATCTGAGTGGTTTTACCGGATCCGGTTTCACCGGCAATAATAACCACCTGATGGTCGCGAATAGCAGCCAGCAGTTCATCTTTCTTTTGACTGACCGGTAAGTTTTCCGGATAGCTGACTTTAGGGCAAGTGGCTTTTCGGTTAGCAATACTCTGCATACCGGCATCGATATCTCGTTGAATATCGCCAGCAATGGCTGAAAGTTTATCTTGGTCAGTTATTTTGCGGGCGCTCTCTAAACGACGGCGTAAGCGGCGTTGATCTCGAAGCATCATCTGACTAATTTGACCGGAAAGACCGGCAAGCGGGGATTTCACTATCTACAATCCTGTATTCTTATTCATTTATTGACTGTTATCGGCCCCATATTACCATAATCTTAAGCGCTAGATTGATTCATCAACGTCTTAACTCATTCAAAAAAATCGAACAATCACATCTAATTATTGCGCTATCAAGTTTATCAAGATGTGAATAATATGCTCACATCACAGGGAAAGCCTGTTATTGACTAACCGAGATTAAAGGAATCAACCATGAGTAACGTACTGGTCATCAAATCAAGTATTCTGTCTAACTATTCTCAGTCTAATATTTTAGCTGATTTCTTTGTAGAGCAGTGGAAACAGGAACATCCTGCCGACGTCATCACCGTGCGCGATCTGGCAGCTAACCCAATTCCAGTGTTAGACGGTGAGCTGGTCGGTGCTATGCGTCCGTCAGGTCAAGAACTGACTCAACGCCAGAAAGAGGCGATGGAGCTGTCAGATACGCTGATTGAAGAACTCAAGAATACTGACGTTATCGTAATGGGCGTTCCAATGTATAACTTCAATATTTCAACTCAGTTAAAAAACTACTTTGACCTGATTGCCCGTGCCGGCGTGACTTTCCGTTACACAGAAAGTGGTCCTGAAGGCCTGATTACCGGTAAGAAAGCCTATATCTTAACCAGCCGCGGCGGTATCCATAAAGATTCGCCGACCGATCTGGTCGCGCCATACCTGAAACTATTCTTGGGCTTTATTGGTATCACCGACGTTGAGTTTGTCTTCCAGGAAGGTATTGCTTACGGTCCGGACGTTGCTCAGAAAGCGTTAGAAGATGCTAAAGCATTTATTCAGCAGCAAATTACTGCCTGATAACAAGTCATTCCGTGAGTTTAAGGCTAATAAGCCTTAGTTAAAATCGGATACTTAGATCGAATGTTAAAGCACCGTACGATTATATCGTCGGTGCTTTAGTTATAGATAAGCGACTGATTGACCAATACTACTGCTCTAACAGCTTAATTTTTGCGATTACCGGCACATGATCGCTGGTCGCCGGCCAGTTAACCTGTTTCCATTCAGCCTGCTTATTCGGTATTTCCATGTTTTCCACCGCCCATCGCTGACCACGATAAACAAAGATGTGGTCAAGATCTAATGCCGGATTAGCTGCCGGCCAGGTTCGAATATCAAGATTGTCACTTTTTAGCGGATTCCAGTAACGCTGTAATTCAGCTAATGAGGTACTGGTCATCACATCATTAAAATCACCGGCAAGGATCTTAATGCTCGAAGCAATTTCATTGAACGAAGAGTCTGTATTACCAATGGTAATATTTTCTATCTCTCTGATTTGTTGAAGTCGCAAAGCGGGGTCTTCCTGCCAGCTAAGATGAGTAGTCATAAATAGAATCGGGGCATCAAAGCCGGGCTTTTTCACCTCTACAACCAATAAAACCCGCTGTTCATCATCACCGGAAGGTAGTTTAAAGACCTGCTGTTTCTCTATAGGGTATTTAGACAATATACCGACCCCATAGCCGCCATTGTCAAAATCAATCGCTTTACCAAAAGCGCCGTGCATTCCGGTCACCCGAGACAGCTCTGCGATTTGGTCAACGTTACCGCTACGACCCGTTTTATTATCCACTTCATTTAACGCAATGATATCGGCATCCAGCGATTTAATCGCCGCGGCAACATCCTGAATATTTGATACCCGCCCGGCGGCCATATTATAAGTAGCAACGGTAAGCTCCGGCGCTGTTGTTTTCTGATCGTAGACTTTATTTGGCGTTCCGCCCTTCTCTGGCGTGAGTACTTTCACTTCAGCAAAGGTTTGCGCCGTTAGTGCCGCTGTGACAAATAAAGAGAGAAAACCAATAGTAAAAATCTTCATAGATAAAACTCCTGATGGAATAGGATTGACCATTAATCATAGGCTTTATCTGCACAAAAAAATGTTAACTGGCCGCGCAATATCCGTTTACGCCAGAGCGATAAGCTTTAGTAATACAATCTCCTGCGTTTTAAAGGCATAAAAAATCAGGAGCCAGCGGGCTGGTTCCTGATTTTTTCGACTAACTGATTGGTTCAAGCTCGGTTAAACCAAGCCCGTTCACATCACTTAAGTATCATTACTGCTTACCGTTTCGATACTGGACTCTGCTTGACGAATTAAACCCTGATTGTGATCGAGCATCTTACGCAGATAATCACTGTAGGTTGAGCCTAAACGGGAGTAGTTGCCCAATTTATTAATCAGGTGATCTGCCGTAACAGTATCGCCGCGACTTCTTAAAGTGGCTCTCGACTCTCGCAACGTATCGTACGCAGAGTGAGTATTCATATTGATCATATAAGCCGTAACAGAATCATTAATTGAGGTGTAGGCTGAATACCCCTGCACCCCACCATTTTTGCTGTTACAACTTTTACTACCACAGCGCAGACCAAAAAGGTTCTTATTGGTGCGGGCTAACTTCGATGTTCCCCAACCAGACTCGGTTGCAGCCTGCGTAGCGACTAAGTGAGTCGGAATGATATCAACGCGCTTGAGCAACGAATTCCAGTTAATCTTTTCCGGGTTAGTCGCACAGTTAACTTTGTAGCGATCACATATCTGCCGGACCTTAGCAATATCCTGCTGGCTCCAGTTTTTTGTGTTGCGCTTTTTTAATAGCCATTCGCGCTCTTGGCGAATTTGACTATTCTGCTTATCGATAATAGGGACTACCGCGTTTAAAAACGCTTTCTTTCTCTGGGTACCAGAAGGGTATTGTCGCAAATCAGGGAGATCGCTTAACTTGCCGTTGCGAGAATACTCTTGATGAGACTCGGTACTAGTTGATGCCCAACTGGCCGATGTACTCAAACTCAGTAGAAAAATTGTTGATCCTATTATCTTTAAAACAAGTGAAGGCATATAACTCCTGACTAGTTTAAAAATATACAGACGCTCAAACTTTAATGATGTTAATGCAAATTGAAAGCTGCAAGATGTAACAAAACGATATAATTGTATAAGATCATATCTTTATTTTGGACAAAAATCTGCACAAAATTTGTTTTAGCGCAGGTTTATGACTTATTACAGACCGTTTTGATACCTGTTGAGACTAAATATTGGGCTGATTATCCATAATATCAACCAAATCTCAACCCTATTATTTGGCCAAATATTGATTACATAATTCGATATACGGCTAAAATTCGATATGGCCCAGGTTCACAACTATTAAATATTCCGGACTCGATATATGCTTTTGTTTCATCAAAATCATTGAGCAGACAATGGTTATTTACTATTAATTTATCCGCCATTTGGTTACAAGATAATGGTGAACATCCGGCACTACTTTCACCAATAAAGCTAACAACATCATAACCTTGCAACTCAGCCTTATCCGGCATAATTATATGAGTTTCAAACGCTATATCCGGTTCAAAATTAGTCCATTTTTTATCAAGCTCATTCCACTGATATTGATAGCTGCAGTAAAAAAATAACGTCATATCCTTTAACGATATATTATTATTTTTGGCAATCTCCTCAATATCTTGCGCTGAGTTAAATAACCAATATCCATTATGTTTCCATTGATTAATCCAATCATCCATAAAATCAGTAGATACGCAGCAACTGACAGAATAAACATCGTCGACCCGATGAGTTTTAATCCAATCGGGCTTTGTTTTTACCGTTTTATACATATATCCGACGGGCAGCATATGATTGTTATTTGTCATAAACTCAGCCTATATACAATTAACTTTAGCGCAATAATACTTGGAGCACATTATGATTATTTCTTTCACTCACAATAAGTTAGTGAGCTTAATTACATAAATAGAGGTATAAGAAAAATAACAATACAAATGATAAATACCGCTACTGACTTTTAGGATAAATTGATTAAACGCAAGACAGTATGCGGGGAATGAACAATACTTCAGTGAGTTAATCCATCAGCAAATATGAGATTTCCGCAGGCTATTTCACGCCCTCTTTTTTCAACCATTGGCCATTGATGCCACGAACAAACTCACCCGGTTCAGCCCGACGAATTAACTTTTTCCCGGTCATGCTGGCAATGTCGCTAACGCTAACGTTATTCTGAGCCGCAACCTCTTTATACTTATCTTTGCGAGCCTGATTGATTTTTTCAGTCAATGCGATAGCTTCAGGGGTTTGAGTCACCGGTGCAATATAGCCGCTCAGCGTCTCACCGACTAAGCCCTGCTGCTTTGCTTCATGCAACGTCAACGCACTGGTCATCGAGCTACATAACAACAAGGTTGCAGCCAGACAAATTTTGATAATTTTCATCATAAACCCTTAAAAAATATCTGACTGAGTTTTCAACATTTTTTCGACGTCTTTATCCACTTTAATAAGAATTTCGTGCTCAATTTTAACATTCATATTAATCACTATCGGGTCTTTAGACGGTGCAATCTCAATACGGGGAACACAGCCACCCAAAGCTAATGACAATGAAGCCATCCCTAACAACCATCCACACTTTTTCACTGCTTACTCTCCCTCGGTGATGACAGCATTTGCTGTAAGTCATCCTGTAAAATATCGCCAAAGCGCAGGCTGCGCCAGAGCTGGAATATGTCTTCTTCATGATGGTAATTGAGCACCACCAGCTTGTCGGCCATCTTTGTTGGATTGAAACCCGTTATTTGGGCATCCATACTCAACAGGCCTAAGTTACTCACATTAATATCGGTACGAGATCGGTGAATTTCCATATAACCTAGCCAACTGATAATGTCACCGGTGTACATGTTGTCATCGCTGATAGCCTGAACAAAATCTTTATCCAGTCGCAAAGTCAGTGGCCCGCTATTTTCAATCCAACCGCCACGGACCAGCCATTCAGGATGATCTAAGTATAGCGGGAGTTCACCGTCAACTTTACCCGACATGCTGAACTGCTTCGGTTTAAGAATAGTAAACAGTTCGCTGAGATCGACACCTTTTACCTTTAACGTAACCGGCGCTTTCTGTGGCAACTTAAGCTCTGTAAGACTAATATGCCCTTTCATGATGTCTACCCCCACGTTAGATAGCCGCAGCGGGCGACGGCTATCGTAAGGATAATGACCTTGCAAATCAGCGCTGATATTTTCCATCTCAAACAGGTTGGTCAGCTTTTTAATTCTTAGCTTAACCGGACTTGTTGGACCGAGCTGCCAGATATGATCTTTTAAACGGTAAGACATAACAAAGTCCAAGCCATCAAGATCGCCATCTTTTAACCACATTCCGCCATCTTTAACCACCCAGTGGCCACCGGCCTCAATCCCCTGTTCTTCAGATGCTGAGAAGGCGGCCTGAGCATAAAGCTTGCCGCTGCGAATTTTAAACCCAAGCTCAGGTGATAATAACGTCTGGAAAACCTGTAGTGACTGTTCTGGCCACCATGCTTCACCTCTGATGCGCTGCCCGTCCCAACGACCTCTGATGGTAATAGGGCCAATCTTGTCAGTGCTGAGATCTCCGGTCCACTGGAAGTTAGCCGGATCTTTACCGTCAAAATGAATGTTCAGAGTAGACTTAGGCAGATATCCTCCGTTTTCGAACGACGTTTTTTGCGCCTGTAGCTGCCACCCGGCTTGATATACGCCCTCTTCGCGCTGCCAGTTTAGCGGTGACGAAAGAATCAACCTTGGCTTATCAATAGTAATCTGACCATAAACGATTTGGTTAAATCCGGTAGATAAGCTTTGCAGATTAATCAGGCTGTCATTCCATTCACCTCTGCCTGACATGTCCCATTTGGCCTTAAGCGGTGGCATATCACCGTTACCCCAGAAGTTCCATTCCCAGTGGCCCTGATCTAACCAGAAATGGCGCGCTCTGCCATCCAGATGAAGCTTATATTTTCCCCAATAGCGATGGCTGGCATTAATTATGGTTTGTAAAGGGCCAGAAATACCTTGATCGGTAAGCTTAATACCCGCTAACGGAAAGCGTGCTTCATTAAGATAAATATCCGGCGTTACCGGACCGGTAGCCCGCAGTAATGCGCCAGACATCATATCCAGCGTCGGGTTTAAAATAGTCCCGTTCAGCGTGCCCGGAATTGTGGCATACAGAGATATCTCATCGTGATTAACCTTACCGGTAAACTGAAACGACAAATTGCTGTCAGTCATACCAATCTTTCCGGGATTAACGGTGAGTACCGCATTGCCTTTACCGCTATCTCCCTGCGTAACAACATTCAGTCTGGCTTCAATCGTTGCCTCTGAGTAATCACTGCTCCAGTCAGACAACGTTAAACGCACGCCCCCGTTAAAAGGCTGAGACGCATATGGCCAGCGCCACTGGCCTTGCTCGACCACTAAGCGTTTTTCTGCAATAGAGAGTTCCCATGGAACATCTAACAGGCTTTGTTCTTCACCCTCTGGCGTTATCGTTAAATGACCTTTTTTCTGTTGCCAGTTGAGCTTCATTAACAGGGGTTTTTCAACGTAGGAAGTAACAAACTCACCATGAATATCGCCCTGCTCAGGGATCTCATCCAGACTCACCGGTACTTTAACTTCCCCATTAAGCTGTATGACATCATCACTGTCCGGAATCTGGAGTTTAAGCGATTCCAGCGTCAGCATCTGTTGGTTATTCAGAGAAACAATGCCCGAAACTAAATCCCCCTGAAAGGCCAATCGCTGCCCCTCAGCGCTATTAGTCACTACCGCCCGGCCTTGGTATGACTCCCAAGGAGTAATCCGGAGTTTATCGAGGGTGATATTAAATAGTGGCAGTTGGTTTTGGATATCCGCAATAGATAACGGAATATCACTGTCGGTGGCTTGCGGCTGAGGCGGCAAGCTTTCTAAACAGTGGGTATCTATGTCCAGCGAGTCGCCCTGTAAGTTCCACTGGCGTTGTTGGTAAGTCAGGCTAAGCGGACCTGCATTGGCAAGCAAACAATCCCCGGCGCGAAACTGAATACCGGATAGCGAAATACCACGCTTAATAAAATGAGGACGTTCATTCAGTGAGAGCTTGGTCCCTTCGGGTAGCCAAATGCTGGCAATACCGGGCAACCATTTTGGGATAGTTAGCCATAACGAGATCGCCAACGCGATCGGGACAATGATAATTATCAGAGCGACTTTAACACGCTTACCTATTATCACGCTCTATTACCCCATAACGCCAAAGAAGCTTGAAATATAGCATATTAACCCTATTGACTAAACTGATTCAATGAATCAGTAAGCAGACTTCCTGTATCGTTAAATTGTCCGGATGCCCGATATCTGGTAAATTAATTTCATTATTATAGTGGAGACATACGATGAAATTAGCTATTTACAGTACAAAGCAATATGACCGTAAATACCTTGAGATTGCTAATCAGAAGTTCGGTTTTGATGCCGAATTCTTTGATTTTAAGCTCAGTCAACAAACGGCTAAAACCGCTGAAGGCTGTGAAGCAGTTTGTATTTTCGTTAACGATGATGCAAGCCGGCCTGTACTCGAAGAGCTGGCTAAACATGGCGTAAAAATATTAGCTTTACGCTGTGCCGGATTCAATAATGTCGACTTGGACGCGGCAAAAGAGTTGGGCCTAAAAGTTGTACGCGTTCCGGCCTACTCGCCGGAAGCCGTTGCTGAACATGCAGTCGGCTTAATGATGAGCCTTAACCGGCGCATTCACCGCGCTTACCAAAGAACCCGTGATGCAAACTTCTCTCTGGAAGGGCTGATCGGTTTCAATATGCATAACCGCACTGCGGGTATTATTGGCACCGGTAAAATCGGTATTGCTACCATGCGAATTCTCAAAGGATTTGGCATGAAACTGCTGGCCTTTGATCCTTATCCGTCACCACAGGCGCTAGAGCTCGGAGCCGAGTACGTTGATTTAAAAACCCTGTATGCTAATTCCGACGTTATCTCTCTGCACTGCCCGTTAACGCCGGAAAATCACCATTTGCTCAATCAGACCGCTTTTGACCAAATGAAAAAAGGCGTGATGATCATTAATACCAGCCGCGGTGGGCTAATTGATTCGCCTGCCGCTATTGAAGCATTAAAACAGCAAAAGATAGGCTCTTTGGGAATGGACGTTTATGAAAATGAACGCGACCTGTTCTTTGAAGATAAGTCTAACGATGTTATTCAGGATGATATTTTCCGTCGTTTATCATCATGTCACAATGTTCTGTTTACCGGCCATCAGGCATTTTTAACTGAAGAGGCTCTGCTGAATATTTCAGAAACAACGCTGCAAAACATTCGTCAGTTAGAGCGCAATGAACCTTGCCCTAACACGCTATAAAATTGATGGCTTTTTAATCTATTATGCAATGTTTTCGTTAGTCAGCAGTAAAACAGTGTAAATAGGTAAACATCAGTAGTTTTAGTATGATACAACGCTTTCCAGAGAAACATCAGGGATCGCAACGGCATTAGTCAGTCATGGTTAATGCCGTTATTTAAAAATAGGGTTCTACGGAGAACATAATGAAAACACTGTTACCTGTTATTATTTCTGCGGTGTTACTTGCCGGTTGTACTAGCCAATCTGAGCAGAATTCAGTCAAAGAAAGCGATTTAATGCATCATAATTTTATTCTGACCAGCGTTGACGGCAAAGCCATTGAGAATTCAATCAAACAGCCTCGCCCGCTAAACATTGAGTTTGGTGAGAATATGCATATCAGCGGTGCTATGTGTAATAACTTTATGGGCAAAGGGACATTAAAAAATAACGTATTAACCACCAGTCAGTTGGCCTCGACCAGAATGGCCTGTCTGGATGAACAACGCGCTAACCTGGATCAGGTTATTGCCGACGTTTTAAATAAAGGCGCTAAGGTTAATTTAGATCAGGGCACCCTGACGTTAACCACGCCGGAACATACTCTGATTTATCGCTTAAAAGACTGGGTTAATTAATTCCGGTCGGATACACGGCAGAATAAAAGCAAAAGCCGCCTCAGGTCTAAAATAGATTCAGACATAGATGCGGCTTTTCATCACTAAAATAAATTGCTTGAAGCAGATTACGACTAAAAACGTTTACCGTTAGAGAGCACGCATTTTCCTATAATGCTGCCATCCAGATTATGCAGAGTAGTCGGCATTCCTCCCATATCATTACAGTTAGCTAACGCCACTTCATCCATCGGGGCGGTGACGTCTGTCTCAATAGCCTGAGTCGGTAACAGGCGCGTTTGGTCTGGAGCACTGCTGCATCCGGCTAAGAATAGTGATGCACACAACGCAGCCAAACTTATTGTTCCCTTCATAATTAACTCCTGATCAATGTTTTCTTGCCGTCTGGAACACAAAAAACCACCGTCATTCCGGTGGTTAAAGCTAAAGGTTTCTGTGGTTAACCTAACGCGATACCCGTCATACTTCAAGTTGCATCTTTGTCGACTGCTTTTACCTTGACTCAACCGTAGCATTTTTTGTCATACAAACTACTTTACATTCGGATAACATATATCCCGCTATTAATTTAGCGATCCACTGCTTTTCAGTTATTCTGACTGAGTTAATAACCAGCGCGTGTTGCGTTGGTTTTTTTTTATCATCCCGGCCTTTGGCAGCTACCGTGCGATTCAGTGTAATAGATTATTTTTAGCCTATTGATAGTGAATAGTCCAGTAACACGCCCTTTCCCTCTGATACAGACCTACATTATTCTGAATCCAGCCTCAATTTAATGTGAAACTACGGTAACATTCCATCATTAAATATCAAATCCCCACGCATCCTTTTATGCCATATTTAGCGTTAACACACAAAACGGTCTCGGCCTTAATTTACGCTTCTGATATGATATTTTCATTGCCCAACGCACTCATATAGTGATTCAACATAATTACAGTGATGTCTTTTATTGCCCTGGTCTATGTTCAGGGGAGCAAATGTCAACAAAGGTATAGAGTTTATGATTACTACTGATGGTAACAGCGCGGTAGCCTCCGTTGCTTATCGTTCAAATGAAGTTATCGCCATCTACCCAATTACACCGAGTTCGACCATGGCTGAACAGGCCAATGAATGGTCGGAGCACGGTAGTCATAACGTTTGGGGAGATGTTCCCCGTGTAATGGAAATGCAGTCTGAGGCTGGCGCGATTGCCACCGTTCACGGTGCCTTACAAACCGGAGCTCTGGCGACCTCATTTACCTCTTCCCAGGGATTATTATTAATGATCCCTAATCTATATAAGCTGGCCGGTGAACTGACGCCCTTTGTTTTACACGTTGCCGCCAGAACTATTGCCACTCATGCATTATCTATTTTTGGCGACCATTCCGACGTTATGGCCGTTCGCCAAACCGGCTGTGCCATGCTTTGCGCCAGCTCAGTTCAAGAGGCGCAAGACTTTGCCTTAATCTCTCAGGTAGCAACGCTAAATAGCCGGGTACCCTTTATTCACTTCTTTGACGGGTTTCGTACCTCACATGAGATTAATAAAATTGCGCCAATTGACGACGATGTTATCCGTCAGCTACTGCCGAGCGATGCTATTGCCGCACACCGCAGCCGCGCACTGTCTCCTGACCATCCGGTGATTCGCGGAACCTCTGCAAATCCGGACACCTATTTTCAATGCCGTGAAGCCACTAACCCTTGGTATAACGATACCTATCGTCATGTCACTGAAGCGATGGATGCTTTTGCCGGATTAACCGGGCGCAGCTATAAGCCATTTGAATATTATGGTCATCCTCAGGCCGATCGCGTGGTGGTATTGATGGGCTCAGGCTGTGGCACCGTCGAAGAGACTATCGATACATTACTGACCCGTGGTGAAAAGGTCGGCATGATAAAAGTTCGCTTATATCGCCCCTTCTCTGCTGAACACCTGCTGGCATTATTACCGGAGTCCGCCAGCAAAGTTGCCGTGCTTGACCGAACCAAAGAACCCGGGGCGCTGGCTGAACCGCTGTACTTAGATGTTATGACCGCATTAGCCGAAGCATACTCTCGTGGCGATCGTCATACGCTGCCGATTGTCAGCGGTGGTCGCTATGGATTATCGTCCAAAGAATTTGCGCCAGATTGTGTACTGGCCATGTTTAAAGAGCTGACGCTGGATAAACCTCGCCCACGTTTTACCGTTGGTATTTTTGACGATATTACCGGCCTGTCTCTTCCTCTGACCCATGAACGAATTCCACAAAAAGCCTCGCTGGAAGCGCTGTTCTACGGGCTGGGAAGTGACGGTACGGTTTCTGCAACCAAAAACAATATTAAGATCATAGGCAACGGTACGCCGCTAAACGCGCAGGGCTACTTTGTTTATGATTCTAAAAAGGCCGGTGGACTGACCGTTTCACACTTACGCGTCAGTGAATATCCGATCAATTCAGCCTACCTTATCGACCTGGCTGATTTTGTCGGCTGTCATCAGAATCAGTTTATCGATAAATATCAGATGGTCGAAAAACTGAAAACTGGCGGAACCTTCCTGCTTAACACCCCTTATGCCAAAGATGAGATTTGGCAACGCATACCGCAAGACGTTCAGGCCCTGCTTCATCAGCGCAAGGCTCGATTGTTTATTATCAATGCGGCCAAAATTGCCCGTGAATGTCATCTTGGGGCTCGGATTAACACCGTTATGCAAATGGCGTTCTTCCACCTGACGCAGATTATTCCCGGTGATGTTGCACTACAGCAATTACGTCATGCCATCGAAAAAAGTTATAGCAGTAAAGGGCAAGAAATTGTCCAGAATAACTGGCAGGCATTAGACGCTACCATTGAAGCGCTGGAAGAGATTATTCTGCCAGCGGTTAATGCGCTCAGCCCTATGCGTCCGCCGGTAGTCTCTGAACATGCCCCTGACTTTGTTAAAACCGTTACTGCGGCGATGTTAGCCGGATTAGGCGATAGCCTGCCGGTTTCAGCCTTCCCACCTGATGGGACATGGCCGGTAGGCACAACCCAGTGGGAAAAACGCAATATTGCCGAAGATATTCCTATCTGGCAGGCCCCGCTGTGTACTCAATGTAACCACTGTGTTGCCGCCTGTCCGCACTCGGCTATCAGAGCCAAAGTGGTTATGCCTGATGCCATGGATAATGCGCCGGATGATTTGCAATCATTAGACGTTAAATCTAAAGATATGCGCGGTCAGAAATATGTCCTGCAGGTCGCCCCCGAGGACTGTACCGGCTGTAACCTATGCGTTGAAGTTTGTCCGGCCAAAGACCGACAAAATCCGGAAATCAAAGCGATTAATATGAAGCCTCGGTTGGAAAATCTGGAGGTTGAGAAACGTCATTATGACTTCTTCCTGCAACTGCCGGAAATTGATAAAACCAAGCTTGAGCGCATTGATATTCGTACCTCACAGTTAATTACTCCGCTGTTTGAATACTCGGGAGCCTGTTCTGGCTGTGGTGAAACGCCTTATATTAAGCTGCTCACTCAGCTATATGGCGATCGCCTGCTAATTGCCAACGCCACCGGTTGTTCATCAATATACGGGGGTAATCTGCCGAGCACACCTTATACCACCAATGCTGAAGGTCGTGGCCCTGCCTGGGCTAATTCGCTGTTTGAAGATAACGCAGAGTTTGGTTTAGGTTTCCGTCTGACGGTCGATCAGCATCACGCCCGGGTTTTGCGGTTACTCGAATCAGTTGCCTCTCATCTGCCGGCCGAACTGATTGAATCTCTTAAGCAGGACAACGTTCAGCCAGAAATCCGCCGGCAACAAGTGGCAGAACTGCGTCAACATTTAGCCGGATTAAGTTCACCTCAGGCCATTGAGTTGGCCACCGATGCAGACTATCTGGTCGACAAATCTATCTGGCTGATAGGCGGTGACGGTTGGGCATATGATATCGGATTTGGTGGTCTTGACCACGTAATGAGCCTGAGCGAAAACGTCAATATTCTGGTATTGGATACCCAATGCTATTCCAATACTGGCGGGCAACAGTCTAAAGCAACGCCAATGGGCGCAGTCACCAAGTTTGCCGAACGTGGTAAGCGTAAAGGCAGAAAAGATTTAGGCGTCAGCATTATGATGTATGGGCATGTCTACGTCGCCCAAATTTCACTCGGTGCCCAGCTAAACCAAACGGTTAAAGCTATTCAGGAGGCTGAGGCTTATCCCGGGCCGTCACTGATAATTGCCTATAGCCCTTGTGAAGAGCATGGTTACGACCTGGCCTTCAGTCACGATCAAATGAAACAGTTAACTACCGCTGGTTTTTGGCCGCTGTACCGCTATGATCCGCGTCGTCTGATTGAAGATAAGCCCGGCTTAGTGCTTGACTCACGACCGCCGTCAAACGGGTTAGCAGCGGCGCTGTTAAAAGAACAGCGTTTCCGGCGGTTAAATGCTTTAGAACCAGAGGTCGCAGCCAATTTACATATTGAAGCAGAAAAAGACGTTCACCGTCGTTATCAGCTACTCAGTTTATTGGCCGGTAAAACGGTAGAGAAAGCAGAACCGGAGTAATCGTTGAAATAATAAAAATAAAGCACCGTATCAGGTGCTTTATTTTTATCAATGAGAGGAGTTTGAAATTAGTTGAACGAGTAATAGTGAAGCTAAATTTAATCGTCTCTCCAGACCCGCCATTGAAATAACTAACGCTATTGATTCCTGTTATATTAATTCAGCCAACCGGTTCTGCGGTTTTTAAATATCGCATCACCGTGTTTAATCCCACTTTAAGCGTGCGACTGGTGTGTCTTATTCCGGCGCCCTGCGAAGCCATTTCGATAATTTTTTCTTTCATTCCGGGCTGGTGTGCTCGATATAAATAAGATAGCTGAAAGGTTCTTTTACAGTCATTGCAGTAGTATCTTGGGTAACCGCCCCGCCCTTTACCATGCTTCCTGACAGGCTGAGTCTCGTTACAGTGACGACATGCAACTTCAATCGTGACCATCTTCCACCTCCTTCTGGATAAAAATAATCTGGTATTAAATAACCATGATAGCAATACGTTATAAGATATTAATGAGTGCCGTGATATGAAGAATTTAATCCTGATATCAATTCACTTCCTGTCCTTTTCGATAATATTTATCAGCTGTCGTGACAAATAAAATTTACCCCAGTCTTAAAAATTCAGCCGCAATAATTTGAGTGTAGCAAAATAGTTTTACTATTTTAACCATTGATTATCAATATATAGTAGTTTTATAAATACTGGTATTTTTGACAGTTACCAATAATTAAATTTCATATTATTATTCAAAGTTAAACTTTAAATAAGTGGAATAATAATACCTTTCATACAACGATAAATATCTCATTCAATCCATCTTCTTTACATCCACACACAATAGCCACACCCTTGGTATGCCTTTGTTGCGCATTCTTATACTGACAACCATGGCAATAATCCGTACCATAGCCCTCCCGCGATTCTTCTGCGTTTTTTATTAAAAATGAGAAGTAGCCGCAACATACTTTTGAACCAAAGCAACCGGACAAACAGAGCTATCGGCATGAGTACATCAGCAGCGCTTAACCAAAAAGAACAGTACAATCTGAATAAACTCCATAAAAGACTGCGTCGCAACGTCGGGGAAGCCATTGCTGACTTCTCGATGATTGAAGAAGGCGATCGGATTATGGTGTGCCTGTCCGGCGGCAAAGACAGCTATGCCATGTTGGATATTCTGCAAAACCTACAGCGAAGTGCTCCGGTTAACTTTGAGCTAATCGCGGTTAACCTCGATCAGAAACAGCCGGGCTTCCCTGAGCACATCTTGCCTGAGTATCTTAAAGCGCTGGGCGTTGAATATAAGATTGTTGAAGAAAACACTTACGGTATTGTTAAAGATAAAATCCCGGAAGGTAAAACAACCTGCTCCCTATGCTCTCGCTTACGCCGAGGCATTCTGTATCGTACCGCTACTGAACTTGGTGCCACTAAAATTGCTTTAGGCCACCACCGTGATGATATTCTACAAACCCTATTTTTAAATATGTTCTATGGCGGCAAGCTAAAAGGTATGCCACCAAAGCTGATGAGCGATGATGGTAAACACATTGTCATTCGCCCTCTGGCTTACTGCCGCGAGAAAGACATTGAGCGCTACGCTGAGGCAAAAGCCTTCCCGATTATTCCTTGTAATCTGTGTGGCTCGCAGCCGAACCTACAGCGTCAGGTGATCAAAGAGATGCTCAATGATTGGGACCGACGTTACCCGGGTCGAATCGAAACCATGTTCAGTGCAATGCAAGACGTTGTCCCTTCTCACCTGTGCGACCGAGAACTGTTTGACTTTGGTGCCATACAACACGGAATGGATGTTATTGACGGCGGCGACTTAGCCTTTGATCGGGAAGAACTGCCGCTGACTCCGGCTGGCTAT
>POVV01000403.1_pt1 | contig 29084 bp, 20 predicted proteins | sample 1560271 | NCBI WGS metagenome assembly POVV01 (sample SAMN08337232, study PRJNA429181) | Bioreactor metagenome, whole genome shotgun sequencing project. | biome: cows' rumen and soil; feature: anaerobic; isolation source: anaerobic chemostat enrichment culture, galacturonate as sole carbon... | reverse complement strand
TTTATAAAAAACAAAAAGGAATGCTAAAGTTAGCATTCCTTTTTTATATAAATATGTCTCTTTTTACATTACTACCCTCGAGTATGGAGCAGCATCCATAGAGCAAAAATCTTTGTCTAAATACTTAAAATAACCTGTAATAGCTATCATTGCCGCATTATCTGTTGTATATCCAAAAGGAGGGATATGTATTTTCCAGCCATAACGTTTTGCATGATCTTCGAAAGCTGCACGAAGCCCCGAGTTTGCAGATACTCCTCCGGCTACGGCAACCTCATTTATATTGTAATCTTTGGCTACTCGTCTGAGTTGTTCCATCAGTACATCGATAATTGTCTTTTGTAATGATGCACAAAGATCTTCTTTATGCTTATCAATAAAGTCAGGGTCTTTTTTCAGTTCATCCCTCAAGAGGTATAGGAAAGAAGTTTTCAATCCGCTAAAGCTGTAATTATAACCCGGTATATGCGGTTTGTTCAATTTAAACTTGGTAGGATCACCTTCTTTTGCCAATCTGTCAACAACAGGTCCTCCGGGATAACCCAGTCCCATCACTTTCGCACACTTGTCAAAAGCTTCGCCGGCGGCATCGTCGATTGTTTGTCCTACGATCTCCATTTCTTTGTATGACTTCACAAGAATTATTTGTGAATTTCCCCCCGAAACCAATAGGCACAAAAACGGATATTGTGGTTGGTTGTCATCGTCTTTATTCTCTTTGATAAAATGGGCCAAAACATGTCCGTGCAGGTGGTTAACATCAACCATCGGGATATTTAGTGCAGACGATAGCCCTTTAGCAAAAGATGTACCCACAAGCAACGAACCCATAAGTCCCGGACCTCGGGTAAATGCAATTGCGGACAGATCTTCTTTATTGACTCCGGCCTTTTTTAAAGCCTGATCTACCACCGGTATAATGTTTTGCTGGTGTGCTCGTGAAGCCAATTCGGGAACAACACCCCCGTAACTTTCATGAACCTTCTGGCTGGATATTACATTTGACAAAAGCACCCCGTCTTGTATAACGGCTGCTGCAGTATCGTCACAGGAAGATTCTATTCCTAATATAGTTATCATTCGTTGGATTTATTTTTTTCTATAATAGACTATGCTTATTACTTGCGCCAAAATATATAATATATTGTTACATTCTTAGTTATAACATTATACATATATGTTTGTTTATAAAGCGGAACAAAATTAAAAAATATAAATTATCTTCGCAAAGAAGAAATCTTAAAAGGGAATAAATGAAAAATATAACTTACTTATTAGGTTTTATTATAATATCTTTCATCGGCTGTTCGGGTACGGTGAAGAGCGACAACAGGCATTCAGCGCAAGAGAGAATAACCATTATACGCTTCGATAAAGATATATACAATTATATACAACACCCTGATGTTGCAACAGAAAAATCTCTGACCGAAAAGTATCCCTTGTTGCTTCCTGCTTTTGGGCAAATCGCCATGAAGACTAGCGATCAAGCGACGTTTTTTCCTCAACTTAGAGATTACTTTGCGAATGAAGATCTACTCAAAATATATCAGGATGTATCTACTAAATATGCAGACGTATCTGTATACGAAGATAAATTGACTGCGGTAAACGGTTTGGTAGAAGAAAATTTTCCCGGTAAAAAACTACCTCGGTTAGCGATGCATGTCTCAGGTTTCAGAGCAAATGTAATTATTGTAAACAATCTTATATCTCTCTCGATAGACAAGTATTTGGGTAGTGACTATCCGGCTTATCAAAGTTTCTTTCAACCATACGAACGCCTTCAAATGCAACCGGAGGATATTGTAAAGGATTATATCAAAGCTTGGCTGATAAGTGATATTATAAAACCTGCCGATCACGAAACCCTTCTGTCTGCGATGATAGATGAAGGTAAAATTTTGTATGCACTATCCATTCTGCTTCCCGGTGAGGATACCGACAATCTGATAGGATATACATCCCAACAATCAGCATGGTGCAAGAATAACGAAAAAGATATTTGGCAAAAAATAGTAAAAGAAAACTATCTTTATTCTACCGATCACATGCTTATCACTCGTCTCATCAATGATGCCGCTTCTACAACAGTAGTATCACCTCAATCTCCGGGACGTGTAGGTGCATGGATAGGCTGGCAGATCGTAAATCAGTATGCCAATAAGAAGGGATTCTTACTGGAAGATATATTATCTATGGATGCGCAAACAATTTTGAAAGGTGCTAAATATAACCCGTAAAAAGTTATTAACATCTTGTTCAAAACTTAAGTCTCCATTCAATATTATTTATTTTATCTTTGAATAAAATTTATGGAAAGGGGAGTTCAGATAAATGGCAGAGTCAAATTTTAGGAATCAAGGAAAACGCAAACCAAAGGAAACAACTTTAGTTCCGGATATAGGAAAAATACAACCACAGGCCAGAGAGTTGGAAGAGGCCATACTCGGAGCCCTAATGCTAGAGAAAGATGCTTATTCGGTTGTTAGTGATATTCTTAAGCCAGAAAGTTTTTACGATTCCATTCATCAGATTATATACAGAGCGATTGTAGATCTGGCTGTGCGTCAGGCTCCGATCGATATGCTTACTGTTGTCGAACAATTACGCAAAGACGGAGAATTGGAGACTGTGGGAGGGCCTGTATATATAGCACAGTTGACTGAGAAAGTGGCATCTGCTGCCCATATCGAATTTCATGCCCGTATTATAGCTCAAAAATATCTTGCACGCGAACTTATCTCTTTTTCATCAAATGTAACAAGCAAAGCATTTGATGAAACAGTCGATGTTGACGATCTCATGCAGGAAGCTGAGAGCAAACTGTTCGAGATATCACAGGGCAATGTGAAGAAGGATGTGACGCAGATCAATCCGGTCATCAAAGAAGCCTTACATTTACTTGAAATAGCGGCAAACCGTCCTGAAGGGTTAAGTGGTCTGGAAACAGGATTTACTCCGCTAGACAAGATAACTTCGGGTTGGCAAAACTCCGACTTGGTTATTATAGCAGCTCGTCCGGCGATGGGTAAAACCGCATTCGTGTTGTCAATGGCCAAAAATATGGCTGTGTCTTATAAATATCCGGTAGCATTATTCTCTCTCGAGATGTCGAACGTACAGCTTGTCAACCGTCTGATCGTAAATACATGCGAAATACCGGGCGAAAAGATAAAGAATGGGCAGTTACTACCTTACGAGTGGGAACAGCTCGATTTCAAAATAAAAGAGCTTTACGACGCACCGTTATTTATAGATGATACCCCGAGTTTGTCAGTTTTCGAACTGAGAACAAAAGCACGCCGTCTGGTCCGTGAGCATGGCGTTAGGATTATCATAATTGACTACCTCCAGCTAATGAATGCCAGCGGTATGAATTATGGTAGCCGTGAACAGGAGGTGAGTATGATATCCCGTTCATTGAAAGGATTAGCAAAAGAATTGAACATCCCAATTATTGCCCTTTCGCAGCTTAATCGTGGGGTTGAGGGGCGTACAGGGGCAGAGGGTAAGCGTCCGCAATTGTCTGACCTCCGTGAATCGGGAGCTATCGAGCAGGATGCCGATATGGTATGTTTTATCCACCGTCCTGAGTATTATAAAATATTAGAAGATGATAAAGGTAACTCCTTGATAGGGCTTGCCGAAATTATTATAGCAAAGCATCGTAATGGTGCTACAGGCGATGTGTTGCTACGCTTCAAGAGCGAGTTTGCACGTTTTCAGAATATTGATGACGATTATAATTTTGGAGCAGGTCAGCAGTTCTCGTCTAAGATCAACAATCACCCTGTGGCAGATCAGCCACCACATCCTATGCAAGGTGGAGGGAATGACTTTGTTCCTTTCTAATACGAGCAAAATACATATTCACATTACATATTAGGTATATAAGAAAAATCCTTTCATATTCACTATGAAAGGATTTTTTTGTCGATAATCTCATTCAAGACCTAAAGATATATTCTTTAAGTTTCTACAAAAAAATAGAGGCTGATTACATTGTTTAATCAGCCTCTATATCGAAAAGACAATTTATTTAGTTTTATTTCGCTTCAATTGCATTATCCTTATTCTTTTCTTCTTTCTTGAAGATAGCCCATGCTATTGGGGTAGCAACAAATACGGAAGAATATGTACCGATAATAATACCGATGAAGATCGCAAATGTGAAGCTTCTGATAGTATCACCACCTAATAAGAAGATACAGAATACAACCAACATAGAACTCAATGATGTATTCATCGTACGTCCTAATGTTGAGTTCAATGCCTCATTAATAGTTTCGGTTATATTGCGTTTTGGATACATGTTTCTGATTTCGCGGATACGGTCGAAGATTACAACCTTGTCATTTATAGAGTAACCTACTACCGTCAATACCGCAGCAATAAACGACTGGTCGATTTCCATCGAGAATGGCATTATCTTATATAGTAAAGAGTATAAGAAAATAACCAATACAGCATCGTGTGCTACTGCGAAGAATGTACCTGCCGAGAACGCTATGTTGCGGAAACGGATAAGGATATAGACAGCCATACATATTACGGCAATTACAACTGCGATTGTGGCAGCGGTCTTCAAGTCGTCGGCAACACTTGGCCCTACACGTTGAGAACTTTGTATATAGCTGTCGATTGTTGTATTTGGTGCCAGATATTCTTTCAATGCGCTGGTCATTTTAGCTCTGATCTCTGTTTCTACAGCATCTGTAGCTTCTTCTACTTTGTAGTTTGTTGTAACACGCACCTGACTTGTTGTAGAAGATTGGCTTGCCGATCCACTGGTTAGTACAAGAACTGTAGAACCTTGGAATTCGGGAACTAATAGTTTTTCTATATCATCAGCATTTACATTCTTGTCGAAACGAATCAAATAGTTTCGTCCACCTGTAAAGTCAATACCTCCGTTCAATCCATTGATAAATAATGAAGCCAATCCTGACACCAAAATGATGGCAGAGAAGATAACAACCTTTTTGGTCATTCCTAAGAAATTGATATTTGTATTCAAGAACAGTTTCTTAGAAAGAGATGTAGAGAATGTAAGATTTCTGAATTTACCTTTTTCGAACATATATTCATAGAATATACGTGTAAGGAATACAGAAGTAAGGAACGAAGCAATGATACCAATTATCAACGTTGTAGCAAATCCTTGTATCGGACCTGTTCCGAAGTATGCTAGAATGATAGCCGTAATTACCTGAGATGCGTGACCGTCGAAGATAGCAGAAAATGCATGTCTGTAACCGTCTACTACGGCGACTTTCACGTTTTTACCCGCTCTTAATTCTTCCCTTGTACGCTCATAAATCAATACGTTAGCATCCACAGCAAGCGCAAGTGCCAATACAAGCCCTGTTATACCCGGTAGTGTCATCACCGCTCCAAAAGCAGCTAGAATACCTATGGTGAAGAACAAGTTGACAATTAGCGCCGAGTTTGCGATTAATCCCGGTATCAATCCGTAAATAACGCAGATATAGATCATCAATAATACCAAGGCTAATAAGAATGAGAATATACCGGCAGTAATAGCTTCCTGTCCGAGAGATGGCCCTACAATATCTTCTTGTACGATATGTACACCTGCTTTCATCTTACCAGACTTAAGAACGTTCTCTAAGTCTTTTGCATCATCTACAGTAAAACGACCTGTGATCTGAGAACGACCACCTTCAATTTTGTTTTGAACGTTTGGTGCTGAATATACAGACCCGTCAAGAACGATAGCGATGCTTCTTCCTTGTTCAGCTCCTGTGATAGTAGCCCAACGTTGCGCTCCTGTAGTATTCATCTGCATATCTACTTCCCATGCAGAACCGTGTTGAGACTGGTCAGCTTTAGCCGAGATTACAACATCTCCATCAAGAGCCGGACCTTTTTTGATACCATCACCACGAAGTGAATATAGTGCAAATTGTGTTTCTTTTAGATCTTCAGCTTTGAAGCCCCAAGCAAATGTTAAGTCGCCAGGGTATAAATCTTGATATCTGTGTAAAATTCTATTTACGGCAGCTGTATCTGTTTTATTTACAAAACCTACGATAGCTCCACCTGCAAAGGTTGTAAAGTATGAACGAAGTGGTTTTGTAAATCCTAGATTATCGGTGCTTTCTACTTTTACAGAGTCTGTGGTTGCAGCAGCTAGAGAATCTGTAGCTACAGGTGCAGTAGTACCATTTGCAGCTAACACTTCTTTCGAGCGTTGATCCATCAACTCAATATAGTTTTGGATTTCCTGTAGGTTGTATGTTTTCCAGAACTCAAGATTTGCGCTACCTTGCAATAGTTTCTTCACACGTTCAGGTTCTTTAACTCCCGGCAATTCGATTAGTATACGTTCTGCACGGTCTAGTTTCTGAATGTTAGGAGCAACTACCCCAAAACGGTCGATACGTGTACGCAACACATTGAATGAGTTGTCAGCAACGCTTTGCAATTCTGTTCTTAAAACAGCTACTACTTTATTATCATCATCCGTAGGAGATACCTGATCTCTCAGTTTGGTACTGAAGATCGATGCTAATTTGTTATTGCCATTACTAGCTTTGAATTTATCAACAAAAATAGAGATATAGTCTCGGTTACTTCCTTTTCTGTTTTCGTCCGAAGCCTGTCCTAAAGCTGTTTGAAACGCCTCATTGTCGGGATCTCCAAGTGAACGAAGTACTGCGGCAGCATCAACTTCCACAATAACACTCATACCACCTTTAAGGTCTAGTCCGAGGCCAATTTCTTTCTCACGGCATTCTTTCAGAGTATAGCCAATGCTATCTCCAATGCCAAGGATACCTTTAGGCCAAACTTTCTCTGTAGACATTGAGTCTATGTAGAAAGTATATTGCTTATTATACAACTCATCATAGAGTAGTTGATCGCCTTTTGCATGCTCCGTAGCGTATGCAGCTGCGTATTCTTCCGCTTTCTTATCGTAACTTCTTGTTACAAACGTAAAAGACAAGTAAAACAAACAAACTAATGTTAGGAGTATTGCAAAAGTAATTACAAAGCCTTTGTTTTGCATTTTGGATTTTACTTTTTGTTATTTAATTATATTATTTCTATTTTCTTCAAAATTAATAAAATACACATATATCCCAGACACCTCTTTTCAATAAAATGAGGCCTAATGGAGATATATGCACACTTTTAGGCGTGCAAATATAATCTTTTATTCTTTACAAATCATAATAAATATAAAGAAATTAGAGATTAAGCAAATATGCAAATCGGTAGATAATAGTTTTATACTCTATGCCGATAAACATGTTCTTGCATCGATGTATTATTAATTTTCTTCCTGTTTTCTTATTTCCGCTCGTTTGATCTTTCCACTAATTGTTTTAGGTAGTTCTTCAACAAACTCGATGATGCGAGGGTATTTGTACGGAGCTGTAACCTTTTTTACGTGGTCTTGTATCTCACGCTTCAGGTGGTCATTGGCTTTGTTCTTATAGTCCATAGCTAATACAATGGTCGCTTTTACTACCTGTCCGCGTATTTCGTCCGGTACTCCGGTGATAGCACACTCTACAACAGCCGGATGTGTCATCAAAGCGCTTTCTACTTCAAAAGGTCCTATACGGTATCCCGAACTTTTTATAACATCGTCTATACGTCCTACAAACCAATAATAGCCATCTTCGTCGCGCCAAGCCATGTCTCCGGTATGGTATACATTATCATGGTATACCTGTTTTGTTAGAGCTTCGTCACGATAATAACCCATAAATAGACCTAGCGGTTTCCACTTGTCGGTCTTAATAACAACTTCACCTACTTCGCCATCTTCTACCGAGCGACCGTCTGCTGCTATCAAGTCCATATCATACGCCGGGTTGGGTACACCCATTGCTCCGGGTTTTGGTTCCATCCATGGGAAAGTAACAATAGTCGGCGTGGTTTCAGTTTGTCCGAAAGCCTCCATCATCTTTATCCCTGTACCTTTATAGAATGCTTCGAAAACAGATGGATTGAGAGCTTCACCTGCTGTAGTGGCGTACTCCAACGAAGATAAGTCGTAGTGAGACAGGTCTTCGCGAATCATAAAGCGAAATACTGTCGGAGGTGCGCAAAAAGAAGTGATTTTATGTTTCTCTATAAGGTGTAATACCAATTGAGGTGTAAACTTTTCATGATCAAATACCATTACAGCCGCACCAGCTATCCACTGTCCGTATAGTTTTCCCCACACGGCTTTTGCCCATCCCGTATCGGCAACTGTAAGATGCAGACTGTTTTCGTGCAGGTTGTGCCAATATTTAGCTGTTACAATATGCCCTAAAGGGTAAGCAAAATTGTGGATTACCATTTTCGGTTCTCCTGTTGTACCTGAAGTAAAATACAGCAGAGAAATATCATCATTGGTATTTACATGATCGGGACGTACAAAAGGTTTCGCTTCTTTTATTCCTTTATGGAAATCGTTCCATCCTGAAGGTATATTTTCCCCGCATGCAATAAGGCACTTCACTGTTGGCGACTCCGCCATTGCTTCATTTATGTGACTTATGACTGTTTCGTCATTTACACTCAGGATTGCTTTTATACTTGCCGCGTTATTGCGATAAACAATGTCTTTTTTTGTTAATAGATGAGTCGCCGGAATCGCAACAGCACCTATCTTGTGCAGAGCTATAACAGCAAACCAGAATTCGTAGCGTCGTTTCATGATAAGCATTACCATATCTCCATGTCCTATGCCTAAAGACTGAAAATAAGCAGCTGTACGGTCGCTCTGTTCTTTGATGTCTGCAAATGTGAAATCGATGTGTTCTCTCTGGTCATTTCCCCAACAAATAGCTCTTTTGGTAGGGTTTATTCGTGCCCATTCATCAACTACATCATATCCAAAATTAAAATTATCAGGAATCTCAACGTGATAATGCTTTGCAAAATCTTCAGTTGAAGTAAAATGAATTTGTTTTACAAATTTTTCCAACATTATATAATGGTGATTAATCTTTTAGTAAATGAAAATACCAGCTTACAGCACAACAGCAATAAACTTCACTCGCTTTCCGTCCAGAGCTTTCATTCCATGCGGCAGGCTTGAATCGAAGTAGATGCTATCACCTTCTTCCAATATCAAATCTTTCCCATTTATTTGTAAAAGCATCCGTCCTTCAAGGATAAGGTTAAACTCTTGCCCGGTATGTGTGCTATGATGTATCCTTACACTATCTTGCTTTGGTTCTACTGTAACTTCAAACACATCAGCCTTTCGATTGTTAAATCCACCGGCTAGCGTCTGATAGCTGTAATCTGAAACACGCTTCACAGCTAAACCTTTTCCCTTGCGCGTCAAAAAATAGCTACTCATGCGAGGTTCGTCGGCAAACATCAGTACAGAAACATCTATATTATGTTTCGACGCAATGTTTTTCAGTGTACTGATGGTCAAATCTTTTTTCCCTTCTTCATATTCGAGGTATACCACAGGATCGATACCACATGATGAAGCGAACTCTTCGGTCGTCATATCCAAAGCCTCACGGAGACCTTTCAGACGCTGACCTATCTGCTTAATATCTTCATTCATACCTAAAAATGTATTAAATTGATTCCTCTTTTTCGGGCTTATCCTTTCTTTCTTTTTGTGTTTCGGATATTAGTATTTGCATTGCTTTAGGGATGCCGGCTTTAAATTCAAGCAATTCCCCTGTTCTTGGATGTTTCAAAATTAGTCCCCCGGCATGAAGGGCAATTCTTTTGATCGGATTATTTGAAGCACCATATTTCTTATCGCCAACAATCGGATGTCCGATCTGTTGCATGTGTACTCTTACTTGATTCTTGCGTCGTGTTTCAAGGTCAAAATCCATTAATGAATAGCCGCCTTTCGATTTTTGTGTCTTGTAATGTGTAACAGATTTCAGTCCTCCGTTATCGATAAGGGAGGACATCATTACAAAATTCTTGTTTTCGGTAAGCCACGATGTTACAGTTCCATTTTTAGGATTCGGGCGTCCTTCTACAATTGCCATGTATGAATACTTAGGTACAAGGTTGTCCCAGTTTTTCTGAAAAATATCCTGTAGCTCCATGTCTTTCGCAAAGATCATTAGTCCCGAAACTTCTCTGTCGAGGCGATGCAGAACATAAACACGTGCTTTTTTATCTTTTTTCTTTACGTATTCATTCAGAGAGTTATATACAGTGCGTGACTTTTCCTTATCTGTAGCTACAGATAAAAATCCTGCTTCTTTTTCGATGACAAGTAAGTCGTCGTCTTCAAATACAATCTTTAATCCCTTCAATCTTTTTTCTTTTCGAGACTGATCGTATTTCATAACAGAGACCTTATCTTTTGCCTTCAGTTCGAAATCGAATTGAGTGATAAGCTTTCCGTTTACTTTGATTTGTTTATGTGCAAGAAGCGATTTAACTGCGTTGCGGCTTTTACGTACTTCTTTTTGGACAAGGAAATCTAGCAATTGAGCCGGTTGATCAACTTTTATTTCCTGCAATACTTTATCTCTGGTTGTATTCCTCATTTCATTTATATATGAATATGAAACAAAGGTAAGCGTTTTTCTTTTAAGATAAACACAACATTAGATGTCGATTTACAAATATTAATTTAAATCATGGCTGCTTAAGGTTGGAGAACTTTAATGCATAGAGGCATAAAACACAGGATAATATCTTTCGCATGAAGCATGCTAGCGGAATTAACATTTATATTTTGTCTTTCAATATAATTTATCCTTACCTTTGCAGCACTTTGTTTCGTTTGTTAACGAATTAAAAGGGAATCAGGTGAAAATCCTGAACAGACCCGCTGCTGTAAGCTCTGTAAAGCTTGTGCAACATAGCCACTGTTATTCAAAATGGGAAGGCTGTACAAGTTGGAGTAAGTCAGAAGACCTGCAAAGTAATAGTTCGGACAGCTTTCGAGGAATAGAGCTTAAGAAACAGTGTCAAGATTATATAGTCTTTTCTTTGTTCTTATCGAAAGCATTTTATTGAATAATTTGTGAAGATGAGGACTTTTTTATTCTCCCTTATATTTTTATTTGTAGTAGGCTGTATGCATATACAGGCTCAGATTAATGATAGTCTTAATGCAAAGAAACTGTCAGAGATAGAAATTTCTGCACAGATCAAACCATCTGTCTCACGATCTACAACTCCACTTCAAGTTATTGATAATACAGAGATTTTGCAGCGAGGAATACAAACTGTTTCTGATGCAGTAAGGCAATTTAATGGAATTGTACTTAAAGATTATGGCGGTATAGGAGGTTTAAAGACAATAGCCATTAGAGGGATGGGGACTGAACATACAGCCGTTAGCTATGATGGAATCATGGTTAGTAATATGCAGTCGGGGCAAGTGGATATTGGTCGTTTTTCTTTGGATAATATTTCAATGATATCGCTAAATATAGGACAGTCTGATAATATTTTTCAAACAGCCAGAAGCTTTGCATCTGTAGGAGTCCTTAATCTGGAAACGGTTACACCACAATTTACAACCAAAAATTACAAAGGCTATGTTAAAATAGCAAGCGGATCTTTTGGTTTATTTAATCCGGTTTTAGATTATGCACACAAAATAAACAATAAATTTATCCTGTCAGCAAACGGAAGTTGGCAAAGAGCTGATGGGCAATATCCATTCAGCATGTTGAATGGAAAAACGCCATACCATAATAAAAGAAAAAATAGTGATGTTGATATCTACAGAACAGAGGTAAACCTCTATAACGATTTTGGTAGCCTAGGGAAGCTAAAAACTAAGATTTACTATTTCGATTCGGAAAGAGGTCTTCCTGATGCCGTTGATTTTCAGAATGATTACCATGTGGAAAGATTGTGGAATAAAAACTTTTTTATTCAGACTGTATATAATAAAAGTTTAGGACAGAATTTTGAATATAAGTCCCAAGCTAAATACGATTATAATTATACACGTTATAGAGATTTGTATGATGCATATGAAAATGGTAAAAGAGTCGATATATACAAGCAACAAGAGGTTTATTGGTCGAATGCAATACTGTATAAAGTAAACAAAAACATCAATTTATCTTTAGTCGAAGACTTATCTTACAATAAACTATTTGATGAAACGACTAAGTTTGGAGGAGAAGCCTCCCGTCCTAAAAGATATAGCTCGTTGAGTGCCTTTGCTGCAAAATATACGACCGATAGGTTTACTGTAACTACTAGCTTATTAGCCACATATATATCAGAAAAGACAAGGAGTGAGCAAAATAACAAAACATATAAGAAAATTTCTCCAGCCGTAAGCTTATCTTTTGTTCCCATTAAAGATTATAATCAGTTCCGATTAAGAGCATCTTACAAAGATATATTTAGAATTCCAACATTTACCGAGGCTTTCTATACTCGGTCTTTATCTCAAGTCAAACCAGAATCAGCAAAACAGCTGAATGCCGGTATGACATGGATAGGTTCTGTAACTTCTGAAAAGTCAAATTATGTAAGTGTGAGTGTAGACGGTTATTATAATAGGATAAAAGATAAAATTATCATACAGCCTTCTACATTTTATCCCTATACCACAAATTTAGGTAAAGTCGAAATTACCGGGATAGATGCTAAGGTAGCCTGTGGCTTCGATTTTTCATCAACTATGGGAATAGATTTATCGGGCTCTTACAGTTTCATGAAAGCAATAGATATCACTAATCCGAAAGAAGATGTATACAAAAATCAAATTATATATACGCCAAAACATTCCGGTGCTGCTTCTGCTGTGATAAAGAATCCATGGGTAAATTTCTCATATTCTATTATTATTACCGGAGAACGCTATTTTTGGCATCAGAATATAGCTAAGTATAAAATGGATAGCTATTCTGAACATACTATCAGCATAAATAAACAACTAAAAATAAAGAGCAGTGAGCTATTATTGCAAGCCACCTTACTAAATGTTTGGGATAAGCAATATCAGGTGATTAAGAATTATCCAATGCCTGGTCGGTCGTTCAGCATAACTGCGACACTAAAATATTAATTAAAAAAAAGTATTATAAAACATGAAAAAGATTTTATTAAAAGGTATTTTGTTCTCTACACTAATGTTTTCGTTCATGTCATGTAGCGATAGTGAAAAAGATGAGCCTTGGGTTGAACCTGAGTATGCTACCACAGGTGTCTATGTCCTTAATTCTGGTAGTATGTCAAGTAAGATCGATGCCGCATTAACATATTACGACAATGATAAAAATATTACTACAGGTGATGTGTTTTTGAATAAAAATGAGATAAGCCTCGGAAACGGTGGGCAGGATATGGTTATTTATGGTTCTAAAATGTATATAACCGTAACACAATCAAACTGTATTTATATTACCGATAAAACAGGTAAATTATTAAAATATACTGATGGAACCAATACTATCATAAAGCCTTTGAATGCCAGCGAGCAACCTCGCAAACCTCGTTCAATAGAAGCTTATAATGGTAAAGTATATGTGACTCTTTATGATGGAAATCTGGCACGCATAGATACTACAACTATGAAGATTGACAAGCTTGCTTCTGTTGACGGTACTTATCCAGAAGAGTTTGCAATTGTAAACAACAAGGCATATGTTACTATTTCTGACTATATGGGTACTGGAGCCGGAAAGAAACTATCAATAATCGATCTAAGTTCTTTTACAAAAACAGGAGAAATAGAAGTCGTAGTGAATCCTACTAAAATAAGAAGCGATAAAAATGGTAACTTGTATGTTATATCTAATGGTAACTATTCTACAATCCCATCAAGCTTGCAAAAGATCAGCACTTCAGACAATAAGGTAACAGTACTGGGTACTGATATTGCATCTAATTTGGAAGCAGGAAAAGATAAAATATATTTGATGAAGGAAGATTATACAACAATGTCAACCCTATTGTCATATTATGATATTGCAACAAACAAAATAGTAAATGAAGCTTTTGTAGAGGCTGATAAAGCTGATATAAAGCGTGCATATAATATAACTGTAGATCCCATAACAGAGAATATTTATATTGCTACATCCGATTACAAAAATGAAGGGGGAATGCATATCTATAATAGTAATGGTGGATATATAAAGTCCTTTAAAACTAAAGGAATAAATCCGATGGGTGCTTATTTTGTAACAACAGAAGTAAAGAAATAAACTGATTGATGAAATCATTCAATATCACACTACTTTTCACTATCATTCTTGTCTTGACCGGCTGCAACAAACAGAAGCCTGTCGGACAAGATGAGAGTGCTCTTTATAAACAGGCGGACTCTGTTTATACAGTCCATTATGCCAAAGGGTTTCAAGTGAAAAAGTATAATGATTATACCCTTGTTACTGTACGTGACCCGTGGGACACTACTCGGTTGTTACATAGCTATGTGCTTGTAGACCGAACAAAAGAATTGCCTGCCAATTTGCCGAAGGGTGTCGTTGTAAAAATTCCACTTCAGAATGTAGCTACATATTCTACTATTCATTGTTCATCTTTGAATGAATTGGGGCAAATAGATATTATAAAAGGTGTTTGCGAGCCTCAGTATATAAAATTGGATATAATTCAGCAGCGTGTAAAAAACGGTGAAATAGAAAATCTGGGGGTGGCTAGCAAGCCGGATGTGGAGAAAATAATTATGTTGAATCCCGATGCTATTTTTGCGACGCCAATACAGGGTTGGACATACGGCAATGTAGAGAAAACAAATATTCCGATACTCGAAACTGTAGACTATACAGAATCTCATCCATTGGGACGTGCTGAATGGATTCGTTTTTATTCTTTATTCACAGGAAAAGAACACTATGCCGACTCTCTGTTTGCTATTACAGAGAAAAATTATAAAGAAGTCAAAGACATAGTAGCCAATGTAACTAAGAGACCTTCGGTACTCCCGGATATACCTTATCAAGGGAAATGGAATATGCCGGGTGGCAGAAGCTTTATGTCCAATATGTTGTCTGATGCTGGAGCAATATATCCATGGAATGAAGACAAATCAACATCATATATGCCTCTTAACTTCGAAATAGTTTTTGACAAGGCCGGAGAGGCTGATATCTGGATTATCAAATACAATACCCCGTCGGATATGACTTATACAAGTCTTGAGAAAGAATATAAGCCATATTCCTACTTTAAAGCATTCAAAAGTAAAAACATATATGGATGCAACACCGCTTATAGCAGTTATTACGAAGATTTGCCTATACATCCCGACTATATATTAAAAGATATGGCCTATGTATTTCATCCGGATCTCTTCCCTGACTATAAGCCGAAATACTATAAACGGATTAGTGAATGATTATTTATATATAGGTAAGCAAAAGGCGTTGGAATCTTAATTGATCCGGCGCCTTTTCTATATTTACTCTCCTTATAATCTTATTTAATCGAACGCAACAGCATGCTTATATAGTGAGGAATACTAATTGTTTAGAATGCAAACGTTTGCATTCTTTTTTATGCAAGTAGTTTATTCAGGATAATAACAGTGGTATCAAAAGCCATAGATTTGTGATACGGAAGGCTATTGTGCCAAAATAACCTAATACACTTATTAGTATCATGAAATTATTAAGATTCTTTTTCCCACTAGTACTATGCATGTTTTTATCATGCAGTGATAATGGTCCGAACAATCCTGATATACCCGAAGTACCTGTAACGCCAACAATAGGCAGTCTTAGAGATGGTATTACTGTTATCAGCGACGATTCATTGGCTTTTGTCCTTTTTGCTCCTAAAAAACAAACGGTTCACCTTATCGGAGACTTCAATAATTGGACGGTTTCGGATAGCTATAAGATGAAAAAAGACGGGGATCGTTTCTGGATAAAAATAGGCAATCTCCAAAAAGGGAAAGATTATATATGTCAATACCTCATAGATAATTCGATAAGGATAGCAGACCCCTATACATCTAAAGTTTCTGATCCGGATAATGATCGTTATATCTCTAATAATGTATACCCTAACTTGATACAATACCCTACGGGAAAGACTTCCGAGATAGCCATGGTCGTAAATACTGCTCCGGCTTCTTATTCTTGGAAAGTAAATACTTTTAAGGTTGATAAGCCGGATAATATGGTTATTTATGAGATACTTATTCGTGATTTTACAGAGCAGGGAACGATTAAGGCTGTTGAAGAAAAAATAAGCTACCTTAAAAATCTTGGTGTAAATGCTGTAGAGCTAATGCCGTTCAATGAATTTGAGGGTAATAATAGTTGGGGATATAACCCGTCATTCTATTTTGCTACAGACAAAGCATACGGTACACCTAACGACTATAAAGCATTTATTGACGCATGCCACTCTAATGGAATTGCTGTGATAATGGATATGGTACTAAATCATAGCTATGGACAAAGCCCGATGGTGAGAATGTATCAGGGTAGCGATAAAAATCCTACAGCCGATAATCCTTGGTACAATAAAACATCCCCTAACTCCAGCTATTCTTGGGGATATGATTTCAATCACGAGAGTAAATATACTCAGGCATTTGTAGACAGTGTTTGTGCATATTGGATGAAAGAATACAAAGTAGATGGATTTCGTTTCGACTTTACAAAAGGTTTTACCAATACAAAAGGTGATGGATGGAGTAAAGACGACAGTCGTATAACGATACTTAAAAGAATGGCTTCCGAAATTTGGAAACGAAAATCTGATGCAATTGTCATTTTTGAACATCTTACAGCCAATGATGAAGAAAAAATACTGGCAGACTATGGAATTAAACTTTGGGGAAATATGAATTATAACTTCAATGAGGTAACGATGGGTTGGGGGGCTGAATCCGGAGACAATGGTCTGAAAGGTGATGTTTCATGGGCTTCGTATAAGAAAAGAGAATGGTCGAAACCAAACTTGGTCGCTTACATGGAAAGTCATGATGAAGAAAGAATTATGTTCAAAAACAACTCATACGGAAAAAGCTATGGTGATTACAATGTGAAAAATTTAGCAACAGGATTAAAACGTACAGAAGCGGCAGCAGTTATTTTGATGTCATTACCCGGACCTAAAATGATCTGGCAGTTCGGAGAGCTGGGCTACGATGAGGAATTAAATAATGACCGCTTAGGAGAAAAGCCTCCTCATTGGGAGTATTACGATGTACCTGCAAGAAAGAATCTTTACGATGTGTTTGCTAAAATAAATAAACTTCGCAATACAAATACTACTTTTTATACGACTGACTATACTATTGATTTAGCAAATCAGTATAAACAAATATTATTAAAATCATCAGCAGAGTCTATCTGTGCCATAGCTAACTTCGATGTCACAGAATTAACTCAAAAAGTTAATTTCGGAAAAACAGGTAAATGGGAGGACTATTTTACGGGTAACCAGCTAAATATATCTGATAATTCTATAGATATTACACTCCAACCGGGAGAATACCGGTTATACATAAGCAAATAAAAAAACACAAATAGGACTTTAAAAACTACGTATTACTTTAGGTGTTTTTACAATAACCTTTGGCCTTGGTCAAAGGTTATTTCTATTTAATGCGATATATCATTTACAACTCCCATCGAAAATTGATATATTTGTCAAAAATAAATGCTATTGATATGAAAAATGTTTTAGGATTGCTGCTTGCTTGTTTCTTCTTAACAACAGCAAGTGCGCAACGTTTAGACCTTATGGATATTAATTCCGGCAAATACTCTGCTCGAGGTGTTCAGCCGGTTGTGTCATCTGCCGATGGCGAATCTTATTTTCAGGCAGATAATAAAAATACGATGATCATCAAGTATTCGTACAAAACAGGTTTGCCTACCGATACTCTGTTTAATGTTAATAAGGCACGTGAATGTACGTTTAGCTCATTTCAAGGATTTATAATCAGCCCCGATGAGAAACGCCTGGTAGTGTATAATGATTACGAACCGATCTATCGTCATTCATTCAAAGCAAATTACTATTATTACGATATTAGACGAAATTTAGTTCGAAAACTGACTGAAAATAAAGAAAAGCAATCAATCCCGACTTTTTCTAAAGATGGAAGAATGTTGGCCTATGTTATCAACAACAATATATGGTTAGTCAAGTTTGATTATGATACAGAATCTCAGATAACAAAAGATGGAGCATTGGGTAAAATAATCAATGGGGGAACAGATTGGGTATATGAAGAAGAGTTTGCAACGACCAGTATTATGGATTTTTCTGAAGACGGGCGTTTGTTGGCATTTGTAAGATTCGACGAAACAAATGTGCCTGAGTATTCGATGCAGATGTATGAAAACAAACTTTATCCAACTTCATTTTCGTTCAAGTATCCGAAGGCCGGAGAACAAAACTCGAAAGTAACATGTAACGTATTCGATATTGACTCGAAGACAATACGGAAAATGAATATACCTGATAATGTTGAGTATATCCCCCGTATACAGTTTTTGCCTACCGGAGACGATTTGGCAATAATGACATTGAACAGAGAGCAGAATAAATTTGATCTGTTTCTTGCAAATGCACGCTCATCGGTATGCCGCTCTATCCTTCATGAAGAGAACAGCAGATATATAGACTCTGAATTGTTAAACTATATATACTTCTTTGGAAATCAGTTTGTGTATGTTAGCGAAAAGGATGGATATTCTCATATATATCTTTATGATAAGAATGGTGCTCAGCAAAAGAAATTGACTTCAGGAAACTACGATGTAACAAGCCTATTGGCTGTTGATCCGGTTTCTAAAACTGTTTTTTATGAAGCTGCAGAAGACAGCCCTCTCCAAAGAGCAATCTACAAAGTGGATATGGTGAAAGGAATCAAAACTAAATTATCTGCAAAGCAGGGAACTAATGCTGCAACATTTAGCAAAAATGGGAAATATTACATCAATAGTTATACCAATCTCTCAATACCTCGGATTGTTACCGTGCACGACGCTACAGGAAAGGAACTTCGAGTATTGGAAGATAATGCTAAATTGAAAAATACATTAGCCGGACTCAACTTACCTAAAAAGGAGTTTATTACTGTAAAAGCGGCTGACGGACAAGACCTAAATGCATATATAATGAAACCGGTTGACTTCAATCCATCACGCAAGTACCCGTTGGTAATGGTTCAGTATAGTGGACCTAATTCGCAACAAGTAGCGGATAAGTACGGTGTCGACTGGACAGATTACCTGACTACCCAAGGATTTATTGTTGCTTGTGTTGACGGACGCGGAACTGCAGCCAGAGGGGAAGACTTTCGCAAGTGTACATATATGAATCTCGGTATTTACGAATCGGATGATCAAGCAGCTGCGGCAAGACATTTTGCTTCTTTACCTTATATTGATGGAAGTAAAATTGCTATTTGGGGATGGAGTTATGGTGGATACAACGTGCTAATGAGTATGAGCCGGGGGAATGGCGTATTCAAAGCCGGAGTTGCCATTGCGCCGGTTACCGATTGGAAATTTTATGACTCTGTATATGCAGAACGTTTTATGCGCACTCCACAGCAAAATGAAGCCGGATATCAATCAGGCTCTCCGATTTTGCTCGCTAACAAATTAGAAGGGAATTTATTATTAATACACGGTTCTGCCGACGATAATGTACATTTCCAAAATACGATGGATTATGCTGCTGCATTAGTCAAAGCCAACAAGCAATTCGATATGTTTGTGTTCACGGATAAAGATCACTCTATACGAGGTGCAGCTAACAGAACTTATTTATTCGAAAAGGTTATTAAGTTCCTAAAGACAAATATGTAAATAAGACATTTCATTTATATCAAAAAGGAATGCTGATATCAGCATTCCTTTTTGTTTTTTATAAATCAGTAATTCTGGAGTTAGCTCTTGGCTTTATTTAATTTGTCCAAAACTTTCTTTTCCACTTCATCAGCCAATTCGCTTAATTGTTCAGACTTGTAGGCTGCACGTTCCTTTAGATATTCCAGTTGGTTTTTTCCAACATCGATACCATCTTTTATTTTTTTCTTAGCCTGACCTGATAATTTATTTAAGTCATCACATACACAATCTAGCTTACCACTTTCTGCCAACTTATAAATAACGAGCGCAAGACCTATACCGGCTGCTGCTCCGATTAATAGTTTCTTCATAATGTTTCTATTTTTATTTAATATTAATGTGTAGTATACTCTTAATTTTAAACATAACGAATGCATACTTTGTTCAAATATTAGTAATTTAGGATATTTAGGACACTTATACCGCTTTATAGGACTTTTGACGATCATATATATTTATCAACTTTACCTAAAAGTTAATCTTATGAAAATAGCATTATTTCTTAAAAACGATAAGATTGACGATTCCGATATAGATACAATACCTATAATCGTTTTGCATACCGACAGTAATACAGTCGTGGAGATCGAAAAAGATATTCTAGTAAAAAAGGACGTCAATTATTTGGCTCTTTGGTTGTTGACTAAGCGAATCAAAGAGGTGTATGTTATGGATATTGATCCGCTTATCCGGCAACTATTCGAGAGGCTGGGGGTAGTAGTTCGCAAATATGATGATATGAAAAAGAACCCCTTACTAAGGAAGTTTATATCATGATATTTCGATTTTATCGCGAAACTCTTTCCTGTTTTTATGTTTTATTCGTCTCTTCCCCCTAATGCATTAAGTCTCTCTGTATTGTACGGGAGTTAGTCCTGTATGTTTCTTGAAAAATCGCCCGAAGAATGAAGGATTGGGGAAATTTAATTCGTCTGATATCTGTAAAATTGTGTTCGTAGTTGTTTTTAGCAAATGTTTTGCTGACGCAATTAAGGCTTCATTAATCCACATAAAGGCTGTTCTTCCTGTTCTGCTTTTTACAATCGTTGATAAGTATTTTGGTGTGAGGCACATTTCACTCGCATAGAACTGTAACGATCGTTCTTTTTTGTGATACTGCAATAATAAATTAAAAAAGCGTGAGATTAATTCATCCTGATGCGAAGATGTATTCATGTTATCACACTCGTATGTATTTACATCTTTGATCCGATTATAATATATATTACCTATTTCGGTTAGCATTGCATATAAGAGACTTTTAGCCATTTCATTCCTGAATGGATGATCTCTGCGCTTGTATTGTTTAACAATAAAAGAGTGGAACTCCAGATATTTGTTGGCTTCCGTTTCTGATATTTTTATACAAGAGTTTTGCATAATACTTCTCGATATATCGAAGTTCGATATATTGGGCATTTCTGTTAGAAAGTCTATAGAGAAAATTAAAAATTCAAGCATCAGATCTTCACTACGTGTGATAAATTCTGTGACAAACTGGGGCATGATTGTAATAATCATGTTTTTCTCTATATCATATTCTTTGAAATTTATTTTTATACGAGCATTCCCTTTAATACAAATGGCAAAAGCTACGCCATCGAGTATAAACGGAAAATTGGAGGATAGAGGAGGAAATAATATTGCTTTATCGGATATAATAAAATTTTTGATTGCAAAAGGATCTATATGTTCTGAAATATCCTCTAGTTGGATTTTTGCCAATTTCATATTTTGAATTCTTTTTGTGTAAAAAGTCGATTAAGATGAATGCAAACATAGTCTATTTTCATTGAAATATAGAAAAAGCCAAAAAGAACTTTTGAACATATAATAAGAATTTTAGACCGTTTTTGTTGTCAACAATTTTTCAAAGTTATGCCTAAAAAGAATTTTAGAACATCTTTAAGCCAAAATAGACCTTTTGTCGTTCTCTATTTTGTTAGACCTTTGTCTTCATCAATAAGAGAATATCTTAAAAGATTGAGTTAATTAAATAAAGGTAAATTAAAAACAAAAATTAAAAGTTATGAAAAAGTTATTTTTTACACTTGCAATTATGTTAGGTCTAACAGCAACAGTTTCAGCACAAGATGTTGGTCAGATATGGGTTGGAGGTAGCGTTGGTTTCAACAGCACTAAAATTGATGGAGGCGACAGAGTATCATCATACCGTATTCTTCCTGAAGTAGGTTATGCATTTACTAATAATATGGGAGTAGGTATCAGATTGGGTTATGCACACAATAAGCCAGCATTAAACGGTTCTGTAAATTCCGATATTATTTTCAAAGATGCATTTACTGTAAATCCTTTCCTACGTATGTCATTCCTTAAAGGAACTATGGGTAGCCTGTTTGTTGATGGCGGTGCAGCATATACTTATGGAAAAACTGATTATATGGTATCTACAGGTCAGACTGCCGCTGAAAAGTATAAATTGAATGCTTGGGAAGTTGGTTTCCGTCCGGGTGTAGCAGTTAATGTTACAGATAAAATTACTTTAACAGGTAAATTCGGATTCTTAGGTTATCAACATGCAAAATATGCTGGAATCAAAGGTGATAATTTCGGATTCGATTTCGATCTTAGCCAAACTGAAATTGGAGTAAACCTTGTGTTCTAAGAATTTAGACTTATTCTATAATAAAACAAAAGCCGTTCTTTAAAGAACGGCTTTTGTTTTATATTATATCTACTTAATGCGCGAATAGCTTATCTGTCTTGTTTAAGTCTGTCGGCCATAGCCTTTCCCAGAGAAACACAGTCTTCATAAGTATTTAGGTTCATAGCTTGCTTCATTTCTACCGGCGAGCCTATGACTTCAAATTTACTGTCGCTTGCAAATTGAGCCAAACGCTTAACTGCCGCTCCCGCCCAGGTAAATGATCCGAAATATCCGAAATAACGGTTCTTCATATCACGGCCTTCAATTTTCGAAATCAGATATTCTACCTCAGGAAAGAGTTTGTTGTTATATGTAGGTGATCCAATGATCAAACCTTTATATTTGAATATATCACGTATAATGTATGAATGTGAACGTTTAGATACATTATGCAATATAACCTCTTTTATCCCTTGTTGAGCTAGTTCATAAGCTACTGTTTCAGCCATTTGCTCAGTGTTGCCATACATACTGCCATAAGCAATCACAACGCCTTCATCACCTTCATAACGGCTTAGCTTGTCGTATATGCTTATTACTTTTTTTATCTGCTCGTCGAGAGTCCATATCGGACCATGTGTAGAACAAATATATTTTATTTCGAGAGTATTAAGCTTTTCTAACGCTTTTTGTACAGGAGAGCCAAACTTGCCTACAACGTTAGAATAATAACGTACCATCTCATCGTAGTAACGTTCAGGATGTAGTTGTGCATCGGTAATACCACCATCAAGAGTACCGAATGTACCAAAAGCATCGCCCGAGAATATGATTTTATGATAAGTATCATATGTCATCATTGTTTCAGGCCAATGTACCATTGGTGTCAGATTGAAAATAAGCTTATGTTTATTACCTAAAGACAGTTCTTCACCATCTTCTATAATTTTTACTCCTTCCGTGATTCCATAAAATCCTTGTACCATCTCAGCCGTACGCTTGTTGCCTACGATCTGTACATTCGGGAACCTGTTTCTAAGCAATCCCAGAGAACCAGAGTGATCGGGTTCCATGTGATTAATGATTACATAGTCAAGAGATTTTCCATTTAAGGCTATTTCCAGCTTATGGAAAAAGATATCAGAATAACATACGTCTACAGTATCAAAGAGTGCTGTCTTCTCATCTATAAGAAGGTATGAATTATAAGATACGCCTTTAGGGAGTGGCCATAAGTTTTCGAAAAGATTCTTAGTGCGGTCATTTACTCCGATATAAAAAAGGTCATCTTCTATTGGAATTGGTTTTAACATACGAAATTACTTCTACTTCTTTATTGTTTTGCTTTCTATTGTTTCTTTTTTTCTTGTTGCATTCCACACCAGCCAGATACCCCATAGTACGAATGGGATACTTAGCAATTGTCCCATATTAATACCGAAAGTAGCTATCATATTAACCTCAAATGGCTCTTGTACATTTTTTATATATTCGATAAAAAATCTGGAAAGGAAAATCCCTATAAGTGAGACCCCTAATATCAGGCCTTGTTTGTTTTTTGCATTTGTTCTATAGAATAGATAGAGTCCTACACAGAATATAGCGAAGTAAATGAGAGCTTCATATATTTGTGTCGGATGACATGGCAGTTCGTTTGAGCCACCTTCAGCTATTGGAAAATGCCAGTGCGGGTCGCGTACAAAATTGAAACCCCACGGCAGAGTCGTAGGTCCTCCGTATATTTCAGAATTCATTAAATTACCAAGTCGGATACATGTTGCACCAATGGCAACACCTACTATCAGCCGGTCGAGAGCCCATATCATGCTTTTTTTGGTAACTCTGACCGAAAACAGCCATATACCAACCGTCATGCCTATCGCTCCCCCGTGGCTCGATAAACCGCCTTCCCATACCATCAGCATCTTTAACGGGTTGCTTAGGTAATATACCGGGTCGTAAAACAAACAATGCCCCAATCGTGCTCCGATAATGAGGCCCGTGAGAACATAGATGAATAACGAATCGAACCATTTCTCAGGCAGCTTCTCCGCTTTGTACATTTTTTGCACAACAATAGTTGTTAGCAGTACTCCGGTAGCCCAAAGTATTCCATACCATCGTATTTCTCGTCCCAATATAGCAAAAGCATCAGGGTTTACATCCCAGGTAATAAATGAAAGCATATACTTGTTTTTATTTCAAAATTTTTACTTTACCTTTTTTCGGAGTACAAATATATAAAATACTTATCAATAGATATACTTTATTGAGATAAGTTAAAGTACTCTTTGTTAATATTTGCGTATAAAGTATTTATTAATAATTATTTGTGTGTTTTAGAAGGAAGAGTTTATTATATATAATTATTCTAAATAGAGAGACGTCTATTCATTTGAATATTAGTGTATATAAGGGAATGTTAATAAAATATCCTAAAGCTTCGCTTTTTGTTTACATTTTTCATATCTTTAAGAACAAAAAAGCTTGTTGTATAAACGAGTTTGAATTTATATCGCTTGTTTGTTGACATATTAAATACCGAAAATCTATCAGTAACATTATGGATTACAATTATAAAAAGACCAATGCTTACCTCAAATTTGATAAATCGCGGATGGTTAACCTCGAATACTCGCTTTATCGTGAGATTTTGAGAACAAACCGGAGGGGAGCATATCACTGTACAACATTAGTAGAGTGTAACACACGAAAGCAACACGGACTACTCGTTCTTCCTGTACCCCGTTTGGGTGATACAAATCATGTATTACTATCATCCTTAGATGAAACTGTAATACAGCATGGTGCGGATTTCAATCTGGGGATACACAAATATGATGGAAATAATTATAGCCCGATGGGGCATAAATATATACGAGAATTTGATTGCGACTCGTTGCCGCGAACGATATATAGAGTAGGGGGGGTGATTTTATCTAAAGAGAAGATGTTTTCTTTAGAGGATAATTCTATTTTTATCAGATATACACTGATAGATGCTCATTCGCCTACAACGATGCGTTTCAAGCCTTTCTTGGCATTTAGAGATGTGAACGAATTAACGGAAGAGAATGCGATAGCAGAGCTTGGATATAAGGAAGTGGAAAATGGCATAAGCATGTGTATGTATACTGGCTATCCCGATTTGTTTATGCAGTTTAATAAGCCTGTAAATTTCGTCTTTGAGCCCAACTGGTATAAAGGTGTAGAATATATGCAGGATATGAATCACGGATTACCATACAAAGAAGATTTGTATGTACCCGGATATTTCGAATTACCCATACAGAAAGGTGAGTCGGTAATATTATCAGCAAGTGATATTCAAGTAGATACGAGTAAGCTGGTTTTCTCGTTTGAAAAAGGTATAAAAGAGCGTACCCCTCGTTCATCTTTCTATAACTGTTTGAAAAATTCAGCACATCAGTTTTATTATCGTCCCACTAAAGATGAACTATATTTACTGAATGGTTACCCTTGGGGCGAAGTTAAGGCCCGAGAGCAATTTATGGCTTTGGAAGGACTTACGCTAGGTGTTGGCAAGAAAGATGCTTTTGAAGAGATCGTTGATACTGCTATTCCTACAATCCAGCAATTTATGGAGGGGAAGCCAATAGCCGGATTTATGAAGGATATAGGTGATGCAGATGTACTTTTATGGGTGATACGCGCCCTTAAAAAGTTTCAGGTGTATGACCCTGAGCGTTTTTATTTAAAATATGCAAGTCTGGTTAGCCAGATCGTAAGCTTTATACAAGAAGGCAATCACCCGAACTTGAAGCCATTAACGAATGGGTTACTTACTGTAGACAATAAAGTTGGTTATCCGAGTTGGATGCATAATAAGATTTCGGACGGACTTTATTTGGCTCCTCGTACAGGGTGTTTGGTTGAGGTTAATGCTTTTTGGTATAATGCACTTAAGTTTAATGAAGAAATAGCAAGCAATCAAGATAATCCGAAGCTGGAAAGAAAGATGGCTCTATTGGCTGAGATAACCAAAACATCATTTTTAGAAGTCTTTCTTAACGATGGTGGCTATCTGTATGATTATGTTGTAGGTAATTTCGTAGATTGGAGTGTCAGACCTAATATGTTATTGGCTATAGCTGTCGATTACCCACTGCTAGGTAAGCGACAAAGTAAAAGTATAATTGATATAGTAACTAAAGAATTACTTACACCTAAAGGCATTCGTTCCCTTAGTCCGAAGAGCATTGGCTTTCGTCCGAGATGTGAAGGCTCAATATATGATCGCCTCTACAGTGCTTTTAATGGTGCGGCATGGCCGTGGCTGCTGCGGGCATATCAGGAAGCTTACCTTAAAATATTACAACAGAGTGGATTGTCTTTTCTCGACCGTCTTTTGATTGGTGTTGAGGATGAAATGTCTAACGATGGCATAGGTTCTTTATCTTCTGTATATGATGGCAGTATCCCTTATTTCGGACATGGGCAGATTTCTTATGCCATAAATGTTGCTGGAATAATAACTGCTCTCAATGTTCAGAAAATGTTTGGAGATGAATATTGAATGATAAAGAATACCTCTTTATGCAATATGATTTAGATTATTAAATTTACAGAATAGTTTCGAACTAAAATATATGAAAGCATTAATGTTTGGATGGGAGTTTCCTCCCCACATATTAGGCGGGCTTGGGACAGCCAGTTATGGATTGACAAAAGGTATGTCTTTGCAGCCTGATATGGAGATTACATTTGTTATACCTAAACCCTGGGGCGATGAAGACCAGAGTTTTCTGAAAATAATAGGAGCATGCAATACCCCTGTAGCCTGGCGTGAGGTATACTGGGACTACGTAAGCGAGCGTCTGTCGAAATATATGGACCCTCAGGAATATTATAATCTACGCGATCATATTTATGGCGATTTTAATTATCTGCATACAAATGATTTGGGTTGTATAGAGTTCTCGGGACGTTATCCCGACAATTTGCTCGAAGAGATAAATAATTATTCTATTGTAGCCGGAGTGATTGCACGCACTCATAATTATGATATAATACACTCACATGATTGGTTGACTTATCCCGCAGGAATACATGCCAAAAATGTTTTGGGAAAACCTTTAGTTATACATGTGCATGCAACAGACTTTGACCGTAGCCGAGGCAAGGTAAATCCGCAGGTTTATCAAATGGAAAAAAATGGCATGGACTACGCAGACCATATTATCTGTGTGAGTGAACTGACCCGGCGAACAGTGATTGAAAAATATCATCAAGACCCGGCAAAAGTGACTACTGTACACAATGCTGTAGAACCATTAAGTGCCGAGATTGTCGCTATTGAGCCTCAGAAAGGTAAAGACAAAGTTGTAACTTTCTTGGGGCGTATCACGATGCAAAAAGGTCCTGAGTATTTTGTCGAAGCTGCCGCTCGTGTACTCGAAAAGGCTAAACATATCCGTTTCGTGATGGCCGGTAGCGGCGATATGATGGAACGTATGATTTATCTTGCAGCCGAAAGAGGAATATCGGATAAATTTCATTTTACTGGATTCCTTAAAGGAAAACAAGTATATGAAATGCTGAAACGGAGCGATGTATATGTAATGCCTTCGGTTTCGGAGCCATTTGGAATTTCGCCACTAGAAGCTATGCAGTGCAGTATTCCTACTATTATATCAAAACAATCCGGTTGTGCCGAAATCTTAGATAAAGCGGTGAAGGTTGACTATTGGGATGTTGAGGGTATGGCCGATGCTATATATTCTATTTGTACGTACGATGCCATGTCTGAATTCCTGAGCAGAGAAGGGAAAGAAGAGGTGGATAATATAAAATGGGAATATGCCGGACAAAAGGTTAGGGATATTTATAATAGTCTATGTCAATAATAAAAAACAATATACATTATGAAAAATATATGTTTCTATTTCCAAATACATCAGCCTCACAGGCTAAAGCGCTATAGATTTTTCAACATTGGCGGAGATCATTATTACTATGATGACTTTGCCAATGAAGACTTTATGCAACAGGTGGCCGAGGTTTCTTTTATACCTGCCAACAGGTTGATGCTTGAAATGATAAAAGAATACGAAGGTAAATTTAAGGTTGCATTCTCTATTTCGGGCGTGGCTTTAGATCAGATGGAAATATATGCTCCTGAGGTTATTGATGGATTCAAAGAGTTGGCAGATACAGGTTGTGTTGAGTTTTTGACTGAAACACAAGGACATTCTCTCGCTTCTTTGGTAGACCCTGAAGAGTTCAAGAAGCAGGTAAATGAACATAGCAATAAAATAGAAAGCCTGTTCGGACAACGTCCAAAGGTATTTCGCAACACAGAATTGATATACTCTGACGAAATTGGACACTTAGTCTATGAAATGGGCTATACAGGAATATTGACCGAGGGTGCTAAGCGAACACTCGGATGGAAAAGTCCTAATTATCTTTATCAAGCAGCAGAAGAGCCAAAACTGAAATTATTGTTACGTAATCCAAAATTCAGTGACGATATTGCAACTCGTTTTTCGAATTATAGCTGGAATGAGTATCCGCTTACTGCCGATAAGTTTATTTCCTGGGTGGCTAATACACCAAAAGAGGAGCAGGTTATCAATTTGTTTATGAATTATGAAGCATTAGGTAATTTCCAAAAGAAAAGCTCAGGTATATTCGAATTTATGAGAGTATTGCCTCGTTTTGCTGCTGAG
>POVV01000402.1_pt1 | contig 29259 bp, 31 predicted proteins | sample 1560271 | NCBI WGS metagenome assembly POVV01 (sample SAMN08337232, study PRJNA429181) | Bioreactor metagenome, whole genome shotgun sequencing project. | biome: cows' rumen and soil; feature: anaerobic; isolation source: anaerobic chemostat enrichment culture, galacturonate as sole carbon... | reverse complement strand
CTATTTTATATTTACCATCTTTGAAGAAAATAATCACATCATCGATATCCGAACAATTACAAACGTATTCGTCTTTTTTTAACGATGTACCTATAAAACCTTCTTCGCGATTGATATATAACTTCTCGTTCGCTTCTACAACTTTGGTAGCTTCAATAGTGTCGAAACTACGAATCTCTGTTTTGCGAGGATAATTCTTTCCGTATTTTTCTTTGAGCATAACATACCAAGAGATAGTGTAATCTACAATATTCTCGATATTATGCTTTATTTCTTCTATTTCTTCTTTGTATCTGGCAATCAGTTCATCTGCCTTATCGGAGTTAAATTTGAGGATACGCCCCATTTTTATCTCCATCAGTTTTAGAATATCCTCACGCGTCACTTCACGTATAAACAAATGGACATATTTAGCCAATCGTTTATCTATATGGTCTACCGCAGCATCCATATTTGCGGCATTCTCAAACTCTTTGTCTTTATAGATACGCTCTTCGATAAATATCTTCTCTAAAGATGAAAAATGAAGACTTTCTTCAAGTTCCTTCTTCTGTATTTCAAGCTCTAGTTGTAGCAGTCGTTGCGTGTTATCAGTCGTATCACGCAGAATATGACTTACTGTCAGGAAATAAGGTTTGTTATCCTCAATGACACAACAGTTTGGCGAAACACTTATTTCGCAATCGGTAAACGCATACAGCGCATCTATCGTTTTATCGGAAGACACGCCCGGAGCCAGATGCACATGTATTTCTACATTTTGAGCAGTGATATCATCTACCTTACGTATTTTGATCTTCCCTTTATCGTTGGCCTTCAAGATAGATTCTACCACAGAAGACGATGTGCGACCATACGGTATATCACTAATAACAAGCGTTTTATTATCCAGCTTGGATATTTTGGCACGTATTTTTACCGAACCACCACGCTCCCCATCATTATATTTACTAACATCAATATATCCGCCTGTCTGGAAATCAGGGTAAAACACAAAATCCTCACCCTGCAAGTAAGCGATTGAAGCGTCACACAGATCGTTATAATTATGTGGCAATATTTTAGACGAAAGTCCTACCGCAATACCTTCTGCACCCTGTGCCAATACAAGTGGAAATTTCACAGGTAGAGTTATAGGTTCTTTGTTCCGACCGTCGTACGAGGGCTTCCATTCGGTAGTCTTGGGATTGAAGAGTACTTCCAGTGCAAATTTAGACAAACGCGCTTCAATATAACGAGGCGCAGCTGCACCATCCCCTGTAAAGACATTCCCCCAGTTACCCTGACAGTCTACAAGCAAATCTTTTTGTCCTAGCTGTACTAATGCATCCCCGATAGAAGCATCCCCATGCGGGTGAAACTGCATCGTATGCCCGATGATGTTTGCAACCTTATTGTAACGCCCGTCATCCATCCGTTTCATAGAATGAAGTATACGCCGTTGAACAGGTTTTAAGCCATCTCCGATATGAGGTACAGCACGTTCGAGGATCACATACGAAGCATAGTCGAGAAACCAATTCTGAAACATTCCCGAAAGATGCGTTTGAGTGTCTGCAACTTCTTTCACAGGCTTATAATCGGAATGAGATTCATCTCTATCAGATCCTTCTTCATCCGCCATTGGCTCATCATCCAAATACTCTGGCTCGTCAATAATATCTTCGGGGAACATATATACTATGTATTTTTTTAAACAGCTATTTTAAACTTGTTCAAAGTTAGTTTTTTTTGATGTGATTTCAAAATGGTATTACCGTCTAGAACAACGTTTCTAATGTATAAATTATATAACTATGAACGGATAAAACAAATATAATTATCTCTAAATAAAAAAAGCTGCCTTGGAACATTTATTTGTTCCTAAGACAGCTTTTCCATAAATGAAGTATCTAATTAGTATCCTATTGTATATTGCTGACGAGAATATTTTCGATCCTCTACTTCTTCAGCAACAGACATTGCTAAATCTTGTATAGAAATTGAACCGATACCATCTTTCAGAATTGGTTCGTCACGGCCGGTACGATACCGTCCGGTGCGTCCTACCGGATGATTACTATCAATTTCGATTTGTGGAGAGAGATACACCCAATCAAGATACGTTTCACGCCTCAGAACATCAAAATAGTCACGAGAAGCTCTAGCCCCTTGCTTCATTTTTTCAGGAAACTCTTCTGTATCCACGAATTGCTTTCCACCGAGAAAAAGGCTTCCGGCATTCCCGACAACAAAAAGGCGACGAATATTAGCAGCTCGGGTAGCTTCTTGTATAGACTTGTACCCTTTCAAGCATTCGTCGTATTGATTTGGATTATCCCATCCGGCATTGTAAGCACAGATAACAACAGTGTTACCTTTGAGTTCTTCTGTAAGTTTTTCTACATCCATAACATCCAGACTCACAGCCTTCAGACTCTTATTTTTCACATCAATCTTATCAACATTCCTCGCAATTGCAGTTACTTCATTGTCTTGACTTAACAATTCTTCTAAAATATGAGAGCCAACAAAACCTGTGGCTCCAATTAATGCGACTTTCATAATAAATAATTAATATTAATAGTATTTAAATAATTAAGTATTCAATAAAAAATTAATGACGTATTTTTAACCTCTATACCTGCCGTCATTGCGAACCGCCTGTGGTGAAGCAATCCAGTACAATATTATTTCTATCGGATATCGGATGTACTAGATTGCTTCGAATAAATTCTCGCAATGACGGAGAACGATAATAAATAAGACAATAAATATTTTTAAATAATTACATTGGTTTGTAATTTGAATGCTTCAAATAATTTTTCACTCGTTTTTCTTTATCTTCTTCAGACAGACTAGCCGGAACTTCAATAGATGTTCTGCTATCGATTCTGATAGATACCATATCACCAAGACTTTGCTTGTGATCATTCAACAACTGAATCAACATTTCCTCTTGGGAAAGCCGTTCAGATTTCTTCGCAGAGCTACCTCTTCTCAGAGGCGTCCTTTTTTGTACTTCCATCTTTTAATTATTTTTGACTAATGAATATTCAGTCTGTGATATCGAAAACTCTTAGCTAAAACTTAAACACAGATTATCAGAATTTTAGCAGTTTCACGAACTTAACCCTTAATATGTACAAAACCTAATATTTTATACAAACTTCACAATTGGCTCTGGAAAAGTAAATTAAATAACAAATCTTAGATTCAATATAAAACAATGAGGTGACCCCAGATTAGGAATCACCTCATTTTATTATCTTTATATTTTATACTCTGCTTCTTACAGACTTTTCTTTTGCAGGACATTAATCATATCCTCTGTCATTTTCTGAAGATCGTATTCGGGTTTCCAATCCCATTCCTGACGAGCACAAGTATCGTCTAATGAATTTGGCCATGAATCGGCTATTGCCTGCTTCAACGGATCAATATCATAACTCATCTTAAAATCAGGGTAATGCTTCTTAATCTCTGCATAAATCATTTCCGGATCGAAACTCATCGAAGCAATATTAAATGAATTGCGATGTATAAGTTTTGCCGGATCTGCTTCCATTATATTAATAGCTCCATTCAATGCATCCGGCATATACATCATATCCATGAAAGTACCGGCTTTTACGGGACAGATAAAATCTTCTCCCTTAACAGCCTTATAATATATCTCCACTGCATAATCGGTAGTACCGCCACCAGGCAAAGTCAGATTTGAGATAATACCCGGAAAACGAACCGAACGAGTATCCACACCCCATCGGGTATAATAATAATCGCTTAGCAACTCACCCATAACTTTGGTTATGCCATATACTGTATTCGGCCTCTGCACTGTATCCTGAGGAGTTTTATCTCTTGGCGTAGTTGAGCCAAAAGCACCGATAGAACTTGGAGTAAATACTGCACACTTCAGTTCCCGCGCTACATCAAGGCAATTCATCAAGCTACCTACACCTACATCCCATCCCAATTTTGGATTTTTTTCGGCTGTAGCCGACAATATAGCAGCCAGATTGTAGATAGTATCTATCTTATATTTTTTTACGGCATCTGCTATCTGATTTACATCTGTCGCATCTATTTCTACAGTAGGCCCCCAATCAAAAAAGCCTTCCGGATAAGGAGGTTTATAATATCCGCAGATGACGTTACTATCACCGTAAATAGAGCGTAACTTAATACTTAGTTCCGAGCCAATCTGACCCGTACTTCCTACAATAAGAATGTTTTTCATTTGAAAAATCTGTTAGTTTTTTATTTTTCCCCTATATAATTTAACCAGAACTTATAGCCGATCATTTATAGCTACAGACTCTATATGATTTTTCTCATTTAAGAACACCTAGTTCTTTTCCTATCTTAGTAAATGCCGCAATACATTTATCCAGATGTTCTCTTTTGTGCCCTGCTGAAATTTGTACGCGAATACGGGCAAGGTCTTTTGGCACAACCGGATAGTAAAATCCTGTTACATATATACCCTCGTCTAGAAGTTTCGCCGCCATATCTTGTGACAATTTTGCGTCATAGAGCATTACCGCACAAATAGATGATTGAGTTGGTTTTATATCGAATCCGGCAGCTTTCATTTTCTCTACAAAATAAGTAGTATTTTCATGCAGAGTATCCTGAAGTTCGTTGCTACGCTCCATCATCTCAAACATTTTAATACCTGCACCGGCAATGGATGGCGGTATTGAGTTTGAGAACAAATACGGACGGGAACGCTGACGAAGCATATCTATGATCTCTTTTCTTCCGGTAGTAAATCCGCCAATCGCACCGCCAAAGGCTTTACCCAGTGTACCTGTAATAATATCTACCTTACCCTCCAAGTTAAATAATTCGGGAGTACCTCTACCTGTTCTTCCGACTACTCCGGCAGAATGAGATTCGTCGACCATTACCATTGCATCGTATTTCTGAGCCAACTCGTATATCTTATCTAATGGAGCGACATTGCCATCCATAGAGAATACCCCGTCGGTAACTATCAGACGAAAGCGTTGCGATTGCGCCAGTTTCAGTTGTTTTTCCAAATCTGCCATATCAGCATTCGCATAACGGTAACGAACGGCTTTGCAAAGACGCACCCCATCAATAATAGACGCATGATTCAACGAATCGGAAACAATAGCATCCTGATCTGTCAACAAAGGCTCGAATACTCCACCATTGGCATCGAAACATGCCGCATAAAGAATAGTATCTTCTGTTTTGAAAAATTTTGCAACAGCAGCTTCCAACTCCTTGTGCATATCCTGTGTCCCGCAAATAAAGCGAACAGAAGACATCCCAAAACCACGGCTATCCATTGCATCCTTCGCTGCCTGAATAAGCTCTTTGTTATCTGATAAGCCCAGATAGTTATTTGCACAGAAATTGAGAACCTCCTGTCCTGTGCTTACACGAATAGCTGCCCCTTGTGGCGAAACTATTATGCGTTCTTGTTTATACAACCCTGCCGACTTTATATCAGCGAGTTCCGTTTGAAGATGTTGTTGAAATTTTGTATAAGTGTCCATGGTTAAAAAAATTTACAGCAAAGGTACTAAATTGTTAAGAAGAGAGAGGAGCTAAGGTGTATTTTTTTGTTAATATAGGGAAAAGATATAATGCTTACAGAATAATCAAGTTACATTATGACTATTAAGCATAAAGAAATACACCACAACAGAAAGTGACTCTATGGCGTATAAGGAATAGTACACATGAAATTTAAGACAGTTGCCTTTATTCGCGCGTTATTGTTACATTATGCTGTGGAACATGTGGAGGATAATACTTATTAAAAACAACAAGCTTTCCATTAAAAAAATGCAATAGATATGCCACATCCACAGATGAATCATACTTTATTATTTCGACAGTTCCATCCTCTTCTTGCGAAGTAGACTCTATAGTATATACCTTCCCCATAATTGCTACAGCCTCTTCTTTACTCATCCCAAGGGCTAGTTTCTGAACATTCTTGCTATTATTATAATTGACATAGAAAACAGAACATGAGCAAAACAACATGCAAACAATTAAAACGGAAAGTAGCTTTTTCATAATAAATATTTTTATCAAAAATAATAAAATTTGCTGTATCTAGGGCAATTTATGTTTAACAACCATGTATTTTATATAAAAAATCTTCCTAGCTATTGTATGATTCAAATCTTTGCTTACATTTGCAGTGTATTAATATACTATTACACTATGGTAAATATTGAAAACTTAAGATTCTATTACAGAAAAAGCAAACCTATATTCGACCACGTATCATTCGAAATGAAAGGTGGCATCTACGGTTTGTTAGGTGAAAATGGTGTGGGCAAAACAACGTTATTACACATCATTAGTGGTCTGAGCTTCCCCAAAGAAGGGAAATGTGAGGTACTTGGTTTTGATTCATCTCTGCGAAATCCGCAAATGATGCAACAAATGTATTATTTACCAGAGGAATTCATATTGCCGGCTATTACAATAAAAGATTATGTAAAAGCCAATTCGGCATTCTACCCCAATTTCAGCTACGAACAATTCGACTCGTACCTTGCCGATTTTCATCTTGAAAATGATCTTCGGCTAACCGAGCTATCTTTCGGGCAGAAGAAAAAAGCCATTATCGCATATGCCATTGCGCTAAACACCCCAATCACTCTTCTGGATGAACCAACCAATGGCTTGGATATTCCTTCTAAAGCACAGTTTAGAAAAGTAATAGCCTCAGCCTTTGATGAAAACAAATGTATTGTCATATCCACTCATCAGGTGCGAGATTTGGAAAACCTCATTGATCCAATTATTATCCTCGACAGAAATCAGGTATTACTAAACAACAGCGTGGCAGAAATAACAGAGAAGCTACTATTCTCATATACGACGCAGAAGCCCGAAGACTCTCTGTATTGCGAACAAACAATACTAGGCTACACTGCTGTTTCGGAAAATAAGTATAAGGAAGAAAGTAGTTTGAATATAGAAGCCCTGTTTAATGCAGTAGTGATGAACAAAGGTAAAATGAAAGAATTATTTAACATTAAAGGCTAATCATATGAATGCTGTATTTAATATAAAACGTTTTGGAAATCTCTTTCAACGAGAAGTCACATATACATGGAAAACATTTCTATATATAGTAACGGGATTAGTCGTTTACTTTATAGCGGCAAAACTACTGGATTCGATGTGGCAATTCCAGTTGATGCATTTATTGCCAATAATTGGCGTTGCCTTAATAATATGTGGGGCGCCATTCATTAATAAGAATTTGAACAATGCAAATTTTATTCCTTTTCTTACCACTCCGGCCTCAAACTTCGAAAAGTGGTTCTTAATATGGACAAAATCGGCATTGATTATGCCAATACTCATCATCGGTACAATCCTATTATTAAGCTACATTTCTCCGATACAATCTGCAGACAGATTGATGTCAACCGATCATATTAAAGAAAAATTATTGGCTCTTTTCACATTCCAGTCTGTATTTTTTCTAGGTTACATTTATTTTCGGGAAAGAGCTTTGGTCAAATCAGCAATAGTAATAGCAGCCATGTTTCTACTGGTATATCTGGTATCGAAACTGATCATAAAGCAGTTCTATCCTGAAATCATTGGAGTGAGAAGCTCGTTGGATATATTTTCCATATTAAATTTTGATGGATTCTATCTGCGTGAAACCGGCAGTTATATAGAAACAGGTACCACTATTATTTATGAAATATGCTCTTGGATTATTAAATTGATATTTCCTTTCGGTCTATGGGCCTTGAGTTATATCAAATTCCGAGAAAAAGAAATTTAGGCTTATGAATTTTAAACCAAACAAACCAATCTATTTGCAGATAGTGGATTTTTGCTTCCAAAATATATTGACAGGCGAATGGGCAAAAGATAACCGCATACCATCTGTTCGGGACTTGGGACTTACGTTACAGGTAAATCCGAATACGGCAATGCGCGCATTTGAGTACATGCAAGCCGAGGATATTATATATCTGAAAAGAGGAATGGGCTATTTCGTATCGCCCGAAGCAAAGAAAAAGATATTGATACTGCAAAAAAAAGAGTTTTTCGACGAAATACTACCAGCAACATTCGAATCTATGGATCTGCTTGATATAAGCATAGAAGAAATAGTGAAGCATTACGAACAATATAAGAAGGGACAACAATGAAAAAATACGCAAATAAAACTTTAGGAATTATGATCGCAGCAATTATCATTTGCCTTGTAGTGATGATTATTCAGATAGCTGAATTAATCAGTTCGAGTCTGAAATAAACACATAGGTTATGTTGCTTATATAGAAATATTTTCGGATATTAGAGGTATCTAAACCTTATTTCAAATGTAAACAACAACAATATGAAATTTTTTATTGACACAGCCAATCTGGATCAAATCCGTGAGGCTAATGAGTTAGGCGTACTAGATGGAGTAACAACCAATCCGTCCTTGATGGCTAAAGAAGGAATAAAAGGTGTGGACAATCAACGCAAACACTACCTTGATATATGCAATATAGTAGACGGGGACGTAAGCGCCGAAGTAATTGCGACCGACTACGAAGGCATGATACGCGAAGGTGAAGAATTGGCTGCACTGCATCCAAATATCGTAGTCAAAGTTCCTTGTATCGAGGATGGTATAAAAGCCATCAAGTATTTTAGCAAAAAGGGAATAAGAACAAATTGCACTTTAATATTTTCGGTAGGCCAAGCTCTTTTAGCAGCGAAGGCAGGAGCAACATATGTATCACCTTTTGTAGGGCGTCTGGATGACATATCAAGTGATGGTATAGAGCTTGTCAGCAAGATAGTAGATATGTATTCGACTTATGATATGGATACCCAAGTACTGGCAGCCTCTATACGTAGTACACAACATATTATACAATGTATTGAAGTAGGTGCAGATGTAGCTACATGTCCACTATCTGCTATAAAAGGATTATTGAAACATCCTTTAACTGACAGCGGATTAGCGACCTTCCTTGCAGACTACAAGAAAGTGAACGGGTAATTGCAATTCCCAAAATAAAAAAAGCTCCTGACTATTCGGTCAGGAGCTTTTTAAGTTTGATCCTATACACTAAACTAAATTATTTTATAGCAGATATCGCAGCGTCATAGTTTGGTTCTATTGTAACCTCAGGAACCAATTCTGTATATTTCACTTTTCCGTCAGCATCTATCACGACCACCGAACGAGCTAAAAGACCTTTCAACGGGCCGTCAGCCATAAGCACACCATAGCTTTTCGCAAACTCAGGACTTCTGAACACAGAAGCAGGCTCAACATTGTCAATACCTTCGGCACTACAAAAACGACCTGCGGCAAACGGAAGGTCGGCAGAAATAGCCAATACTACTGTATTAGGCAAACCTGCAGCTTCTTTATTAAATTTGCGAACAGACGCTGCACAAACCCCAGTATCAACACTAGGGAAAATATTAAGAACCACGTTCTTACCCTTAAGATCTTTCAAAGAAACTTCCGATAGATCTTTCTTTACTAAAGTAAAATCAGGAGCCACAACGCCCACCGATGGTAATTGACCACTTACATTAACTGTAGTATCACCTTTAAATGTTACTGTTGACATAATCTTTTAATTTTTATTTATTTAATAATATAATATTTCTCCAATTATCACTACTCTTCAACATCGCACTTACCTGCAATGTTCAATATTTTATAAATTTTCTTACGCAATTTGACTAATTGTTCATCACTCATTTTCAATTCTTTCTTTATAGCCAATGGTATTTTTTGGGCTTGTGCCTCTAATTTCTTCCCGCTATCAGTAAGCTGAACATCCACAACTCTCTCATCCTTCGATGAACGCTTCCGCTCTACCAACCCATTTACCTCCATTCTTTTCAACAATGGAGTAAGAGTTCCGCTATCGAGCCACAATAACTCCCCCAAACGCTTTACCGTTACAGTTTCATTTTCCCACAAAACCAACAACACCAAATACTGAGGATATGTCAGCCCAAATTCATCTAAATAAGGTCGATATAGATTCGTTATTTGTCTCGACAGAGCATAAACCGGGAAACAAAGTTGATTTTCTAATTTTAAATTTTTACTCACAATTAAATATTGCAAAATTATATTGTACTAAATTAATTATAATAATCCAATATCAATAAAACTATAAGTTAAAAAAGCAAAAACAGAGAATATAAAGAAAATAAAAAGAGGTGCCAGATAGCACCTCTTTATCAGTTTAATTTAATCAAACACATCAATATCAAGATACGATGATCTTAGTGTTTATGAGACAAATAATCAGAAATACCTTCCTGAGTAGCTTTTAATGCTTTGTCTCCTTTTTTCCAGTTCGCAGGGCAAACTTCGCCATATTCTTCTGTAAACTGAAGAGCATCGATTAAGCGTAAAATCTCGTCAACACTACGTCCTAATGGCATATCATTTACAACCTGGTGACGTACAACACCCTCCTTGTCAATAAGGAAAAGTCCGCGGTATGCCTGAGGTGCACCCACAAATACATCTTCACCTTCTTCATTGTAATCGAATGAGCCAGCAAGAACATCATAAGCAGAAGAAATCATCAGTGATTGATCTGATACAAGCGGATACTTAACCCCCTTAATACCTCCGTCGTTTTGTTCTGTTTGAAGCCATTTCCAATGCGAGAAAGCTGAGTCCGTAGAAGCTCCCACAACAGCCACATTGCGTGAATCAAACTCTGCGATCTTTTCTTGGAAAGCTATAATCTCGGTTGGGCAAACAAATGTGAAATCAGCAGGATAAAAGAAGAAAACCACATATTGTTTTCCTTTATACTGCTCCAAAGAAAATTTCTCTACTATTTCATTACCGTTTAATACTGCACTTGTATTGAAAACAGGTGCTTTTTTTCCTACTAATACTGCCATAATAATATTTTTTGTTATTAATTTTAACACAAATATAGTATCATTATTTCGATAAATCAAATAGATATTTACTATACAAATATCGATTCAATTTATGTGTTTCAAAACAAAAAAATTTATTCCATAAGGAACCTGCTAGGATAATAATTTGAGACTTATTATATTTGTTGCTCTAAATAATTTCAAGGATGAAAAATTTATACCTGTTACTTATAAGCCTCACCATTATACCAATGTTATGGTTTTCTTCATGTGCTAAAACTGAAGACAATAATGACGGGATAAAACCAGTAATAGACAGCCTCAGTTTTCGCTTCAATGCCAATGATACAATAAACTGGAAGGGTACTTTTATAACGATAAATGACTCTACATCCAGAAAAAAAGAACCAGACACTTTAGTCATTGGCAAAATGCTATATATGTCAGGAAAATTTTCGAGCAACAAAATCAATGCTTTATCCGGCTATAAAGTAGAACTATGGTATAAGCTAATGAATAAAGATAAAAAAGAAATAGACGAAAAATTAAGGGCTATAGGTAAGAGCATCTTTGAGCAAACTGATGCTGATATTTGGAATAACAGATTAATAATAATACCAGATTCTATATCAAGAACAGAAGAAAATGAAGCAGGAATAAACGAACCTGTGATTTATAAGCCGATAGAAGGAGTAGATACTCTAAACGTTGTATGCGGAGATATATATGGGAATATAGATTCTATTCAGTTTCCGGTTCGATTAATGTCCCGCAAGTCAATATACGACTCAAGAAACAAGTAATTTAGGTGTCATATACTATACTATATATCTTACTTCTTATTTCTATCAGATCGCGCTCAACGTTTAGATCTCCATAAGTCATAAGCTTCATTGGTATAGCCAGGCCATCGACGGAGTAAGCAGGTTGCTGATATTGAACATTTTCCCACAATTTATATCCCAAACGTTGATAAAAACCGATACGACGTTCCGACAGTATAGTTGATGGCAATTCCACCTCTAAAATAATAGGCTTAGGTGACTTTTGGAACAGTTTCATAACTTTACGGCCATACCCACCATTGCGAAACTCAGGAGCAATAGCGAAATGCTCAGCAAATATAAATTCATCAATATCCCAATATGTTAGAAAACCGACTAGACGCCCATCTTCTACAGCCACATCGATAAAGAAAAGGTCATTATTTTGATAAAAATCCAACATCTTTTCTATAGGGCGGCGTTCGCTCGGAGGAAAGGATTCTATATACAGATTCTCGACAAATGATACCTCTTCAATATCAGACAAATCTAAATTTCTAAGCTCCATTTTTTCTTAATATTTTATAGTCAGCCAAACTTAACTACTTAGTCTAACCTCCTTCAAATAACCATCTTCACATTTAACTATACGACCCGGATATTTCTGAACAATAGCATAATTGTGAGTAGACATAACCACAGCAGTTCCTTCACGGGCTATATCATGCAGCAACTGTACAATTTGACGCCCCATCTCAGGATCAAGATTTCCCGTAGGCTCATCTGCAAGAATTATTTCAGGAGAATTTAGCAAAGCACGTGCTATCACAATACGCTGTTGCTCACCACCCGAAAGTTCATGAGGCATTTTATACCCCTTGTTTTGCATACCCACCTGAGCCAACACTTCATTGATACGCATATCAATCAAGCCTTTATTCTTCCATCCGGTAGCACGAAGTACAAACTCAAGATTCTTCTCAACAGAACGATCTGTCAAAAGCTGAAAATCCTGAAATACGATACCGACTTTACGTCTCAAGTAAGGTATCTGCTTTTTCTTTATACTTTCCAATTCGTAGTCAAATACCCGTCCGTGGCCTCTTTCAAGAGGAATCTCACGATAGACACTCTTCAAGAAGGTACTCTTTCCGGATCCTACTTTTCCTATCAGATATACAAAATCACCTTCACTGATAGTAATATTCACATCACTGAGTATCGTATTCCCGTCACGGCCAAGGTCTACGCCTTCATATTTTACAATTACTTCTTTTTCTTTGTCCATCACGATTCTTTATCAAAGAATTAATAATCAACGGAAAACCACAAAAATTATTTCTTATGTCTCTTTTGTAGTTCTCTTGCTAAGTCCTCAATACTTAAACCTTTGGATGTAAGCAATACAATAAGGTGATAAAGCATATCAGCCGATTCATATATCAATCTGTCATCCGTACCATTACATGCCTCTATCACAGATTCCAAAGCCTCCTCTCCTACTTTCTGCGCCATGCGGTTGATACCCGACTGAAACAATGATGTAGTGTAAGAACCTTCTGGCATTTCGCTATACCGTTTCTCAATAAAATGTTGAAGATATTTAATAAACAGGATATCCTCTTTATTTTCTTCTTCGAAACATGTATCTGCTCCGGTATGACAAACAGGTCCAACGGGATTCACTTTAATAAGTAAAGTATCGTGATCACAGTCATCTTTAATGCTGACTACATTCAAGAAATTACCGCTCTCTTCCCCTTTTGTCCAAAGGCGTTGCTTAGTCCTACTGTAAAATGTTACTTTACCTATATCCTGAGTTTTCTTCAATGCTTCCTCATTCATATAGCCAAGCATCAACACCTTATTTGTCTCGTTATCCTGTATGATTGCGGGAATCAACCCGCCCACTTTTTCAAAATCAAGAGTCATCTTCTTTTAATTATTATTAATACGGTCGAGAAGCCACAACAATTCAGCATCCTGATCGAAATTATATTTTTTATAGTCTTTGTATTCAAGCATCATATCAGGCCAAAAGGTTTTTGCCTTTTTATCTGTTGGCGGTAGATAATACTGCGCACTATTAGAAATACTTCCTTTAGTTTTCGTATATGGTAGTTCAAACTCCGTTGTTTCCATAAATGTATTAGGAGCCTGAGCGGGTGGTATTCCGACAATAACAGCCCCCATTTTCCACAAATAGAACATATAGTGAAATGCAGCACTGAATGTACCGACATCCGTTAATACATAGATTTTTGCAGGAGTATATATCGGTTTCCCATTCAAATCTTTTATATAATCACCACCATTACCAATAGTATTTTTCACAAACTGTTTTCGTTTCTCTTCTCGTGTCAGATTTTCATCCGAAGATTTACCGAACGAATATTCTCCGTACCGATAATCCGAATTATTGTTCTTATTAAAATCTTCAAGAGTAGTTCCGAGTTTTTTCATATAAAGAGGCGAAAATATTCGATAATAATTGATCGCCATATTCGTATCTAGATATTTATCTCCATACATCATATATAACGTAGGTAAGGTGATCGGTGTCCATCCACCACCATTGCCCCTCAAGTCGACAATCAAATTCTTTATGTCATTTTTTTTCATTTCCAAAAGCATGTCGCGGAAAATCTCAGCAAAACATGGCAATTGAGCAACAGCTTCATCTATATTTTCAGGCATTTCTTTTCGGAACGGCCATTGATAAAAACTTTTCAACTGGCTTTCAAACGATGGCCATTTTCCGTGTTGCATAAATAGAAAATTTTCTTTAGACATTACAGATTTTAACCGTAGATACATTGCATGTTTATCTACAATATCATAATATATATAATCATCCTTTGCATTCAATTTTGGTAATTGAGAGAAATTATTCTTATACCATTCTCTGTCATCTGTCACGGGAAGTAAAATATTTTTTATTACATTATCCGGTGTTTGTATTTTAACAGTAATTCCATCTTTATTTTGTAATTCGGGTAACAATTGGAATAGCCGAGAAGGATTATAAACGACATATTCCAGATTCATATATTCGCCATATTTGTTTTCACAAGGAGATATTTCAGACATCCTCTGGCACAGGGAATCAACCGAGATACTGTCTATCGCAATAAGCCTGCTACCTAAATATTCAATGTCTGCCGAGGGTAAACCTTTTATAATTATCCCATCGGGAATTGCTTTGAGCATCAGTGGAATATATCGATATCTTATAGGTTCAGACAGATTACTCATATATGTATGCCCATCGTTTAATCCCGAAATAAAGGAACTAAGAATACTCTGATACCTATCCAAGGTATAATCGTCCGACCTTAATACGTGCTCAATTTCAGAAGCTTTCTTATGAAAGAAAACCTTGCCTCCAAATTCGCTATACGGATCAGGATGAGTTTCTTCCAGCAGCTTTACTAAATACCGGAACTCATTATACAAGGAGTCTCGTGAAAGCACCTGTGCTTCAGAAAAACAAACTCCTGAAAATAAAAATAAAGTGAATATGAATAACTTCACTTTCATCTCACATTTATATTTTGTTCTTTCAAATATTCTTTCAAATCTTTTATTTTTATTTCTCCGAAGTGAAACACACTCGCAGCAAGTGCAGCATCAGCCTTACCTTCGACAAATACATCTCTGAAATGCTCCATCGATCCGGCTCCACCCGAAGCAATAATTGGTATATTCAAAGATTCGGACAAACGTTGCAAAGCTTCATTTGCATATCCGGTCTTTACTCCGTCGTGATTCATACTGGTAAAGAGAATTTCTCCGGCTCCAAGATTTTCAGCTTCCTTTGCCCACGAGAACAGTTCTTTATCAGTCTTATTTCGCCCACCACTTGTATAACATGACCAAATATTATCCTCAAAGTTAGCATCTATTGCACAAACACATACCTGCGAACCGAAATTTTTCGCAATCTCTTCAATTATTTTAGGATTCCTTATAGCGGTAGAATTTACCGATATTTTGTCGGCTCCGGCATCCAGCAAACGATCTACATCAGAGAGTTCATTAATACCCCCACCGATAGTAAACGGAATATTGATATTCGCCGCAATACGTTTCACTAATTCTGTAAAAGTTTTTCGTTCTTCATATGATGCCGTAATATCGAGAAAAACAAGTTCATCGGCTCCTTGCTCACTATATTGAACACCTAATTCCACGGGGTCACCCGCATCACGAAAATTGACAAAGTTGATACCTTTTACAGTTTTGCCGTCTTTTACATCGAGGCATGGTATTATTCTTTTTGCTAGCATTCGTTTATTCAGTTATAACTACTCAATTCTTTTAATGTTACCCTATTTTCATAGATAGCTTTTCCTAAAATCACAGCAGGAAGTCCGGCTTTTTCCAAGTCTATAATGTCTTGAAAACAACTTACACCACCACTTGCTATCAAATACAAATCAGGATAAGCTGTGAGGATATCTTTATACAGATCGATAGATGGGCCTTGCAGCATACCATCTTTACTGATATCGGTGCAAACAACTTTGGTCAATCCATCTTTTCTATATTTATTTAAAAATGGCAAAATGTCTATTGAAGTAGATTCCTGCCAACCAGAAACGGCTATTTTATGATCTTTACAATCGGCTCCAAGTATGATTTTTTCACTACCATATCTTGCCACCCAACTAAGAAATAAATCTTTATTCCTTACGGCAACACTCCCACCGGTAACCATCGATGCCCCGGAATTAAAGGCAATATCCAAATCTTTATCACTTTGCACGCCTCCACCAAAATCAACCACCAGCGATGTATGGCTGGCTATCTTTTGCAACACATGGTGATTTACAACATGCTTCGCCTTAGCCCCGTCTAGATCGACCAGATGCAAACGCTTGAGTCCTGCATCTTCAAACATTTTTGCGACCTCCAACGGATCTTCATTATATACTTTTTTAACCTCATAATCTCCTTCCGAAAGACGGACACATTTACCGTCGATAAGGTCAATTGCCGGAATAATTTCTATCATTATTAAAATAACGTTACAAAATGATAATCGCGTAAAGATAAGCAAAAGTGACGGGGTTTACTCTCTTCATTGGTATATAAATCATATATTTGCTATCTGAAAAATAACAAATATGATAATAACAGAAGCTCCTTATCAAGAAGTATTACAACTGAGACAAACCGTAATGTACCCAAATGAAAGTATTGACTTTGTCAAACTACCCGACGATGACAAAGGCTTGCATATCGGTGCATACGAATATGAAGAATTAATATCAGCCATGTCTCTATTCCTCCAAGACAGAGCGATTCAATTTCGCAAATTGGCTACACGCGCCGAAAAACAAGGAACAGGATACGCTTCCGGATTAATGCAATGGCTGATAGACTATGCAAACGACATGAAGTTTGAGAAGATATGGTGTAATGCCCGTGTCGAAGCTACCGGATTTTACAAGAAATTCGGTTATCAGGAAACCGGTACTTCTTTTCAGAAAAATGGATATGACTATATCGTGATGGAAAAAATATTGTAATATTTTACCCGTTTCTATCCCGCTTTTTAATCCTTACGACATCGCCTGCATCGGGCGTCAGTTTAGTATACCCATAAAGGGAAAGGATTCCTAGTATTCCTACGAAGATGAAAGCCAAACGAAAGTCTGCAACAGAATAATGATCCGTTGTACCGTTTATCATATTTGAAAAGCGAAGAAAAACAGCACCGATGGCTATCCCCATACCAATAGACATCTGCTGCACGGTACTATACAGCGTATTGGCAGCAGTCATATGAGGCTGAGGTACATCTGCAAAGGCTAACGTAGTAATAGCACTGAACTGCATAGAACGAAACATACCGGACAAGAACATCACCACCACGATAATAATCGTTGGGGTTTGAGGAAGGAGCAATGCTGTAAAGAACGAAAACAAAGCAACTAATAAGCCATTTACGATCAATACCGTGCGAAAATTATAATGCCGCATTACCCATATAGTAGCGGGTTTCATTGCCAGATTGCCAGCCATTGTTGCCAAAAAAAGCATACCCGACTGAAACGGATTAAGCCCGAAGCCTTCCTGAAACATCAACGGTACTAAATAAGGGGCAACACCTATCACCATTCGCGACACAGAGCCTGTAAATATAGTGACCTTATAAGTAGGGATTCTTATTATGGAATAATCAATCAGAGGATTGGATATATGCCGAGAATATTTGACATTGAAAGCCAATAAACCCAAACTAATCAGAATTATAAGAATAGGCACATAAAAGGGAATTTCGGATCGGCTAAAGAGTTCTACACCATACATAAATCCGGCAAGAGCCAATCCGCTTAAAACAAATCCCACCGCATCAAAACGTCGTTTTACAGGCTTTTCTTCTTTTTCTTCGGGAATATGATACCAAGCTAATAATACACAGATAATGCTGATAGGTATATTCAGGTAAAAAATCCAATGCCACGACCAGTACGTTGTAAGATATCCACCGATCAGAGGGCCTAATATGGGAGCGACCAAAGCAGGCCACGTAATATAAGCAATTGCTGTTACCAAATTCTCTTTCGACGTTGTTTTCAGCACAGCTAATCTACCCACAGGTGTCATCATAGCCCCTGCCATCCCCTGCATAACACGAAAAAGGACAAACTGAGTTAACGTCTGAGATACACCGCACAGCACAGACGCAATAATGAACAGTATAATGGATGTACAAAATACTCTTCGGGTACCAAACCTATCGGCAATCCACCCACTCACAGGGATAAAAATAGCGAGTGCAATAAGATACGACGTTATACCTGCACTAAGGTGCACAACATCTGTCCCAAAAGATTTTGCCATAGCCGGTATCGCAGTATTTACAGCAGTGGTATCGAGTCCCTGCATAAAAAAAGCAATTGCGACAATCAAGGAAATTGTGTAAGATTTATTTATTCTCATTCAGTCGGAAACCTTTACTAAAATCGTATGCAAAGGTATAATTTCATCAAATATAATGTGACTTTCAATGTCTAAAAACACCTGTCTTTCTAAAATTGTTTTATTCCCCAATATTTTTTATACTTTTACATGCAACACAAATACAAAAAATGAAGTCGAAAAAACAAATCCATATTTGGATAAGTTGCCTGTGTGGTTTGTTCATATCATGCGAGCAACCTAATATAGAATCATCTCGTATATTTCCCGAAAACATATTACAAGAAGGAGACTTAGCTTTCAGAAAAGGCGATGGATTAGCCAGCCGGATTATACTAAGTATCGACAAAAGCAGCGACTACTCACATATTGGCATCGTTGTAAAACATAACGAAAAATGGAAAGTTATCCATGCGGTTCCGGGTGAACCTGATTTTGAAGGAGATAAAGACCGTGTAAAAATGAATGACATACAGGCTTATTTTGGAAAAGGCAGAGCTCTTTCCGGAGCTATCATGCGCATAAAAAACGACTCCATAGCTAAAGTAGCAGCACGTAAAGCTTTCGACCTTTATCAACGAAACATTCTATTCGACCATAGCTACAATCTCGAAGACACTACTAAAATGTATTGCACTGAATTGATTCATCATATATTTCAAGATACCGGAATGGATTTAACTCAAGGTCGCAGAAGCACGGTTAATTCATTTGGTTCAAATACTATATATATTTTACCATCTGACATACAAAAAAGTTCAGAATTGAAACTTATATACAACTTTTAAAAAATTACTTTATTTAAAATTATCATTATGAAAAAAAACGTTTATTATCTATTCAGCCTATTGGCAATGTGCGTACTTTTATTCTCTGCTTGCTCTTCTAATTCACCAAGTGAAGCAGCGAAGAAATACGCAACCTATCTAAAAAATGGAGATTTTGAGAAATGGGTCGACGGAGTAGCTTTTGGCGAAGATGCAACCGACGCTAACGTAAAAGCAAGTAAAGCTATGCTCTTGGCCATGATGGAAGCCGGCAAAGAAAAGTTAAATGAAAAAGGAGGTATCAAAAACATTGAAACAGTTTCGGAAACCATTTCGGAAGATGGAAAAACAGCCAAAGTCACATTAAAAATGACTTATGGCGACGGAACATCAGAAGAGAGCAGCATGGATATGATCCAAGAAAAAGGAACATGGAAAATGTATATGAAAAAATAAATAAAATAAAAGAGCCGGTTATTCCGGCTCTTTTATTTATAATCGAATTTAGCTTTCTTTTGCTTCTATCAGCTTTTCTACTGTAAAAGGTTTTACATTTTTAAATGGTAGTTTCCTATATTTACATTCAGACACTTTACAGGAAGAACAGAAATGTTCGAGACAAGAATCTGAATGTATAGAAACCAAAGCATTTTCAGGGAATAAGGATAAGAGAGTATGCCTCAACTCTTCGCATGAAGAATGTCCTTCATCTATATTATAATACCAAGGAAGCGTCAAATCACAATCAATAAAATAACTACTTCCTGATTTCAGTACTTTCAGATTATGTATATCAATCCATTCAGGCTTTCTGTTTTCATTGATAGCGTCACATATCTTCTTCAACACTTCCCCATCGGCAGTATCTATCAGATTATTTATGGTCTTTCTTAGAATACCGATTCCCGTAAATGCTATGATAGCTCCGAATATGATAGCTAATGCACTATCCACCCAATTTAAACCTGTGAAATACAAGATAAGCAACCCTGCCACGAGCCCTATTGTGGAATAAGTATCTGACTGCAAATGCTTCCCTCCGGCTACCAGTGCGATAGAATCATATTTCTTTCCCTGATGAATACTATACCATCCCAGCAGATAATTTATAGCACCAGATACAGCTACTATTATGATACCAATATCAAGACTCTCGATCACCGACGGACTAAATATCCTCCGAACACCTTCATAAATAATAATCCCCCCCGCCGTAAAAATAAGTATACCTTCGATAGATGCAGATATAAGCTCTATTTTGCCATGACCAAACGGATGATCTTCATCTTTAGGCTTTGCAGCTAATCGTATCGCATAAAGACTGATGAAACCGGCAGCAACATTCACGATACTTTCCATTGCATCCGTAAGTATTCCTACTGAATTTGTCAGAAAGTAAGCCGTAAATTTTCCTATAAGAATGATTATTCCACAAAAGACAACTAAAGTCTGTACCCGTTGCTTAATTTTATTTGGATGAGTAGTATTCATTTATTCTAATCAATTCTCAAATTTACATCGTTTTTCATAAGATAACAAAAAAGCAAGGTCATTATATTCTATTTTATTAAATTTGTAATTCTAATTAACAATGCCATTTATGAAAAAAATATTTCTACTTTCTGTCTTGTTCCTCAACTTAACTATATCATTTGCTCAATCAGGTAAAGAGCTATTGACTTTAGACAACTATCTTATCCCCGTGAATAAAAAAGGAGCAGTCATCGGTAAAATCATTACTCGTCCGGGCGAGAAAGTAACCCTCAATGATCCGTCTAACATATTCGCTCTTAACAAGGAAGGTTATATAGCTCTAAAGAAGAATATTTCCATAACAGATAAATCTCCTGAGCATTTCCAAATAACATTACAGAACAACAAAGGTGAAAAGAAAATCTTCGTATTAGTAAAAGATAATTTCATACGCAACAAAGTTATAGCGCATCGCGGAGCATGGAAAAACCAAGACGCAAGCCAAAATTCAATAAAATCTCTACAAAAAACCATCGACCTGGGCTGCGAAGCTGCAGAATTTGACGTATGGCTATCATCAGATAACACTCCTATACTATCACACGACCCGTCTGTAGGAGGCAAGAAAGTAGAAGAAACTACTGCTGATGAGCTGTTCAAAATAGCCCTTAAAGATGGAGACTTTGTTCCAAGTCTTAAAGAATATCTGCTTCACATAAAAGGACAAAACAAAACCCGTCTGGTTTTAGAGGTTAAAGCTTCTCAAAAAGGCAAAGAACGTTGCGAGGCTGTCGCCGACTCATCTGTGCAGCTAGTACATAGACTAGGAGCACAAGCATGGGTGGATTATATTACATTTAACTTCGATGCCGCAATGCGCATACGTGAGTTAGACCCTACGGCTAATATACTTTATCTGGAAGCGGATAAAAGTTTAGAAGAACTAAAAGCTGCAAAAATATCAGGAATAGATTATCATTTTTCTCACTTTCAAAAAGATCCTGATCTAGTAAAAAAGGCAAACGCCCTGAATCTAAAAACAAACGTCTGGACAGTAAACAAAGAAGAAGATATGAAAACCTATATCAATATGGGGTTGGACTATATTACGACAGATGAACCAGAACTGTTATTGAAACTTGTGGGGAAACAATAACCTGATATATTCCGGCGGACTATTTGTGTAACTAAAGATTATTGAAAACGCAATCATTTTTTCGCAAAAAAAGACTTTCTTTGTCTTCGTAAATGAGTGTTTATCTTTAGTCTAATAAATTTTACTGTGAATAAAATCAAATCCATTCGTGTAGAAGCTTTGGATATATTTCGTGCTATCACGATGTTTCTAATGCTATTTGTAAATGATATCCCGGGATTAAAAAATATTCCTCACTGGCTACTGCATGCCGCAGCAGATGAAGATATGCTCGGCTTTTCAGATACTATTTTCCCGGCATTCCTCTTTGCAATGGGTATGGCTATTCCCTATGCAATCCACAACAGGTTGAAAAAAGGTGATACTACAATGCAAATAGGAGGTCATATTTTATGGCGCACAGCAGCTCTCCTTATTATGGGATTATTTACTGTAAACATCGGCCATCTCGATCCTATAGAAACAGGAATGACATCTTCATGCTTCATGTTACTGATGGTATTTGCCTTTTTCCTGATATGGAATGTATACCCAAAAACGGACGATTGGAAAGACAACCTATTCATAGTGATGAAAATCGTAGGTATAATAATTCTTGTATATTTATTTGTAATATATGAAGGGAAAAACGGTGAAGATTTTGCTCCTAGATGGTGGGGTATTTTGGGACTGATTGGGTGGACATACGTTCTTAGCGCAAGTATACATCTCATTACCCGAGAAAACCTTTTATATAATTCCATAGCTCTAATCATCTTAATCGCTTTTTCGCTTTTATCCGCAGCAGGCATATTTCAAGGATGGCCGATAATCAATCAGATTCCGAGCCAAGCTACCTTATACGCTTTTGGTATGGCAGGTGTTTATGCAGGAGTGTTTATGAGAAAACATGCAAGCAAAGACAATCCAAAATACTTCTTCATTGTGATGACTGCCATCGGTGTTGTTTCTTTGATAATTGCAATTATCACGCATCAATTTTGGATTATTTCTAAAATACAAGCTACCCCTACTTGGTTTTTCTATTGCTGCGCTATCTTCTTTCCTCTGTTTGCATTTGTTTTTTGGCTCACGGATATTAAAGGAAAAAGCAATTGGTTTGATATCATAAAGCCAGCAGGCACTGTAACTCTTACCTGCTACATCATCCCTTATGCATGGTATAGCCTGCAAACGATGATAGGGTTCAACTACCCGGACTGGATGATGACGGGTATAGCAGGAATAATCAAATCTCTACTGTTTTCTTTGGCCATCATAGGCATTGCATGGCTACTCATGAAAGCTAAAATAAGGCTCAAAATTTAGCTGGATTTTCCACCAAAACTCCAGCTAAAAAATTGGATAGTTAATTATAAACTATCCAATTACAAGATGCGTTAATGTGAAAAGCTAGCGTCTGCGATTTTTCATTTGCTCTTGCATTTCCTTCTGAAGCTCATCATACTTTTTCTGTTGCTCTTCAGTAAGCAAAGCTTTTATCGCTTCATCTCTTTCCTTTTGTGTTTTTTGAAATTGTTCCCGCATTTTTTCACGATCTCCTCCTTCACCACGTTGAGGCATAGATTGCGCCGATTTCAGATAAATGTCATAAACCTTCTCTTTTTGCTCCTTCGTTAGCCCTAATTTTTCTACCAAAGCTTCAGTCTGGCGTTTAGCCCTTTCCTCAGGGGTTGCCCGTTGTCCTTGTTGTGCAGATAGTGTAACCACAGCAAACATGACCGTCAATAATAATACTACCTTTTTCATACACAAATAATTATAATTTAAATAAACATGTAAATAAGGAGAACAGCACAAGAATGCATATCTCACAAACATCAATTATTTAGACTACAAAAACAGTAAAAAGTAAAATTCAGAAAACAAATAATTATGTTAAAAAAATATCCCGAGGTTTAACACAACCCACCCCATATGACCATTATGTAAAACCAACTTATAAACAAAGCTCTTACAGATAATTTTAGAAATCGAGAAAATAAAAACGAAAATCAAACACAACGTTTTCACAGATATATATTATCTTTACAAATTATAGTATCTCTTTTTATTGGAAATGATGATACTTATTTGAGGTTGGTGTTTAAAATAAAAGTAGGCATTTTAGTGTCGAAATATTATCCGATCTCCCTGAGACAGAAGAAAGAAAAAACGATATAAAATGATTTACAAATGGAATTACGAAGACCTAACAACCCAGCAAAAAGAGCAAAGAGATGAGCTTGCTAAGAAATTAGGCATAAGCCCTGTGCTTTGCAAGCTCCTGATACAGAGAAATATTTCATCGATCGAAGATGCCCGCAAGTTCTTTCGCCCGAATTTGAAAGATTTACATGATCCTTTCCTGTTGCCCGATATGGATAAGGCTATCAAGAGAATAGAAAAAGCACTGGGACAAAAACAGCGTATCCTGATATATGGTGACTACGATGTAGACGGAACGACAGCTGTTGCACTTGTTTATAAATTTCTGCGGAAATTTACAACGAATTTAGATTACTATATTCCCGACCGTTACGACGAGGGATACGGTATCTCAGAACAAGGCATCGACTATGCTGAAGAAACTGGCGTAAAGCTTATTATAGCACTTGATTGTGGAATAAAGGCGGTTGAAAAGGTTGCATATGCAAAAAGCAAAGGTATCGACTTTATAATTGGCGATCATCATATGCCCGATGAAATATTACCTGATGCTGTAGCTGTTATAGATGCAAAACGCATCGACTCTACATATCCATATGAACATCTCTCGGGATGCGGTGTAGGGTTCAAATTGGTTCAGGCTTTAGCCCAGAATAATAAGATAGACTTTTCCGAAATACAGGATCTTCTCGATTTGGTAGCAGTTAGCGTTGCATCCGATATAGTACCCATAACCGGAGAAAACCGCATACTAACCTACTATGGACTAAAACAGCTGAATTCTAATCCAAGCTTAGGATTGAAAGGGATTATAGATATTTGTGGGCTCACTTACAAGAATATAACAGTAAACGACATCATATTCAAAATAGGGCCTCGGATCAATGCATCCGGTCGTATGATGAAAGGAAAAGAGGCTGTTGATCTACTTCTGGCAAACAGTATCGAAGATGCTCGGGAGAAGAGTACAAATATAGACCACTACAACGACGATCGACGCGAACTGGACAAACGTATTACCGATGAGGCAATTCTTTTCATAGACGAAAACATGGATATGAAAAGTAAAAAGAGCATTGTTATATACAATGAAACGTGGCACAAAGGAGTTATTGGAATAGTTGCTTCCCGACTGACTGAAAAGCATTTACGTCCGGCTGTTGTTCTTACCAAATCACAGGGAATGATTACCGGTTCGGCTCGCTCGGTGATGGGATTCGACGTTTACAAGGCCATAGAGTCATGTAAAGATATTATCGAAAATTTTGGAGGTCATACATATGCAGCAGGCCTGTCTCTCAAAGAAGAAAATCTGGATGAGTTCAAGAGGCGCTTTGAAGCTTTATCGTTAGCAATGATAGCCCCGGAAATGATGCGCCCCCAGATAAATATTGATGCTCAACTTACCTTCAGGGAAATAAACAACAAGTTTATAGAAGAATTGGATTCTTTTGCTCCTTTTGGCCCTGAAAATCTAAATCCAATATTTGTTACATGCGATGTACAAGATTATGGTACCAGCAAGGTGGTAGGAAAAGACAATGTGCATCTTAAACTTGAAATGGTAGATAAAACTGTCATAGCACCTGTAAATGGCATTGCCTTTCGTCAGAGTGACTCTTATGAAAGAGTGAAGGACGGAGAACCTTTTGACATTTGCTATACGCTGGAAGAAAATGTTCACAACGGAAAATCGAATATACAACTATATGTAAAAGATATAGATACCGGGCAATTAAACTGATTCTCAATAAAACAAAGCTTATGAAAAAGACGTTATTATCGATTATCTCAGTAGTTTTTTTACTTTCCGCTTGCGGAGGAAAAACGAATAGTAATAATACTGACAACAAAGGTACTGACACATTAAGTATGGCTCAAGAATATATAAAATCTGATGTATACGAAACTAGCGGAGGAAAGCTAAATGTGACTTTAGTGGGACATGCCTCTCTCTTGTTTGGTTATCAAGGCAAGGTTATTTATGTAGACCCTTACTCAAAAGTAGCGGATTATACGAAATTACCTAAAGCAGACTTAATTCTGCTAACTCATGAGCATGGAGACCACTTGGATACAGTAGCTATAAAAGCAATCAAAAAAGCAGATACGCATTTTATTGTTTCCAAGGTTTGTAATGAGATTCTAGGATATGGAGACGTGATGGTCAACGGCGATCATTCTCATTGGGGAAACCTTCATATAGATGCAGTTCCGGCCTACAATATTGTAAACAAAAAACCTGATGGTGAGGCATATCATCCCAAAGGAAGGGGTAACGGTTATGTCGTTACATTCGGCGATAAAAGAGTGTACATTGCTGCTGACACGGAAAACATTCCGGAAATGGACAAGTTGAAAGGAGCAATAGACATAGCCTTTATTCCGAAAAATCTTCCGTATACGATGACTGATGAAATGTTTATAGATGCCGCGAAAAAGGTATCACCAAAAATTCTGTATCCGTATCATATGGCTGAGTTCGATCAAGACAAAATTGGCAAGGCTTTAGAAGGAACAGATATTAAGCTGGAAATACGTCCGATGAAAAATTGACGATTAACGAAATAAGATGTGCCAATATGCTAATTTCATCTATCAGCATATTGGCACTTTTTCTTATTAAGACATCAAAGAATGGATATCTTTCATAAAATATTGAAACAGTATTGGGGTTACGATCAGTTTCGCCCTTTACAGGAAGATATTATCCATTCCATCAGTGCCGGAAAAGACACGCTGGGACTGATGCCTACGGGAGGTGGTAAATCCCTTACATTCCAAGTACCCGCCATGACTATGAAAGGGCTTTGCCTTGTAGTGACACCTCTCATTGCCCTGATGAAAGACCAAGTTGATAATCTTCGTCAAAGAGGAATCAGATCTCTAGCCGTTTATTCAGGTATGACACGACAAGAGATTATCACGACACTGGAAAATGCCATTTTCGGCGATTATAAATTTCTATACGTTTCTCCTGAAAGGCTCGCTACTCAGCTATTTCTGAGCAAGCTCAGAGATATGAATGTCTGCATGCTGGTAGTAGACGAGTCGCACTGTATCTCGCAATGGGGATACGATTTTCGCCCGTCATACCTCAAAATAGCCGATATACGGCAACATCTGCCCAATATTCCGGTACTCGCACTTACGGCTACAGCAATGCCTGAAGTGATCGATGATATACAAGATCAACTTCATTTCAGAGAAAAAAATGTATTCCGAAAAAGTTTCGAACGTAAGAATCTGGCATACTCTATAAAAAACACTGAAGGAAAAGCTGAAGAATTAGTTCGTATATTGAGTAAGACGAAAGGCTCTTCTATCGTATATGTGCGTAGCCGACAACGGACAAAAGAGATATCAGACTTTCTTGTGCAAAATGACTTTTCCTCCGATTACTATCACGCAGGATTAAGTAGTGCAGATAAAACAAAAAAGCAGAACGCATGGAAGAATAATGAAACTCGCATCATTGTATGTACCAATGCGTTTGGAATGGGAATAGACAAGCCCGATGTACGAATAGTAATACATACTGATCTGCCAAATTCTATTGAAGAGTATTTTCAGGAAGCAGGGAGAGCCGGACGAGATGGAGAAAAAGCTTTTGCTATCATCCTTTTTGAAAAAAACGATAGTGCCAAACTAAAAAAACGAGTAAGAGACGAGTTCCCTGAAAGAGAGTTTATACATCACGTTTATAATTCATTATCCTATTTCTTCCAAGTGGCAGAAGGATCGGTCGGATCTATATTCGATTTCAATATCCGCCAGTTCTGCGCAACATACAAACTCCCCCTTTTACCAACACATAATGCATTAAAAATATTGGATCTGGCGGGTTATATTGAATATACCGAAGAAATAGACAATCGTTCGAGAGTGATGTTTACTGTTTACAGAGACGAATTATATCACTATGACTTCGACAAGGAATATGAACAACTTGTAAATACTATTCTACGACTACACACTGGTCTGTTTACAAACTATGCAACAATAGATGAAGCTGAGATCGCATTACGGCTCGATTCGAGCAGAAAGCATATATACGAAATGCTCAAAATACTTTCGAAAAGGAACATTATAGATTATATTCCTCACAAAAAAACACCGCTTATAGCCTATACACGTCCGCGTGTAGAAAGTAAATATATCAATATTCCCCGTTTGGTAAATGAAGAGCGCAAAGAACGTTTTGAAAAACGAATACTTGCAATGAGCCACTATGCTGAACAAACGGATATTTGCCGCAGCCAGTTATTGCTATCTTACTTCGGGGAAAAAGATGCTAAAGCTTGTGGAGTATGTGATATATGCCGGAGCAAAAACACGCCGGCAATGACCAAAGACCGGTTTAGAGAGATAGCTACTGAAATTAAGAACACACGTAAAGATGGCGAAAAAAAGATAGATTTCATTGTAAACACACTGTCTCGGTATCCTCAAAAAGAGATAGTGAACGTTATCCGTCATATGGCAGATCAAAAAGAAGTAATAATAGATAAAGGAAGAGTCAGATTATAAAAAAGACGAAATATTTCTACCTCGTCTTTTTTCATATTCTTATTGTTGACGCAATTACTTTGGAACCTTAAACGTGTATGAGATAGTAGCCATAGAGTGATCTATAAGACTAGATAAACTAAAACCTATCGGATAAACATTGCTAAAATCATTCTTTGCGAGAGCATCTTTATATGCATTCACGGCATCCAGATGACCTTTCTTTATTTGCGGCTGATTATCATTATTAAAATAAACATAACTAATATCTGAGGTATTGATAAGACTGCTTTCTTCTACTGATAAAGACTGTCCCGATATTACTTTATTTACAGCTGATTTAACATTTTCAAAATAAGTATCCGACTCTACAATCAAAAGACCTAACCTGCCATAATAAACTGAACTAACATAAGCTACACCTTTGTTTTTGTCAGCTTCGTTGAGATCTTCTTTGATTAGTTCGCTAGGAATATCCATATCAAGACTGAAACATGTTTGTTTGAAAGAGAATATCAATCCATATTTCTTTGTCATTTCTTTTACCCTATATGAAGATCCCGATACTACTTCATCTAGCTTTACTCCCATATTAGCAATACCTAAAGTATACAATCGCCGATAAGTATAGAATTCA
>POVV01000401.1_pt1 | contig 29312 bp, 19 predicted proteins | sample 1560271 | NCBI WGS metagenome assembly POVV01 (sample SAMN08337232, study PRJNA429181) | Bioreactor metagenome, whole genome shotgun sequencing project. | biome: cows' rumen and soil; feature: anaerobic; isolation source: anaerobic chemostat enrichment culture, galacturonate as sole carbon... | reverse complement strand
AGTAAAACAACTCGGAAGATGTGAAGCTGTTATTAAGCTCTGTACCCAGATCATCAATGATCAGAAGGTCGCAGTCCAGAATATACTGGTACATCCCTTTCATATCTTCTTCATCCTGGTAATCGAACCGGTTCTTTGAAAATACCTCAAATAAGTCATTGGCCGATAAGTATATCACGGAATAATACCGGTCAATCAGCTCCTTGGCGATGCAGTTTGTTAAGAACGTTTTACCGACTCCTGTAGGGCCTGTAAACAGCAGGTTTCCATGTTCCTCGGAAAATCCCTTTACAAAGCTTTTGCAAGTCTCCACAACCTGTCCCATATACTGTCTGACGGTCCTGTTAAGAACCGAAGCCACCCTGGTATCATCAAAGTATTCATAGGAAAATGTATCGAAATTTTCTACTGCAATAATCTGTTCAATGTTTGACTGCGCGTAAAGATATTTCATTTCAGATTGGCGGAAACAGTGGCACTTGGTCCCATCTGCGTATCCTGTATCTTTACAATCCGGGCACCGGTAACGCATCTCCATATAGTCCGCTGAATAACCGGCCGCCTTTAAAAGTACACTTTTCTGCTCTCTCAAGTCTGCAATTTCATTTCTTAAGTCCTTAAGGGCTCCCTTGTCTCCTTCAAGCAGCCTGCGCGCACTGGCCACTGCACTGGTGCTGATGAAATCATCAAGCTCTTTAATAACCGGAATCCTGCGGTATACTTCCGCAATCCGCTCTTCCTGTTCATGGCGGTTCTTAAACTGTTGCTGTCCGTATGCCCGCATGATAGCATCGTACTGTGAATTGCTCAGCGCCATAATTACCTCCATTCATCCTGCTGACCTTATGTAATATTACTGCCGCTCCGTTAACTGCTTTAAAACAAGGGCATCATAATCAATCTCTCTTTGAGGGAAATTCTGAAACTGGTTCTGTCCCCTTCTCCCCTTAGAGCTCTGAGCCTGCTTATTATCACCGCTTTTTCCTGTTTTATGTTCTCCGCTTCTCATACGGTCCGCATACTGTTCGTCCAGCTTCCTGACCTCTTCCATGGAGCGTACTCCGGCTTTTTTCCAGCCCTCTAATATTTTGTCCGCATACTGAAAGCTGGGCGCATGAGTGGCCGCGAGTGTCCGGTTACAGGCTTCAACAACCAGTTCCCTGGCAAACCCATAGGCACGGAACCACTTGTCTATGAAGTCCTTCTCAAGATCTCCCGGTTTTCTGTCATTTAATCCAAAGGCTTTCATAACAGCAAAGGAATCCTTGGTAAAGGTAAGGGCAAAGCTCTTGGCATCCTCCACCGTCCGAAACCCTTTTTCATGCCAGCTGATGGCCACCGTTTCAATATAGCGGATGCTGCTGTGACCGCCCTGCACACAGTATTCTACCACGTATTCTAAAAGCTCTGAAGGCATGTGCAGGCCGTCATATAGATAGGCGAACACCTCGCACTCCCTTTGGGTGAATACCTTATTCATGTATTTCTGGGCAATATAAAGAAGCTGGGAAAAATCCTCATCTCCGGCCAGACCGCTTATCTTTTCCGGGGAGTAGACCATGCGACGGCCGGATGGTGCAGGTTTCGCTTTCTCCTCTGCGGTTATTCCGGAACAGGCTGTTTCTGATGCTGCTGGGGATACTTCCGGTTTAACTGGAACGCCTTCTTTTAGGACTCCGGCATTCTTCCAGTATGATAAGGCCCGCGCGACATCTGCTTCTGTATGGTTTAACGCATCCGCAATCATGGAAACGGTGATTTCTTCTCCTTCATGGCGCATTAAATATAAATATTCTTTTATGTATTCTCCATTGGCCGCTGCCATGTATTCGTCAATGAACTCATTGGTAATGACTGTAACGTTGATCTTGAAACTGCTTTTAATATTCAATGTCATAACCCTCACCTTTTTATATAGCTGGTCCGCAGTGCAGCGAGAGAAGCCTGCGGCTTCACTCGCTCACGGGCTTTCGCCCTATGAAATAGGCCATGGGAAGATTTTCTTATGTGCAAGCACAACGAAAAATTCCCGTGCCCTATTTCGCACTGCTCATTGCTTTCTTGAATATCATACCACAGGTCGTATTAAAAGAAAATAGCCGTAGTTATCCACCATATGAATTGTGGATAATGTGGATAATGTGGAAACCAGGTATACATAAATAGGATTTCTCTTCCGAATCATGTCGATTTGCTGATAAAACCGAGATTCCTTAAATTGTGAGACTATAAATTATGTAAATTAAAAAATCCACATAGCTTCTTAACATAAAATGTTGAAAACTATGTGGATAATGTGGATAACTATAAGCCTAAAAGCTTTTCCCCCACTTTTACAATGTCTCCGGCCCCCATAGTTATCAACAAATCACCGTGTATACAATTTTCTAAAATAAATGTTTCAATCTCATCAAAGGATGATAAATAATGGGCTTTTACACCTCTTTTCTCGATTCTCTCTGCAATATCCCTGGAACTGATTCCTAAATCGTCCGCTTCACGGGCCGCATAGATATCCGCCAGAATCACCTCATCAGCCAGAGACAGTGCCTCTGCAAATTCATCCAGAAATGCTTTTGTCCTGGTATACGTATGAGGCTGGAATGCCACCCACAGCTTTTTATGGGGATAATGCTTTGCCGCTTCCAGAGTTGCCCTGATTTCCTGAGGATGGTGAGCATAATCGTCAATGATGGTGATGCCTGACAGTTCTCCCTTTTTCTCAAAACGCCGGTTGGTGCCGGTAAAGCGCTTCAGTCCTTTTTTTATCAGCTCCAGGCCGATTCCCAGCTCTGTACAAACAGCTGCAGCAGCCAGGGAATTATACACATTATGTTCTCCCGGAACACCAAGTGTTACGGTATCCACAATCATTCCGTCCACCTTTAAATCATAAGTAACCCTTGCCAAATCGTCAAAACGGATGGCTTCGGCCTGATATCTGCTTCCCGGTTTCTTACCAAATGTAATCACGTTGCATGGAAGCCCCTGGGTAATCTCCTCCCTGCTCTCAATGTCATTGTTTATCACCAGAGAACCGTTAGGTGGGAGTTTTTCGGCAAAAAGGCGAAAAGAGTGGCGAATATCTTTAATATCTTTAAAGAAATCCAGATGATCTGCCTCTATGTTCAGGATCACCTCCATGGTAGGGAAAAAAGACAGAAAGCTATTGGTATATTCGCAGGCTTCTGTTACAAACAGTTTCGGGCCTCCTACCCGGATATTGCCGCCAATGGAGTTTAAGATTCCGCCTACTGATATGGTGGGGTCTGTTTCGGCTGCCATTAGAATCTCGGTGATCATAGATGTGGTGGTGGTCTTTCCGTGGGTTCCTGATACGGCTATAGAGTTCTCATAATTTTTCATCATCTGTCCAAGGAGTTCCGCACGGCTTAGTATGGGAAGTCCTTTTTCTTTAGCCCTTGCAAATTCCGGATTATCAGGATGGACGGCAGCGGTATAGACAACCACGTCAATTCCTTCTTTAATATTCTCTGCCCGCTGGCCATATGCGATCGCTGCACCCTTTGTCTCTAAATGGCGTGTCAGCCCTGAACTCTGGGAATCTGACCCAGTAACGGTAAATCCCTCGTCCATGAGAATTTCCGCCAAACCGCTCATGCTGATTCCGCCTATTCCAATAAAATGAATTGCCTCTGGTTTATGAAAATCAATTTGATACATGCTTTTTCCATCCTTAATTTTGTTTTCTTTATTAATGAATGCCTTCTTTTACTGCGTCCTTCCTTATTATATAAGAAAGCACAGAGAAAATCTACAATTTAATTACAATCAAAAAATATGCACCTTACAGATTTTATGTTCTGTAAAGTGCACTTTATGACACAGTCCTTATGATCCCAACGCAATCTTTGGCATCTCTTCCACCATGTTGCCGCTGCTTACCTGCGGCATTCCAATTGCTGATACCATCAGGTAGAGCATCTCCTTATAGCTTCGGAACGGCTGCTCCACCCTGCCTTCCCTCCAGTAAATAATGCCCTGCCATGTAGAATGCTCACGAAACATGACTTTAATTGAAAAAGTTGCAGTTTGCCCGCCTCTTCTGCACATGGAACAGGCCTCATTGGAAATCAGCTGTCCATACTCGACTCCATACTTTGGAATTTTTTCCTTTGAAGCCCTGATATCCATAAAATTTCCCAGGGTTCCTGCCAGATCAGCCAGAACATCATGCCGTTCCGTTAAGTCAGCAGGTATATTTTGATAATTTCCCATGATCCGTCCGGACTCATAAGCATCAATGGCCACATGGAAGGAATTCAATGGTTCCCCTTCCTGTCCCATCAGGAAGTCTCCTCTTAACATCTTGTTCATTAAGAGAATTAATTGAAGCATGCTTTCAAATGACTCCTGCCTGTCTCCATCCTCCCAATGGATCAATCCCTGCCAGCTGGCATGGTAACGATACTGTACATATATGCGGAAGGTACTCCGTTTTCCCTTTCGTTCTTTCTCTTTGCTGATCCGCGTCACAAAATCTGGAGGATTTGTCCCAGGAAAGTGACGCATTTGAAATGTCTGTTTCGGACAACTCATGGAATCAAATATACGGTCCATATTTAAAATCATCTCCAGCATACTGCCGTATTGTATCCCCTGAGAATCATCACAATGAAACATAACCCCCTTAACGCTCCAATTGTCGCATTCATCCACTGCTACAGTGATATACCGGTCGGTACCGCGAACTACACTCACTCTTCCTTTTGTCATAATTTCCACCATCATCCTTGTGTTATGATATAATTATAAATGAAGGCGGTTACAATTTGGTCACATTTTCCAGTTTTGGTTAAAATTAATACAACGATTGTAACCCGCCTTTTGATCTAATGTTATGAGGGAAGAAAACACTCTCTATGAATATGCATCCATGGAATAATTTGCTATCGTATAAAAAGAAAGCTTATTCAGGATGCTTATTACAAGACACCTGAACAAGCTCAAATGTAGCTCTTAAATGCAGGAAGCTATGCTGCGGCACCTAAAAATTTCCAGGTCTTATTTATCCGGCAAGAAACGCCCGAATATTACATGCCTATAATTGTTAAGCACGCCAAGCAGTATGTTGCCAAGGATTCCAATTACAAGAATCTCTCCTATTCCCACTGTCAGCATCGCATACCAGATAATATCCTCTGAGCCGTAAGCGTACCGCAGAACCCATGGGATGATAATAGTATTTGCCAAAATCGGCGGAAGGCATACCAGCCACCTGTTTTTCCGAAGCTTATAGGAACCGATAGCTCCGATCAGGGTTGCAAGACTTCCAAAAATCACATCCAGGGTTGCTGCTCCGCATAATAAATTTGACAGGAAGCAGCCAATGAACAATCCAGGAATTGCTGCCGGAGTAAAAAATGGCAGAATACAGAGGATCTCTGAAATTCTAAACTGGATGGGGCCGAAGCTGATAGGTGCGAAAACCATGGTCAGCACAGTGTAGACTGCAGCAATCGCCGCTGAAAAAACCATAAAATAGGTTTTTTCTGAAGTTTTGTAATGCATATTAATTTCTCCTTTAGTTTTGTTTTAGGTGTGGAAGGTCTCGAACACACCGGTCGTTGAATGCAGATGGGCCTTGATATGTAGGAAAATCAAGGAGTCTGCGACCTTATTGCATAAAAAAGTGTAGCACAAAATACGTTAAAAGGCAAGTAATGACACAAAATTTGTAACGGAAATAGTCCATTTTACAGGGGATGTATTAAAGTACATATGGATGATATATAAAAGTAAATTATATTGACATTTTTTTATTTAAGGCATATGATAATATATAGAAAATTTTCTATGTGAGGTTGTACTATGGAAGAAAAATACATTCAGAATGCTAAAATTTTAAAAGCTTTGTCCGACCCAAAACGATTGCGCATTGTTGATATGCTTTCTTGCGGGGAGCTTTGTGCCTGCAAGATTTTAGAAAAGTTTCATATTACCCAGCCAACCCTATCCCATGATATGAAAGTATTAATAGACGCCGGTTTGGTAAAAGCAAGGCCGGAAGGCAAATGGATATATTATTCATTAAATGAGGAACACCTAAAAGCTTTTTATCAGCAGTTAGGAGAGATATTCACTTCAAACCCCGATTGCATATGCCATCGTAAAGGCAGTGATATATAATACATTACTGTCACCGCTGCTGTCGGTGTCATGTTCCCTAAGGGAAACCTGGCATCGACAAAAAAGTTATCGAAACATAGAAAATATTCTATATGACAGAAGTACGATTCTATGAAACAAAAATAAACAAATATGAATATAGAACGCTTCTTCACGAGACGCGATTCTAAATAAATTCAATGAAAGAAGGTAACTTTATGAAAACAATGCAAATCTTTGAACCTGCTATGTGCTGCTCGACTGGACTTTGCGGAGTAGGGGTCGACCCTGAACTGCTTCGTATCTCTACTGTACTTGATACGTTGAAAAAACATGGCGTAACCGTTGATCGTTTTAATCTCAACAGTGCACCAATGGAGTTTGTGAATAATAAGGCCGTGAATGACTTCATCAACGAAAAAGGGCCAGACGGCTTGCCCGTTACCGTGATGGACGGAACAATCGTTTTGACCGGCAAATACCCCACCAATGCGGAATTTACAGAGTGGTTGGGCCTGCCTGCCAATCTGCTGGGTAAACCAGGAAAAAAAGCGCAGGGAAATGATGGCTGCTGCTGCAAAGGAGGCTGCTGCTAGAGTGAATTTATTTGACCCTTGTACTATAAAACTTACAAAGTATCTCTTCTATACCGGCAAGGGCGGCGTGGGAAAAACCAGCGTTGCCTGCGCCACCGCTGTTTCGCTGGCAGACAGCGGAAAACGAGTGATGCTGATCAGTACCGACCCGGCATCTAATTTGCAGGACGTTTTTTCGATGGAGCTAACAAACAAGGGGACTCCGATTCCCGATGTTCCTAATTTGGAAGTGGCGAATCTCGACCCGATTCAGGCTGCTGCTGAATACCGGGAAAGCGTCATTGCCCCCTATCGCGGCAAACTTCCTGGCGCTGTTCTCGCTAACATGGAGGAACAGCTTTCTGGCTCCTGCACCGTGGAGATTGCGGCATTTAATGAATTTTCCAATTTTATCACAGATGGTAAGATACAACAGGAATATGACCATATTATTTTTGACACCGCACCCACGGGACACACTCTGCGTATGCTCCAGCTCCCATCCGCATGGAGTAATTTTATCAGCGAAAGCACTCATGGTGCGTCCTGTTTGGGCCAGCTTTCCGGTCTGGAAAGCAAAAGGGCGATTTACAAGCAGGCTGTGGAAACTCTGGCAGACGGGAACCTTACCACATTAATCCTTGTGACACGCCCCGAGACAGCCCCGTTTAAAGAAGCGGCACGGGCTTCCGGTGAACTTTCTTCACTAGGGGTTCTCAATCAAATGCTGGTTATCAATGGGGTACTGACTGAACACAGCGACTCACTTTCCTCCAGCCTGTATGAGAAGCAGCAAAACGCACTGAATGCAATGCCGGAACGTTTGCAAACGCTTCCCCTCCATATGGTCCCCTTACGTGCCTATAACGTTACAGGGCTTGAAAATGTTCGTGCCTTACTGAATACCGACCATGTAACTGTACACAATGAAACTCTGAACTGCGTTCATGTTCCTGCGTTAAATAATGTGATCGACGAACTGGCGGCAAGCGGGAAGCGCGTTATTTTCACGATGGGCAAAGGTGGCGTTGGAAAAACTACTGTTGCCGCTGCTGTGGCGTTGGGCCTTGCAAATCGTGGAGAAAAAGTTCATCTTACGACCACCGACCCCGCCGCACATCTGAAATTTGTACTGGACGAAAACTGCGGGGTTTCTATGAGCCATATCGACGAAGCCGAAGAACTGAAAAAGTACCAGTCTGAAGTACTTTATAAAGCTCGTTCGTCTGGTATGAGCGATGGGGATATTGCCTATGTTGAGGAAGATCTGCGTTCCCCCTGCACACAGGAAATTGCTGTGTTTCGTGCCTTTGCAGAAATAGTAGATAAAGCCGACGATCAGGTAGTGGTGATTGATACGGCACCTACCGGTCATACCCTGCTTTTACTGGAATCCACTCAAAGTTACAATCATGAGATTCAGCGAACAAAAGGTGAAATCCCGGAATCAGTGAAGAAGCTTCTGCCAAGGCTTAAATCTGATGAAACCGAAGTCCTTATTGTGACCCTGCCCGAAGCAACACCTGTTTATGAGGCATTGCGTTTGGAGGACGATTTGAAGCGGGCTGGTATATCCACTCAGTGGTGGATTATCAATCAATCCTTGTACGGCACGGATACCGCCAATCCCATGTTGGCAGCAAAGGCGGCAAATGAGGTTGAATGGCTTAATCGTGTTGATAAACATGCTGGCGGTAAATTTGCATTAATTACATGGAGTGCCGAAGAAATCAAAGGGGACCGTTTGTTAATGTTATAGCAAACTCTTGTCAGAAATCCCGCCGCTGCGTATAATCAACGGCGGGATTTTATACTTTTCACTTTTCCTTTTGCAATATACAAATTCTTGTTGATCGCGGTAAATACAAGGAAATAACTTGTCTATTGACATTTTATATCATATTGCAGAAAAGGAATTAGACATTTTTCCCAACATAAAGTATACTTAAATTCGCAGACTTAAGCGAAGTACAAAGGAGAAGTGATAATGAAAAGTATAAAAACTAAAATACTGCTTAGCATGGCTTTGACAGTATTTATTTCCCTATGTGCAGTGGGAGGTACCAGCATTTATTTAAACTATTCCAGCATGATCGGGATAATGAACCAGACCATGACGGAACTGGCACGCACCGCCTCACAGCGGGTTTCAAAAGAACTGGATATTTATAAAAATATTGCCTATGAAGTCGGCAGCATTGACCGTCTTTCAAGCCCGGGAACCAGTGTGGCAGATAAAATAGCCATCATGGACCAGAAGGCAAAAGCCCACGACTTCCAGCGGGGAAACATACTGGGAGCAGACGGAGTCAGCTTATTTGATGGAAAAGACTATTCTGACCGGGACTATTTCCAAAAATCCCTAAAGGGCGAGACAGCGGTATCCGATCCTTTAATCAGTAAGGTCACTGGACAGCTTACCATTATAATATCCGCCCCATTGTGGGATAAGGGAATTCCAGATTCCAAAGTAGTAGGCGTCGTGTACTTTGTCCCTACTGAGACTTTTTTAAATGACATCGTTGCCAGCATAAAGATAAGCAAAGGAAGCAGTTCTTACATACTGAACAGAAGCGGCGGTATCATTGCCGATGTGGATATGGAGAAAGTAACCAATGTGACAAATACCCAGGAAATCGCAAAGACAGATCCTGGTCTGGCCGCCCTTGCTGCTCTTGAGAAAGGAATGACCGAAGGAAATAGCGGCTTTGGCCGTTACAACAAGGGTGGAGTAAACGAATTCCTTGCATATGCACCTATTGAAGGGACCGATGGCTGGAGCTTCGGCCTCAAAGCTCCCATGACGGACTTTATGGGAGCGACCATAACCGGAATCGTCATATCGGTAATACTGCTCCTCGCAGCACTGGCTGTGGCCGGAATCATATCTGTTGTCCTTGCCGGAAAAATCGGAAATCCCGTGAAAGCCTGTGCCGAACGCTTAAAAAGACTGGTGCAGGGCGATCTGGAATCTCCGGTTCCTGCAATCAACAGCCAAGACGAAACTGGTGTGCTGGCAGAAGCTACCCGGGAACTGGTGGACGGGTTTAAAATGATCATCGGAGATGTGGATCATATTCTCAATGAGATGGCAGAAGGCAGCTTAACGGTTTCTTCCGGCTGCGAATCCGCCTATGCAGGCGGATTTGGCGGGATTCTTCAGGCCATGAACCAGCTGCAATCCAGGCTCAGAGATACTCTTTTAAGGATCAGCCAGTCCTCTGAGGAGGTAGCATCCGGTGCCGAACAGGTATCCGCAGGGGCGCAGGCGCTCTCCCAGGGAGCAACAGAGCAAGCCAGTTCCGTAGAAGAGCTGGTGGCTACCATAAGCCTTATTTCTTCTCATGTGGATTTAAATGCTAAAAACGCAGAGGAAGCCGCTCTCCAGGCCAAGGAGACTTCATCACATCTGGATAACGGAAAAGAACAGATGAAGAGAATGACCGATGCGATGAACGAAATCAACCATACCTCCAGTGAAATCGGTAAAATTATAAAAACAATTGAGGATATTGCCTACCAGACCAATATCCTGGCTTTAAATGCAGCGGTTGAAGCCGCCCGTGCCGGAGAAGCAGGAAAAGGCTTTGCCGTCGTTGCCGACGAAGTGCGCAATCTTGCATCAAAAAGCTCAGAGGCGTCAAGAAACACCGCTTTCCTCATAGAAAGCTCTGCCCAGTCGGTGCAGAAGGGAACGGGAATCGCCGGTGAAACAGCGGATTCTCTGGAACGGATCGCTGCTTCTTCCGAAAAAATGGCTTCCCTGATATATGATATCACCGGGGCCTCCCAGGAACAGGCAAGTTCCATTGCCCATGTGGCCCTGGGAATCGACCAGATATCCGGCGTTGTGCAGACCAATTCCGCTACGGCAGAAGAGAGCGCAGCCACCAGCGAAGAGCTCTCCAGCCAGGCCCAGATCTTAAATGGTCTGATGGATCAGTTCCGGTTCTAATTCATACAAAACCGCCTCATAATGAATGATTAAGGGCAAATTAATAATCATCGTTCATTATGAAGCGGTATTTTTTTATACAGATATTCACTCTGCCGGCTCAAGGGCCAGTCCTCTATCAGAATGAATGATCCTGTAAACTCCTTCCTGTCCGGAAACTCCAAAATATTTTTTCAGCAGATGTTTTGCCTCCCCATCGCTTTCAACCATAACGAGATAATCATAGCTGTTTAACAGATTGATCAGATTATCCTCATAAAACGCACAAATTCCGTCTACATTGGAGGCGTAAAGCATGTATTTCCCAATGTATTGCAGATAATAATCCGTTACCTGGCTGTCCGCATCCGATGCATAGAATAAATACCTGCTTTCATCCACCCTTCCGTCGGAATACCAACGGTCTCCGGTCACTTGATATACCTTGTAAGGCAAAGTCGTTTTATAGGATCGCCGGATAGTCTGCATGCCATTGTATTCTGACAACAGTATGGTTATGGCTAACGCTATAAAAATAATGACACCCTTTTGATACCGGTCCTTGCTTTCCACGGTTTTAAACGCCTGGTAAGCCGGCAGCTCACCGGTTTTATAATAAAATGACTTTTCTATATCAACGGCTGCGCACAGCACCAGCCCACCGGCAAACAAAACCACGATACTGGAGGCGTAACGTTCAACCCCTGCCAATCGGAGGGCTTCGTCAATCGGCATGGAGAAAATATAAAGCCCGAGTATACCAAGATAATAGCCCATAAGAACAACATCTAATGCGATCAGAGCCTTCCATAGATTCCAGCTTTTCTTTAATAGAATGGCCGCAAGTACACTGGCTATTATGGCAGCCACATGAAAGCCCAGAATTCCCATAGCTGGTCGGCTGGTGATATCAAAGACTGATTTAACAAACAGCACAACGATCTGATGTACCTCTTTAGGACTTTTTCCCCCGGAAACGCTGCGGATGCTGTCTGCGGAAACTTCAAACTTGTTTTCAACTCCCTGGAATTTTACTGCCATATGGATGTTCCATAACAGATATGGAAGGAACACTGTTCCAATGGATAATATTACAGCCAGTCCATTCTTCCAAAAAGGTTGATACCTGTTCTTTAGCCAGATATAGATCAGAAAGAAAAGTCCGATTCCCCCAAATATGATTCCGGTATTTTTTATTATCATTAGTAGTCCTGCTACGGGTATGATGCTGATACAGGCCTTTTTTATTTCCCATTGATATCTGTATATCATCACAAATAACACAAGGGTATATATTGGAAGGAGAAAATCAACCAACAGATTGGTGATTCGTATGGTAATGTTAAATATAGACAGCAGGGAACAGCCTGCGGCCATAAAAGCAAACAGCAGAAACCGCTTTTTTTCCGTGATCATTCCGAACATGGCATAGAAGCAGGCAAAGATAAGAAGTCCCTGGGCTGCCAGCATAATCCCCTGGGGATTTCCAGCGAAACGGCAAATAAAATATAGAAACGAAGAAGAACCCAAGGGATAATTTTTAAAGTCGATCAAAGCAGATGAAGCATCAGGAAATGCATTGGTGCTGAGCATCTGCTTAACAACGATAGCCCAATGGGAAAAATTGTCGTAGTGTATCAGCCTGCTGGTCAGCAGCAGCTGAAAGAAGAACAAACTTCCAACAGCAAACCCCGCCTGGAACAGGGAAAGGCGAAAACTTTCAAAGGACCGATTCCTGATCATCCATATTAAAAAGAAGAAAAACAGAATAACTCCTGTAACAAGCACTGCTGCTGATCCAGGCAGCAAAAAGCCGGCCAACCCGCAAAAATAAACGATACAGGCGATGGCTGAGCAGACAAAAACAGGAGTGAATTCTGCCTGAAGCTTAAGCTTTTCCCTTGTAAGCATCATATAGCCGGAAAGGGAGCACAAAAGTGCCGCCACCATTATCATATGGATTACTCCACTCATCCTTTAACCCTCTATTTCTTCTCTATTTGTTATGTCAACCAAAATTTGATCCATTTGACTTTTCCGGATAAGATCATCTAGGTTCACAACTGACAAAAGCTCCTCCGATGAATGCCGTATGTATGTTCCCGTCCGTTTCAGGATCAATGGAATCCCGCTTTCTGTTTTGTAAATGAATTCATCATCCTGGCTTTCATTGGCATTAAAACCTGAAACAGAAAAATAGCGGTAGTTGAAATCAATCAATTTGCAGACAGCCCCGTTTGTAAAGGTGATTTGTCTGCCCAGCTGGATCCTTGGCATCTTTCTTTTGTCTGAAAGCGGCTGTTTTAACCGTCTTTTTATATTTCTCATCATATCGTCATAAGCGGTGACCCACAAATCCAACTGCTTTGGGAGGGAATGGGTTCTATCATATATAACCTGCATGTACTGGCGTTTATCATCATCATCAACTGCCCGGACGGCTGCGGAATAACGCCAGCCCTTATCCTCCTCTTTCACATAAACAATCCTGCCCTTTAGTCTGGCTTTATAAAAAGGCGTGGTGACCGCAAAATTCACAGTCGTATTTTCCGGAAGATAAATAGGCTTCTCTGTCCAGAAGGCTAATCCGTTTTCGGAAACGTCTGCTGTCTTCGCTTCATAGCTTAAGGATTTATATTGTATGGTAATATCTTCCTCTGCCCTGATCCGCTCGCTGCTTCTGTAAGCAGGCCTTCCCAGCATAAAAAATACGGCATAGAAAAGAGAAACCATGTTATAAGTGATCCAAAACAGGATAATGCTGCTGTAAAATAAGGCCCAGCCATATTTCCCATGGGCAAAGCGTATCATGGCCGCTGCAGAAAGCGCCAGTAAAACCAGATGAGGAATGGCATACACGGCAAACTCAATGCCAATGCCGCTTCCTTCCTTCTTTTTATTGGTAACCTTAAATTTCCTTTGATGGATGTGAAAGGTCTCAAGCAATACCGGGATAATCAAATAAGGCATAAATATGGTATCAATGATCTGGCTCCATCTCTGGTTTCTCACGTTACTTGAAAGGTAACGCATGGACATGCTGTAAAAAAAGTACGCAGGAAGCCAGAACACAATCACATCCCAGAAATGACTGTTTACGATCCGGTAATCAAACAGGGCGAACAGGATGGGGGACATAATGAATATGAGCCTGCTAAAAAAAGACCACCAGTATAAGAAGCTGTTTAAATAAGTGAGCCTTGCAAGCGGGGGAAGCTTTGGAGTAATAATGGCATGGGTATTCTGAAGGCTCTGAATGATTCCTCTTGCCCAGCGTACCCTCTGCCTGATCATGCTCTTTACGGATGTGGCCGTTAATCCTGCGGCCTGAATCTCATCCGTTGCATAGGTTATGTATCCTGCTTTTTGTATCCGTATGCTTGTTTCAAAATCTTCTGTAATGGTTTTTAAGGGAAAACCTCCTATTTCCTCCATGGCCTTTCTTAAAATGACAGTGTTGCTGCCGGTATAGGCGACCGCGTTAGAAGTATTTCTCATGATATTCACTTCTCTGGAAAAGAAATCCTGCTCATTAGGGATGTTTCCTTCCGCATATAAGTTAAACTGGAAAAGATCGGGATTATAAAAGCTTTGAGGCGTCTGAACTAGTCCAAGCTTAAACTTCTGATCAATCTCCTCTTCCTTTCTCAGCCTCCACTTCCCGTCTTCTTTTAGGAACCAGGAGAGCAGGAAATATGGAACCGTCTTCATAAGAAACGTATGCTGCGGAATCATATCTGCGTCAAAGGTAGCAATCAGGGGAGATGAGGTTTTCCTTAAAGCATGATTTAAATTACCTGATTTTGCTTCCTTATTATCAGAAATCCCCAGATAGCCGACTCCAAACTGCCCGGCCAGTTCTGCAATCTCTTTACGGTTTCCATCATCACAGATATAAATATGTACCTTGCTTTTATCCGGATAAGTCATGAACGTGCAGGCATTAACTGTTTTATACAGAATATCGGCTGGTTCGTTATGGGTTGCAATGAAAACGTCTACATCCGGATAAGATTCATCGGGTATCTCAGGACATTCCAACTGAAACTTGTTCATCTGCATCTTTTGATAAAATAACTCAAAGGTAGTAAATACCGTTACGGTCTCTGCCACAAGCAGCAATATTCCAAATATCAGATTCAGTATCCCCTCATAAAACGGCAGGGTAAATATCATACGCCAGCCCAGATAAATAGTCATCAGGACCATGCTGATGATAAAAATTGTATTTTGTTTTTTCTCTTCTTTATTCATGGAACCAGTCCTCTGCGCGGGAAAATACCCAGCGCTGTTGTATTTGATAACCAAGGAGAAACAGGCACACATCACAGAGGACCTTTGCCATCTTCTCATTGAATCCCAGGTTTACATGTAATATGTACACGCCGGCAGCTGAAAGCAGTATGTTAAATACGCACAAACCCAGGTAACGGATAAGGCTGTATCCAGCAGCATTCTTGTTCTTAAACACCATATTTTTATTAAGTAAATAATTGACAGCGATTGAAACTGATCTGGCAAACGCTGTGGCTATCACGATTCTAAGTAAGTCTTTTCCCTGCATATAAGGCTTTGACCAGTCAAGCAGCGCCCAGGCTATCCCAATGTCAATAAAAGAACAGGTGATGGAAGAGGAAAGGAACTTCATAAAATCAGCGCCAAGGATACCCATAATTTTTAAGCTGTCCCTTACGGCATTAAAATGTGTTCCTCTGTTTTCATCTTCATAGATGGTCTGAATGGGGATCGTAAGAACTGGTATTTCAGACCGTATGAAGGTGATCAGGACCTGGGTTTCATACTCAAACCGTTCTCCTTTTATACTGAGCATCCGGTCGGCCAGTTTCGGTCCAAAAGCCCTGAGCCCTGATTGGGTATCGGGAAGATATCTTCCGTACAGCGCAGCAAATATTGCAGATGAAACACGGTTTCCAATGAAAGACTTGACAGGTATGCCGGCTTTTTTTAAGTCTCTTACCCCCAGTATCAGCGTATCGGGATGGCCTTCGGCTGCATTTGCCAGCCTATAAACATCCTCCGAGGCATGTTGCCCGTCAGCATCTGCAGTTACGATGCACGTATAACCGGGCATATTCCTCCTGATATACTCATATCCAGTTTTAAGCGCAAGGCCCTTTCCCTGGTTTACGCTATGGCGGAGTAAGGTACCACCCAACTCCTCTAACTCTTTAAAAATATCCTGATAATCGTTTCCAGATCCATCGTCTACAATTACAATGTGGGACAGTCCGTATTCCTGCAGCTCCTTTACATAGACCGGAAGCCTTCCATCAGGTTCTAAAGAGGGAATCAATACAATCGTTTGTTTCATCTCAGTTCCCGTTTCTGTTATAATAAATTTCATTTAAAATAAAATTGAAGCATGTGTTTTCTAATATACACTCAACTTCAATCTTTGTCCCCTAGTTAATTTTGGATGGAAAAATATGCTGACTTTAATAGAACTCTTTCTTCCAGAAACTTCCTTATTAGCCTCCTGTTGTTTTTTGTATCCCTTTTATAGTAAATTTTGCACGTAACCATCTACCATATTGACTAAAATAGAAAAGATAACTATAATTATTAGTAATTCCATATTCAGGAAATTCACGAAACGACATAATATTACATAATTACTTAATATTGCGCCAAATCTGACATTTATCCAAAAATTCATGGGAATAAACTTACTGAAATTTAACTTTAAAACTGGGAGGAAATTGTATGTTAAAAAAACTAAAGGTTGGGAACCGGCTTCTTGTTGCATTTCTCATCGCTGTATTGTTTTCAGGTTTAGCCGGAACCATTGGGATCCTGCTCATCCGGGCCGTTAATAAGGAATATCATGTGGAGCTGCAGGATTATGGATTTGCCCAGGGCGATATCGGAAGCCTGGGACAGGCGTTTCAGGCCCACCGCGCCACAGTCTTATACATAATCTATTCAGAAGACGCCGCGGAAACCGCCAATCAGAAGGAAAACTTAACCAAACAGATCGATGTGATAAACGAAAAGATGCAATTAGTACAGGCAAGGATGAAGACAACCTCGGAAAAAGAGCTTTACAACCAGCTTTCAGAGAAGATGAAATCCTATGAAGGTATCCGCAGCCAGACGATCGAACTTGCATCAAAATCTTCACAGGAGTCTATGGCTTTTTTCCGAAGCCATGCCGCACCGTTAGCAGGGGAAATCGCAGATACCATCAATGCCATGCTGTTGGATAAATCAACAACCGGAGATATAAAATCTGCCCAGCTTTCCCGCCAGACTTCCGTATTCATAGCAATTATGGGCATCATCATCTTTATTTCCATTGCTACATCCGTTATTATTGCAATCGCCATTACAAGGGGAATCACCCGCCCCATTGACGAACTGAAAGTGGTTGCAGACCGGATGGCCCAGGGCGATTTAAAGTGCCTTCTGGAATATCGTTCAGAAGATGAACTAGGTCATCTTGCAGACAGCATGAGGACGATGATGGGGCGTTTATCCTACTATATGGATTATATTTCTTCCACCACAAGCCAGATGGCCCAGGGAAATTTTGATATTCCTCATGACCCGGAGGAATTTAAAGGGGAGTTTCGTTCCGTACAGCTCTCCATACAAAATCTTACTGATTCCTTAAATGATGTCATGGCTAAAATAACCCAGTCCTCAGACCAGGTGGCCTCAGGAGCTGAACAGGTGGCAGGCAGCGCTCAGGCTCTAAGCCAGGGTGCGACCGAACAGGCATCCTCTATTGAAGAGCTGGCCGCCACCATCAATGATATTTCCAATAACATAAACCATAATGCGGAAAATGCAAAGGAAACAAACCAGCAGGTGAGCAATACCGCATCAGAGCTGGAATTTGGTAAAACTCAGATGCAGGATCTGACAAATGCCATGGAGGATATCAGCAATGCATCCTCTGAAATCGGAAAAGTAATCAAAACCATAGAGGACATTGCCTTCCAGACCAATATCCTGGCCCTTAACGCAGCCGTAGAAGCAGCAAGGGCAGGAGAGGCAGGAAAGGGCTTTGCAGTTGTGGCAGACGAGGTCCGCAACCTGGCCAATAAAAGCCAGGAAGCTTCCAAAAATACTTCTGCATTAATCGAGCATACCCTGGCTTCCATTGAGGCCGGAAATCATATTGCCAAGGAGACTGCAAGATCCATGGACCGCATTGTCCAGTCTTCCAAAACAGCAGCAGACTTAGCATACCAGATATCCTCCGCATCAAAGGATCAGGCATTTGCAGTTGCCCAGGTAACTCAGGGAATTGATCAGATATCAAGCGTGATTCAAACCAATTCCGCCACATCGGAGGAGAGTGCTGCCGCAAGTCAGGAAATGGCCGGACAGGCTCAGCTGCTGAAGCTTTTAATTGGAAAGTTCCAGTTAAAAGTTTAAAACAAAAAAGGTGTCCAAAAGTCGAGATTTGACTTTTGAGACACCTTTTAAATTTTCCGTAAATATTCAGGTCCATTGAAAACCGGCTATTATGTAGTCAGGCCGAACCTTTCCTCCATAATGGATCTTAGCCTGTCTACCGTCTTTCCTGCATCAAGGCCGTTTTCATCAATGGTTATGTCCGCATATTTTTCATAATAAGGGACCCGTTCCTCATATAAGTCTCTTAAGGTCATTCCGTCCTTTAAGACGACTCCCCGGTCTACCAGATTACCCAGCCGTTCTTCCACGCTTTCATAGCTAAGCTTTAAATAAACCACTGTACTGATCTCTTTTAAATGCTCCATAGCTTCTTTTCCATAGATCACGCTTCCTCCAGGGGCAATGACGCTATGACGGACATTAAGGCCGGCATTGATCCTGTTTTCCACAGCCAGGAAGCCATCCTGGCCCTCTTTTGCGATAATTTCCTTTAAAAGGCGGCCTTCCTGCTCCTGGATTACAATATCCACGTCCACAAAAGAATATCCAAGGCGTTTTGCAAGCAAAACGCCTACTGTGCTTTTACCAGAAGCCGGCATACCGATCAGCGTAATGTTATTAAGCTTACTCGTCATTTGTTTTTCCTCCTGCCTAACGGCTTTTTTCCTGCCTTTTTCACAGAATAGCCGAAACTTCCAAGCTTTTTCCCCAGTTCAAAATATTCCCCATGAGAGTAGGATATAAGCCCTGCATCATTAAGGTGGAACTTCCCTCTTTCGTCCATGTACCGGCTGTTTACGGTCACTCCAACCACCTCTGCCAAAAACAGGTCATGGCTTCCCAAAGGTTTGATCTCCACAACTCTGCAGGCTAAATTCACCGGGCTTTCCTCTATTCCGGGTACTTTTACCTGTTCCAGGGAACAAGGCGTCAGCCTCATTTCTGCAAATTTGTCCACCTCCCTGCCGGATTTCACCCCGCAGTAATCGGCAGCCCGCACCAGATCCTTTGTCACCAGATTTACCACAAACTCTCTGGTTTCTTTTATAATTCCATAGGAGTGCCGTTCCGGACGGATGGATATGGACAGCATGGCCGGGGTGGAGCATATGGTTCCTGCCCATGCCACGGTAATGATATTGGGTTTTTCCCCTTCCCTCTGGCAGCTCACCATAACCGCCGGAACCGGGTAAAGCATGTTTCCAGGCTTCCAGGTGACCCTGCTGTTTTTTACAGTCTTTATATTTTCATTTGATTTTCTATATTCATTGGTTTCTTTCTTCTTCATTGACGACAGCCTCCTATTCCAGAACCGCCAGCATAATGCCAGGAATCAGCTGTTTCTTTCTGGATACCACGCCGGGAAGACTTACGATATGGTCTTCTGCTGTTTCTTCCTCTTCCTCTGCACGAAAAGCTCCGAGAACCATCTGCTTTGCTCCCTGACCCTCACATAACAGTACCGTAGATTCCGTCAGAATATTGGTAAGCATGAAAAACATCATGTCTACACCATGCTCTTTTCTTGCTTTTTTCATGTAAGGAGGCATCCGGTCCTTCAGCTCTTCCAGCTCGCTGGCATTTAAGGAGCTGATCTGTCCGACTCCAAAGGACACCTTACCAAGTGTGAATTTTTTGAAATCCTGATAAAAGATTTCTCCATCCGTCTTTCCCTTTAAGTTACTTCCTGCAGCAAACATGGAGGAAGCGTATTTCTCCACCTGGATCCCTGCGATATCTGCAAGGACAAGAGCTGCCTCTTTATCAGATTCCGTGCAGGTGGGGGAACGGAATAAAAGAGTATCAGAGATAATGGCGCTGCACAGAAGGCCCGCAATCTTCGGTTCAATTTCTACGTTATTTTCCATATACATCTGATATACGATGGTAGCCGTACAGCCTACCGGCTGATTGCGGAAAAATACAGGAGCAATGGTTTCTACGGTGCCAAGCCTGTGATGATCGATGATCTCCAGGATTTCCGCACTTTCCATGCCCTCTACCGCCTGGGTTTTCTCATTATGGTCCACCAGGATCAGGCGTTTACCTTTTGCACCAAGCAAATTCCGGCGGGAAATCATTCCCATGTATTTTCCATCCTTATCAAGAATCGGGAAATCCCGGTGGCGCTTGCTTGCCATGACATCTTTTATTTCATCAATATAATCGTCTTCCTCAAAGGAAATCAACCCTTCGGTAGTCATGAAATAGCTGATGGGAATGCTCTGATTTACCAGACGGGCGGCCGTATATGTGTCGTAAGGGGTGGTCACGACCGTACAGCCGCGTTCCTGAGCCAGCTTTTTGATCGTCATGGATACAGCTGCACCTTCGCATACAATGATGCAGGCCGCTTCCATCTCAATAGCGCATAGCTGGGACTCATAACGGTTCCCAAGAATCACTAAGTCGCCTTTGGAAATGTAATATTCCATCATATCAGGATTGGCCGCCGCGATAAGGACCTTGCCATGATTGAAATATTCGCTCTTTCCACCAACTACCATGGCCCCTTCCAAGGTTTCCACAATATTTTCATACTGGGTATTTGCCTTTGATAAAATGCTGCTGTCATAAACGTTCATATAGGACTTGGCAATATCACCTACCGTGATCAGTCCTTCCAGCATCCCATCCTCGGTTACCGTCGGAATGGTGACTACATTTGCTTCCTGCATCAGTTTCCAGGCCTTTTTTAAGGACAGGTTTTTCTTTACACCCTTTGTTTTACGAATATCAATATCACGGACCTGTGTCTTCACATTTTCCACAAGCTCCGGCGCTTCCACTTCAAAATAATGGAGCACGAATTGTGTCTCCTCGTTGACGTGACCAGCCCTGCCTGGCTGATATTCTTCTCCGGTCAGCTTTCTTTTTAAATTTGCATAACAGATGGCAGAACAGATGGAATCTGTATCTGGATTTTTATGGCCTATTACGATAGTCTTTCTGTTCTTATAATTTTCTCCCATACTTTCCTCCTTTTTTCATAATGTGTTTACAGGTCGTTCATATTCCGTTCATATATGTTTTTTATACTAAATACATAGAAAATATATGAGTCAAATTGATTTAATCGTCAAATTGCACATAGATTTTTCATAATTGCCCCGATTGCCTGCCAATCGGGGTCTCCTCATTTTATGAAGCTTTTTCTTTGTGAAGTATTCCCATTATATCATAATTTAGTAAATTGTAAATAAGAGGACGGGCCGTTATAGCCATTGAGGAACTTAAAAGCCAGGAAATAAAAGAAAGAGGGAGGAAGAGATGTTATAAAAACATCCCTCCTCCCATTGTTTTTGTCTTCATTTTATATCATATTTATATACCGGTTTGCATTTAAATGAGCGTTATCCAGCCGTATGGTCTCCATGAAAGCCGCCTTCGCCCCCTTGATATCTCCAAGCCCCATTTTTCCAAGCCCTATAAGATAGTTGCAATGGGCTTTGTTTTTCTTATCCAGGTCATCTTCATAAATCAGGAAATCGGGCAGGGATACGGCGAAATATTCGATCTTCATGTGATCGAACATATGCTGTTCTCCGTAATCCAGCAGCTTATAGTACCTGGCCCTGGCCTCCACCGGTTTTTCCAGCTTTTCCTTAGCCAGTCCCTGGTAATAAATCATATCCGCAGGCTGGTCATTATAATACATCATACCTGCCGGTTCATCCGTTCCTACACTGGCCGTTTCATAACAGGCTCTCGCTGCCTCAGTTTTTCCCAGATTCTCCATGACCACGCCCAGATAATAATTGATATGATTGTCCTTTGTTCCTTCTAACTTTCCTTCTCCCAGATTCTCCGGATATTTCAGGGCCTTTGTCAGGTATTCTTCCGCCCTGCCCCATTCCTTTGCGTCCATGGCCTGCCTGGCCAGCTCCACAAGGGAGACCACATACTGGGCGGTCACCTTTCCCTCTCCGCCTTCCCATGGATGGAATTTGCAGCTCATAAGGAATTTATAAGCCTCTCCGTAACGTCCCAAAAGATTTAAAAGTGTTGCATATTCAATCATCAGATCGTCACGCTTCATAAATACTTCTCTAGCAGCTTCATATTTTTCCAGACGTTCTGCCACAGGCATACCCAGCTTTTTGTAAAGCTGGTCCAATTCCAAAAAGATCCTTGCATCGGCCGGGTTTAAGCCATAGGCTTTTTCCATGGCCTCTCTTGCCCTTTCCCTGTCCTTTTCCTTGTTATAATAAGCCAGTGATAAATTTCTCCACACGGTTGGGAACCGGGGATTTAACCGGGCGGACTGCTCCCAATAAGAACGGGCAGTACGGTACTGAAGCTTATCATAATATAAATTTCCCAGGTAATAATTGGCGTTGGCTCCTTCCGGATTCCTTTCCGCCGCAAACTTAAGCACTGAGATGTCCTCCAGCTTATTAGGAAAACAGTAATCCGTGCTGCAATCCTCCGCCTGCTTTAACACTTCTTTTATAGCTTCCGATCCGTCTTTTCCCATAAGCTTCCGATAGTAGGCTTTATAGTAATAGAGCATGGGCCATTTACCGGAACACTGGTCCAGGGTCTGGACGGCGGCTTCGTATGCACCGAATTCCGCATAATGTCTGGCTGCCATTAAGTAGTTTTCGTGAAAGCCTCTGGCCAGCCGGCTTATCTCCAGCCGGATTTCCTCCTGACGTCCTGGCTCCAGATATGCTGCTTCCAAACGGGATATATAGTCAAAAGAGTCCACCTTTAAATTCTCCGCAACGAGAGCCATGGCTTCTGCCGTCCTGTCCAGCCTGCGCAAGAGATAGACGTTTAAGGCTCTGGCCTTTACGTTATGAGAATTTCTCACCAGTCCCTTTTCCACAAATTCCAGAGCACTTTCATAATTTCCTCTCATGGATTCGATGCAGGAAAGATAATAAAAGCTCATTTCCTGCTGCTCACCTGACCACGTAGCCTTATAAAAGGCTTCAAAGGCTTCCTCGGCCTTTCCCTGATACAAAAGCGCCAGGCCCAGATTATAGTAAGGCCCAGAGTCATAAGGGTTGGGATTTTTCCTCACGGCCCGTTTTAAAGCCTTCTTAAAATACTCCTCCGCCTCCTCAAAGCAGCCTCTGCGCATGAGCAGGGAGCCATAGGCATTATTGATGCGGATATCTTCAGGATCCCTTTTTAAGCCTTCTATGTAATAAGGATCCGGTCTGTAAGTAGCATGGCGGTACTGCTCAATATGAAGCCCGGTAAGATACAGCTCTTCATTTGTCATGATCTTTTCCGGATCATCGGCTGCTTTTGCAGGACTTGGAAGCTTTGGAACCTCCTTCTTTAAGGGGGTATAGGAAACCAGCTCCCTTTCGCCGGAAAGTACTTTAAGAGTCAGCCTTGTCTCATCCTCCACACCGGTATGCAGCGTCTTTTCATAAGTATGGACCGGAGAGAGAAGGGTGGTTTCATCGAGAAGGGCCTCCTTGCCGTAAGTCAGCAGAATCCTCGCATCAGGATACTTCTGGGTTCCGTATGCAACTATATGGATCTCATTTTCCCTTGTCTCCAGATTTATGACGGCGTGAATGGAGGCGTTTTTTACGGGACCAACGGCTTTATAAGGCATGAAATACTGGGTAAAAGTCTTTTCCTCCATTGGCTTTAACCATGTGAAATCCGGCTGGTTATCCGTGTAAACACCGGTCATCAGCTCAATATAAGGACCGTCCTCATCGGTCAAATTCCGGTCCCAGGCCTTTCCGAAATCCCCGCAGCCCCAGGTCCACTGCTTCTTTCCTGGCGAAATGTGATGGTCTGCCACATGAAGGATTCCCGCCCCCACCTGGTAATCATAGCCGCCCACAAAGTTAAACTCACTCTTTTCAGCCATGTAAGAGGTAGGAACCGGAATATTCTTATAACGGGAAATATCAATGCCTTCACTGTAGTCATGCTTATAATAAACTCCTGTGGCAATGGGGAAACGGGATACATCCCTTTTCCCATGATCCATAACGGCATGGACATCCGGCGGGAAGATGGACTGAGTGTAATCATTGACCGGAACCGCCGGGTTTGCCCACCATAAAAAGGTCTGGGGCATTGGAGTAGGGTTGTAAAGCTGGCCTTTTATCTCGATATAAGCCTTTCCGGGATACAGGGTAAAGCTGGCCTCCCCCTTGGTTCCGTACATCTGGTCCACGTCGCAGATCCGGCAGGTTTTAGAACCATCCTCATGTTCTGACAGCATATAGTCCACAGGGGAATAGGTGGTTGGCCGGTGATGCTGGGGCCAGTTAAATTCAATCCCGCCGCTGATCCAGGGTCCGCAGAGCCCTACCAGGGCGGGCTTTATGACGTGGTTGTAATAGACGAAATCATATTGATTCGTTTTGTCAAAGGCCCGCTGGATCCTTCCGCCAAGCTCCGGGAGTATCATTACCTTCAAGTATTCATTTTCCAGCCAGACTGCCTGATAGGCTTTGTCCGTCCTGGTATCATGGATCTTCTCAATGGTAGGATAAGGGTAAATTTTTCCCGAGCTTCCCTGATAAACACGGCTTTCCAGAAACATCGGATTTTTATCCGCTTCCCCTACCTCATAAGTGGGTATGACGATGGACTCCTCCCATATTTTTACTGTTTCCATACTTAGACCTCCTTTTAAGTTCTTGCCTATACTATATAATCTTTTATCGTGGTTTTCATTAGCTTTAGTTGCTTACTAGTTTATAAAAATTGCTCTAATTCAATTGACGAATTACCGTTTATTCTCTATAATGATTTTATAAAAAGAAAGGAGGGCCCATATATGCTGTCTACAGAACGCGGGGTCATCTCAGGGTCGGATTATTATGTTTATACGCCCAGTGCCCAGGCAAAAAGAATTTTCTTATATCCCATCAACATGGGACTTTTCCGTTACGAACCCGGATATTCCCTTCATCGGAATTCCTATGACAGCTTCCTTATCATGTTCATCCGGAGAGGAGAATGCCAGGTCGAAACAGGCGGACGAGTCTTTCATGCAGGCGAAGGGCAGGTAGTGATACTAAACTGCTTTGAGCCTCACGCCTACTGGACGACAACGGGCTGGGAAGCGGAATGGCTCCATTTTGACGGCATAAGTGCTGCAGGATATTACGATGCAATCCTGGATGGCGGCCCTCCGGTCATTACTCTGAGGGATACCTACCGTCTGGAAAAATATCTGCACAAAATTTATCTGCAGTTTCGGGAATGTATTTCCGTCAAAGAGGCCTGGCTGAACAATTACATTGTTAATATTCTAACGGAGCTTTTGGTTAACAGGGACTTTGAGCATTCAGAAAACGTCTCTTCCAGCATCATTGAGGACACCATTGCCTACATCAACGAACATCTGACCGATCCCCTTACCCTGAAGGATTTAGCGGACCAGGCTTCCTTAAGCCCCTTTTATTTCAGCCGGCTGTTTAAAAAGGAATCCGGATTTTCACCACACGAATATGTGATCGCTGCCAGGGTCAACAATGCCAAATTCCTTTTAAAGTCCCTGGACATCTCCATCAAGGACATCTGCTTCAGCACAGGCTTTACCAGTGAAAGCAGCTTTTGCACCACATTTAAAAAAGTGACGGGAATCACGCCTTCCGAATACCGTTTTTCTATCAGGAACTGAAAAAAGCGCCCCTGCATTGCAGAGGCTGCTTTTTTTCATCACCGGGCAATCGGTTTATTCCGCTGCTTTCCCCATCACTTCCTTGTAATTTTCGGGGGTAACGATCACCGCGTCTACGGCTGTCTCCATAGGAACCTCTTTTCCGCTGATCACATCGTATAGAACATTGACCGAGCCTGCTCCTACCGAATCAGAGGAGAAATAGGCTGCAGCCTTCATGCAGGTTCCTTCGCCTCCCTTGTTGTTCCACTCATCCTTTGCCATATAAGCTCCCAGGCCTACTGCAGTTGCATTGGCGTCTAATCCTGCGCTTTCCAAAGCGCGGACCGCACCGACAGTTCCTTCCTCATTGGCTCCCGTCACCAGCCACTTCTTGATTTCCGGATGGGCGGTGATGACTGATGTGGCGGCTACATTTCCCTTATCTGTAGTCCCGTCATGATCGGCTTTGAAAATCCGCTCTTTCGGAAAATCAGGGCAAACCTCCGTAAACTTGTCAAATTCTCCTTCTGCCCTGGGAACACAGGAGGAAACCGTATCCATGGTCAGAATCATCAACCCACATTCCGGATCTCCTGCCAGATTATTTTTATTGGCATAATCCGCCAGCCACTGGCCGTTGGCCTGTCCGATTACGTATGCATTAATGCCCACCCATGGAGCGATCTTTTCTCCCGCCTCTGTCTGGAGCGCATCATCAGCCGATACAATTGGGATGCCAGCTTCCTTGCATTTATCAACCACAGCCTGGGACATGGTCTGATCCGGGATACAGGTAACGATTCCCTTTGCCTTATTTGCAATGGCATTGTCAATGGCCTTTAAGTATTCTTCCGGATTCATTTTTGCATCCACATAGATAAATTCATCACCCTTTTCTTCCACTGCCTTCTGGGCCGCTGCTCCTTCGTCAATGAACCATGTCTGATCCCCGGCCTTGTAGATTCCATAAACGACACCCTTTGCCCCTGCTTCCGTCTGGGTCCCGCCTGTTGTTGTCTCTGCCGCACCTGCTGTCGTGGTTTCCGCCGGCTTTTCATCGTTAAATCCACTGCAGGCTGTTAACCCCATTGCCATTGCTGCTGCCAAAATAACCGCTGCTGTTTTTTTCATGATATAAACCCTCCTGTTTTAATTTTTGCTCTATCTTCAGAAAACCTGACGGTTCCCTTTGGAACGTTATAAATTCTTCATGGATGCTGCCAGTAAATCCCGCTCTCTCTTCTGCTTTCTTAAATAGTCTGTTGCCAGGGCGAATAAGAGAAGCCCTCCCTTTGCTACAAACTGCCAGAAGCTGGGGACATTTACCATAGTAAGACCTGTATTAAAGGACTGGATCAGTATGATTCCAAGGATGGTTCCTCCCATATTTCCCACTCCGCCGATAAAAGATACTCCGCCCAGAATAACCGCCGTAATAGCATCAAATTCCAGGTTCACATTAGCCGCCGGCTGTCCGGAATTCATACGTGCCGCGAAGATGATTCCGCCGATGGAGCAGAGGATTCCCATCATCACATAACAGGTGGTAATGATCCTTTTGGGATTTAATCCGGCAAGTCTGGCAGCTTCCATACTGCCGCCGATGGCATATACGCTTCTTCCGAATTTTGTTTTGGAAAGAATGATGCCGAAGATGATGATACAGATCACCATGATCCACACGGAAAGAGGAATGTTTAAGATCCTTGCTTTTCCCAGGATGAGAAAGGTCCTGTTGCTGATGGAAACCGGCTTTCCGCCGCATATGATATAGGCAAAGCCTCTGATAATGGACTGGGTCACCAGGGTTGCAATAAAGGCTTCCAGATGAATCCGGTTCACCATAAAGGAATTGAAAAACCCGATGAGGACCCCGCAGCCAATGGTAAGAATCAGCGCTACCCCGAAAGGAACTCCCTTGCCTACCAAAAGAGCCGCCATAACGCCGGAAAACGCAGCCACAGAGCCGGGGGATAAGTCATTCTGCCCTGCAATGATTAAATATGTATGGCCCACAGCCACCAGCCCCACAAGGGAAGCTGCAACCAGAATATTGATTAAGTTCGTAACCGAAAGAAAGTTCTTATTCAGAGAGGTAAAAAGCCCAAATACCACCACGATTGCCGCAAGCAGTACGATCTTGTCACCATTTATTTTAATTCTGCTTTTCTTATTTGTTCCCATTATTCTTGTACCTCCCCAATCATACCCAGACTCAGAAGCTTGCTTTCGGTCGCTTCCTCCGCCGCTATTTCTCCTGTGATTCTCAGTGATTTCATGACGATGATCCTGTCCGACAGACCGATCACCTCAGGAAGCTCGGAGGATATCAGAATGATCCCCAGTCCTTCCTTGGCAAACTTACAGATCATATGATAAAACTCCGATTTGGCGCCTACGTCAATACCCTTGGTTGGCTCATCCAGGATGAGCACCTTTGGATTCGTGCTGATCCAGCGGGCCACAATACATTTCTGTTGGTTTCCGCCGGAAAGCTCCACGATCTTTTTGTCAGGAGACGGAGTTTTGATCTTAAAATCCTGGATTCCCTTTTGTGCCAGTTCCTCTTCCTTCTCCCCGTTTACAAATCCCAGCCTGTTGGAATTGGTATCCAGCATGGCGATGTTCATATTATCGCTGACGCTTAAATTCGAAAGGATCCCCTGAAGCTTCCGGTCCTCCGGCACCAGAACAATCCCATGCTCCATGGCTTCGTGAGGAGAGCGGTTGCGTATTTTCTTTCCTTCCAGATAGATCTCACCGCCTTTTACCTCGTCAGCTCCAATGACGGCCCTCATAAGTTCCGTCCTTCCCGCCCCTACAAGGCCGGAAAAGCCTAACACCTCTCCTTTTCGCAGTACAAAGGAATTCTCTTTTACATAGTCCGAGGATAAGTTTTTCACCTCCAGAAGTACATCTCCGATCACCTTGTTCCTGTCTAAGCTTCTGTAAATATCTCCCAGGTCACGGCCCACCATCATTCGTATCAGTTCCGCTTCCGGCACCGTTCCTGTCTCCACCGTTGCCACGTAGCGCCCGTCTTTAAAAATCGCCACCTTATCCGTAATCCTCCGAAGCTCGTCCATGCGGTGGGATACATAGATGATGATCTTACCCTCTTCCTTTAACTTCCCAATGATCTTAAACAGAGATTCGATCTCCGAATCCGACAGGGAGGCTGTGGGCTCGTCAAAGCAGATCACCTTTAGATTTTCTCTGGAATAGGCCTTCATGATCTCCACCATCTGCTGATAGGCGATACTTAAATCCTTTACCTTAGTGGTTGGACTGATGGGAAGGCCAAAATCCTCTATGATTTTTGCAGTCATCTCATTTGCCCTGCGGATATCGATGAATCCCAGCCTGCTCACAGGCATCCTCCCCAGATAAATATTCTCCGCCACGGATAATTCCAATAGAATCTGCCGCTCCTGATATATGACGGAAATCCCTTCCTCAATGGCCTCGTGAGGAGACTGAAAATGCTTCTGGGCTCCATCAAGAAGATATTTTCCCCCGGTAGGCTGGTAATCCCCATTAAGCACCTTTAACAGAGTGGACTTGCCGGCCCCGTTTTCCCCTAAAAATGCCAGAACCTCCCCGGAATACGCCTGAAAGGATACCTGGTCCAACGCCTTTACTCCGGGAAAATATTTGGATATATTCTGGAATTCCAATACGCTCCCCATGTCTT
>POVV01000400.1_pt1 | contig 29323 bp, 28 predicted proteins | sample 1560271 | NCBI WGS metagenome assembly POVV01 (sample SAMN08337232, study PRJNA429181) | Bioreactor metagenome, whole genome shotgun sequencing project. | biome: cows' rumen and soil; feature: anaerobic; isolation source: anaerobic chemostat enrichment culture, galacturonate as sole carbon... | reverse complement strand
CATCGTTCAAAACACGAAGGATAAAAATCAGGCAGTCCGTACCATGGATTCCATGCAGTCTACCACTTCCAAGAATGCAGAAAGTGGTACCACCTATCTTTCCATTATGCAGACGAATCTGGAAGTACTGAAAGATGCATTAAATTAAGAGGAGGAATCAAAGTGGCACAGCTGACATGTAACAACCTTACCATCGGGTATGACGGTAAAACGGTCCTTAAGGGACTTAACTTTTCCGTAAACAGAGGGGATTATCTCTGTATCGTGGGAGAAAACGGTTCCGGGAAAAGTACTCTTATGAAAACCATTCTGCACCTTCTGGCGCCGCTTGAAGGAAGCATTGTTATAGAAAACAAGCAGCAGCCCGGAGGGATCGGATATCTGCCTCAGCAGACAGTGGTGCAAAAGGATTTCCCGGCATCTGTTTGGGAAATTGTTTTATCGGGCTGTCTGAACCGCTGTGGGCTGCGTCCCTATTACAGCCGTGACGAAAAGCAGCTTTCCCGTGAAAATATGGAGAAAATGGGGATCTCCCATTTGTCCAAACGGTGTTACAGAGAATTGTCCGGAGGCCAGCAGCAGCGAGTTCTGCTGGCGCGGGCGCTGTGTGCCGCCGGAAAAATGCTTCTGCTTGACGAGCCTGTTTCAGGGCTTGATCCAAAGGCCACCGCTGAGATGTATGAGTTGATCCAAAAGCTGAATGAGGAGGGCATCACCATTATCATGATATCTCATGATATCGGTGCTGCCGTTAACTATGCAAGCCATATCCTGCATATGGGAGATCCCCTCTTTTTCGGAACAAAAGATGAGTATTTGGACAGCAGCATCGGCAAAGCTTATTCATCTCAGAACGGAGGCAGAAAAGCATGAGTACATTGATTGAAAAATTAACCTTATATTTTGAATATCCCTTTGTACGCTATGCGCTGATTGTTGGGATATTAATAGCTCTCTGCTCCTCCCTGTTGGGTGTTACGCTGGTGTTAAAGCGTTTTTCCTTTATTGGTGACGGACTTTCCCATGTTGCCTTTGGCGGCATGGCAATCGCTACGGTAATGAATCTGTCCAATCATATGCTGCTCATTCTGCCGGTTACCGTCATCTGTGCAATTCTCCTGCTGCGAACCGGTCAAAATGCCAAAATAAAGGGCGATGCGGCTATCGCTATGATTTCCGTGGGTGCGCTGGCCCTGGGCTACCTGCTTATGAATATATTTTCTGCCTCAGCCAACCTGGCAGGAGACGTATGCAGCACGCTGTTTGGTTCAACCTCCATTCTGACACTGACAAAGACGGAAGTATGGCTTTGTGTTGCCCTTTCGGTGGTCGTTATCGCTGTATTTCTTCTCTTTTACCATAAGATATTTGCAGTCACCTTTGATGAAGACTTTGCAAGAGCAACCGGCACAAAAGCAGAACAATACAACCTGCTGATTGCGGTCATCATAGCCATTATCATCGTACTTGCCATGAATCTGGTCGGATCACTGCTGATCTCTGCACTGGTCATCTTTCCGGCGCTCTCGGCAATGCGCTTATTTAAAAACTTTAAGTCCGTGATCCTTTGTTCGGCAATCCTTTCCGTCTTCTGCGCCGTACTGGGAATTCTAACATCCATTCTGGCAGGAACACCGGTCGGCTCAACCATTGTAGCCGTTGATATCGCTGCGTTTGCCATATGCTCACTCATTGGGTGGATCTGGGGAGGTGTCAAAGGATGAAACGTATCTTTGGAATGGTTCTGATGCTTTTCATGGTAAACCTTGCATTAACAGGCTGCGGAAAAGACGCCGGGACTGCCACCGGTCCGTCGCTGCAGCAAGGGGACCTGGTAGACTCCGGACAATATGGGGCCGCAGGCTCTGAACAATACGATCCGGAGAGTACGGAAGACTTTGATATTAATACCTATCCTTCTGATTCCTTCGAACCAACCACGGATCAATTTCAGGATGACGGTGACGGTATTTCTATGGATGATCCGGCGGACTCCACAAATAACAGCGGATTTGATATTGACCTGACGAAATTAAGCAGCACCATGGTTTTTTCCGAGGTATACAATATGATGATATCTCCGGAAGAATATGTGGGAAAAACAATTAAGGCTGAAGGGATATTCCAGGTCTTCCAGGATTCGGATAATAGCAATTTTTATGCTTTGGTCATTGCTGATGCCACTGCCTGCTGCCAGCAAGGACTGGAATTAATCTGGGATGGAGATCCTGCCTACCCCGATGATTATCCGAAAGAAAATAGCGAAATAGAAATAACAGGTGTGTATCAAAGCTATATAGAGGATGGCAACACTTATTACTATGTGCAGGTAAACGATGTTAAGGCGGTATAGGATATCATTCCCATACCGCCAGTACACCGGCCCGAAAAAGGCCGGTGTTTTTATTATGTAATTATCAATTTATGCAAATACAAATTTATGCAAATATAACTTCATGCAAATATAAACGGGTAATTTGCAATAAAAACTTCATCTCCTATTTTCAGCGATACCGTCTCATTTGTTTCTAATACCCGCCCGTTCACAGCGGTTCCATTAGTAGAATTTAAGTCGCTGATCCGGTATTCTTCTCCTTCTCTGTCTATCCTGGCGTGAATCCTGCTGATGGCTTCTCCAGTGAGTACACAATCAACCATGCCTTCCTGCTTTCCAATTAGATAAGGAACATAAGTAATTGCGATATCTTCCGCATCAACACCAACTGCGCGTAAGTACCGGATACTTTTATCGGCCGTTGTATCGTTTAACAAGGCCGTCTGAAATACTTCCTCATCTCCTGTATCGGGTTTTGGCATCTTTTCCTTTATTTCTTCTTCAAATGTCAACTGCCAGTCATAGCTTTCCGCCGGTTGACGGCTCTCCTCTTCCTTTTTCACCATCATCGCCTTTGGCTGCCTGGACTCATTTCTCCATAATGCCAAAACTGCGAAAGCTGAGAATCCCCCGGTGATTGGCACCCCATACCAGAATTTCCGAATCCCTTCCATGCCAAAAACCAGCCATAAAGCTGCGGCAATACCAAACATGGCTAAAATCGGGATTATGAAAACAGCCCCATTCTCCTTACCATCAAAAAAGCGTTTTCTTTCTTCGATCTCCTCGTTAAATGAATACGAAAGGTGAGAGCTTTGATTCTCTTCCGGCTTGTTGTCTTTTTCCGTCTGAAGGATACTTTCATCGCTTCCCTTTTCGCTGGAACAATTCTTTCCGGCAATTTCAAGGAGGTCCTTCATCCCGTAATTTTCCTTAAGGCTTTCCTGATACAGGCCATACGCCATAACTACACATTCCTTATCCTGATGATTGACCTTACCTAGAAGATACCGCAGCAACTCGGTCATCTCCTCTGGAAACCCCACCTGCCTTCCGGGAACAAGGCAAAGGGAAACCGTAAACTGCTCCGGCTCAACATAAATATATTCCGGCTCCAGAAGGATCTGTTTTTCCTTAAGCAGGTAAGCCTCCAGCCTCTCCAGAGTCCGCCCAATATCCTCTATTAACTTCTTAAGCTCCTCCCTGCCCAGACTATGATATTCAAGAACCCTGTTTAAGGGCTGCTTTGAAGTGATCTCATAATAATATAATTTTTGGTTATCTACCTGCTTTACATGGAACTTAAGCAGTCCCCCGATCCTGTTTGCCGCCATCATATGTATTTCATAACTGTCATATCCGGTCTCCTCCGGCTCCATAATCAAATAATTGTGCTTCATTTCCCGCCTGTATACAGCCTTCATTTCATTCCTCCTGATTGATGAGCGTCAACATCCTTAAAAATTTCTCCGGATCAAACACGCCCTGTTCCATTTCCAGCTTCCAGGTCCCCGCACTTCCAAAGGCTTCCACCCTCCTGCCTGTTACAGGGTTTCCTGCCATCTTGATCTGGAAATCATATTTTTTCCAGGAAAAAGGATTACCGGCCCTTCTGACTGCCCACAAGGCAGCTTCATCCGACGGCTCTGTTTCATTATGGCGCAGTCTTTGCACAGTCTCTCCCAATGCCATTGATCCCACAACTTCATCCCTCAACCGGTAAGCTGCCTGTACGGAAACAATCAGCGCCCATAAAACAATTGCCATAATAAAAGCCGCCTCAACGGTATAGCTTCCCTGCAGTCTTTTCTTCATAGCATCACCAGTCCAATCCACACAGGAATCAGAAATGGCAGAAACGGGACCGTTTTCTTCTTATAATCCCGTCCCCGCAGACAGCCCCAAAGATAAATTACACCGCATACAATGCCATTTAAAAAAATTCCAAAGATCAGTAACTTCAGATTCAAAAGTGCGCTTAAATACAGGCCGCTGACTACAAAAAACCAACCATCTCCCATTCCCATCGCCTCACCTGTTAATCGGCTTAGAAGAAGGAGACCAACTCCTATCATACAGCTTAACAGCCGTTCTCTGCCAACATCTCCCTGTAAAAGAGCCAGAATCAGTCCGGCTATGCCTGCTGCCTGAAAAAGCCATACGCTGACAGCCTTTTCTCTTCCGTCTTCCCAGGCAGCCGCCAATAAAAATACTCCAAATATAATTTTATTTATGCTTTCCACCATAGAGGCACCTCCCTATTGAGAACAGTAAGAGCACGGTCCCAGATGGCTGACCTGGGATAAGGGGACAGCCTCCACATATGCCATGATAGAGGGACAATTCCTGTCACTGTGATACCGCTCTCCTGACGGCATGATGTATACACTGCCGCTTTCCTCTGCAAATCTGCCGCATCTGCTGCAAGGTTTATATTTACCGCCGGATGAATTACGAACAGATTCTACTTCCTTAAAAGAAATCTGTTCTATATCATTGTATAAGTAATGACAGGTCCGTTGGCGGTGATATCTTGTACTCGCCTTTCCAATGTATACAAGCTCATCCTCCGGTCCGTTCTTTCCGTTGCGGCCTCCCTCCTGGCCGATCCAGGCCCTTCGACAGCATCTGGCGGTCATGGGTATGCTGCTTAAGCCAAAAACAGAAAATGGAATTCTTACCCGGTAATCCATTATCAGATCAATGGTCTCTCCGTCCGTTAATACAGAGGAACGTGCAAAGGATACTGATTCAAGCCGTTCAAACCCTGCCCGTCCTTCCACCCGCTTTCTGACTAAGAGAAGGATTCCCTCCTCTGTAAGCCCGTCTAAAAACTCCTCTGAGAAGCCATCGATTCCTGTTGCCTCCAGCTCTTCTCCCAGTTTAAGCTGGTGCAATACATAAGCATACTGGCTGACTTCTTCTCCTGCCGCTTCCAGAGCGGTTTGTATGCGCCTCCCTTCCTTCATAACTCCCATGGGAAGCATGAGAATCACCATAAAGAACAGGAAAAGGGGCAGGACCAGGGCGGCCTCTATGGTCAGGCTCCCCCTTTTTCGGTGGCAGGAGGCAGATGATAATACCCTTTTTACAAGGAATCCTTGTTTCATGAAGGGGATTTGTACCTGGAGAGTAACAATTTTTTTATTATTTTTTCTTTTTAATTCCTTGAAAAAGGGCATGATCATCCACCTCCTTACCACTTTTTCACCACATTCTCCGGGCATTAAGGGATACCTGCAGGCAGCCCTTAATATGCTTTTTCTGTCCGGACTTCCACCTGATAGGAGGGATTAATTCCTCCGAAAAACATATGCCTTGATCTCACAGTTCCTTTTACTTCCGCCTGATAAACGCAGTTTACCATGCGAAAATCCGCCTGTTTTCTGCATAAATTCATCTGGATCACATCCATCAGACGGTAATGCTGCTGCCCTGATTCTCCCGGGAAAAGAAGAAGTTTCAAATAGCCGGTATAATCAATTCCGCCTTCATCCTCTTTCCCACCTTCCCATGTTCCCGTTCTTCCTAATTCCAAAAGGGCGTCAAGGGACAGCTTCCATGTGTTCCTTGACTTAAGAAAGACCACCTTTTTCCCCTCTAAAAGCAGTCTCACATCCACGATCGCCTCCCCAAGCGCCCAGATGCTCATCACAAAAAATGCAACGATCCCGGTTAGAGGAGCCAGACCCACGGTTCCGGTAATAAGGCCGGCAAGAGACATTGCCTCCTCTCGTTTCTGGTCGTCTGAAAGAATATGGATTAAGTTCATGCCTTCCCTTATCATGAGAACCTCTAAAACTGTCTGCTTTAAGTTTTCCTCATCTGTTTTCTTTCCTGAAACCAGATATTCTAATTCGTACATTACTTCCTTATCCTCCACTGAGAGGACGTTTGTGAGAAAACGGCCGCAATACTCCCCAAACAGAAGCCGGTCCAAAAGGCCTGACTCCAGCACCTGGCCATCCCCGCAGGTAACGGAAGGAAAAGAATCGTCAGACAAAATACCTTTGGATATTTCCTTTCCATCGGGCAGAACCATGGATAAGAGCCCTGTCTGTATGAAACCTTCCAGCTGTTCCAAAAGTCTCTGCTTTTCCGGGTCCTTCACCCCATTGGAGTAAGAAAGAGAGGGGAGGTCTGCCTTTGCCCATAGTTCCCCTACAGACCCCCATAGTTCGGACAGATCCGGGCCGTCATCCTCTTCATCATCACTGTCCCAGTCATCAATGATCCGCTCTACCTCAGAGGAACGCTTCCTTGCCTGTTCCATAACCTGTTTTATCTGTTCCATCTGCACTGGCAGATCCTCTATTTCCCGCCTCCTCTCCCCATCCTGATTTACATAAGATCCATAGCAAGAGGTATCCCCGATAAAAGCCTCACGTACTTCTTGGCTCAATTCGCCCTGAGCCGCAGATAAGTCATTGTTAGTTCCGCTTAAGCTGTTTTTTAAATCATCTGCCTTCTTCCCATAGGCCTTTACAAGGGAAGGAATCCGGTTCATTTCCCGCTCTAAAAGATCCGCTTCTCTACGAAAGCCCGAACCATCATAATCCCTGATTCTTTCATAAGCAGACCGCCAGTAAGCCTTCTGCTGCTTTAATGAATCATTGATATCCTCCAAAGCCCTTTCCAGCCGGACAGCTTCCCGTTCATGGCCACGAAACGATCCGGATAACCGTTTCACTGCTTTTGCTTCCTTTAAGCTCTTAAGCAGGGCTTCTGCATTTTCATCTGTCATATTTTCAAATATTCCATACTTCATATAATCCAGAATCTCCTGCTTCAAATACTGACCTCCCACATCAGTGATGCGAAAAAGCTGCATCGTATCCGCCTTTTCCATATCCATGGAATACCAACCGGAGCTGTCCATATAAGGCTCCATAAATCCCTCCCATGCTTTTTCCAATTCCCCGCCATTCTCACATTCCAGAAGAAAGAGACGGTATTTATTCCAGGCTTCTCTGTGATACCTGCTGAATACAGAGTCCATGGAAGAATCGGCCGCCAGCTTTAGATAGCACCTGGTTCCGGCAGTCCGTGCGGACTCTAAAAGTCCGCACATCAGGCTGAATATGCATAAAAGAGCTAAACTGAAAAACACTGTTACCTGCCCGCTTTTGCTCATCAATACACCTCTTTAGACTGGCTGTTGATTTCCTTGAATATGTTATCAAGAAGAGTCGTTATCTGCTTTTTAAAAATAATGACAAGTCCGATTAAAACCACCAGAATCAGCACCACTTCAATCACGCCTACTCCGTCTTCTTCCTTAATAAAATCCAGGATCTGTCTGTTTACCGATGTCAGCATCATATCACCTCCCTTCTACTAAAATGCCAGGAACGCAGGAACTACGATCATGACCATGACCACTCCAAGCATCATAAACAGGGGCAGTAATAGTTTGGTTCCTGCTTCTTCCCCCAGCTTTTTCGCCAGGTTCTTTCTTTGCTCAAAGGCTGAAGCCATCTCAAGCTCCAAAGCCGGACGAAGCTGCCTGCTTCCGTTTTTCTGGCTTTGTTCCAGGAGAGTAGAAAGCTTTATGTAGGCCTGTAAGCCGCACCGCCTTCCAAATTCACTGTAAGCCCGTCCTTCCGACAGCCCGCTGCTAATCTGCCCTGCTGTTTTCACCATCTCCTCATACGCCGGACGTACGCTTCTTTTCCCCTGCTTTACGGCCTCCTTATAGCCAGCCGCAATCCTCTCAAATGCTCCACGGACGGTAAGACCTGCTCCGATATAGACTACCAGCTTGGAAACCACCTCAGAATAATCAAACAGCAATTTCTGCTCACGTATCTTCGCCTGACTTTTCCTGTCAAACTCTTCTTTCACGTGCAGGAGAGCCGCCAGTAAAAACCCCAGCGCCGGCAATATCCGGTAATCCGCCTCTTCAGGCTTATAATACGTCAGCCGGTTCCCCTCATAAACTGACGGCAGTAACAGGTGATCCTCCGTCTGCTGTTTCATATCCATCTGGCCTATCCACTGAAGAAAGTCTGCGGCTGCTTTTTCTTCCTTGGTAAGGGAGGCCGGGTAAACCGTCACTTTAAACTCAAATCGGTCTTCATGATGCCCATCCGTCACTCTGGCCCTTAGCCAGACCTGCTCTCCTTCTTCTGGTACTTCCTCATTGTGAACAATTCCAAAGGAATCGATCACCTGGGAATTATCAGACTCCCAGCTGATTCTAAGGCCATAATCTCCCAGGCTGTTCTTTAAATTTAAACTTTCTCTCACCTCCTCAAGGGACTCATTTTCCCCCAACATCTGCCGGGTCAGTTCAGGCCGGATCCTTTGAAACAGCTCCTTTGCCTCTTCCGCCCCATACTGCCGCTCCCTGACAGGGATTCTTACCGGCATCTTCCTATCCCCATTCTCCCGGTCAAGCCCGGATACCAGAATATCATATGTAGTCTCACCATGCCCCGGCCCTGCCCGTTTAAGCCCTCCCCCTTCCGATACCGCCTGCCCGCCCGCTGCATAAAACAGCTTCAAGGCTACATATAAGACAATCCCGGTAACAGCGCAGGCCGTCTGTATCTTTGTAAAAGGAAATCTCCATGTTCTTTTCATATCTCAATCCTCATAATCCATTTTGAAATCCCCAGAGCAGCGATGTAAATGATCATGCACAGGGTCATAAGAATCCTTCCGATTCCCGTACTGTACATGATGTTAAAAAAGCCAGGAGAAGTCAGATCAATATAAAGGACAATAAAAAAGGGGATCATGCTCATAATTTTTTGTTCAAACTGTTTTGAGGCTGTCATCGTTAAAATCTCCTGTCTTACCTGTACCTTGTCTCTTATTACATCCGCTGTGTGGCTTATGATCAAAACCAGTTCTCCTCCGCTTCGTTTTGCCGCGGCAAATACCTCCGCAAAGTTCTTAACATCTTCAAGGCCGCTGCGGCCAGCAAAATCGGAAAGCGCCAGCTCCACCGAACGGTTCATCCGGATCTGGCTCTCAATATGCTTAAATTCCTTAGAGACCATTCCCTCCTCCCCGAAAAGCAAAACCAATTCCTTTACGGAAGCAGAAAATGCGTTCTCCACAGAGTAACCGGCACTCAAGAAGGAAGCTAAAAGCAGGATTCCCTCCTTAAATTCCAGATTTAACTGCTGAAGCCGGCCTTCCTTTAACTCTCTTTTTTTGATCATGGGGAATATAAAAACCATTGGGGCAAATAACAGAAATGAAGGGACGCTGCGGTAAAAGATGTAAGCGAAAAGTCCTGCTATCGCCAGGCCCTGAAATCCATACAGGCACCACTGAACGGGTGTCAGATCATAGGTTTCATATCTCAATGCCTGCTGCTTTAAGCTTTTCGGCGTTTTGAATAATTCCCACTTTTTTAAGGCTTCCATGAACAGCCTGTCCTTCTTCCAGATTCCCATAATCTTCCTCAAACCTGTATAGCGGATTAAGCCTGATTTCTCCGTTCTCATAACCGATTACCTCCACAATGGACAGGACCCTCCTGCTTTTATCTCTGAGCCGTCCCAGATGAATTAAGATATCAATTGCTGCCGCGACCTGGCTTCTGACCGCTGCCAATGGGATATCTGCTCCCATAAGCACCATAGTCTCCAGCCTGGAAAGCATATCCCTGGGACTGTTTCCATGTCCGGTGCTGAGGCTTCCGTCATGGCCGGTGTTCATGGCTGATATCATGTCCAAAGCCTCCTTTCCTCTCACCTCTCCAACGATTATTCTGCTGGGATTCATTCTGAGTGCAGCCCGGATCAGATCTCCAATGGATACCTCCCCGTCACCCTCACCATTAGCCTCTCTCGTCTCAAGCCGCACCAGGTTAGGAATATGTGCAATCTTCAATTCCGCAGAATCTTCAATGGTCACGATCCGCTCATCCCTGGGGATGTAGGCGGACAGGGCATTGAGAAACGTACTTTTTCCCGAATTGGTCCCTCCGCTGATAAAAATATTGTATCCTGCCTCTACAATGCATTTTAGAAAATCCGCAGCCTCTTTCGTGACTGAACCAAGTTTTAACAGTCTTGTCATGGTAATGGGCTTTGGAAACTTACGGATGGTCACTGCGGGGCCGTCTAAGGCAATGGGCGGCAGCACGACATGGACCCTGGAACCATCAGACAACCTGGCATCCGCAATAGGCCTTGATACATTTGCCGTACGGTTTACTCTGCTGACAATCTGCTGGATGGTATCCTCTAGCTGCTCCTGGCTGTCAAAGGCTCTGCCCCACTTCTCCATACGTCCGTTTTTCTCCACAAAGACATGGTCTGCTCCATTAACCATGATCTCCGTCACCTCCTCATCATCTACCAGCTCCTGAAGGGCTCCAAGCCGCCGAAAGGAATCGAAAAGCCTGCCCCGAAGCTCCTTTTTATCTTTCAGGGGAAGAAAACTGCCCTGTCCATACTCCAAAATTCTACGGTCTATGATGTCATAAAGCTCCTCATCAGTTACCTGCTGCCGTTCATCCAGCTCTATCATGATTTCTTCCCGAAGCATCCTTCTCTCCTCATCGTCCATGACTGTTCCTCCTTGTGCTATTCCTTTACAGCTTATGGCTGTTTCCTCAATAGCTGTCTTGTATAATCTCCCAATTCTCCCCATAAGAGTTGTTCCAGATAATTGTCTTTCCGTCCAAAGCTGCAGTGATAGGGAGGCTTTATTTTCTGTATCCGGTTTTTAAGAGACTCATGGCCTGATGACACCAGATATTCCTCAAACTCTTCTATCTTTGCTGCAGATACGCAGTCATCCTTTACCGGCATATATACTGCATCGCATATCTCCAGCACCTCCGCAGCTTTCTTGCCGAATTGGCCTAAATCCAGAATAATGGATTCATAAACACTTTCCCTGGCAATGTGGGTTACCAGATCAGCCATCATCTGTCCGGTCGTCTGGCAAAGGTCCTCAGGATATTGCACAGGCGGCACATAATCCAGCTCCCCCCAGGTATAGACGACGGATCCAAGGCGTACCCAGCGAAAACCTTCCTGGCTGTAATAATATAAAAGATCAGACAAACCTCCCCTGTACTCTTCTCCGATCAGCCGCCGAAATCCCGAGCAATCTTCAAAATTTAAATAAAGAACCTTTAAATCCCGGGCCAGCAGCTGTCCTATGGTAAGGGCGAAAGAGGTCTTTAAGCACCGGTTGATGGGAGAATAGACTCCTATGACCCTCCCCGTCTTTGAAATCATGGAATAACCCGGATCTCCCGGACCGTCACAGTAGTAACTCATCACCTCACGCATCAGGCTGTCAGCCGCCTGATATTTATAAACATATGGATGCTGTCCTCCAGGAGGGACTTCCTCACCATCAGACAGCATGATCACAACAGCGGCATCTATTTTCTCTATATCCTCCCTGGAAACGGAGGAACTAATAAGTAAAAGCTCTATCTTATGGTCTTCCCCATAAGCCTTCAGACGTTCCAGGGCCGTAAATGCCATAACCGAGAATCCGACCTGCTCCTTTTGGTTTACAAATTCCGTGAACCTCTCCGCATACAAAGGGTCCGTATCATAAACCGCCATCACTTTCTTTGCCAAAACCAAACCTCCTTATTTTGTATACTAATAAATCAAGCGGATATGTTTTCATATCCAGTTGATCAAAAAAACACAGATCCCAGTGTCCCTAAAAACAGGCACAGGCCTAAAGGTATCACCACATCATATCCATCCCGGACAGGATCGTAGTAGGTTGTAAGTTTCCCTGTTTGAAATACGTGCCTGATATAGGCAAGAAGACAGGAAAGGCGGGCGAAAAGGCTGCCACTCCCTGCCATTTTGATAAAGGACCAGAAAGCCCCTATAAGAAAACCAAGTCCAACTGCCAAAGCGCCTGCTTTAAGCCCTAGAAAGCCGCATATGAGTGCAGTCAGCTTGATATCTCCCGCACCGATCATCCGGCACAAAAATAGTAAAAAGAATATCCCTGTCACAATTACTAACCTCAGTAAGAACAGAAGGCCTCCAAAAGGCTTCCCTGATTCAGAGATTTCAAGCAGAATGCCAAGGATAATCCCTGAAAACACCAGCCAGTTAGGGATACGGTGTTCCTGGACATCATAAAAAGCTCCTGCCCCTAAAATAAGCAGCAAAATAACATACCGAACGATACAATCCCCCCTCTTTACATAAAATTTTAACATTGGAATTCACGCTGGAAAATCAGCTATGGATTATGAAAAACTTTTGAAATGCTGTATGCGGAACGCATATAAGAATGTGCCTTTATTATGCATAAGGGAAAATGAAATGTCAACTGTTTTTTATAAGAAATATTGTATACATTCTTTTATGTGATTTTCTGTATGCAAAGGCTCTCTGTTATTTTATTGTCATATTTCAACAATTTTTTTCAATATTTTATCATTATCGCAGCATAAATCACAAAATTATGGCAGTAAAACATTGACGTTATCCTGCTAAGATGATAAAATAATATTAGTTCAATTTTTTAAACCAAAGGAGGAATCCAACCATGCATGCCGAGGATTTTAATGAACTTTTCCAGAATTGCATGCCGATTTTTATCGCTCTCGGAGACGAAGTGCGGCTGACCATAATTAAGGTTCTGGCCAATGCAGGTCTTTATGATGACCTGGGAAACGACGTTTCAAGCATCAAAGATGACCTAAACATAAGACCCAGGCAGGGAATGAATGTAAAGGAAATCACGGAAATGACCCAGTTGTCCCGCCCTGCCATTTCCCATCACTTAAAGATTTTAAAAAAGGCAGGTCTTGTGAATGTCCGCCAGGAGGGGACAGCTAATTATTACTACCTGACCATTGGCGACAGCACAAAAAAGCTTTGTTCTCTGGGACTGTATTTACAGGAACTGATGAGCCAAGTTACATAAGTAATAAAAGATATACAGGTAATATATGAATAAAGTGCCATTTTCCAGACATACTGAAATTATAGTATTCGGTAAAAATTATAAAATCTGGAGATGATAAAATGAAACATGGTCTATTAAAAAAACATCTGGTCCTGTCAGAGGAAGAGAGGAATTTAAGGCGTGAGATCGAACGTTCCAAAACCGCCATTGATTCCGCCAGAAATCACTTTGAACAGGTGGTTGACCCAACGCTTATTGATTGTTATATCTACGAACTTAACGCGGCACAGCTGCGTTACCAGTTCCTTCTGCGACGCTTTAAAAGCCGGGAGGTATAAACTACTATAATCTGGAGGATAAGTATATGAACAAGTGGTATGAAAGGGGAGTTTTTTATCACATATATCCCCTAGGGCTTGTGGGCGCTCCGAAAGAGAACAGGGAATCTTCTGTTGTGAACCGGTTTGGGGAACTTTGTGAGTGGATTTCCCATATCCGGTCTCTGGGGTGCAATGCGATCTACATCGGGCCACTGTTTGAATCCTCTACCCATGGGTACGATACGCGTGATTACCGGATGGTGGACCGCCGCCTTGGTGACAGAGAAGGCTTTCAGGAGTTTGTGTCCCGCTGCCATGAAGCAGGTATCAAGGTGGTTGTTGACGGCGTCTTTAACCATACGGGGCGGGAGTTTTTTGCATTTCAGGATATTTTAAACCATGGGGAGAATTCTCCCTACAGAGACTGGTACCGGGGAATCAACTTTGGCGGCGGCAGCCCTCTGGGAGATTCCTTTGGTTACGAAGCGTGGCAGGGACACTTTGAGCTTCCTTGCCTTAATCTTTTTAATCCCGCAGTCAGGCAGTATTTATTTGACACCGTACAGTTTTGGATCAACAACTTTGACATTGACGGAATACGTCTTGACTGTGCCAATGTACTGGACTTTGGATTTATGAAGGAGCTGCGGCAGCACACGGCGGAAATGAAAGAAGATTTCTGGCTCATGGGGGAAGTTATCCATGGGGAATACGGCAGATGGGTCAGTCCCGGTATGCTTCATTCTGTCACGAACTACGAACTACATAAGAGCATTTATTCGGGTCATAATGACCACAATTATTTTGAGATTGCACACAATGTAAAAAGGCTGGAAGCCATCGGATCACAGCTTTATACCTTTGTGGACAATCATGACGAAAACCGGATCGCAAGCAAGCTGTGCAATATCCAGCACCTCTATCCGGTTTACACCCTGTTATTTACCCTTCCCGGAATCCCCTCCGTCTACTATGGCAGCGAGTTTGGGATGGAGGGCAGACGAACCAATACGGATGACTCCATGCTGCGTCCGTTGGTTTCCATTTCCGAAGTAAAGGAGTTTTCCTGTCCGCTTGAGGATTTTATCAGCAGGCTGGGTCATATCCATGAACAAAACCCGGAGTTTCATGGAGGCCGGTACCAGGAACTTCTACTCACCAACCGTCAGTACGCATTTGCACGGTTTCATGAAAGTCAGGCCATCATTACTGCAGTAAACAATGATGATTCCGACGCATTTACCGGAATTCCCTGTCCTTGTGAGGGAAACACAGCTGTCAATCTTCTGAACGGAGAAGTATTTCCAGTGATTGAACATAGAATTGGATTGAACATACCCGCAAACCGGGGTGTAATCTTAAAGATCATGGAGGGATGAGCGAATGGAAAGTGGCAGAAATGAAATCGGAATGGGTTTTATTACAGAGGTGGACCGATACCTTTATAACAATGGAAGGCATTACGAAATCTACGAAAAGCTGGGCGCCCATCCGGAAAACTATGAAGGAAATGATGGGATGTATTTTGCAGTCTGGGCGCCTCATGGCAGTCAGGTCAGCGTGGTAGGAGATTTTAACGGCTGGGATCCGGAAGCAAATCCCATGGAATCCCTTACTGATTCCGGAATCTGGGAAGCTTTTGTCCCGGATCTAAGCGTCGGTGAGCTATATAAATATGCAATCACCACAAAGAGCGGCAAGATTCTTTTTAAGGCGGATCCTTACGCATTCCAGGCAGAATACCGTCCCCAGACCGCCTCTGTCACCGCAGACCTTTCAAGATTCCAGTGGAAGGATCTGACCTGGATGGAAAAGCGGAAGGTCAAAGACCCCTTAGATGGACCTATCAGCATTTATGAGGTACATTTAGGCTCCTGGCGAAAGAAAAGCAGGGATGAAAAAGATGGCTTTTATACTTATATCGAAGCGGCACATGAACTGGCAGATTATATTCTGGAAATGGGTTATACCCATGTGGAGCTGATGGGAATTGCAGAGCATCCCTATGACGGATCCTGGGGATATCAGGTGACAGGGTATTTTGCCCCCACTTCCCGGTTTGGTACTCCAAGGGAGTTTATGTATTTCGTTGATTACATGCACAAAAAGGGTATCGGGGTAATCCTTGACTGGGTTCCGGCCCATTTTCCAAAGGATGCTCATGGCCTGGCGGACTTTGACGGAGAAGCCTGTTACGAATATGCGGACCCCCGGAAAGGAGAACACCCTGATTGGGGAACAAAGGTCTTTGATTACAGTAAATATGAGGTTGATAATTTCCTTATTGCCAATGCACTTTACTGGGTGGATAAATTCCATGTTGACGGGCTTCGGGTCGACGCGGTCGCTTCCATGCTTTATCTGGATTATGGAAGAAACAACGGGGACTGGGTGCCAAACCAGTACGGCGGAAACGAGAATCTGGAAGCCATAGAGTTTTTTAAGCATTTAAACAGCGTCATTAAAAAACGGGGAAACGGAGCAATGGTCATTGCCGAGGAATCTACCGTCTGGCCAAAAGTTACCGGAAATCAGGAAGAGGGAGGCCTTGGCTTTACCTTTAAATGGAATATGGGCTGGATGCATGACTTTCTGGAATATATGAAGCTGGATCCTTATTTCCGTAAATTCAATCACCACAAAATGACATTTGGCCTTACATATTTCACCAGTGAAAATTATATACTGGTATTATCCCATGATGAGGTGGTGCATTTGAAAGGTTCCATGATCAGCAAAATGCCGGGACTTCTGGAAGATAAATTTGCTAACTTAAAATTGGGATATACGTTTATGCTGGGTCATCCCGGTAAAAAACTGCTGTTTATGGGGCAGGACTTCGGACAGTTTCATGAATGGGATGAAAAAACCTCCCTGGACTGGTATCTGTCTGAGGAGCCTTTCGGCAAAAGCCTTAAGGACTATGTAAGAGATCTTCTGCACCTGTACAAAAAATATCCGGCTCTTTATGAGAAGGACTACGACTGGGAAGGCTTCTTCTGGGTCAATGCCAATGACAAGGAACGAAGCATCTTCAGTTTTATCAGGTACAGCAGGGATAAAAAGCGCAGCCTGCTGTTTGTGTTAAACTTCACTCCCGTTGCCCGTCCTGATTACCGGGTAGGAGTTCCGAAACGTGGAACTTATACTCTTGTTTTAGACCAGGATCACGGACTGTACAAGCGGGGAGAGAAAGCGCCTTCATTCCGCTCTGAAAAAATGGAATGGGATGGGCAGGAATACTCCTTCCCTTACCAGCTTCCGGCTTATGGCGCGGCTGTTTTCCGCTTTTAAATTGCAGACTTATTCAGTAATTTTATCCTGATAATTCTCAAAACAAGCTATACTTTTTATGGATTTTGTAGTAAAATATAAGTACAGAATCACTACATAACGGTTCAGACTAATGGTTGGATGGAAGGAGAGATTCGTATGGCAGCACAATTAATTGCTACAACTGCAACAAAAAAGGTCTTTCGTGACGGTGATAAAGCGATCAAGGTATTTAACGCTGATTTCCCAAAGGCAGATGTATTGAATGAAGCATTAATTACAGCCCGCGTGGAAGAAGTCGGCGGAATCAATGTTCCTAAGGTTTTAGAGGTTGGTGTTTTCGAGGGAAAGTGGTCCATTACCTTTGATTTCATTGAAGGCAAGACTCTCCAGCAGCTCATGGATGAAAATCCTGATAAATTACCGGAATACATGGAGAATATGGTAGATCTTCATTTGAGTATTCTGTCAAAGCAGTGCCCGCTTCTTAATAAGCTGAAAGATAAGATGTCACGGCAGATTCTGGATACGGAAGAATTAGAGGATGTGACCAGATACGATATGAGGACACAGCTTGACAGTATGCCTAAACATACAAAATTATGCCATGGGGATTTTAATCCCAGCAATATTGTGGTAACAGATGACGGAACCATGTTTGTTCTGGACTGGGTACACGCGACCCAGGGAAATGCCAGCGCAGATGTGGCAAGAACTTACCTGCTGTTCTGTCTGCAGGACCAGAATAAGGCAGATATGTATATGAACCTGTTTTGTAAGAAGACCGGTACTGCAAAGAAATATGTGCAGACCTGGCTTCCAATGGTTGCTGCTGCCCAGCTTTCAAAGAGAAGGCCGGAAGAGGCGGAATTACTGCAGCAGTGGGCAACTGTTTGCGATTATCAGTAAATTCGAAGCATAAAGAACAAAAACGCGTCTTGAGAGGGTTTTACCCCTTGATCAAGACGCGTTTTTACGTACTATTTATCAATTGTTCAATAAATCAATCTTACAACATTCTGTCCGGCACTTTAAACCGTTTCTGTTTCGTTCGCTTCCGCTTCCTTTGTATCTGTCTCATTCGTTCCTGACATGGTATCATGTTCTTTCTTAAGCTCCAGATACAGGTCATAGAATTTCCATTTACAGTTGGTATCGGTAATTACCGCTTTTAAGTCGATTTTAGGAACTCCGGCCCGCCTTAAGTTTAAAAGCAGTTCATCAATCCGGCGGTTTGAAAAGTTTTTCATTACCAGGATCTCCTCTTCCACATCAGGGCAATCCTCCTGCTCCTTTTCTTCAAAGCCGTCAAAGCCTGCCAGATATCCTACGGTCTGGCTCACCTGTCCCGGGGAAATGTTTTTAATCCGTATTCCCATACGGACAAGAACTGCTTTCAGCTTCGCGGCCTTTGTATCATTTCCGCTCTGCCTGTCCTTTTCTGGCTGATAATACAGGACCATCTCTTTTCTCGCTGCCATTCTCTATTCCTCCTGCCTTTCAATTATAACAGACGTCCTCTCAGCTCATTTCCGTTAAAGGCACTTAAATATGCCGGAGCAATATCAAGCACGGTTTTACATCCGCTCTGGCCTTCTTGATTCAAACGATAAGCGGCTCTTGCATAAGCCGTCAGCACGGAAGCCGTAAATTCCGGATTGGAATCCAGCTTTAAGCTGTATTCGATCACGTGGCTGTTTTCATCCTCCCAGCCTGTCTTTCCGGTCCTTATGACAAATCCTCCATGGGGAATTCCCCTGTGGTCCCGGTTAAGCTCCTCATCGCTGATAAAATGAACCGTAGTATCATAATCTGCAAAATAATTGGGCATTGATACGATTTCTTCCCTGATCCGGTTTAAATCTGCATTCTCTTCCGCCACTACAAAGCACTCGCGGGTATGCTTCTCTCTGGTGGACAGTTCTGGACTTTTTCCGCTGCGGACCGCCTCGAGGGCTCCTTCAACCGGAATGGTATACTGTCTGGCATCCCGAACACCTTCTATCCTGCGGATTGCATCGGAATGGCCCTGGCTTACGCCCCTGCCCCAGAACGTATAATCATGGCCGCTTGGTAAAATGGACTCTCCATACAGGCGGTTTAAGGAAAACATGCCCGGATCCCAGCCAACGGATATGATCCCAACCTTGTTTCCTTCCTTTGCCGCCTCATCCACTGCGTCAAAATGCTGGGAGATCCGTGCGTGGGTATCAAAGCTGTCCACTACATTGAAATGTCTGGCTAGAAGGGGAGTCTGTACCGGAAGATCTACGGCGCTTCCGCCGCAGAGGATCATCACATCAATGGAATCCTTTTTTGAAACAGCTTCCTCCATGGAATACACCTTTACACCCGGAGTAAGGAGGGTTAATGATGCCGGATCTCTTCTGGTAAATACGGCAGAAAGCTCAAGATCCGGATTATGGCGGATGGCACATTCCACCCCTTTTCCCAGATTCCCATAGCCTGCAATACCTATTTTTATCGTCATGTTTTCATCTACCTTTCCAAAATTATTACTTTTTATTATAACCCCAAAAAGAGTCCCGTGTAAATCCTGTATTTATGGAGAGTCTCCATAAAAAAATCCGCAGGCAGAGTCAACCCTGCCTGCGGATAAAAGTCTTATTAAGCAAATGCCGTCACCTCCGGCATCTCTAATGCCGTGGTCTCATACTTATCCAGAATGACCCTCTGGATCATATCACGGGTGTCGGAATTAATGGGATGTGCAATATCCCGGTATTCCCCATCAGCAGCCTTACGGCTTGGCATAGCAATAAATAGCCCCTTCTCCCCTTCGATCACCTTGATATCATGAATTACAAATTCATTATCAAGTGTAATCGATACAATTGCTTTCATCTTTCCTTCTTTTTCAATACGTCTAACCCTCACGTCTGTAATCTGCATGTCAAGCATTCCCCCGCATTTCCTTATAATGTGTATCGTTCGTTTTTCTCTAAGACAATTTTTATATTGTCCGGTGTTCCAATATGGGTGGTATTTGCCCGGATCGTATCCCGGCTTTCCACAATACAATTTTCAATAACCGTATTATCACCTATGTAAACGTCATTTAAAATGATAGAATTTTTAATGACACAGTTATTGCCTACATATGCCTTTTTAAACAGAACAGAATTTTCAACCACTCCATTGACAATGCTGCCGCTGGATATCAAACTGTTCTTAACTGCGGCTCCCGGATTATACTTTGCCGGGGGCAAATCATCTATTTTAGAATAAACATCCGGGTACTGGCGGAAGAAATAATCTCTTACTTCCGATTTCAGAAAATCCATGTTGGTCTTGTAGTAAGATTCAACAGAAGCGATATTCCTCCAGTAAGTGTTCATCTTATAAGCATAAATCCTCTTTAGGTTCCGGTAACGTATCAGAATATCGTTTACAAAATCATAACGGTCTTCCATCGCGCATCGCTCAATCAGCTCAATCAGCTGCCGTCTGCGGATGACATAAATACCGCAGGATACGAAATTAGAAGATGCAACCATAGGCTTTTCCTCAAAATCCGTGATCCTTCCGTCTTCATTGGTTCTCACCAGACCGAATCGTGTGATATCCTCTCCCTCGGGAAGCTCCGTACATACGACGGTAATATCAGCCTTCTTCTCAATATGGTATTCCAGAACTTTTCCATAATCCAGCTTATAGATGCCGTCACCTGCCGCTATGACCACATAGGGTTCATGGCTGTTCTTTAAGAAAGTCAGGTTCTGGAAAAGCGCATCTGCAGTTCCCCGGTACCAATCACTGCTTTCTGCGGTTATGGTTGGAGTGAATACAAACAATCCCCCCTGCTTTCTTCCAAAATCCCACCATTTAGAAGAGCTCAAATGCAGATGAAGCGATCTGGAATTATACTGAGTCAAAACCGCTACGTTCTGAATATGGGAATTCGTCATATTGCTGAGGGCAAAATCAATGCTGCGGTAATTCCCTGCAATGGGCATGGCCGAGATCGCCCTTTTATTGGATAATTCCCGCATTCTCTTACTGTTTCCGCCTGCTAATACAATTCCTATCGCTCTCATCGTATGCCACCTGCCTTTATGATGTAGTCTCCGCCAGTCAGCTCACCGTCAGTATAATCTTCTGCTGTTGTTTCACCGACAATTGCCGTATTCTTACCTACCTTCACATTTTCCGGTATGGTTGAATTCTCACCGACTGTTACCAGATCGGACTGATAGACCTTGGGATCATATTTGCTGGGGGCAAATTCCCCGAAACCAAGCTCAGAGTTCGCTCCTATCTTTACATTTTCAGCGATAATGGCCTTCTGGATCTTAACATTCTCTCCCAGTACGCACTCCCTCATGATGATGGAATCCCTGACCACGGCTCCCTTTTTAATGATAACACCGGAACCAATAACGGAATTGTGGATTTCTCCGCAGATTTCTGACCCTTCTCCGATGATGCTTCTGTCTATAACAGCATCTTCCGACACATATTGAGGCGGTATGATGTCGCTCTTTGTATAGATCTTCCAGTACTCCTCGTAAAGGTTAAATTCCGGAATGATATCAATCAGCTCCATGTTGGCTTCCCAGTAAGAGCTTAAGGTTCCCACATCCTTCCAGTAACCATTGTATTCGTAGGCAAATACCCGGTCCCCTGCCTCGAAGCAGTATGGAATGATATGCTTGCCGAAATCACAGCCCGGGACTTCAGACATCTTGATAAGTGCTTCTCTTAATACTTTCCAGCTGAATATGTAGATACCCATGGATGCCAGGTTGCTTCTTGGATTTACCGGTTTCTCCTCAAATTCCGTGATGCGGTTGCTCTCATCGGTTATAAGGATTCCAAAACGGCTGGCTTCCTCAATCGGCACCGGCATGGCAGCAATGGTGATATCAGCATTATTCGCTTTATGGTATTCCAGCATGACCTCATAATCCATCTTATAGATATGGTCCCCTGACAATATGAGGACATAGTCCGGATTGTAAGTTTCCATATATTCGAGGTTCTGATAGATGGCATTTGCCGTTCCAGTATACCAATCACTGCCCTTGCTCTTTTCATAAGGTGGAAGGATCGTGACGCCGCCAACGTTCCGGTCCAAATCCCATGGGATGCCGATCCCGATATGGGTATTTAAGCGCAATGGCTGATACTGAGTCAGAACTCCCACTGTATCTACTCCTGAGTTGATGCAGTTACTGAGTGGGAAATCAATTATACGGTACTTGCCGCCAAATGATACTGCTGGTTTGGCCACTTTTTGCGTTAACACGCCTAACCGGCTTCCCTGCCCGCCTGCCAAAAGCATGGCAATCATTTCTTTCTTGATCACGTTATCACCTCTCGCTGTTGTAATTTTATTGTACTAGCATTATAACACATATTCAGAAAATAGTGAACAAAATTTTGAATTATTAGGATAATTTTTTGTGCATTTTCCGACATTTTTCATGCTTTTTGCGATTCTTTTACATTTTAAGCCATATCTAGCGTTTTTACACCCTTCCCCCTTGAATCAATGCTCGAAATACAGTATAATCTTACTAAGTATGCGAACATGTAAAAGGAGAAGCCACTATGGATTTAATCACTGTAAGACAAATATATAAAGACAAAGAATCTTTTCTTAACACTCAGGTTACGATCGGAGGCTGGGTGAGAAGTTTAAGAGATTCCAAATCATTTGGATTCATTGTTTTAAATGACGGAACTTATTTTGAAACACTTCAGGTTGTCTATCATGACACGATGGAAAATTTCTCTGAAATATCCAAACTAAATGTAGGAACCGCTGTTATCGTCACCGGTACCCTGGTACCCACTCCTGAAGCAAAACAGCCCTTTGAGATCCAGGCGGATAAAATTATTGTTGAAGGAACTTCTACACCCGACTATCCCCTTCAGAAAAAGCGCCATTCCTTTGAATATTTAAGAACCATTTCCCATCTGCGTCCCAGAACCAATACCTTCCAGGCTGTTTTCCGTGTGCGTTCTCTGATCGCTTATGCCATTCACCAGTTCTTCCAGGAAAGGGACTTTGTGTATGTACACACCCCCATCATCACCGGAAGCGACTGTGAGGGAGCCGGTGAGATGTTCCAGGTTACTACCATGGATTTAACAGATATTCCAAAGACCAAGGAAGGGTCTGCGGATTTCACCCAGGACTTCTTTGGAAAGCCTACCAACTTAACCGTAAGCGGCCAGCTCAATGCGGAGACCTACGCCATGGCATTCCGCAATGTTTATACCTTTGGACCTACGTTCCGTGCAGAAAACTCCAATACCACCCGTCATGCGGCAGAGTTCTGGATGATCGAGCCGGAGATGGCCTTTGCCGATTTAGATGACAATATGGAGCTGGCGGAAGCCATGCTTAAATATGTGATCCGTTTCGTCCTGGAGCATGCACCGGAAGAAATGAACTTCTTCAATCAGTTTGTGGACAAGGAGCTGCTTAACCGCTTAAACCATGTTCTTAACTCTGAATTTGCCCGTGTGACTTACACCGAAGCCATAGAGCTTCTGGAAAAGCACAACGAGGAATTTGACTATAAGGTGTTCTGGGGCTGTGACTTACAGACTGAGCATGAGCGCTATTTGACCGAGCAGCTCTATAAGAAGCCTGTATTCGTAACCGATTATCCAAAGGAGATCAAAGCCTTCTACATGAAGCTGAATCCGGATAACAAGACCGTGGCTGCCGTAGACTGCCTGGTACCCGGAATCGGCGAAATCATCGGAGGAAGCCAGAGAGAGGATAATTATGACAAGCTTGTGGCACGTATGGACGAGCTTGGCCTTGAGAAAGAGGATTACGAATTCTACCTTGACTTAAGAAAATACGGATCTACCCGCCATGCAGGCTTTGGCCTTGGCTTTGAGCGCTGCGTGATGTATCTTACCGGAATGGGCAACATCCGTGACGTGGTTCCATTCCCAAGAACTGTCAACAACTGCGAGCTTTAAGCCTGTACTACAAATTCCCTTCCCAAACGGCAGGGAATTTGTGGTTTCAGTTCAGCCATGCAGAGGACCAGCGAGGTAATGATAATGAAATTCATACATATTGCAGATGTTCACTGGGGCATGAGCCCGGACAGCGACAAGCCATGGAGTAAGGAACGGTATCAGGACATCAAGGACACCTTCGCAAAGGCAGTCAGCCAGGCAAAGGCCCTGGAAGCCAACTGCCTCTTTATTTCCGGAGACTTATTTCACCGCCAGCCCCTGGCCAGAGATTTGAAAGAAGTAAATTTTCTATTTACCACCATACCGGATGTCCATGTGGTCATCATTGCCGGTAACCATGACCGCATCCGGAACAACTCTGCCCTTTTAAGCTTTACCTGGGCTCCCAATGTATCTTATCTCATGGGAGGGGAGCTGGAAAGCGTTTACTTTAAGGACATCAATACCGAGGTTTACGGTTTCAGTTACCACTCAGCAGAAATCCCGGAAAACCGCCTTGATCATTTAAAGGTGCCCAACAACGGGCGCATCCACGTCCTTCTTGGTCATGGGGGCGATGCCAACCACCTCCCCTTTGACAAGGGTGCCATGTCCAATCTGGACTTTTCCTACATCGCCATGGGGCATATCCACCGGCCGGAGATCTTACTGGAAAACCGTATGGCATTTGCCGGTTCTTTAGAGCCGCTTGATAAGACGGAATCCGGCCAGCATGGCATGATGGTGGGGGAGATCAATGAGGTGACCCGTATGGTGACTTCCTTAAAGTTCATTCCCCTTGCAAGGCTCCAGTATATCTCCCTGGCCGTTAATGTAACAACTGCCACTACCAATACGGAACTTGCCATGAAAATCACCCAGGAAATCCAGAACCGGGGATCAGAGAACATATTCCGGTTTCGAATCCGCGGCATGAGGGACCCTGACATTTCCTTTGACTTAGAGATGCTTTCCACCCGTTTTAAGATCATGGAAATCATTGACGAATCTGAACCTCAGTATGATTTTCCCACATTGTTTGCCGAACACCCCAGCGATATGATCGGATTCTTTATCCAGGCTCTTCAGAAACCAGAGATGAGCCCGGTGGAAAAAAAGGCCCTTCATTACGGCATCAACGCATTGCTTCGTACAACGGACGAAAGGAGCTGACCCCATGAAAATAATTGATATCTATATCAATGGCTTTGGGAAATTCCATGGCAGAAACCTTACATTCCGGGATGGTCTGAACATTGTATATGGGAAAAATGAGGCTGGAAAATCCACCATTCATACGTTCATCCGGGGAATGCTTTTCGGTATTGAACGCCAGAGAGGCCGTGCATCCCGGAATGATCTATACACAAAATTCGAGCCTTGGGAAAACAGCGGCACTTATGAGGGTCAGATACGGCTGGAGCATAAGGATCACATTTACCGGATCGAACGCACCTTCCAGAAAAATAAAAAAGAGTTTAAGATCGTAGATGAAACCGCCGGACGGGAGATAGAGCCGACTAAGGCATTTTTAGATGACTTATTATGCGGTTTAAGCGAATCGGCATACATTAACACCGTCAGTATCGGCCAGCTTAAAAGCGCTACTGATGAGGGCATGGTTTCCGAACTTAAAAATTACATAGCCAACTTAAACACTACGGGAAACCTGGCCCTTAACATCACAAAGTCCGCCGCCTTTTTAAAATCACAGAAAAAGGAGCTGGAATCCCAGATGGTTCCGGAAGCGGCCCGGACTTATACTTCGTTATTAAGCGAAATCCGTAACACAGAAAAAGAAATCTCATCTCCGGAGTATGAAAACCAGATTCAGGAATACCATAAGCTCCGCTCCCATATCAGGGTATCCATGGATGAACAGCAGAAGGAAAAGGAAGAACTTCTCCAAAAAGCCGCGAGGGGCAGGCAGGTACTGAACAGCAACCAGTTTTCTGACCAGGCGTCTATTAACGCCTGCCAGGCAAAGGCCCAGGAAAACTATGACGAGTATATGGAAGCCATGGCGGCCTGCAATAAAAAACCGAGAAAGATCTTTTCTGTCCTTTCCCTGGTCATCGCCACCTTGCTGTTATGCGGCACGGGAGTGCTTTATTATCTGGGAGAAGCAAATTATTTCACCGCTTATTATGGGCTTGACCTCCTCCTTTTGCTGGGTGTTTTTATCGGAACCGCCACGATTTTCTACCTGATCGGCCTGATTCTGTTTTTACGGCTGAGACACAGCCAAAAGGATATGGAAATGAGTGCCAAGATCCTGCAGGAGATCCTGTCCAGACATTTAGGAAATACCGAGATATCTTCAGAAACGATCCGTGCATTCCAGACAAAGATGGCAGAGTTCACCCGCTTATGCTCAGCGGTTGCCAAATCAGAAGCCGTCATCGCTCAGAAAGCGAAAGAAATTGAGGAGCTTTCAAAAAAGCAGGAGAACTGCGGGGAATCCATTGAAAAGCAGCAGAAAAGCCAGTGGGAGCTTGAGAAAAAGCTGGAGCACTTATCAAGCTGCAAAACCCAGGCAGAAGGACTTAAGCACATCCTGGCGGAGAATGACCGGATCCGGGAAGAAATATCCGCCATTGACTTAGCACTGGAAACCATGACCAGCCTCTCCTCCTCTATCCGGGACTCCTTTGGCCTATATTTAAATAAAACAGCTTCTGACCTTATCGCCGGGATCACAGGGGGAATCTATACCAGCATGAGCGTAGATGAGAACCTGAATGTATTTTTGAATACAAAAACCAAGCTGGTTCCCTTAGAACAAGTCAGCAGCGGCACCATGGACCAGGTTTATCTGGCCCTTCGATTGGCAGCTGCCACCTTGATTCAAGAGGGCACCGAACGGATGCCATTCATATTTGATGATAGTTTTGTACTATATGATGATGACAGGCTTCGGACTGCTTTAAGATGGCTGGTGAACACTTACTCCGACCAGGTTATTATCTTCACCTGCCATCAGAGAGAGGCCCAGATGCTGACTGCAAACCTGATCCCCTATCACCTGATAGAAATTTAACCTCATGATAATGTTCCAAAAAAAAAGACTGTTATGACGGCTTTTAAGCCTTATGACAGTCTTTTTACTATTGATCCTATGATCTGTTCCTATATCCGGCAAGGCCGGCCAAAATGCCAGCCAGAAGCCCTGTAACAGCCGGCCCGATCCAGCCAAGTCCCATATCATAAAGAGGAAGCATGGAAAGCCCGGGATTCAAAAAGCTGAGACCTGCCTGTTCCAGGGACAGAAGCACACTGGCGATTCCTGTGAGGCTAATGGAACAGACATAAACGGCCTTCCACTTCCTTCCGTCCGGAAAGCCAAAGGACAGCAGAATGAGGACAATGGCTATGGGGTAAATAGCATTTAACACCGGTACAGAGACTTCTAATATCCTGGTAAGACCGATATTGGAGATTACCAGGCTCACCAAAGCGAAAGTGAATGCCCATACACGGTATCCCACTTTGGGTACAATGATGCAGAAATACCTGCTGCAGCAACTGATCAGGCCGATGCAGGTATTTAAACAGGCAATGAAGAAAATGGCAGCCAGCATCACAAGCCCCCCATTCCCATACAAAAAACGTACTGCCTGGTTTAAGGTCTGAGCTCCGTTTTCTCCCAGCCCCATTGCGCCGCCGGTGACGGCTCCCACGTGGGCCAGAGCACTGTATACCATTAAAAGAATGCCTCCTGCGACGAAACCGGCGTGAATGGTTTCCTTTACAACGGAAGCTTCCTGCCTGATTCCCATTGCCTGAACATTCAATGAGATAATAATTCCAAAGTTTAAAGCAGCGATGGTGTCCATGGTCAGATACCCTTCAAGAAATCCTTTAACAAATGGGTTGGACCCATAGGACTTTGACGGAATCCCGTAAGAGCCTGGCGGATGGACTACGCTGCCTGCAAATATCACCACGATCAGGGCCAAAAGGCAGGGAGTCATTATCTTACCAAGACGGTCTGTCAATTTATCCGGTTTCAAAGACACGACAAATGCAATGGTAAAGAACACGGCGGAATAAAGGAACTGGGTGAGCGCTCCCGAGCCCCCTTCTTTTATAAAGGGGACCACCGCCATTTCAAAGGAGGTGCTGGCAGTTCTGGGAATTGCAAGACATGGCCCTATGGATAAGTAAATGAGCAGTGTAAAAATAAATGCAAATCTGGGATGTACATGGCCGGCCAGCTTATTAAGGCCGCCGGACTTAGCCACTGCAACCACACCAAGAACCGGAAACCCGATGGCTGTCACCGCAAAGCCTGCCATGGCAATCCAGGTATTCGTTCCCGCGGATGCACCCAAATAGGGCGGAAAAATAAGATTTCCCGCCCCAAAAAACATGGAGAAAAGTGTAAGGCCTACTAAGACCAGTTTCTGCTTCGGTAATCGTTCCATATGCCCGTTTTACCTGTCGCCTGAGCGGTAACGCTCTAAAAGCCGGTTAATTCTTTTCGTTGGATTTAAAAGCTCGCTTAAGGAAGCGTCATGATTTAAATTATCTATGATAAGTGCAATATATTTACTCATATCAACATTGATATAGTATGGTCTGGATAAGAGGTCAGGGGTCTGATAGACCAGATTGGTTGTAAGGATCCTGTCAATAAATCCATTCTCATAATATTCATCAAACTTTGCAAGACCGTTGGTAAAAAGGCCAAAAGTGGAGCAAACGAATACTTTTCTGGCTTTTCTTCTCTTAAGCTCCTTCGCTACATCAAGCATGCTTTCACCGGAAGAAATCATGTCGTCAACAATGATCACATCCTTGCCTTCTACGCTGCTTCCCAGAAATTCGTGGGCAACGATGGGATTGCGTCCGTTAACGATTTGAGTATAATCCCTGCGTTTATAGAACATACCCATGTCAAGGCCAAGAACATTGGCAAAGAATACAGCACGTCCCATGCCTCCCTCATCCGGGCTGATGACCATCATGCGCTCGCTGTCAATATCCAGTTCTTTTTCTTCCTTTAGTAAGTACTTGATAAACTGGTAAATAGGCTGAACAGTCTCAAAGCCCTTTAAAGGAATCGCATTCTGCACTCTCGGGTCATGAGCATCAAAGGTGATGATGTTCTCAACTCCCATATTCACCAGCTCCTGAAGGGCCAGTGCGCAGTCTAAGGATTCTCTGCTGGATCTCTTATGCTGTCTGCTTTCGTATAAGAATGGCATGATCACATTGATGCGGCGGGCTTTTCCTGCCGATGCTGCAATGAGACGCTTCAAATCCTGGAAGTGGTCATCAGGGGACATATGATTGGTCATACCGCACAGGGAATACGTAAGGCTGTAATTGCACACATCCACCATGAAATAAAGGTCATCACCCCGTACGGATTCCTGCAGGGTACCCTTTGCTTCGCCGGTTCCGAACCTTGGCGTGCTGGCTCCGATCATATAGGAATCTCTCTGATAACCTGAAAAAGCGATGGTTGACTTATGTTCGCTCTCCCGCTCCTGTCTCCATGACACCAGGTAATCATTGACCTTATCTCCCAGCTCCTTACAGCTTTTTAACGGTATCAGACCCAGTGGACCTACCGGAA
>POVV01000399.1_pt1 | contig 29545 bp, 30 predicted proteins | sample 1560271 | NCBI WGS metagenome assembly POVV01 (sample SAMN08337232, study PRJNA429181) | Bioreactor metagenome, whole genome shotgun sequencing project. | biome: cows' rumen and soil; feature: anaerobic; isolation source: anaerobic chemostat enrichment culture, galacturonate as sole carbon... | reverse complement strand
ATGTGAAGTCGCTGGTGCTGGAGACAGTCAAGCCGGACGGCTTTGCCGTGATCAATGCCGATGACGCCTATGCCGCCGCCCTGGCAAAGCGGACCCGGGCGGAAATTATCTATTTCAGCCTGGAGCCGGATAATCTGATCATCAGGCGACAGCTTGCCCGCGGCGGGAAGGCGGTTTTTGTCAAGGACGGCATGATTTACGCGGCAAACGGCAAAGACGCCAAGCCGATGCTGCCGGCCGCGAATATTCCTGCCACCTTAGGCGGTATCGCCATGCACAACCTGCAGAATGCCGTTATTGCCGCCGCCGCTTGTTATGGCCTGAGAATACCGTTCAGTTATATTTGTGAAGGCTTGATGAGCTTTGATGACAATCCCGGACGGTTCAACCTGATTTCGCTTGGCGACCTGTGTGTCTGTGTGGATTATGGTCATAATCCGGCCGGCTATCTGGCAACCATCAGTACCGCCAAACGCATGGGCGCCCGGCGGTTGGTCGGCGTCATCGCCGCCCCCGGTGACCGGAGAGATGATGTTGTCGTCAATGTCGGCCGCATCGCCGGCCGCGGCTTTGATCTGATCTATATAAAAGAAGACGCGGATTTGCGGGGGAGAAAACCGGGTGAGACGGCGGCTTTGCTGAAGCAGGGAGTCGTCGAAGCCGGTTATCCTGCTGATGCGGTCCGCCTCATCCTTGCAGAATATGAAGCTGTCTATGCCGCTCTGGAGCAGGCGCAGCCTGAGGATTTGCTGGTCGTCTTTTATGAGAAATATGATGTGGTTAAGCGGGCGATTGACGATTTCCGGCTGCGCCATGAGCAGAAGCAGACACAGCCGGCCGGCTACGGCTATTTCGCAGTCAATCAGGCGGGCATATAGTTCTCCGAAAAAACGGCGTATATAGAAAAAACTTCCTTACCAGTTGCAGGTCTGTGAAGGACAAGGTAGAATAATGAGTAGTTAGAAGAATACTCATCAGATTGTTGAAAAAACGTTTCCCAGACCGTTCAGAAAGTACCAGATGCTAGGCAGCCCGAGGAAGCGCGCGCAGACAGTACGTTTCAAGGGTACGGCAAGCGGGCTCCCGCAGGGCTAACAACGCAGATGGTGCTTTATCAACGGTCTGATGAGTATGAGAAGAATACTCATGGGAGGTGCCGCATATGGACGCCGGACAAGAATTGCAGCTGGTTATTTTTATGCTGGGCAAGGAAGAATACGGATTGCCGATTACCAAGGTGCAGGAAATCAATCGGATGGTTTCGATTACACGGCTGCCGCAAACCCCGGACTTCATGGAGGGTGTAATCAACCTGCGCGGACGGGTTCTGCCTGTCCTTGATCTGCGCAAACGGTTTCAGTTGGCTGAGGCGGTGATGAATGACGATACCCGGATCATCATTGTCGATGTGGCAGGGCAGACACTGGGGATTGTGGTGGATGCGGTCACCGAGGTGGTTCGCTTGCAGGCAGACAGTGTGGAGCCGCCGCCGCCTGCGTTTATTCTTGATTCTCAATACATAGAAGGCATTGGCAAATTAGACGGCCGCCTGCTGATTTTGCTGGCTATCGACAAGGTGCTGACCACACAGGAAGCCATAGCCTTACAGTCTATCGCTTAATGATGAATACGGTAACTCTAAATGCCAGAGCCAAAATTAACTTAACACTGGATGTATTAGGCAAGCGCCCTGATGGCTACCACGAAGTCGCGATGGTCATGCAAAGCCTGGAATTGGCTGACCGCGTGCACCTGCGTCCCGCCGGTTCACTGCTGATCGAAACAGGCGACCCGCGGCTGCCGCCCGATGAATCCAATCTGGCCTACCGGGCGGCGGCTTTGCTGAAACGCGAATGCGGCATTGACAAAGGTGTCCATATTCGTCTTGAAAAGCGGATACCGATGGCGGCCGGCTTGGCTGGCGGCAGCTCCGACGCGGCCGCTGTGCTCAAAGGGCTGGTTCAATTATGGAAGCTGCCGCTGACGCTGAAAGACCTGTCGGTTCTGGGCGCGCTGCTGGGATCGGATGTGCCGTTTTGCCTGGCGGGCGGTACTGCGCTGGCGACCGGCAGAGGTGAAGTCATTACCCCACTGCGGGATTTGCCTTCCCGTCCGGTCGTGTTAGCCAAGCTGCCGGTTGAGGTGGCTACTGCCGCCGTATACCGGCAATACCGCCCTGAAGCGGTTGCCCGGCATCCGGAGACACAGGCGGTTTTAACTGCTGTTGAGCAGGCGGATTGGCGGGGTGTTGAGCAGCGTCTGGCCAATGTGCTCGAAAGTGTTACGGTGAAGCAATATCCGCAGATTGCCGCTATCAAAGCGTTGATGTGTGATGCCGGCGCCACCGGCAGTCTGATGTCAGGCAGTGGCCCGACAGTCTTTTGCCTGGCGGAGAATGAAGCCACCGCCAGCCAAATCGCCCGGCGGCTGGCACAGGAATGTGCCGCAGAGGTCATAGTGACAAAAACCTCGCAGCGAGAACTATAGAAGACTTGTCTGGAGACAAGCATAGGAGTCTGTCCAAGGAGACTTCCTAAAAAACAAGAGTGCTGATCTGTTTGACCAGTCTCTTAGTGAGGGGGAGAACGATGGTACGGCGATTATTGCCGATTAAGCTGGATAGTTACAAACCGTTGCGAGAAGTGGTTACCGAGACGTTACGGGAAGCAATTATCGGCGGCGTATTAAAGCCGGGCGAGAGGCTAATGGAAATCCAACTGGCGGAAGAACTGGGAGTGAGCCGGACTCCTGTCCGCGAATCGATCCGCAAGCTCGAATTAGAAGGCTTTGTTGTGATGGTGCCCAGACGCGGCACCTATGTAACCGATTTGTCGATTAAAGATATTAGCGAGGTCTATGAGATCCGGACAGTGCTTGACGTCCTCGCGGCAGGACTGGCGGCTGAGCGGATCACAGAAGATGAACTGGAAGAATTAGAGCGTTTACTGGTGCAGATTGGCGAATTTGTTGAACAGAATGATATCGAAAAAGTGGTTGAATATGATTCCCGCTTTCATGACGTCCTGTATCGAGCCAGCCGGAATGACAGGCTGGTTGGTATCATCAATAATTTGCGTGAGCAATTTACCCGTTTCCGGGGCCTGTCGATGAAGGCTCCCGGACGGCTGCAGAATACGATTGAAGAACATGCCCGTCTGGTTGAGGCGATCGCGCAGCGAAATCCCGACCTGGCGCAACAGATAGCCCGGGAACATATGGAGAACTCGGAGCAGACCCTGCTGAAGGATTTTGACGAACGCCGTTATCCTGAGGACGCCGAGTAGTCGCTATACAATAGGAGGCCTATACATGTACGATGCCATCATTTTGGCTGGCGGAGAAAGCAAGAAGAAGCTTTTTGGTTTGTCCAGGCAACCCTATGAAGCCTTAATTGAAATTGCGGGACAGCCGATGGTCACTTTTGTGGCCAGTGCATTGGCTGCCAGTGGCTCCGTCAACCGGATTCTGGTCATCGGCCCGGAAACAGCACTCCGGCAGTGCGCATTCCCCCCCCAGGTGAGTTTGCTGGCCGGCGGCCGCACGATGATGGAAACCATTCAACTGGGTATCGCCGGGCTGGGGCATCAGGAGAAGGTGCTGATTGCCACGGCGGATATTCCGCTGCTTACCGCTGAGGCGGTCAATGATTTCTTGGCCCAGTGCAGTCGCGTGGATGCCGATTTTTACTATCCGGTCATTTCCCAGGAAAAGAATGAACAGCGCTATCCGGCTACGCGCCGTACCTATGTCCGGCTGCGTGAGGGAACCTTTACCGGCGGTAATCTTTTTCTGGTCAATCCGGATGTCGTATCCCGTTCCTTGCCTGTTGCCAACCGGATTATCGAAAACCGTAAAAAGCCGTTAACCCTGTGCGGCATTCTGGGCTGGGCTTTTGTGATTAAGTTTTTGCTGGGCACATTAAGCGTAGCGGCAGTGGAGGCGCGTGTATCGGAACTGCTGAAGCTTCGCGGCGCGGTGATACACTCTCAATTCCCCGAGCTGGGCATTGATGTCGATAAGCCAAGCGATCTGGCGCTCGTACGCGCGGCAATGGCAGGCAGCGCATTAGCGCGTTAGATGGGATTTTTTACAAACCACGCACCGGGATAACCGCTGGCGTGGTTTTGCCTTAGTTTGAGATAACAAAAGGAGGTTGCTCAGTGATGAATGATAAGGCAAAGCGGATGGAACGCCGGATTGCATTGACCAAATTGCTGACAGATAGTCCCGGACGCTTATTTTCCCTCGGCTACTTTAGCTCCATCTTCGGCGCGGCCAAGTCGACCCTGTCCGAGGATGTGGAAGCGATTCAGCAGTCCTTTGCCGAATTTGGCCTCGGCAAGCTGGAAACCGTAGCCGGTGCGGCCGGCGGCGTCCGCTTCCTGCCGTATGTATCCAGCCGGTCTACCCATGAAATCCTCAGCAGTCTGGCGGAAACCCTCGCTGCACCGGAGCGGGTCCTGACAGGCGGATTTTTGTATATGTCAGACGTCTTGTTTGACGCGCATAAGATGGCGCGGGTCGGCGAGGTATTTATGACTTGTTTTGCGCAAAGCAGGCCGGACTGTGTGATGACAGTGGAAACAAAAGGCATACCGCTGGCGATCATGACCGCCCGGGCGTTTAATCTGCCGCTGGCGATTGCCCGGCATGGCAGCAAAATTACCGAAGGCTCTGCCGTCAGTGTCTATCATGTATCCGGCTCGAACCAGCGGATTCAGACAATGTCTCTGCCGAAACGGGCAATTGCGGCAGGCTCAAGAGTATTATTAATTGATGATTTTATGAAGGCGGGCGGAACCGCCCGCGGCATGATTGATTTAGTGCATGAGTTTGACGCCGAAGTGGCCGGACTGGGTGTGCTGGTCGCGACCGAAGATCCCGCCGAAAAGCTGGTGGATGATTATCAGGCTCTGCTCATCTTATCCGATGTAGATGAACAAACTAAAACCGTGAAAATCCATTCGGCATTATAAGAAAGCAGCGAGGTATACGAACCGCAGAGTAAGCAGAGGGCACTCTGCGGTTAGCGGACTCCCGCCGTACTGTTTATCCTGTGAGAAAAGGAAGCGATTATTGCATGAAGCCAACTGTCACGCTTGCTGCGATTGAGGCGGCATATGCCGCCATGCGCGATTTAATTCATCACACGCCGCTGGACCGCAGCCGCACCTTTAGCGATATGGCAGGCTGCGATCTGTATCTGAAGCTGGAGAACCTGCAAAAGACCGGCTCGTTTAAGCTGCGCGGCGCGTATAATAAAATAAGGTCGCTGACTGCTGCTGAGAAGGCCGGCGGCGTGATTGCCGCTTCTGCCGGCAATCACGCGCAAGGGGTTGCTTACGCGGCCAATCTGGCTGGTATCAAGTCGACGATTGTCATGCCGGAAATCGCGCCGCTGGCTAAGGTGATCGCAACCCGCGGCTATCAGGCCGAAGTCGTGTTAAGCGGGCTTGGTTATGACGAAGCCTTCGAAACCGCACAGCAAATTCAACAAAAGACCGGTCAGGTATTTGTTCATGCCTATAATGACCCGCACGTGATCGCCGGACAAGGCAGCATCGGCTTGGAAATCCTGCAAACACTGGAAGACGTATCCGCCATTGTTGTGCCGATTGGCGGCGGCGGGCTGGCGGCAGGGATCGCGCTGGCTGTCAAGGAAAAAGCGCCGCAGGTGAAGGTATATGGCGTACAGGCAAAAGGCGCGCCTGCCATGTATCTCTCCAAACAGCAGCATACTCTGCAAACCACTCCCGATGCGGCAACTATCGCAGACGGCATCGCTGTCAAGAAGCCGGGCGATATTACCTTTGAGCTAATTGACCGCTATCTTGACGATATCGTCGTGGTGGATGACGAGGCGATCGCCAGTACGATTCTGATGCTGCTCGAACGCTCGAAGCTGATGGTAGAGGGCGCGGGAGCGGTGAGTCTGGCGGCGCTGCTGAACCATTTGCTGCCTGTGTCCGGCAAAGTGGTCAGCGTGATTTCCGGCGGCAATGTGGACGTCAATTTCATCTCCCGGATTATCGAGCGCGGCTTGGTCAAGGCCGGGCGGCGGGTGAAAATCTGTACCCGGGTAACCGACCGTCCCGGCGAGCTGACCAGACTATTAACAATTATTGCCAGATTGAGGGCGAATGTCATCCACGTTTACCACGACCGGGTGGAACGGCAGGTGCCGCTGGGGCAGGCTGTTGTCGAGGTCAGCCTGGAGACACAGGACGCGATCCATACGGAAACCATACTGGCCCAACTGAAGCAGGAGGGCTATCCGGTGGAAATGATTTAATTTGTTCGTGTTGCAGGGAAACGTCATTTCCTGTCGAAACAAATTATGTTCAGAGATAAATGTAGACTTGCTTTAGATGGAGTTTTAACTCCATCTAAAGCTTAGTCGAATTTACTTCGAGCTACAGCCTGTTTGTTCCCGACCAAAGAGGGCGGGATCTTACAGGCTGTGCGAAGGATCATTTTCCGAAATGAAAGCGACAGGGATACAGGAGGTCAAAAACCATGTCAGGATTTACCGCTTTAATTCTGGCTGCCGGCAAGGGCACCAGAATGAAGTCGGATTTGCCGAAGGTGCTGCATAGGGTGAGCGGCAAGCCCATGCTGCTGCGGGTGCTGGATGCCGCCGCACAGGCAGGGGCAACCGCCCAAATTGCCGTGATCGGCTTTGGCGCCGAGCAGGTACAGGCAGCCGTGGGGCAAAGGGCCCAGACGGTGATTCAAACCGAACAGTTGGGTACCGGCCACGCCGTTATGCAGGCTGAGCCATTATTGGCAGGCTGTACAGGCACGATTATGGTATTATGCGGGGATACACCGCTGCTGCGGACGGCTACCCTGCAGAAGCTGCTGCAGACCCATCGCCAGATGCAGGCCCAGGCGACAGTGCTGACTGCGGTGATGCCGGATCCGGCCGGATATGGACGGGTCATTCGCGACAAGTCCGGTAAGGTCACGAAAATTGTTGAACAGAAGGACGCGTCTGCCGCAGAAGCGTTAGTGAATGAGATCAATACCGGTATTTACTGTTTTGAAAAAGACAGCCTGTTTACCGCTTTGTCTCAAATCACTGCCGATAATGCCCAGGGCGAATACTATCTGACCGATGTCATCGGTATTCTCGTCAATCAGGGGCGTACGGTTGCGGCGATTGCCGCTGCGGAACACCAGGAAACCCTGGGGATTAATTCCCGGGCGCAGTTGGCGCAGGCCGAGGGCATCATCCGGGCCCGCAAGCTGGCCGAGCTGATGGATGACGGCGTTACCGTTATGGACCCGGCGAGTACCTTTGTTGATGATGCGGTCACTGTCGGCGCGGATACGATCCTCTATCCGTTTACCTGGCTTGAGGGCGAGACCGTCATTGGCTCAGACTGCCGGATCGGGCCCAACACCCGGCTGCGGAACACGACAGTGGGTGATCAGACTGTCATTCAGTTTTCCTATACGCATGAATGCGACATCGGCCAATCTGTCAACATCGGGCCGTTTGTCCATATCCGGCCTGATTCCGTTCTGGCGGACGGCGTCAAGGTAGGAAACTTTGTTGAGGTAAAGAATTCAATCATCGGTCCTGACACGAAACTGCCTCATCTCAGCTATATCGGCGATTCCGACCTCGGAGCCGGCATCAATATTGGCTGCGGAACCGTCACTGTTAACTATGACGGCAAACAGAAGCACCGCACTGTGATTGAGGATTACGCCTTTATCGGCTGCAACGCCAATCTGGTCGCACCGGTGCAAGTAGGCAGCGGCGCCTATGTGGCCGCCGGTTCTACGATTACCAAGGATGTACCGTCCCAGGCGCTTGGCGTGGCGCGTGCCCGGCAGACCAATATACCCGAGTGGGTTAAGCGGAAACGCTGATATATATTTTTAGGGGGAAAATATACAATGGTTTTTGATGATGGAAAACGGCTGCGAGTGCTGACCGGTAATGCCCATCCTGCATTAGCAGAAGAAATTGCGGCATACCTGGGCCTGAGTGTGGGAGAGGCTTTTGTCGGCAAGTTTAACAATGGTGAGATTCAGGTCATGATTGATGAGAGTGTGCGCGGCACCGATGTCTTTATTGTTCAACCGACCTGCAATCCGGTTAACGAGAATCTGATGGAGCTCCTGATCATGGTTGATGCGGTGAAGCGTGCTTCCGCCCGCCATATTACCGCCGTGATTCCCTATTATGCCTACGCTCGCCAGGACCGGAAAACCCGTGGCCGTGAGCCGATATCCGCCAAGCTGGTGGCAAATCTGCTGACTACCGCCGGTGTTACCCGTGTCGTTACTATGGACTTGCATGCCGGGCAGATCCAGGGCTTCTTTGATATTCCGGTCGACCATCTGCTGGGTGTGCCCATCCTGAGCGATTATATCGCTTCCAAACAACTCGAAGACCTGGTTGTCGTCTCGCCTGACCTGGGCGGAGTGACCCGGGCGCGTCAGTTAGCCGACCGTCTGCACGCCGATATCGCGATTATTGAAAAGCGCCGTCCGGCGCCCGGCGTGGCTGAAGTCATGAACCTGATCGGCAGCGTCAGCGGCAAAACAGCGGTTCTGGTGGATGATATTGTCGATACCGCCGGTTCGTTGACTGAAGCTTCCTGTGCGTTGATTGACCGTGGCGCTAAATCGGTTTATGCCTGTTGCACCCATCCGGTGCTCAGTCATCCGGCCATTGAACGGATTGAGAAATCCTGTATTACGGAATTGATTGTAACCAATACCATTCCCCTGCCGCCGGAAAAGCAAAGTCCGAAAATCAAGACCCTGTCTGTAGCGCCTCTGTTTGGCGAAGCGCTGATCCGGATCTTTGGCGACCTGTCGGTAAGCAAGCTGTTTACGGTATAACGGTATAAAGATGCCGCAGAGTGCGTAGAGTACTAAAGTGCCCTCTGCGTACTCAACGCTTTCTCTGTATATTTTGCGGTAAAATGGTATCCATTCCCATGTAAGTTTACGTTTTAGGTGAAAGGGAATTTTCAATGTTTGAAGCCAATTTGCGGCTGAGCAGTGTATTGGGCCTGCTGACAGTCGTTGTGGTTATCAGTTTATTATTGGATTATTGCCGCCTGCTGAGACGGCCAGCCCGCATTGGTCTGTGGCTGGCCATTCTTTGCATCATGGCGGGGCTGGGACTTACCCTGCAGGCGGTGCTGCCAGGGAATCATTTCTATGGCCCTGTGTTCATTGAAGCCGCCACACAGGAAAAGATCGTAGCGCTGACCTTTGACGACGGACCGTATCCTCCTTATACCCAGCAGGTCCTGAATGTGCTGAAGGAGAATGGCGTACCGGCAACCTTTTTCGTTGTCGGCAAGAATGTGGAACGGTATCCTGAGCTGGTGAAGCGGATCGTGGAGGAAGGCCACCAGCTCGGCAACCATACCTACTCGCATCCGGACTTGCTAAAACTGGACCGCGGGCAAATCGCGGCCGAGGTAGATAAGACGCAGCGGCTGCTGTTTGAGATTACCGGCCGTGTTCCTGACATTATGCGCCCGCCGCATGGCTTTCGCGACGCGGTGGTCATGGAGGTCATGGCGGAACGGAATCTGAAAGTCGTCGAGTGGTCTGTCATGTGCCGGGATTGGGTAAACCCCGGCGTGGAGACCATCACCAGGCGTGTGGTCAGTAAGGTGAAAAGCGGGTCGATTATCCTGCTGCATGACGGTGACGGTGTGGATTCAACCGCTTCCAGAGCGCAAACTGTCGAAGCAACCCGCCGGATTATTCACGAACTGAAAAGCCAGGACTACCGGTTTGTTACTGTAGATGAGATTTTAAAAACAACGGCAAAGGAGGGGACGGCCTTATGAAACTGATTGTCGGGCTGGGCAATCCTGGAGCGGAATATAGCGCTACCCGCCACAATGTCGGTTTTTTGGCGGTTGAGGAATTAGCCAAGCGCTGGCAGGCCGATTCCTGGCGTCAGAAGCATGACGCGCTTTGCGCCGAGTATCGCGGCGGAGCTGAGCCTGTGCTGCTGGTCAAGCCGCAGACCTACATGAACCTGAGCGGGGTGGCGGTGGGCGCGCTGGTGCGCTGGTATAAGCTGCAGGCTGACGATGTCATTGTCATCTATGATGATCTCGATCTGCCGGTTGGCAAGCTGAGACTGCGTCCCCAAGGCGGTTCGGGCGGTCACAAGGGAATTGAATCCATCCTGGTTCATTTGGGCAGTGAGAGCTTTGCCCGGATTCGTATCGGCATCGGCCGGCCGCCGGCCGGCTGGGAAACCGCCAATTATGTGCTGGGCCGCTTTTCGCCGGAAGAAACGCCGCTGATGGCGGAAACGGTCGGCAAAGCCGCCGAAGCGGCGGAATATATACTAAAGCAGGGTATTACCAAGGCGATGAATCTGTATAGCCGTTGAATACAGTCAAAAAGGAGTGGGTTTTTATGAAACAGAAGCTGATGATCGGCGTAGTGCTTGTCTCTCTGCTGTTAGCAAGCGTGATTCCCGCTACGCAGGCTTTTGGCATCGGCGATATTTTGAAAGTGGGCGGTATTGGCGTCCTGATTGACCGATTCGCCCAGCCGTTAAATAATTTTATCAACACACTGACATTTAAACACGGGGCAGGTCACGATTATGCGACCAAAGTGGTGCCTATTCTTTCGTTTGGCAATGGCGGGCATGTAGGGGCGGCTCAGGTGATGGGCCCGCAGGAATTAGTTGATAAAACACAGGCGGTTGTCCAACTTGAGGATGACTTTAGCGGCAAGACGTTCCGGGTGAAGGTGTTGATCCCTATTGACAGCAAAAATCCGGTTAAATTCTCGCGTGTACAGGGTGTCGGAGTTTCGGCGATTATTGACGTGAAGATTTAGCGTGCTTTTGCAGCTTACAGATGAGTTGAGTGGGTTGAGTTTTTTCAGAAAGTAGGATGTGACTATGCTGACCGCGCTTTATGCTGACAAACATGGCGAGATTTATGATGCGCCCGGCTATCAGGCGGTTGGCCGTTCCGGTGAAGCCGTGGACTTGCTTGACGAGTCAGAAATGATTCCCCTGCCGCCGGGAGCGGAGCTGATGTTTTTGCCCGGACGCAGCGCGCTGGCCGCTCAGAAGGGCGGCATCGCGCCGATTGCGAGAGAACTGTTTGCCGTTGCCGCCACTCTGCCTGCAGGTTATACCCGCACCCGGCTGCCCGCCTTCGCCAAGCTGCCGGACGCGCCGCAGCTGCCGTTGTTTGGCTATACGGCGGTGGCGATCCGCAACGGCAAATTCATGGCGGCCGCGCTGAAAAGCGATGATAATGCGAAATGGGACCCCCGCCGCTATAATGGCAGAGATTTGGCCAAACGAATCGACGGCGTCCGGCGCGACCTGCCCGGCAACCGGCTGGTTGAGCAATTGGCTAACTGTTCGCTGACATGGCATTGCCTGACAGCGCAGAATCTGTTTTACAAGCGCTGGGAAGCCGGTATCCCGGTATCGCCCGCCTGCAACGCCAACTGCTATGGCTGTATATCCCTGCAGCCGGCTGAATGCTGCCCTTCGCCGCAAAGCCGGATCGCGTTTGCCCCCACACCGGAGGAAATCGCCGCCGTCGGCATCTATCACCTGTCAGCGGCGCCGGAAGGGATCATCAGCTTTGGCCAGGGCTGTGAGGGAGAACCCTCGCTGGCCTACGAGAATGTCAGCCAGGCGATCCGGATGATCAGGCAGAAAACAAGCAAAGGCTTAATTAATATCAACACCAATGCCGGGTTTACCGCCGGGCTTGAGCGAATTATCGACGCCGGACTGGACAGTATGCGTGTCAGCATGATCAGTGCGATTCCTGATGTATATCAGACCTACTACCGGGCGAATTATCCGCTTGACGCGGTAGCCGCGTCGATTGATTACGCAAAAGCGCGCGGCGTCTATGTATCGATCAACCTGCTGTTGTTCCCCGGACTCAATGATACTCCGGCCGAAATCCGGGCCTGGCAGCAGCTTATCAGCGATCACCGGATTGACATGATCCAACTGCGCAATCTTAACGTCGACCCGGACGACTTCTGGCAGTTCATGAACCGTCCGGACGAACCGGCTGCCGGGGTCGGCGCGTTTATTGCAGCCCTTCGCCAGGCATCGCCTAATCTAACAATCGGCAGCTTTAGCCGTTATGTGAAGTAGATTAACGCGGTACGTTTTACCGCAGAGTACACAGAGGGCACGTTGAGTACACAGAGGATTACGGGATTTTTTAATAACCCGCAGCCCTCTGCGCGTACCCTCTGTGTACTCTGCTTACTCTGCGGTTCCGTTCTATACCCCTCTTTTTTATGCGTTTGGCGTGAAATAATTTTTTTGTCATGTTGCTATGGCAAAAGGCTTGTGCTATAATTATTTAGCATGAATGGTGTTTTTCCAGAAATAAGTGAGGTGCGATAGAATGAAAGAAAAAATTCATCCCAATTACAGTGAATCGAAAGTGACCTGCGCCTGTGGCAGCACGTTTATGTCCGGTTCTGTTAAAAAAGAATTGCGTGTTGACGTTTGCTCGGCCTGCCATCCTTTCTTTACCGGTCAGCAGCGCAATGTGGCTGCTCGCGGCCGTATTGAAAAGTTCAATAAGCGCTATGGACAAGGACAATAAGGCAGGGCTGGTTGTGTAGTCAGCCAATCGGCAGAGCAGCGATGCTCTGCCGTCTTTATATCCCGTAAAATAGCCGGTGCCTGTAGAAGGCCGGCTGAAAGGAGGGGTCGCGATGAATAAACCGAAGCCTAGTATCGGCGGTCAGGCGGTGATTGAGGGCGTGATGATGAAAGGCCCGACACATATTGCCACCGCTGTACGCGAACCATCCGGAAACATTGCTTTGCAAAAAGACCTGGTGACCAGCATTGGCGACAAGTATCCCATCTTAAAAAAACCGCTGCTGCGCGGTGTGGTCGCTCTGGGGGAATCCCTGATCTATGGCCTGAAGGCTTTGTCCTTTTCGGCGCAATCCGCCGGCGAGGAAGAAGAACAATTATCAACCAAGGAAATTGCGGTAACGATGCTGTTCTCGCTGGGGCTGGCCATTCTCCTGTTTGTCGTGATTCCTACATTTGCGGCTAAATATATTCACCATACGATTACTGACCCGCGGCTGCTGAATCTTTTCGAGGGCGGCTTGCGGCTGACGATTTTTCTGGTGTACATCCTCGGGATCTCTTCCCTGAAGGATATTCAGCGTGTATTTCAATATCACGGGGCTGAGCATAAAACCATCCATGCCTATGAAGCAGGCGCTCCGCTTGATGTCGAGCATATCAAAACTTATAGCCGTCTGCATCCCCGCTGCGGCACGAATTTTTTGCTGATTGTGATGGTGGTCAGCATCATTATGTTTGCATTTTTGGGCTGGCCTGATCTGTTTTGGCGGATCATGTCCCGTGTGCTGCTGCTGCCGGTGGTTGCCGGCATCTCCTATGAGATAATCCGCTTTGCGGGCCGCAGCCAGAACCGCTGGGTAGCCTGCGCGATCACTCCCGGCTTGTGGCTGCAATATCTGACTACCCGTGAGCCCAGTGATGATCAAATCGAAGTTGCGATTGCCGCTTTTGAAGCAGTTCGTCCTGCGGACCCCGAGGAGACAGCGGCAACTGACGAGACATTGGCTGTGCAACCGGAAGCAGAGCAGTGACGATTCCACAGGCTGCAGGAGTGTGCAGACTGTGTGTGTGGCTGTGGCAGTGCCGCAGTGAGCCTGGTTTCTGCGGTGCAGAACAATGTTTCCTGATTGTAAAATGTATGTGAGGTGACCCTTTTGCTCGATAAGCTGCAAGTATTGGAAGACCGCTATCTTGAACTGGAAAATCTAATCAGTGATCCGACTGCGATGCAGAACATGGAACAATGGCAGAAAAACTCCAAGGCGCATGCCAAGCTTTCCGGCATTGTGATGAAATTCCGTGAATATAAGGAAGTCCGCCAAGGGCTGGCTGATACGCGTGAATTGTTGAAGGAAAGCGATCCCGAGCTGCGCGAGATGGCGGCTGCCGAGTTTGACGAGCTGAAAGTGAGAAATGCTGCTCTGGAAGAGGAGCTGCGGATTCTCATGCTGCCCAAGGACCCGAATGACGAGAAAAACGTCATTGTGGAAATTCGCGGCGGCGCGGGCGGTGATGAAGCGGCATTATTTGCCGGTGATTTATTCCGGATGTATTCCCGTTATGCGGAAAATCAGGGCTGGCGGACTGAACTGCTGGATTCCAGCCCCACCGGTCTGGGCGGGTTTAAAGAAGTCGTGTTCCTGATCGAGGGTGACGGAGTATACAGCAAATTAAAGTTCGAGAGCGGTGTGCATCGTGTGCAGCGTGTGCCGGCTACCGAGGCCAGCGGACGGATTCATACGTCTACCGTTACAGTGGCCGTGCTGCCGGAGGCTGAGGAAGTCGACGTGCAGATCAATCCCAACGACCTGCGGATTGACACTTATTGCGCCAGCGGCGCAGGCGGCCAGCATGTCAATAAAACCGAGTCGGCTGTGCGGATCACCCATCTGCCTACCGGCATTATCGTGCAGTGCCAGGACCAGAAATCACAATTGAAGAACCGTGAACGAGCGATGAAGGTGCTGGCTGCCAGACTGCTGGAGGCTGCCCAGGAATCAGCCCATGCCGAAGAAGCGGAAGCGCGGAAAAACCAGGTTGGTACCGGTGACCGCAGCGAGCGGATCCGGACCTATAATTTCCCGCAGGGACGGGTGACCGACCACCGCATTGGGTTGACGCTGCACAAGCTGGATTTTATTTTGAACGGCGATTTGGACGAATTGACCCAGGCGCTGGTGACGGCAGCCCAAAGCGAACGGTTGAAGCAGGTGGAGTAATGAATACAAAGCCGTCTGTGTGGACAATCGGCGGAATTTTAGAATGGACTAAGCAGTACTTCAGCGGCAAGGGTGTGGATAATCCCCGGCTTGACGCTGAGGTGCTGCTTTCCCATATTCTGTGCCGGGACCGGTTATACTTATATGTGCATTATGATCAGCCGCTGTCGGTGGAAGAGCTGGCCGCGTTTCGCGAGTGTGTCCGCAAACGGGCGGCCCGGGTTCCGGTGGCGTACATTACCGGTGAAAAGGAGTTTTTCGGGTTGACCTTTTCGGTCTCGCCGGCTGTGCTGGTGCCCCGGCCGGAAACCGAGCTGCTGGTCGAGACGGTTGTCAAGCGGTTGGCCGGAAAGTCCGCGCCGCGGATCGTCGATTTGGGAGCCGGCAGCGGCGCGATCACTGTCAGCGTCTTAACACAACTGCCGCAGGCTACCGCTGTTGCAGTCGATATATCGGCAGCCGCTCTGGCGGTTGCCCAGACCAATGCCAAACGCCATGCGGTGGCTGAGCGGGTGGAGTGGAAGCAGGGAGATTTCTGGCAGCCGGTCAGCGGGCTGTTTGACGCGATTGTCTCCAATCCTCCCTATATACCGGCCGCGGATGTGCGGGCTCTTGCTCCTGAGGTGCAAAATGAGCCTGTTCTTGCCCTTGACGGTGGTCTGGACGGGTTAGACTACTACCGCCGCCTGCTGTCAGACGGGGATGCCTATCTGGCGCCGGGTGGATTTATCGCTATCGAGATAGGAATTAATCAGGCTGCCGCCATCGGCTCACTGGCCGGGCAATCGCCATTTATAGTTGCCGATGTTACTGCGGATTACGCAGGCATTGAGCGGGTAATGGTATTGACCCGGCGATAAGCCATATAGGCAGGAAGGAAAAACCATGAATACCAGTTTAGTTACCATTGATCCTGTACAGCCGGATCAGGCTGTCATTGACCAGGCTGCCCGGGTGATCCGGGACGGCGGATTGGTCGCGTTTCCGACAGAAACAGTATACGGCTTGGGCGCGAATGGCTTTGACGATGCCGCGGCGCGGCGAATCTTCGCCGCCAAGGGCAGGCCGGTGGATAATCCGTTGATTTTACACATTGCTGAGCCGGAAGCCATCCGTCCGTTGGTCAGGCAGGTACCGGCTAACGCCAGGGCGTTAATCCGTGCGTTTTGGCCGGGACCGCTGACTGTCGTCCTCGAGCGCAGCCCCAGCGTGCCTGATGCCGTTACCGGCGGTCTGGACACGGTTGCCATCCGGCTGCCGCGGTCTGTCATTGCCAGGAGCTTGATTCAAGCTGCCGGCGTACCGGTTGCCGCTCCCAGCGCGAACGCGTCCGGACGGCCCAGCCCGACCACGGCGCAGGCGGTCTGGCAGGATCTGGCCGGCAGGGTGGAGCTGATCCTTGACGGCGGCCCGTGTGAGGTCGGTCTGGAGTCCACGGTAGTTGACTGCACGACCCCAGTGCCGACCTTGCTGCGCCCGGGCGGGATAACCCGTGAAATGCTGCTTGCTGTGTTGGGCGAATTGGAGCTGGACCGTAATTTGTCGGATCAGGCGTCTGCTCCGCGGTCACCGGGGATGAAATATACGCATTACGCGCCGGCGGCGCCGATGTTGCTGATCGATGCGCTGCCGCCTGCCGACACACCCGGTCTGCTGCTGCGCGAAGTCCATGCGGCTCTGGCTGCCGGCAAGCGGGTGGGGGCGGTCACGTCCGCGGAAACCGCCCGGCTGCTGCCGGCGGCGGTACAGGCTGCCGTTTATGGCCCGCGTGACGATCAAGCGCAGATTGCCGGTCGCATCTATAGCTGTTTGCGGCAATTTGACCATAGTCCGGTGGATGTGATTATCGGCGAAGCTGTCGCCGAGACCGGCATGGGCTTGGCGATTATGAACCGGTTGCGCAAGGCGGCAGGCTATCAGATCATTTCCCGCTGACAGAAGCCGCTTTGTTTAAACGGCAGTTTTATCGAGTACTTAGATACCGTATGCCCGACATATATTTAGAGCATGCGGGGTGAAACGATTGAGTACATTTGAGTTTTTCGCGCTGAGCGTAGCGCTGGGGGCCGACTTGTTTTCCGTCGCTGTGCCCATCGGTATGAATAACGTCAGGCGGCGCTTGATTATCAAGGCCTCGGCCACGTTTGCGCTGTTTCATATGGGGATGATTCTGCTCGGCTATTATGCCGGCCACTGGATTTGCCGGCTGGTTGAGCATTTAGGGACCGATCATCTCGACTGTCCGGCTGTACTGGTGGAAAAGGTGGCCCAGGGTGTCGGCGCAGTGGTTTTGGCCGGGCTGGCGATTGAGATGATCATGGATTATTTTTATGATGATACCGCTCACGCGGCCGGCAGCAAGCTGCTGCAAGGCAAGGCCCTGCTGGTTATTGCCGTCAGTGTCAGTATTGATGCGCTGGCAGCCGGTTTCAGTCTGGGCATGCTGTCGGTAGACCTGTACCAGTTGCTGGCTATCCTCGGCCTCGTGATTTTCGCGATTGCGGTTGCCGGGCTTGGACTTGGTCATAAGATCGGGCGGCGGCTTGACGGTAAATCCGGTTTGGCCGGCGGCGCGATGTTATTAATATTAGCCCTGCATCTGTTATATTCTGCTCTCATATGACAAGGCAATTGCAAGCTTGAGGAAGATCGCCGCGCTACGCTCGCGATGACAGTGGAAAACGCGTGATCAGCACTTAAAACCGTGTCACCCGACGACGGCATAAAACGTGCCTGTGTCGAACAGCCATGAGCATGCTCGACTGGGCGAAGCAGTCTGCTTTTTCGTAAGCGATTGACCTGAACCACAAAGAATACCAAGAGGTCACGAAGAATATAATAGTAGATTACAACAGTTTGAGTTTTGGCTTAAAAGGAGAATGGACATGCTGCGTATTTTATTTGTTTGTACAGGCAATACTTGCCGTAGCCCGATGGCGGAAGCCTTGCTGCGTGATAAAGCGGCAGCCCAGGGGCTGGACATGCTGGTCTTATCGGCCGGTGTCGGTGCCTGGGAAGGCAATGCCGCTTCTTCCGGCGCTTTGCTGGCTATGCAGGAGCTGAACCTTGATTTGAACAGTCATCAATCCCGGCAAGTGGCGGCAGAATATATTGAGGCGGCGGATTTGATTTTAACCATGACGGAAAGCCATCAGCGTTACCTGCTGGCGGCATTTCCGGAAGCGGCGGGTAAGACGGATACGCTGGGCGGTTTCGCCGGAACCGGTAAGGATGTAGCCGATCCGTATGGCGGCGATGCGGAGGAATACCGCGCGTGCGCGGCGGAAATACAGAACCTGCTCGAACTGGCATGGGAAAAAATTGTCGAGCGGGCAGGAAAAAAGGCTGCGGCGGAGAAAGAAAAGTGAAATACAGTACTGGAGGTTCTTGCCCTATGACTTTGGCAATTGGCAGCGATCATGGCGGTTTTTGCCTGAAGGAAACGATTAAACAACACTTGGAAGCAAAAGGGATCCCGTATCGTGATATGGGAACATGCTCAACCGCATCGGTTGACTATCCGGATATCGCTGCAAAGGTAGCCCAGGCTGTAGCCGGCGGCGAATGTGAACGCGGCATCCTGATCTGCGGCACCGGTATCGGCATCTCGATTGCGGCTAACAAAGTAAAAGGGATTCGCGCCGCTCTCTGTCATGATGTCTTCTCGGCTCAAATGTCGCGGGAGCATAATAACGCCAACATTCTGGCGTTAGGTGAGCGGGTGATTGGCCCCGGTCTGGCATTAATGATTGTCGATACCTGGCTGGCTGCTGAGTTTGCCGCCGGCAGACATGAACAACGGGTGAACAAAATCGCTGCTCTGGAACAGGAGTGACAAGATGACGGCTGAAATTGAGCGTATTGAACAGGAAACACGGGATGTGGCTGAGGAACTGCTGACAGAAGCCGGTCTTGCTTCAGGCGCGATTTTAGTTGTAGGCTGCAGCACCAGTGAAGTCAAGGGAGAGCGGATTGGCTCCGCCGGTTCCGGAGATATCGCGGCAGCGATTTTGACCGGCCTGCTGGCCGCCTGCCGGCGGCGCGGCATTTCGCTTGCCATTCAGTGCTGCGAACATCTTAACCGGGCATTGGTCATCGAACGTGATGTGATGCTGCAACAGCGTCTTCATCCGGTCAGCGCGATACCGGTTCTTAATGCCGGCGGCGCATTGGCCGCAGCCGCGATGCAGCGGTTCAGCCATCCGGTGCTGGTGGAAGCCTTGGCGGCGGATGCCGGGATCGATATCGGCCTGACCCTGATCGGGATGCACCTCAAGCCGGTTGCTATCCCTGTGCGCCTCAAGCAGAAGACAATTGGACAAGCACTTGTTAATGCGGCCCGGACTCGGCCGAAGCTGATTGGCGGCGCCCGTGCCGTCTATGAATAATAGGAGGGTGAATACATGCCGGTTCTTACTAGCTTTGATCCTGAAATCGCGGAAGCGATTCGCCTGGAGTTATCAAGACAACAGAACAAACTGGAACTGATTGCATCAGAGAATTTTGTTTCCAAAGCAGTTTTAGAAGCACAGGGATCAATCCTGACCAACAAATATGCGGAAGGCTATCCAGGTGCCCGCTATTATGGCGGCTGTGAGCATGTGGATGTAATTGAAAGTATTGCCATTGAGCGGGCGAAGCGCCTGTTCGGAGCCGAACACGCCAATGTGCAGCCGCATTCAGGCGCTCAGGCGAACACGGCAGTTTATTTCGCCTTTCTTAACCCGGGCGATGTCATCCTTGGCATGAATTTGTCCCACGGCGGGCATCTGACGCATGGCAGTCCGGTGAATATTTCCGGCAAGTATTATCAGGTCATTTCGTATGGCGTAGACGAAACAACACAGCGTATTGACTATGATGCGGTCGAGGCCCTGGCGCAAGAGCACAAACCCAAGATCCTGGTGGTGGGAGCCAGCGCGTATTCGCGCGTCATTGATTTTGCCCGCATGGGAGAGATTGCCCACGCGGCCGGCGCCTTGCTGATGGTGGATATGGCGCATATCGCCGGCCTGGTGGCCGCCGGTCTGCATCCCAGCCCGGTACCGTATGCCGATATTGTTACCACCACAACTCATAAAACCTTGCGCGGGCCTCGCGGCGGCTTGATTCTCTGCCGGGCGCAGTATGCCAAGGCGATTGACAAGGCGATCTTCCCCGGCATTCAGGGCGGTCCGCTGATGCACGCCATTGCGGCTAAAGCGGTGGCGTTGCGAGAGGCGATGACTGAGGAGTTCCACCTGTACCAGGAACAAATTCTGAAGAATGCGGTGGCTTTAGCCGATAAGTTGAAGGCATCCGGCTTTCAACTGGTATCCGGCGGCACGGATAACCACCTGATGCTGGTGGATGTGCGTCCGCAAGGCTTGACCGGCAAGCAGGCTGAGAAAATACTGGACGAAATCGGCGTCACCGTCAATAAAAATACCATCCCGTTTGACCCGGCCAGCCCGTTTGTTACCAGCGGTATCCGGCTGGGGACTCCGGCGCTTACCTCGCGGGGGATGAAAGAGGAAGCGATGGAAAAGGTCGGAGAAATCATTGCGTTGGCGTTAACCCGCCCTGAGGACGAAATTGCCAAAAACACGGCCCGGGGTATGGTCAGCCGTCTCTGCGCGCAATATCCGCTGTATGCGGATTCACTGAGAGACTAGAGAATAAGGGGGAGAAAGCATGCAAGTCCGAGTTATCGATCATCCGCTCATTCAACACAAACTGACCCTGATCAGAGATGTCAGAACCGGCCCCAAGGAGTTTCGTGAACTGCTCGAAGAAGTGGCCATGCTGATGGCCTATGAAATTACCCGGGACCTGCCGCTCGAGTCGACAGTGATTGAGACTCCGGTCGCTCAATGCGAATGCAAGGTGTTATCCGGCAAGAAAATCAGCATTGTTCCGATCCTGCGCGCCGGTCTTGGCATGGTCAGCGGTGTGCTGCGCCTGATTCCTGCCGCCAAGGTTGGACATGTCGGGCTGTATCGCGATCCGGAAACCTTAAAACCGGTTGAATACTATTGCAAGCTCCCCAGTGACATTGCTGAACGTGAAATTGTTGTGATCGATCCGATGCTGGCGACAGGCGGCTCATCCGCAGCCTGCATCGATATGCTGAAGCGCAAAGGCGGCGTTCATATTAAGCTCATGTGCCTGGTGGCAGCGCCTGAAGGGGTTCTCCTGGTCAACCAGGAGCATCCTGATGTGGAAATTTACACTGCGGCTGTTGATGAACGGCTGAACGATCACGGTTATATTGTTCCAGGGTTGGGCGATGCCGGTGACCGTATTTTTGGCACAAAGTAACGGGCGTTGATAAGGACCCATCTGCGTTGACAGGCCAGCCAGCTCATTGCTTGCGTACCGCCTGTACGCCTGCCGAGTTGGCTGGCCCGTAGTATCTGAACCTTTCTGAACACCCTTGGGTGAGGAGTGTGTACTATGACCAGACCTAGCTGGGACGAATATTTTATGCAGATTGCCGATGTTGTAGCGACCCGCTCCACCTGCTGCCGCCGTCAGGTCGGCGCTGCCATTGTCAAGGGCAAGCGGCTGTTGACCACCGGTTATAATGGCGCGCCGCAGGGCTTGGCGCATTGCCTGGAAATCGGCTGCATGCGCGAAAAGCTCGGCATACCGTCAGGCGAGCGGCATGAGCTGTGCCGCGGCCTGCACGCGGAGCAAAACGCGATTATCCAGGGCGCTTTATATGGAGTGGAGATTGAGGGCGCAACCTTGTATTGCACCCATATGCCCTGTTCCGCCTGCACCAAAATGCTGATCAACGCAGGCATCCGGCGGGTCGTTTTTCGCTATGGCTACCCGGACGAGCTGGCCAGCGCGCTAATGCGCGAGGCGGAGGTTCAGGTCGATTGCCTGGGGGAAACAGAGCCAGGCTAAGCTGTGTATAGACGCAACAGAACTTTTCATAACAAACCGGCCGCATCCATGAGTGATGCGGCCGGTTTGTTATCCTGCATGCACAGCCATGCAGCTCTTGTGCAAGTCTGTGTTCAACTCACCGTTGCTGCGACTACCCGGTTTCGTCCTTGTTCCTTGGCCTGATAGAGAGCCTGATCCGCAGCCTGCAGCAATGCCATCTGATCACCATAGGCTTGTTCAGACCGGCCGGTGTAGACAGCAACCCCGATACTCACCGTAATCGTCAGCTGCAGATGGCCGACCGCAAATTTGAATTCCTCAACCTGCTCGCGGAACCGGTTGTGCCGGCGAGCGCTGTGTTCATATCCGTATCCGGCAGGATGACCGCAAACTCTTCGCCGCCATACCGGGCCGGCAAATCAATACTGCGAAAGCTATTTTTCAACAGCTCGCCAAGCTGCTCCAGCACCGCGTCGCCAACCTGGTGACCATACTGGTCGTTCACATTTTTAAAGAAATCGGTATCAATCAGCAGTAACCCCAGCGATAGCTTCGACCGTTTGGCCTTCTCAAATTCACGCGCCAGAATGTAGTCAAACAGCCTGCGATTGGCTAAATGCGTCAAGCCGTCAGTCAGGCTGACACGCTGAATCGTATTGTATAGCGCTTTCCGGTTCAGCACGCCGGCCAGGCTGTCGATCATCCGGGCGGCAAAATGCTCCACTCTCACCTTCCGGTCTTCCGCAATCGCTTTTGTCCGGAAATACACGACCAGCCCGTATAAATTGTTTCGCCAGGCAACCGGCGCGATGGTCAGCTCTTTTTTGGCGCTGGACCCAAGACTGGCCAAATTGTGCTTGATAAACAGTCCGTCATTGATCAGATCAGGCTTTTGCAGCCATTTGTCAAGCAGTGCGCCATGAATGGATTTTTTTAAGGCGATGACATCCTGATTGGTAAAACCGGTCGCAAAAACCTCTTGTAAGATATCATACTTTGAATCAGGTTCCAGACCAAAGACGGCAATGCCATCAACAGAGAGCAGCTCTCCCAGTGACTTGCCCAATTTATACAGCAACGTACCGTCTGCGGACTGGTCAGACGCGTGGATCTCATTCGTGAAGGCATTTTCGATTTCCCGTAATCTGCACTCCTCGGCACAGGCATCCCATTCGATAAACAGTGCTGATTGTTGCGCCAGCAGCGCAAGCTGCTCCAACTGCTCCTGGGAGAAAAAGTCCGGCTTAGCTGAAAAGCATTCCAGCACGCCGCGCAGGCCGTGGCTGCCGGCAAATGGAATCCCGATCATCGACTTGAGCCCAAGCCGGGCTACTCCGGATTTTAGACGATAATTATATTGTGACAAATCAGCAATGAAAACAGCTTGATTTGCCAGATAACTGTCGCTCATAAACTTTTGGTCAGCAGCAACTGTTCCGGGATTTAACGAGCTTTCCCAGGCAGCTGTTGAAAATACCTTGGCGGTTTGGTCATACAGGCTTAAAAAGACATGCTCGCAGCCGGTCAGCCGGCGGGCTGCCTGTACAGTTGTAGCAAGAGCCTGTGGCAAATCACCGCGGTATTCAAGCATCAGTTTAAGGTCAGAAATCAAGGTATCGTTTGGTGTTATTGTTATATTTTCCGGCTGTCGGTCTTTTTCCATCCAAGCACCACCCTCCGAATGTTGTTTATCAAAAGATATTCTTTATCGCCGGGAAAAACCCTTTAGCAAAATATCCTGTTTAGATCAGAATCAACATATTTTGCCCACTTTTTGATGAGGGTTCTCAAAACAGCATGGAGGTGGGTGCATTGTTCCGTCAGGACAGAAGTGATATACTTTGCGCAGAGGCGAAGAAATGCCATGTTGGAAAAGGAGGGAAGGCAGCGTATGCTAAATGATGGCTTGTTATATTCTAAGGATTTTCCCAATAATCAGGATTGGCAAAGTGTGGTGACAGAAAGCTTGCGGGAGGACTGCCTCTTCTGTGGGTTGGTCAGGGCGGGAAGGGTTCTTTTCGCCAATGACTATGCTTTTCTTATCGAGGACAAGCATCCTGTCACTCCGGGGCATAGTCTGGTCATTCCCAAACGGCATGTTTCCGACTACTTTGCGCTGACACAGTTAGAACGGGAAGCGGTTCATGCTTTGCTGCAAATCCGCAGAGAACAATTGCTGGATGCTGATCCTGCCATCCAAGGCTTTAACATCGGTGTTAACGCAGGCGAAGCCGCCGGGCAAACGATCTTTCACTGTCATATACACCTGATCCCCAGACGGCCGGGAGATGTTGCAGACCCCAGGGGCGGTGTACGGGGTGTGATTCCGGACAGGCAGTCGTATCCGTAATCTCCGGGACGTTCTTTGATTTGAATGAATGCAGAAGCATTAGCCCGGTTTTCCCTCGTCAGTTTTTCTCAAGTGTTTTATAAAATGCTTTCAGCTTCTGTTTTACAGCATCATGCAAAGAAATATCCCGTATACCATCAATCGCTCCCTGTATTCCGTAGAGCATATGCAAACAGGCGTCAGAGTCAACTTGGGTGCGAATACGAATAAAAACTTCCTCTGCACCAGCACTCCGCAACTGCTCTGGCGTTTCAATACCTATTTGCAATAAATAGCATTCCAACACCTTACCGACGTTTGGCAACCTTGACAGTTCAGACATAGTATCATCTCCTATAGTAGCCTTGCCAGGCAGGTAACCTTTTCATCGTGTTCTCTGCTGTTGTCTGTACCGGCGTATGGTCATCATCCCGGCGGGAATAAGCCAGGGTTTGGAAATCTTATCAGCATAATAGCCTAATAGGGCTGGATAACCGATAAGGCAAAGGTGGCTGCAAAACCCAGCTTGGCCACCGGATCATCAACAGAATATATACAATATACATTGCCGGATCATTTGCGAAATTTGTCAGTGCACGATTCAATCAATAGTATAATATGAATAACCGCGCGCATCAATGGCAGTAATGCTATTCGCACTCATTTCTCTCTATTGAATTGCTTAAACCAACAAAGAGACAGTCCGATTAGCATCCTGACTAAAGTGAGGTGGGCAATGATGAGAGCAGAGAAGCCCTTTTTCAATTTGCAGACTAAAATCACCATATTGGTTTGCAGCGTTGTCGGTTTAGCGCTGTTAGTGGTCAATATCCTCATTACAGGCAGTGTGGCCGGGGTTGTCGAGGCTGGCGTCGGTGAGAATGCGTCTGATATTGCCCGGATTATGGCTCGCTCGGAGGTTGTTGTCAGAGGATTAATTGGCCAGAGAGCTGAAACAGATATCCAGGATTTTGCCGGCAAGGTTCGTAAAGCCACCAACGTTGAGTATATCGTGGTCATGGATATGAATGGGATACGCAAGTCTCACCCGAATGCCGATATTATCGGCAGGCGTTTTGTAGGCGGCGACGAGGGGCCGGTGCTGCTCGACAGCCGCGAATATACGTCGACCGCCAGAGGAACATTAGGCGTATCCTTGCGGGCTTTTGCGCCAGTTTTCGCGCCTGACGGCAAACAGGTGGGGGCGGTAGCTGTAGGGGTTTTGCTCGACAATGTGCAGCAGATGATCGCACAGAGCCAGATGATCATTTATTTTGCCACAGGAATTGGACTGCTGGTAGGCGTGATCGGAGCATTGGCGCTGGCCCGCAATGTTAAGAAAATCATGTTTGGCCTGGAGCCTTCCGCTATTGCCGAACTTCTGGAAGAACGCAGCGCCATGCTGCAGTCAGTCAGAGAAGGTGTTTTGGCTATCGACCGGGATGCCAAAATTACCATGGTCAATGGCGAAGCGGTCAGGATTTTCAACCTGGCCGGCATTGAGGCGGATTTAATTGGCAAGCTGGTTGACGAACATATCGCGAACTCCCGCCTGAAGGAAGTGCTGGAAACAGGCCGGGTGGAACTGGATCAGGATCAGGATATCAACGGTGTAGCCATTCTTACCAACCGGATGCCGATAAAGGTAAATGGACAAGTAGCAGGAGCGATAGCCACCTTTCGAGATAAGTCCGAGATGCGGCATTTGGCAGAGCAGCTTACCGGAATACGCAACTATGCAGAAGCTCTCCGGGCGCAGGCACACGAATTTATGAATAAACTGCATGTTATTCTTGGCATGGTCCGCATGGAGTGCTACGATGAAATAAATGGCTATATCACTGGAATAGCCAAGCAATACCAGGAGGAAGTCGGCTTTGTGGACCATCGTATCAAGGATCCGGTATTAGTTGGATTTTTGTTGGGTAAGCTGAGCCGGGCCAGAGAAATTGGTGTTGATTTAGTTTTGGCTGATGAAAGCTGTCTGCCCAGATCGGCGGCTTCCCCCATCATACACGAACTGATCACTATTGTCGGCAACCTTATTGATAATGCCATGGAAGCTGTGGAACAGTCACCCGAAAAGAGAATTGATGTATGGTTTGATTATATGGACGGGGTTCTGAGCCTGAAAGTAACTGACACTGGAACAGGGATTCCTGCTGAAGCAGTAGAAAAAGTATTTGTAAAAGGCTACTCAACGAAAGCAGATAACCGGGGCATGGGCTTATTTTTGGTACAGCGCAGCGTAGACAAATTGCGGGGAAAAATTGAGCTGTTTTCCGAGCTAGGGAAAGGCACCCAGTTTCGGGTGTATTTACCCTATCAAGTGAGGTGAAACGGAATGATTAGGGTTCTGATCGTGGAAGACGACCCTATGGTAGCAGAATTTAACCGGCGATACCTGACGCAGATAAAGGGGTTTGTCCTGACCGCTATGGTTCGCTCTGCAGCGGAAGCTTTGCTGGTGTTGGAAAAACAAGAAGTTGACCTGATCTTACTGGATATATTCATGCCGCAAATGACGGGTTTGGATTTTTTGTCCCAGATTAGAACTGTGGATACGAATGTTGATGTGATCATCGTATCAGCCGCTTGTGACAGCCATAGCATTCAAAAAGCTTTGCGCTATGGGGCCGTGGATTACCTCATTAAACCGTTTGAGTTTGAACGGTTCAACGCCGCTTTGTCGGCTTATCGCGACCGGGCGATGTTTATGCGGGAGTGTAACAGCATACAGCAGACAGAATTGGATCAAAAGGTCTTGTTAAAGGACCAGTCGTTGCTCAATGAACTGCCAAAGGGCCTGGGCCGGAACACATTGAAGATTATTTGGGAATATATCCGGGAAGGCGCAGACAATGCCTTTACTACCGAGGAATTGGCCAAGCGGGTTGGCATCTCTCGGGTTTCGATGCGCAAATACCTGACATTTCTAACGCAACTGGATATTTTGCGAATGGAAGTAACGTTCGGCTCAGTTGGCAGACCTGTGTATACGTATCGCTGTATTGATGCCAAGGCTGATTTAATGAAACATTTTTAACAACCTGTTCTCCGGGAGGAAATAAGAGGCGATAAATCATTAAGCATGGCTAAGATTAGCAGACTAAAGTTCTGTCTGCATCGTAGCTGTGCTTATTTTAATTACTTTAAAATAGTATTTAGTTTATTTACACTTTTTTAAATTATTCAAACTTTATTTATCCCTTAAAAATATTACTATACAATTAGGCTTACATTTTAATCGACAGGTGGTGGTAGAGGAAGCATTTTTTGGCAACCACGAACCAAATGCGAATATTTTAAGCAGGAGGAGATTAGACGTGAACAAGAAACTTTTGCATGCTCTGATTGCCGTTGGAGCCGGAGTGATCATTTGGTTCTCACCGGTACCCGCCGGACTCAAGCCTCAGGCCTGGCATCTGTTTGCTATTTTTGTTGCCACTATCCTTGGCTTTATCCTTCAACCAATGCCGATTGGAGCTATTGCATTTATTAGTGTTGGTTTTGCCGGTCTGGTTAAAGCGGTCACTCCTGCCGATGCGTTGTCGGGATTTGGAAATACGACGATTTGGCTTATTGTATCAGCATTTTTATTTGCTAAAGGATTTATAAAAACAGGATTAGGCCGGCGCATCGCTTATAAAATTATGGGCGTGATTGGCGACAGCTCGTTAAAACTAGGCTACGCAATGGTATTAAGCGACTTGATCGTTGCACCGGCGACTCCCTCCAATACCGCCCGGGCCGGTGGCATACTTTATCCGATTGTCCGCAGTCTGAGTTCAGCGTTTGATTCTGAGCCAGGCGTTTCTGCCCGCAAGATTGGTTCCTATTTGATGAAGACCACGTTCCAGGGCAACTGTATCACATCTGCCATGTTTATCACCTCAGTTGCTCCGAACTCACTGGTTGTTGCATTGGCGGCGCAAACCGCCAACGTCAGTATCAGTTGGGGGACCTGGGCGCTGGCTGGTATTGTTCCCGGGTTGGTTGGTTTACTGGTAACACCGTATCTTCTCTATAAAATTTATCCGCCGGAAATCACCAAGACGCCGGAAGCCAAAGCGCTGGCTCGTAAAGAAATCGAGAAAATGGGATCCATGTCGCGAGGCGAGAAAATTGTTGCCGGTGTGTTCGTGCTGGCGCTATTGCTCTGGGCTACCGCATCGCTTACAAAATTGGATGCGACCATGGTTGCGATGATTTGCGTCGGCATTATGCTAATCGGTCAGGCAATTGAATGGAAAGATGTCCTTGAGGAAAAGGGAGCCTGGGATACTCTGATTTGGATGGGAGCGCTGATGAGTCTGGCCGGTGCGTTAAATAAGCTCGGACTAATCGGCTGGTTTGCGAAGCTTGTCAGCGGTGCATTGGTCGGTGTGTCCTGGTGGGTAGCCCTGGGTATTCTGCTGTTGGCCTACATGTATTCCCATTACGCGTTTGCCAGCCTGTCGGCTCACGTTACCGCTATGTATGCGGCGTTCCTGGCTGTCGCTGTCGCCGCCGGTGCTCCGCCGTTTTTGGCAGCCATGGGCCTTGGCGCAATTTCAGGCTTGATGGGCGGTCTGACTCACTATGCGACCGGTCCGGCCCCCATCTATTTCGGCGCAGGCTATATCCCACAGGGAACCTGGTGGAATCTGGGCTTTATTCTGTCAGTTAGTAACCTGATTATTTGGATTGGCTTGGGCGGACTTTGGTGGAAAGTGCTTGGCTTGTGGTAAAAACAAATTTGTGAAGAGGAGTGGCAATGATGAGCATTAGAGAAGAAGCGCTAAAGGTGCGCCAGGAAAATCAAGGCATACTGGAAGTAGCGAGCAAGGTACCGCTGACAAACCGGCATGATCTGAGCATCCTCTATACTCCAGGAGTCGCTGAGCCATGTAAGGACATCAAGGCCAACAGTGATTTATCCTTTGAGATTACCTGCCGCGGCAATATGGTGGCGATAGTAACTGACGGCACGCGGGTGCTGGGGCTGGGCGACATTGGGCCCGAAGCCGCGATGCCGGTTATGGAGGGCAAGGCTGTTTTATTTAAAGTCTTTGGCGATGTTGACGCAATTCCCATCTGTCTTGGCACGAAGGATCAGGCGCAATTTATTGAGACGGTTAAACGGCTTCAGCCCAGTTTCGCAGGCATCAATCTGGAGGATATCGCATCCCCCAAGTGTTATGAGATTGAAGATATTCTCAAACGGGAGATGGATATCCCCGTTTTTCACGACGATCAGCATGGTACCGCCATCGCGGCTTTGTCCGCCCTGATCGGTGCGTTACGCTTTGTCAAGAAAGACCTCGCGACGGCGCGCATCGTTGTCAATGGCGCCGGCGCTGCAGGCAGCGCAATCGGCAGGCTTTTAGTCTGTGCCGGAGCCGGGAATGTAATCATGGTCGACATTGCGGGCGCGCTCTATGACGGTATGCCTGGTCTTAATCGCGTTCAGGCAGAACTAGCGAGAACTACCAACAAAGAAAAGAAACAAGGCGGTCTGGCTGTGATAGCGAA
>POVV01000398.1_pt1 | contig 29594 bp, 26 predicted proteins | sample 1560271 | NCBI WGS metagenome assembly POVV01 (sample SAMN08337232, study PRJNA429181) | Bioreactor metagenome, whole genome shotgun sequencing project. | biome: cows' rumen and soil; feature: anaerobic; isolation source: anaerobic chemostat enrichment culture, galacturonate as sole carbon... | reverse complement strand
TTTAAGGCATATATACTGTTATTTATTATCGTTATGTTGGCTAGCAGTATCTTTGGCACGGGCTCAACTGCATTCTATGTTCTTACATTAGGTATATTATCTACTATACAGTATACTGACAAGTTACCACGTGGTAAAGTTATTGCTGCTGCTGGTTTCGCAGCTAACCATCCACTAATTCCTGTAAATGTTACATTACAATATGGTATTGTTATTGCTGTTTTAGGAGCTGCTGGTTCAGGTATTACCAGCGTTTCCTTAGCAAAATTCTCAATTGTAAATCTTATACTTTCATTAGCTTATGTAGTATGGGCTTTAATTGGTTATAAAGTTCTTCCTAACAAAAATGTTGAAGATAAAGAAATCGACGCTGATAAGTCTAAAGAAACGGTTTACGATTTACCAAAATGGAAAGAAAATACAACATATGCTGCCTTTATTGCAGCTGTTGTTGGTATGATTCTTCAAAGTAAAGTTGGCGATGCAGGTTACATGATTCCAGGTTTATCTGCATGTCTGATTTTAGCTATCGGTGTTCTGAATTTCGATGAAATTCGTAACAACATCGGTGCTCCAATTATTTTGATGTCTGCTGGCGTCATCGGTGTTGCTGATGCTCTTGGCAGTACAGGCTTAACTGCTTTAGTGGGCGAAACTGTAGCTAATATGCTTGGCACTAATATCAATCCTTTCATCTTGATCTTTGTTTTCTGTATGTTAACAAGTGTACTTGCAACCCTTACAGGATCTACTATAGGTACTGTGTATGTATTTGCACCTATGGCTATTGCTACCTGTATGAGCTTGGGTTTAAATCCAACAGCAGCAGCTGCTGCAATTGTAGTTTCGGGCTGGAATGGCCATTTCTTACCAATTGACGGTATGCCAGCTATGGTAATGGGTATTGGTAAGTACAAGCTAATAGAGTTTTGGAAATACACAATTCCGATGTACTTTATCCGCCTGCTTGCTTTAACTGCCGGAGCTTTGCTATTGTTCCCAATGTAAGATTCTAAATTACTTAAATGAATGGTTATCTTTTTGAATGATCCATGGTCTCTATTATCGTTTACGGCAAGCAGTGATCAAACGTATTCAATGTGTATCAAAAAATATCCAATTTTATATGATATGGATAATCTTCCGACATTTTGAGAAAGAGGTGTGATTATGAATAATAAATTTGAACTAGAGCATATCGGTATTAACACCCCAAATGCTGAGGAGGCAGAAAAACTGGCTCAGCTTCTGAGCATGATGTTTAACCTGGAGCCTCGTCACGGACAAAAGTCCGAATTCGGCGGCCCCTACTTCGAGTGTATGAAGGCTCCATTCCTGGGGGCAAACGGTCATATCGCCATGCGTACACCTGATTTGACCGCTGCCGCAGAAGAGCTGAAAGAGAAAGGCTTCTCCTTCAACATGGATACTGCCGCATATTCTGAGGAAGGCAAATTGAAGAACGTCTATTTAGACGGCGAGTTTGGCGGCTTTGCCATCCATATTATGCAAAAGTAACGGCAAAACCAATTTATACAACACTGCGAAAAAACCTCAGTTTTAACTGCACTCCAAAAGTTATGCATGTGATAAAATCAACATGTTAGACGAATGGGGTGCAATTTTTTTAGAGGAATTAATTTTTTGGTATATAGTCATCGAAAAAAGGTATGGGGCGTTGCGTGATGCGAATGGAAGATATACTGATTCGAAGGACGATGTGTTTATTTAAAAAGCTATCAACAGCTTATTTTTGTGAGGATATTTTTACAGTTTCACACATTTCCTGCAGGACTCTGTGGAGTTTCCCCTGAGTGGATTCGTCACACAAAATTACGATCTTATCTCCAGCCGATAATGTTGTATCTCCCCGCGGAACAAACTCCGCTTCGCCCCTCATAAGCGATACCAGCAGACAGGTTTGGGGCCAGTTGATCTCGGAAACCTTCTGTCCCTCTGCATCACTACCGTGAAATATCATCCCTTCTACCAGCACCTTTTCTCTGCTAAGAGAGGAATGAATTTCCGTTTTCCCCTTTGCCAGTAGTCGGTGAAGAAGCTGGTCATAGACGGGAGCCGTATGAAGTATATCGGGGATGAGATAGGCCACCAAGGCAACCATGGACAGTGTCAGCAAATGAGAGAAACTGCCAGTCATCTCACTGATCAGAATTACCCCGGTGATGGGAGCACGGACAATGGCAGAAAAACAACCTGCCATTCCCAAAATGATAAAATTGTCCAGAAGTCCGTCTAAGGAACCGGTTAACAATCCAGCTGCATGGTAATAAATACTTCCGCTCACTGCTCCGATCACCAGAAGAGGAAGAAAGATTCCACCCGGTGCACCGCAGCCAAAGCTTAACATGGAAAAACTGAATTTAGCTATCAAAAGTACGATCAATGCCCCAAGTACCATCTGGCTGCTTGTCAGTGTTTCCACAAGAGAATGACCTCCGCCTAATACATATGGGTAGGTGAAACCGAAAATTCCAGCCAGTAAAAATGGAATCAGAACCCGGACTGCCTGAAATGATATTCTCATATACAAATCCTGAGTCATGGAAAGGCAGTTGTTATAAAGGACTCCTATGGCTCCCAAGATCACCCCGAAGAAAATCACGTGGCCATATGTAGATAAAGGCATCATGGTGCTGATCTGAAAATTAAAGGCCGGCTGAAGTCCGAACACATTTCTGGAAACGTAATCAGCCGTAATGGAGGAGGCCATGGTAGATAAAAGCAGTTCTGGTGAAAAATGCTTGTGAACCTCTTCCAAGGAGAATAGAACACCGGCAATGGGAGCATTAAATGCAGCAGAAAGCCCGGCGCTGGCTCCGCATGTAATTAGAAGCTTCTCCTCTGTCCTGGCTCTTTTGGTCAGGCGCGACAAGCCCTTTGCAGCCATTGCACCCAGCTGAATACTTGGTCCCTCTCTTCCCAGTGACAGACCGCAACCAATGGAAAGAAGACCTCCGCCCATCTTTGCGATCAGTACTCTCCACCAACAGGGGTCTAATTCCCCCATCATCTCACCTTCTACCTGGGGAATCCCACTTCCGGATATAAAGGATTCCCATTTCAACAGCATTGCAACAACAAAAGCTGCAGCTGTCAAAAAAACAAACCACACTGATATTACCCATATGTGATCTTTTCCATAGTTTAAAACTGTATTAAGCAATTTCTCCGCATAAGTCAGGAGATACCGGAAAAGCACAACAAAAGCGCCTGAAATTGCACCTACCGCAATTCCTTCCAATATTAATGCATAGCGAAAACTTCGGTACCGATGAATGGTATTCTTTACCGTGTGACATTCAGTCTGCATAGTCATCCTCCTGTAGCTGTATTTTATTTTATCTGCAAACAATATAAAATTATAGTTCTTATAATTTCTGTTTGCAAGTCAAAAGCTGTATTTTTCTATGTAATGGCTGTCTCATGGAATATTCCATCTTTGCAGCTGTCTGATGGTTTTTGGGACTTAGGTAAAAACGATGAGGCATGTATTTTATTGAAAAATATGATATAATTATTTTATTCAATTAGTTTGAGGTAAAATAGAACGTGGCATGGCCATGTATACCAAGGCTGTACATCATAATCCAGATGTTCATAATAGCAAAGGTTGGTGAAAACAGGTGAGTCTAAACATTCCCAAACATCTGCGGTCATAACGAGCATAGCAATCCGTATATTAAAGTCTTGATAAGGAGATTTATCAATATGACACAGTTTACTGAGGAAGTCCTTGTAATAATAAAGGGAATACCATATGGGAGGGTTATGAGCTACGGGCAGGTTGCAAGACTTGCAGGAAATACTAGAGGTGCGAGGCAGGTAGTTCGGATACTTCATTCTATGTCTGAGAAGTACAATCTTCCATGGCACCGGATAATTAACTCAAAAGGCAAAATATCAATCACGGATAAAAGATATGCAGCTATTCAAAGAGAGCTTCTTATATCGGAAGGAGTAGAAGTATCTGAGGACGGAAACATAGATATTTCTACATATGGAATATGAGATCAATGCTGTTATAGCTTTTGGCGGCACCTGATCTGATGCCACATTCATATCGCTATTCAAAGTGCAAATTAACTTGTTATACTGATATGTTTACATATATCCTCTGAACAGCTTAGGTTCAAGTAAAATCTCTGGGATAAGGAAGAGAATATTGGCATGTATCATACAGGTTCCGAAGGAAATTCCGAAACGCTCCGATTATTCAAAGTTTTAAAAGAGTTGGTGTCGCGGGATCTTATAACCCACTAATATTTACTCACTAAGGGGGGACTAGAGGGAAGTGACATCTTTATGGAGTTGGGCTAACTTCCCATCAGCCATGGTATTGCTAGAAAAGCTGGAAACAGTGCTTCAGCATCCGATAAGCGGAGCACAACTATATTCATAAATCCAAATATCGACCGATGCATATAAAATGAAAAGGAGTTGACAATATGTCTAAAATGCCGATGATGTTTATAGGCCATGGTTCGCCTATGAACGCAATGGAAGATAACCGCTATACGAGGAGCTGGAGGGAAATGGTGAAGAATATACCTAAACCTGAGTCAATCGTATCAATATCAGCACATTGGTATACGAAAGGTACAAAGATTATGAATGAGGAAAATCCAAAGACTATTTATGATATGTACGGGTTTCCTAAAGAGTTATATGAGATTCCATATAACGCTCCCGGCAATCCGAAACTTGCGGAGAATGTAAAAAAATTAATCAGCAAACAAAGTGTATTTGATAATTCCTGGGGCATTGACCACGGTACCTGGTCTGTACTGGTCCATATGTACCCCGAAAGGGATATTCCCGTTTTTCAAATTAGCATAGATGCCTCCGCACCGCCGGAGGTTCATTATCAGATAGGCAAGGAGCTAAAATCCTTAAGGCAACAAGGCGTACTTTTGTTTGGCACCGGAAATATTGTCCACAACCTGCGAATGATTGATTGGGGAATGAACGACAAAGGTTTTGATTGGGCATATAAGTTTGATGATTATATTAAAGAAAATATTGAAAATAGAAATCATGAGAATGTCATTAATTATCTAAGCTTGGGTGAAACAGCAAAATTAGCCGTACCTATGCCGGATCATTTTAACCCAATATTATACATACTTGGCGCTTTCGATAAAGAGGATAAGATATCGATATATAACAACAGCTGCATGATGGGTTCCTTGTCTATGACAAGCTATTTATTTACATAGATGACAACACATATGCAACTGGTCAAATAGCATAGCTATTGATCTGAAAAGTTGACCCAGCCGCATGGGATTTGACTAACCATAATTATGGAGGTAGAAGACGTAAATAAAGAAAGACCGCTTATAAGCAGTCTTTCTTATTATGTGTTTATACAGTTTGAACATTAACGGCCTGTAATCCGCGATTACCTTCTGTTACATCAAATGTTACAGACTGACCCTCATCTAAGGTTTTAAAACCGTCCATTGCGAGACCGGAGAAATGAACAAATACATCGTTGCCCTGCTCGTCGCAGATAAAACCAAACCCTTTTTGTGGATTAAACCACTTTACTGTACCTTTAGTCATGAAAGATACCTCCTTAAATATTAATATTATATTTTTACTAAAACTGAAAATCGCATATATATGTAAATCATCAATAGAATAATGACTTACATATATATGCGAAATCAAGACCTTATTTAAAATATAGTTATACTATAATACAATGTTTGAAATAAGTCAAGAAGAAATCATGGGAAAGAAGAAATAAATTGAGAAAGTTACCAAAAGAGCAACGGATGCAGCCTTTACAAGCGCAGAGGATCACCCTGGCAGAGGCCGCCATTGCAGTAAAGGCGGCGCCTGCGATGACCTTCTCGGCAACGATGCTGGCTTATACATATATAAGCCTATGCCCGAATCCGAAACTAAAGTCGGTTGTTGTACTAATCTATATACTGATATATATAAGCTATAAATTGCTCAATACTGTAGTCGGTAAAAGAACGTCCATAGAAGCACTCATTTTTCATACGGCCCCAGATTCCTTCACACGCAGCATTATCGGGTGAGCATCTTTTTACTGACATGGAACGTTGAAGAGCACGCAGCTTACTATTGATCTGATAAAATATACCCTGCCGATAAGGACAAGTTGTAATTAGGTAATACATATCCTGCTATGGTCTGTGTTGTACCAATACTTTATGTTTTTGTATCAACGAGGCATCAGTATGCTGCCGCACTATGTCAAGATAAGGAGGGAATCTATGAGTATTGAATTTGGCATGCCCACTTTAATTGAACTGATAGGCCTGGAGGAAAATGCTAAGCTCTGTAATAACCTTGGTCTAAAATTTATTGAGCTTAACATGAATTTACCACAGTATCAGATAGAGAGCATGAAAAAAACAAAGATGTTTCAAGATATATCCAAGGAATATGGAGTCTATTACACAATTCACTTAGATGAAAATCTGAATATCAGCGATTTTAATCAAGCCGTGACCAAAGCTTATTTGGATACGGTTACGCAATCTTTAATAATTGCCAAAGAACTAGAAATTCCCCTTTTAAATATGCACATGAATCGAGGTGTATATTTTACGCTTCCAGACCAGAAAATATTTCTATTTGAAAAATACCGAGATATTTATTTAAGGAACATTCAATATTTCAAAACTATATGTGAAGATCTGATTGGCGGAGACAACATCAATATAACCATAGAAAACACAGAAGGCTATCCCGTATTCCAGAAAGAAGCAATTGATATTCTGCTTGAAAGTCCTGTTTTCGCTTTGACGTGGGATATTGGGCATTCTCATTCTGCTTACGATGTTGATGAAAAGTATATTATGCAAAATGAGAGTAAATTAAAACATTTTCATATTCACGATGCCAACGGGAAACAAAATCATCTGACTCTTGGCGAAGGAAATATTAATTTGCTTAAAAAGCTTGATATTGCCAAGAAGAATCATTGCAGATGCGTGATTGAAACAAAAACAGTTGCATCATTGGAAAAGTCATTAAATTGGTTGGAGACCCATTGGGATTAATAAGTGAACGTGAGTAGGTGCTTTCTAGGCGTAAAAAATAATTCTATATTATTATAGAAAGCGCTTTCTAAATAAAAATAAATAAAATAGCAGGAGGATAAGAAACGAAATATATTAAAAATAAATCAATAGTATAAAAATAAGGGCATATATTTCACTGCATTTTACTACGTATAGAAAGCGTTGTAAATGAAGGAGAAATTTAAATATGGCTACAATATACGATGTTTCAAGAGAGTCAGGGTTTTCCGTTTCTACGGTTTCCAAGGTAATTGACAATTACCATTATTATGACAAGGTATGTGGAAAGATCAAGGGAAAGGTTTATCTGTATAATTTTCCAGTCAGGACCGGCTATGACATAAGTCCCCAGACCACTCTTGAGCTTTTGCGCAGCTATGAGAATATTACAGGATATAAGGATACTGTAGCTGAAATGGAACATACCCGTGCCCTTATCCAGACAGTGTCAGAAGAATTTTCTGATTTTGAGGTTTTCTCTGGTTTTGACGAATTCATGCTTCATAATATGCTCTCAGGAGGAAGCGGCTGCATAGGCGGATTATCAAATATTTATCCGGAATTGGCTTCCGCCTGAATCCATGCAGTGGATGAAAGGAACCTTGAGGCATGTGAAAACATTCTGAGGATTTTTGACCAGCTCATGGAAATCTTTGACAGAAAAGCAGAAAATTCATATGGCAAAGATTATGGCGGCTTGCGAAGAGCGGATGAGGGAATGCCGTATTTTTGACATGGAAACTGGAAGCTGGGTTGTACCAGGGGAGCAGGGTGAGGTGAAAGGGGGAAAAAGCGATTTCGGGGCAAAGATGGGCTTAGTAATGCCCGCTTTTGCCCCATATCTATCTACGGAATCAGTATGGATCAAAATGTGGTTACTGCATGGGACAGATCAACCGGAACCATATAAATATTGAGCTTTCCGTCGAAATCAGATGAATAAACGATATATTGATTATCCGGGGTAAATACTGGATGCACATGGGCGAATTTCCGTCCGGATGAATTGTGGCTGCAGAGCAGGGACAGTTCTGAACGGTGATTATCTTTGTTATAATGGATTAAGGAGATATACTGTGAGGCATCTTTCATATCAGAATTAAGCATGCAGCTATCACCTACTCCCAATTCTTCCTTTACTCCTACGCTAACATGGTCTGGACGCTTGAATGGATAATAAAAGCGTTCCTCATTTTTTCCGTCAAAGTCTGTGAATATATCGGCAAACATAAAATAAGGGATATCCGGCCGGTAGCGGTAGGAATATTGTGCGCCTACCCGTCCTCCTGGGGTAAAGAATTCATGGACAATCTGTTCCAGGTTTCGTTTCTGTTCAATAAGGGGCAGTACCACATCTGTTGCCGCATCTACAGTCCACATCCTTTGAACCAAATCCCAGGGACCGTCATGGCAGAACAGGATTTTATCCCCATCGTCAGGTTTTAAGTTAGCATGGGTAATCCTGTAATGCCCTCCATAGATAGTCTCGCCTTGGTTTGCTTGAAGATCATACCGGATGATAAGACTGCTGGGTTCTTTGAAAAAACGTTCTCTGGCTCCAGGAGCCGTGCCATCCAAAGGATTACTGAACTGTTGGGTCAGCAGTTCCACTTCCTCTACCAGGGAGAAGAGGAGATACCTACAGTCATTTGTAATGGAAAGACTATGAAAGTTATAAGAAAAAGGAATCTTCATCAGTTCTCTGGTTTCCAAAGTTTCCAGGTTAACAGATTTTAAAAATTCATTGCTATAGAAGTAGGCATTTTTCCCATCAGGTGCCAGCAATGCGTGGGCGCCATGCCCCATTTTGACAGCTTCGCCCTGAGTCAGCTGAATGGCCCGGGCTGACTTTAATTCAAGGAGAAACAGTTCGCCGAATCCGATTTTTCCTACGGCCGGGGCATTTGGATTTTTAATTCGGGAAGTGCCGGTGAAGTCGGAAACAAACAGGGTGAAGCGGCTATCCTTTGTAAATTGTGGTGTTGTAAAATAAGGCCGGTCATAGTGGGCCTTATTATCTGTAATCCTCGTAACCGGTACTCCGGTTGTCTCATCTCTATGGGTCTGTTTCTGAAATATAATCTCCGAACCTTTCATATATGACCTCTTTTCCACAACATGTCTGGTATTTATATGGCGGCAACTACCCGTACCGGAATGGCTTCTACGTGTACAATGGGATACGGATATGCAAAGACCTCAAACCGCACCTCGGGAAGGATATTTAAGTGTGCTACATTTTCAATCAACGGTATGTCATGGCTGAACAGCAGACTATGATTTTCGTGTTGATGGGTTCCGGGTAATTCCACACCTCCGGCATCCACACCCATCATTTTCATCCCACAGTCTATGAGATATTCCAATGACTCCGGTAGAAAAAAAGGGCTGTTCCCATAGGCATCTGTTCCATATCGGTCAGAGTATCCAAGATTACACAACACGATGTCACCTTTTTGGATGCCGCCGGCCTTTTTTGATGCGTTAACCACCATATCTTTGGTTATTCCAACACGATTTTGTATATCTGAGAAATCGAGTAGAATGGCTGGGCCGGAAAAACAGCTGACAGGCATGGCGGCCAGGTCTTTTCCATCAGGAAACAGATGATAGGGGACCTCGATATGGGTGGCTATATGCGAAACCATCTGTATATTGGTCATAATGTACCATTGACCATCATCACGTACCACGTTGTGGTTAATGGAATCTGCTCCGATAGTTTCAATAGAGAATTTTCTCTGTGCTGTGTCCGGATTAATAGGATGTGTTAAATCGAATAGTTCTTTCATATAGTGCCTCTCCTTTTTTTTGGTAAAAACAATAAGCTTATTTATTCATATTCTAAACAATAAAAGACCGAAGCGGAATAAAAAAATAGTTAATTAGTGTTTAAAATATATGCAACTATTGATTTTTACTATATTTACTAATTTCGCACAGATTGGTAGGATAACATCAAAAGGAGGATAATGATTATGATGGAGCCAATTCAAACATATTTTCATGTGGGAACAATACAATGGATGAGTTATCCGCCAGAACGCTATGGGCTGGCGGATAGTGTCCGATCACTTTGCTGTGATTCTTTTTTTACTGCTTTGGAAGTGACCTCCATAGAGAATGCTAAAGAGCGCAGTAAGGTAAAGCAATTGATTGGGCAGTCCCATATGAAGGTCGGCTTTGGGGCGCAGCCTGTTCTTCTTGGAAGCAATCTGAACCCCAACCATGTGGATGAGGAAAAACGCATGGAGGCGGAGCTCGCCTTGAAAGATGCTGTTGACCAGGCAGAATTTTTGGGGGCTGACAGGATAGCTTTTCTTGCCGGAAACTGGGACATGGAAAACAAAGAGATGCAGTACAGGCAACTGTGCAAGACGACCAGCGCACTTTGTACATATGCTGGTGCAAAGGGAATGTCCGTGGAATTGGAAGTGTTTGATTATGACATGGACAAAAAGGCGCTTATTGGACCTGCGCCCTTGGCTGCACGTTTTGCAGCGGATATCAGATGCAGGCACAGTAACTTTGGTCTGTTAGCGGACCTGTCTCATTTTCCAACTACCTATGAGGATGCCAAGACTGCTATCCGCACGATGCGTCCTTATCTCACACATTTCCATATTGGGAATGCAGTGGTCAAACCAGGAGCGGAAGGGTACGGGGACCAGCATCCCAGGTTTGGATTTCCAAACAGCGCCAACGATGTGGAAGAACTTAGGGACTTTTTTACAGTGCTTAAAGATGAGGGCTTTTTTTGCAGGGAAGAGCCATATATCCTTTCTGTTGAGGTGAAGCCGCGGGGGGATGAAGATGGTGATATTGTGCTGGCAGGCTGTAAACGGGTCATTAAGAGAGCTTGGGCGTTAGCAGGGGATTAAAAATAAGTAAAGAGGATGTATCTGAAATCAGGTTTGGTTAAAACGTGATTCCAGATACATCCTCTTTTTGGTTTCGGTATATCGGTCATCATTGGTTATTTAACAGTTTCCACAAAGTGGTCCGGCAGATGCCTAACTGTTTGGCTGCTTTTGTCTGGTTGCCGCCCAGTCCTGCCACCACTGTCTTTGCGATATCTACTTCAATTTCATAAAGGGTCCGGTTTAAGTCAAAAGGAAGGCCGCAGGTGTCAGGGGGAGCAGAGGTATAGCGTTCATTCTTCAGCGTACGGCTTACAGATTCTGCATTGATATAGGCGCTGGAACATGCCTCTGCAAGCTGGGAGAGGACACGCTTAAACTGGACCAGGTTTTGCTCCCATGGATAAGCTTTGAGCAGTTCCATTGCTTCAGGGCTGAGTCCGATAATCTGCTTACAGTATTCAATATTTAATGTACTAATATAGAGCTTGACCAACATTGGAATGGAATCAACCCGTTCTCTTAATGGAACAAGATTGATGCTGATGCAGTCTAACAGGTTTTGAAGCCGAAGCACATTGTTGGGGATGTTCCTTCCACGATTGTAGGAAAAGGAGAAGAAAACCCGGTTCCGCGTGCACAGGCTGGAATCCCGGACTGCATAAAGCAGGTGTTCCAGGCGTGATGCCGATAGTTCTTCTAACCCACGGAAGAAAAGGGTGCAGTTGTTGGAAGTCAAAGGGGAGTTTGTATTTGTCAGGAGAAAAGACCAGGAACGGTCACTTAACACCTTTAAATCTATTACTATGTAAGAATGGGATTTGAACTGGCTCTGGGTATAAATGTATGCGGCCAGCTGCTCCTTTCCAGTCCCGTGTTCTCCAAACAGCAGAACAGGCCTGTTAGAGGCTATTATTTGTGGCAGCGACATGCTGAACTGATAGGAAGAAAAAAACACCTCGTTAAAATGTTTCAGATATAAGGTTGTTGCCTCAGCGCAGGAGTAGTATAATAGTTCGTTTTTCTGCAGGGACAGTTTCAGCTTTTGGGTAACGATAGTTACAGTATAATATGTTTCGCCGTTCTGGGTGTAGGAGGAGCAAGTGGTACGGATAAGCGTGTCATGGCTGATTTTCTCCATAACGCAATGGTTTCCATCCTGGGCCTGAATGGCCTTAAATGCCAGACTTACTGCAGTCTGTTCGTCCAATAATTTTATGGATGAAAATAATACCTCTCCGTTGTGTATGACCAGTACACTGTTATCCATATAGCGGAATATGTCGGATAGGAAATGGTACTGCTGATTCTGACTGACATAAAAACGTATCATAGGAAGCAACAGTTTGAACATAGCCTCTATATCATAATAATTGGAAGAAATACCTATATGCTTCAGGCCGTGCTGGATAATTAGGTAGTCAATATAAAGTCCGGATATGATAATGGAGTATCCACTCTGTTTTAGCTGATTTATGATGTGGGAAGCATCATCTATGCTGTGTATGGTATAGACAGCTAGTTCCAGGGATAGGAGTTCTCGCAGCCGGTATGCGGTGGAGGTAACTGAAGGAAACCCCACTACAGCATATTTCTCGTGGAAGGTTTCCGCCAGCTTGATGGAATGAAGGATACTGTCCTGGGAAAAGGGAATCTCTATGACTGGGATAGCAGCTATTTTTTTTATCATGGAGGCGGTCTCACCACGGGCTATAATCAAATCATAGTTTTCCTGATCTTTACTTTTCAATAATTCTATACTCTGGAAAGAATTGCTGATGTAAGCATCCATCTGTATCTCGGTATATTTTTCGGCAATTGTATAAAAGTGTTTTTGCACAGCCTCATTTGGGGCGATTCCCAGTATTCTAAAACTTATATTATTCATAGATTCCTCCTTTACACCATGAATGTTTAATTTATAAACATTTTATATCAGAATAAAATTCAAGTCAATAAATACGTATAAATAATAAACAAATAATAAGAAGTAGATCATTTGAAATGTATATTTACTAATATATAATCAAAATAGCAAGTGAAACTATATAAAGTACACAATTATAAACGAGAAAAGAAGTGAAAAAGAGTGGGGGTAGAAAAAAATGTACAAAAATAAAGAACGGGGCTGGTATTCGAAAAATGCAAAAAGACTGTTTCCATGGCTTTTGATTCTTCCTACATTAATATTTTTGGGAATGTTTTGCATTTATCCGATGATACGCGGATTTATGTATGCTGTTACCAACTATGACCGTGGGAATCCCAAGGCCATGGATTTTGTGGGATTAGAAAATTTCATTAAAATTTTTACTAATGACAAGGTGTTTGGAGTTTCAGTCGTAAACTCCATAAAATGGGTTGTGACAGAGGTTATTGCTCAGCTTATTTTAGGAATGGTATTTGCCTTGATTCTGAATCAATCTTTTAGGGGAAGGGGAGTGGTAAGAACGTTCTGCTTTGCGCCCTGGGCAGTGTCCGGCGTACTGACTACCATGCTGTGGACCCTGATTTTTAATGAACATATAGGTCTTTTAAACCATGTACTGGAGGCGGCCGGCTTCGGAGGCATGGCAAAGGCCTGGGTGCAGAATGTTAAAACTGCTTTTCCGTCAGTGGCTGTTGCGGAGCTGTGGAGAGGGATCCCTTTTTTTACCATAACACTTCTGGGCGGGCTTCAGACCGTGCCGTTGGAGTTGTATGAATCCGCTAAGGTGGATGGAGGAAATGCCATAAAGAATTTTTGGTGGGTGACGCTGCCGTATATGAAAGAATCCATTGTATTTGCAACATTGATGCGTACCATATGGGAGTTTAAATCTGTGGACCTGATTATGACCATGACAAATGGAGGCCCCATGAGGAAAACACTGACACTTCCCATCTATATGTATCAGACTGCCATAGTGGACGGCAAATATGGGTATGGGGCAGCACTGACTGTGATTCTGTTTATGATATTAAGTATATATGTCTTTATATATTTGAAAGCAAATGATTTTGGAAGGGGAGTGAACGAATGAGACCGAAGACAAAGAAGATGATGATACGCATGTGTGCCCTTTATTTTCCGCTGACATTGTTCCTTTTTTTTATAGGAATCCCTCTTTTCTGGTCCCTGTCCCTGTCCTTCAGGGAAGGCCAGAGCATAATAAGCGGAGCTTTCAGCCTCATTCCGAAGCAGTGGACCTTAGTAAATTTTAAATATGTGTGGACGGCTAACAGACTCAATGTATTTTTTAAAAACAGCCTTATCACATCCTTTGGAGCTGTCTTTGTTGTAGGCATATTGGCTCTTTTTAATGGATATGCCTTAAGCAGATATGATTTTCCGTTCAAGAGGGCTTTTATGATTCTGCTTTTGATGACACAGATGGTCCCAATTATATTTAACATGACGCCCATTTTCCTGATGATGAGTAAGTTTAAGTTGGTCAATTCCCTTTTTGGGGTTATCCTGCTTCATATTGCTTCAGAAATTCCATATAACAGCCTTATGATGAAAAGCTTTATTGGATCCATTCCCAAGGAGATTGATGAGGCGGCTGCTATTGATGGCTGCAACCGCGCACAAATTATTTTTAAAGTTATTCTGCCATCTGTCAGGCCGGGATTCACTACAGTGATTGCCTATGCATTCATAACATGCTGGAACGAATATCTGGTATCCTATACTCTCTTGACAAACCAGAAGAAATTTCCTATATCAGTAGGACTTAAATATCTGGTGGGAGAGTACAGCACCAATTACGCAGCTCTGGCCGCAGGGTGTATCATTGCTCTGATACCGCCAATCCTTCTGTTTGCCTATGTCCAGAAAAACCTGGTAAGCGGAATGAGTGCGGGGGCTGTCAAGGGATGACCGGATAACTGTGATAAGAAACCAAATAATAAAAACATAAATTCAGGAGGTAGAATTGGTATGAAAACTAAAAAAATGTTAGCGGTTTCATTAACGGCAGCCATGCTGTCACTTACGGCATGTGGTGCGAGTGGAGGGCCAAACGTTGGAACGGACTCCGCGAAGACAACATCACAGCCTTCACAGGATAAGGGGAATATAAATAAAGGAGATGCAGTGACCTTGACGCTGTGGGCCGACTTTATTACTCCGGAACGGACGGAATATTTAAACCGCATGGTGGATCAGTATATGACGGAACATCCGGAAATCACCATTGATGTAACCCCGCTGCCTGATAAAGCGGCAGATAAATTAATGACTGCTTACGAAGCCGGGCAGGGACCTGATATCTTCATGTCCTCCGGTCCTCAGGTATCAGACCACATTAATGGGGATTACATCATTCCTTTGGATGAATACTTTGACAAGTGGGATAAAAAGGACGAAATCCTTCCAGCTGCCATTGAAACTGTCAGGACCTGGGATGTGACTGGTCAGGACAAGCTCTGGTATGTGCCCAATGGGATATCCTGGACTGTTATGTGGGTGAGGAGTGACTGGCTTAAGGATGCTGGTGCTGCCGTTGATACATGGGACCACCTGTTTGATGCAGTGGAAGCTATGACGGATAAGGATGCAGGCAGGTACGGGATTGCTATACGCGGAGGCGCAGGCGGAGCCAAATTCCTGGAACGCATGATGTATTCTTACAGCGGTATACTGTCTAAGTTTGACGAGAATGGAACATGTACCATCAATGCTCCCAAGAATGTTGAATTTGTAGAACGCTATTTGGGACTGTATGGTAAATGTACAGCGGAAGGCGATATTAACTACGGGTGGACCGAACTCTCTGCAGCCTTTGATTCCGGCGCTGTTGGCCTGATTATTCATAACCTGGGTTCAGCTGCGGATCATATGAAAGCATTTGATAATGACAATACTAAGTTTGCTGCTATTAATATGCCGCTAAATGATCAGGGCACCAGTGTGAATCTAATGATTCAGCCAGGAGGAATGACCGTGTCATCCACCTGCAAATACCCTCAGGAAGCATTTGATTTTATCACCTATATGGCAACCGGGGAAGCAGTCAGCGAGTATTGTCAAAATTGGGGGGTTATCCCTGTAGACCAGACGGTGCTGGAAAGTGCAGAATGGATTAAGGAACAACCCTGGTATGAAAACTCGGCAAAAGCCCTTCTTGATCCGGTCACGAAGTATTATGAAGAGTACTCATGGCTTCCAGGCCACGACAATATTTATAATGACATTGATACTGAGAGCCAGTACGTTATGGCAGGGGAGATGAGCGCACAGGAACTTTGTGATAAATGGGCAGAGGAACTGCAGGCCTGCTACGACAGTTATTTTAATAAATAAGAGAAGATACCGCCAGGCTGCACGGAAAGTTCTTTCAAGCTTTCCGGTAGGGCGGGGAGAGGAGTGCGAATATGGATATACATAATGTGAACAGTGTGGAATTGAGGGAATTATGCTGCCGCCTTCTGAAGAGGGAAGGAATGAGCGGAGAGGATGCCCTGGTGTGTGCGGACAACCTGGTGGACGCAGATTTAAGCGGTGTAGAATCCCATGGGGTAAGCCGTCTGACAAACTATATGAAACGGTTGAAGACCGGGGTGGTAAATCATGAGTCAGGTTATTTTATAGAAAAAGAGTATCCGGGAAGCCTGCTGATTGATGGGGGAAATGCAATGGGCATGGCAGTGGGAAAGTTCGCTATGGATAGATGCATTGAGAAGGCAGCCGAGAACGGTAGCTGCTTTGGGGCTGTCAAACATTCAAATCATTATGGTACGGCCTCCTACTATGCCAGGATGGCAGCGCAGCGCGATATGATTGGAATATCGGCTACAAATGCACCGCCCAACATAGCGCCCTGGGGAAGTTCACAAAAATACATGGGCACGAATCCTATTGCCATAGCGGTACCTACGGATAACGAGCCTATTGTTCTGGATATGGCGCCCAGTGTGGTGGCTATGGGTAAAATCATCCTGGCCGCGAAGTTGGGAAAGACCATACCTGAGGGCTGGGTGCTGGATCCTGAGGGCAATCCCACCACGGATCCCCAGACTGGACAGTTTGGGACGCTGCTTCCCATTGGCGGGCCCAAGGGATCAGGAATCGCTATTATGATGGAAGTCATGTGCGGGATTTTGTCCGGGGCGGAATTCGGCCCACATATCAATCATTTCTGGAAAGACTTTGAGCATCCTCAAAATGTAGGCCACTTCTTTTCTGCTCTCGATATTTCAAAATTTGTCGGAGTAAAGGAGTTTAAGCAGCGTCTTAGTCAGATGGTAAAAGAGATGAAGGAACTTCCTCTGGGTCGGGGAATGGACGCTATTTATATGCCTGGAGAGATTGAGTGTAACAGGCGCAGGGAGAGGACAGAACAGGGCATAGATCTGTCGGATAGTGTTTATATGGAATTGAAGGCACTGGCGGATGAGTATAAGGTTGAATTTGATATTTAAAAGGAGCATGGTATGGGGAAAAAGGTAGGCTTTATTGGTTTGGGAAATATGGGACTTCCTATGGCACTGAACCTGTGCAGGAAGGGATTTGAAGTAATGGTCTGCTCCAGTAAAAGTGAGAGTCAGCAATGTGTAATGGAAGCAGGAGGACAGCCTCTGGACAGCTTCCGACAGATGGCAGAGCTGTGCGATGTGATTATTACTATCGTGCCTGCGGATCAGGAGATGAGGAGCCTGTATAAGGGAGAGGAGGGTATCATACTTTCCGCCAGGTCAGGACTTATATGTATTGATATGACATCAGCAATGGGAGCTTCGAAGCAGGAAATTGAAAATTACATTTATGAAACGGGAAAAAAGGTGGAGTTTGTGGACGCGCCGGTAAGCGGTGGCGTGGCCAAAGCTGAAAAAGGCACACTGACAATCATGGCAGGCGCTTCTAAAACAGTATTTGAAAAGTGCAGGCCAATATTTGAAGCACTGGGAAGTAAAATTATATATACAGGTGATGTGGGCAGTGCCTCTAACTTAAAGATGCTGAATCAGATGCTGAATGCGGCTAATACAGCTATAGCGGCCGAGGTGCTCTGTCTGGCAAGGCACCTGGGGATTGAGGATAAGATTTTAAGCGAGGTTATCAATGGCAGCAGCGGAGGAAGTTATGTGTTCGAGAAAAATGTGCCTAAATATATGATGACTGGGGACCATACGCCGGGATTTCGTTTGAAGCTTATGAAAAAGGACGTGGAGCTTTATCTTAAAACCACGAGGCGGATGAATATGTTCACCCTGCTTCCAGAGTTGGTTTACCAGATTTATACGGCAGCGGAAAATCAGGGAAACGGAGATATGAATTATACCTGTATATATGAATGGTTTCATGAGAACCAATCTCTGTAGAAGAAAAGGAGAGACGCAGCTATGAGAATAATGGACTGTACACTGAGAGACGGGGCAAACGTAATTGGAAAGGGATTTCCCTCCAACTTAACCAAGATGATGCTGGAAGGTCTTATTGCCAGCAATATAAAACTGATTGAAATGGGAAACTGCCTGGGGCTGGGAGCTTATGAGGCAAATCAATCAATTTCACCTCTTACGGACAAGGAGTATCTGGAGCTGGTTCAGCCGTATCTGTCACAGGCGGAGATTGGGATGTTTATTGGGGTGAAAAATGTGAACCAGGAAAATGTGAATCTCGCAAAGCAGTACGGAATCCATTTCCTTCGGGTGGGAGCCAATGCAGGAGATGGAAAGTCGGCCTGCGAAGGAATACGGATGATTAAGTCCGCGGGTATCAAATGCTTTTACTCTATGATGAAAGGATATATCATTGGACCAGCTGAACTGGCAGAAGAGGCAAAAATGCTGGAAGATTGCGGTCTGGATGAAATCACAATCATGGATTCTGCCGGAACCATGACACCAGTCCAGGTGAGAGAATATGTGGAAAAGATGACAAAATGCGTAAGTATTCCGGTTGCTTTTCACGGTCATAACAATCTGGGACTTTCCGTTGCCAATGCCATGGCGGCCAGTGAGGCTGGGGCACAGATTCTGGACTGTGGGTTGATGGGAATGGCCCGTAGCGCGGGAAACTGTGCCACAGAGCTCGCAGCTGCCATGCTAGAGCGGGAGGGAATCCTAGAGGGTTTGGACCTTATTAAGTTGCTGCATTTTATTGATGAGGAGTTGGAACCCGCTATGCTGGAAATGGGGTATCATGCACCTGTTAAGCCGTTGGATCTGGTATACGGAATGTCAGGCTGTCATTCCAGTTTTGAAAGACTGTTCAGGGAGGTGGCTGAGGAAATGAAGGTGGATTTATACCGTCTGATTATAGATGTATCAAAGATTAACCAGAAGGATCCGGCCAGGGAACTGATCGTGCAGGTTGCAGGCCGACTGTAACAATTAACTGTTATTTATGATGCAGGCATGATAGTGTAGAATGGAGAAGTTTATGAAAATTGTTATTTTAGATGGATATACGGAGAACCCAGGCGACTTAAGCTGGGAGGGATTTGAGGCATTGGGGAATCTTACCGTATATGACAGGACTCCTGGGCATGAAATTATAGAACGGATTGGGGAGGCTGATGCTGTAATAGTAAATAAGACCCCTATTACAAGAGAGACAATAGAAGCATGCAATAATATACGCTATATAGGGGTTCTGGCAACGGGATATAATGTGATTGATATCGAAGCAGCAGAAGAAAAGGGGATTGTTGTATCCAATATACCTACATATGGCACGGATGCCGTAGGCCAGTTTGCCATTGCTCTTTTGCTGGAAATCTGCCACCATGTGGCACATCACAGCGAGGCGGTCCATAAGGGAAGGTGGTCTGGCAGCCAGGACTGGTGTTTCTGGGATTATCCGTTGATTGAATTGGCAGGAAAGACGATGGGGATCATAGGTTTTGGCAGGATTGGACAGTCGACGGCCAGGATTGCAAAGGCAATGGGAATGAATATTCTGGCATATGATATGAATCAGACAGAAGAGGGGAGAACTCTGGCTGAGTATGTGGATTTGAACCGGTTATTTGGTCAGTCAGATGTAATAAGCCTTCATTGTCCCCTGTTTCCGGAAACCCGGGGAATCATTAACCGGGACAGCATTGCTAAGATGAAAGATGGGGTTATCATATTAAACAATTCCCGGGGACCATTGATTGTGGAGGAAGACCTGGCAAAGGCGCTTAACTCCGGAAAAGTATATGCGGCAGGGCTGGATGTTGTATCTGAAGAACCAATCCATCCACATAATCCGCTGCTTGAGGCAAAGAATTGCTTAATAACGCCGCATATTTCCTGGGCACCTAGAGAGAGCCGTAAAAGGCTAATGGATATTGCGGTATCGAATTTGGAAGCGTTTGTGAAAGGAGGCCCGGTGAATGTGGTAAACCATAATGGGCATTAGCAGACCTGTCCGGTAGTTCGTATTGTGGAAAATGGGTAAGTCTTACTGAAATTCATTTTTCGGTAAGGCTTACCCATTTATATTAAGCTTTTACAGCCCAACGTAATTTTGCACATCGAGCACGACCATTGGAATTGCATTCGGCTGCAGATGGCCGAATCGCTTCAGGAGCAATTTCTCTATAGATCCCTTCTCGATAGAAGCGTTTAAAAGATTTTTTAACAAGGCGGTCTTCGCCTGAATGAAAGGTAAGGATCGCAACACGTCCGCCCTCTGCCATTGCAGCAGGAAGTTTTTCTAAAAATGTATATAACACTTCAAATTCATTGTTGACATCAATTCGCAGCGCCTGAAAGCATCTTTGACAGGATTTTTTTATTTCATCGTTTCTATCTTTTTCTGGAATGAATTTCAAAGCATCTTTGATAATTTGCTGGAGCTGACTTGTTGTTATAATGTCTTCGCCTTTTTTTATTGCGGAAATAATGGCACGAGAGATTTCTGCAGAATGTGGTTCATCCGCGTTTTCTAACAACATACCATGTAATTCATCTTGTGAAATAGTTTTAAGACGATCTGCTGCAGAGATGCCCTTCGATGGATTTAACCGTAAGTCCAGGGGTCCTTCTGTTTTAAAAGAAAATCCTCTTTCAGGATTGTCTATTTGCATGGAAGAGACGCCTAAATCTGCCAATATAAAATCCAAAGGTCCTGATTCGGAAGTGATTTGGTCTATATTGGAAAAGTTTGTTTGCCTCACCGTTAAAATTTCCGGGCCATAACCTAAGCGTTCCAAACGATCCCTGGTTCTAGGTAATTCAATAGAATCTACATCAGTAGCATACAAGTGCCCCTTTGAATCTAAGCATTTAAGCATCTCTAAAGTATGACCGCCATAACCTAAAGTTGCATCTAATCCAGTTTGTCCAGGGGTGATTTGTAAGATTTCTAATATTTCTTTTACACAAATGGAGCGATGCATACCAGCAGGAGTATTTCCCTTTTGAATGACCTTTGCCACAGCATCAGCATATAACTCTGGTTGCAGTTCCTTATATTTATCTTTAAAAGTTCTTGGGTGAGTGCCTTTATACCTTGGGCGACGCTGATATTTTTGTTCTTGATTATCCATTTTTGTTTCCGCCTTTTAAAATATCTATTTTTTATCTATGATCCAAAGCGTCCGAGAAGCTGACAGCTTTAAATATTCTCTCACATTACATGATATCAAATGCATGTCATAATAGCAAATGCATAATATATGAATCTGTAGGAAAAATCCAGTCTACCTTGGAAGGAAGTTAATAAAACAGTAGTTATTGCATTGAACGGTATTCTCATGTAAAATGGGTTAGCACGTAACTTACCCCAAATTAAGGAATCTTTTTTATTATTATACAGATTTTGAATGGAAAGAAAGGCTGGATATGGATATTAGAAAGTTTCATAGTTATATAATCAGTGAGGATATCGTAAAGGCGCTTAATGGTCTGGAGTATGATATACCTACGGAAGTACAGGCTAGAGTCATTCCAGCCGCATTGGAAAAAAATGATCTTATCGTCAAAGCCCAGACGGGCAGCGGCAAGACTGCTGCATACGTAATTCCGATATGTGAATTTATTGAATGGCTGGAAAATAAACCGCAGGCGCTTATTTTGACTCCAACAAGGGAGCTTGCTGTTCAAGTAAAAGAGGATTTTACTAATATAGGCAGATTTAAACGAATAAAGGCAGCAGCAATCTATGGAGGCCACCAGTTTTCTATCGAGAAAGCAGAGTTGAAGCAAAAAACACATGTAGTGGTTGGTACTCCGGGGCGTGTCATGGATCACATCAGGAAAGGTACGTTACCATTAAATAAGATTAACTGCTTAGTCATTGATGAAGCTGACCGAATGCTGGATATGGGATTTATTGAACAGGTAGAAGAAATTATGAAAGAATTGCCCGAGGAACGGCTGACAATGTTGTTTTCTGCTACTATGTCCGATGAAGTAAAAAGTTTATCATCAGATTATATGAGAGATCCTATCAATATAGATGTCAGCGAGGACGGTATCGTGACAGCTGATATTAATCATTTTCTTTATATTACGGATGAAGAAGATAAATTTGAATTACTTACCGACGTTATGATTATTGAAAATCCGGATAGCTGTATCATCTTTTGCAGTACAAAGGACCAAGTGGATGCGATATGTGAACGTCTGAATGATTTAGGCTATCCCTGTAATAAAATGCATGGCGGCATGGAACAAGACGATCGATTATCTGCAATAAAGCGTTTTAAACGGGGAGAGTACCGCTATTTAATAGCCACAGATGTAGCAGCAAGAGGGATAGATATAGAGAATATTTCTCTGGTCATTAACTATGACATCCCTTTGGATGAAGAAAACTATGTTCATCGTACAGGAAGAACAGGGCGTGCAGGGCAAAAAGGGAAGGCCATTTCCTTTGTTACTCCGACACAAACCAGATATTTAAATGACATCGAAGATCTTATCGGGTTTAAAATTCAGGAAAAAATGAAACCTTCCAAAGAGGAAGTGGCCAATCAGAAACCTTCCTTTGATGAAAAAATGAATACGGCTCCAAAGATTAAAAAAATGAAAAGCGATCAATTAAATAAAGATATAATGAAATTACGTTTCAATGGTGGAAAGAAAAAGAAGCTGAGAGCAACTAATTTTGTCGGAGTCATATCCAATCTGGATGGTGTGAAGGCAGAAGACATCGGAATAATAACCATACAAGATACCCTTACCTATATAGAAATACTAAACGGGAAAGGCCCATTGGTGCTGGAAGCAATGAAAAATACAATGATTTGCGGTAAACAATTGAAGGTATCGAAGGCAGTGGATAAAATTTAAAAGTACTGCATTATGGAGATAAGATAATGTATTATAAGGACTATGGTAAACAATGAATTCTACTCAATGGCATTTTGACTGAGTTTAAGGATTTAGCAGAAGAGCAATTTGGCAGAAGGCAGACTGTCCGATTATAAGTATGCCTGTACCGCTATTATTTTCAATAAGTGTTACCGGCGCTTTTAGTTTTGGAGATGTCAGATGGGTTGTGCCCGCTGTCCAGGTTTCAGTGGCGTGTGAACCTCAGAGAATACCTAACCATTCCTGTTTGCAAACGTACTTCCATACGAAAGAATTGTTTTAATTAGTAAATTACGTCATAAGACATCTATATGAAAACGTATTTGAGATTGACAATTTAATTGGTCAATCTCTTTTCTGTTTTAGGCTTGAACGCAGGAATAATGGTTTTACTGTGTTAAACTTTTCGTGTCCACATTTACATAAATTCCAATGAATTTCAGGAAATTATCATAAAATTTCGTCCAATTGCATAGAAAACTGCACAGAAACAATTCCATTAGAATAAACTGAATTGAGAATGAAAATGCGTTGCAAATCGAGCAGTTTGCAGGAGTTTATATGGACAATATCAGCTATAGTGATGAAGCAATGACAAGTGCAGGATTACCTTATGATAATATAAACTGGTATAATATTGCGGGTCAGCCTTTTGGTACTGCCTCTAGATTTAATGTTATTGTATTTAATGATGCCAATAACATTATAGATATTGAAGGGCCTGTAGCAATAGGCGGAAGTTTTTACAGCCCAAGGGGTTTGAGTGTTGGCTTTGTCAGAAAAGGTAACAAAGCAGTAAATTACTCACCAGATTTAGTACGCTTTTTAGTTGGCGGTAATGTATCTATGGCCGGTCCTTTGGTTGTTATCGGTCATGTGGTTGTGGGCGGAGGATTCCGTGCAGCCAAGGGAAGTACCTATTTAATCGGAAAAGATGGTATAAATGATGGGATACAAGAACTGAAATTTTTGTACCAGGCCAATGGAGGCAGCCAATATTGGACACCATCAGATAAAGGTGATCACTATGTGGTTCCCAGTTATGATGTACCAAGATATATACCTGCAAGCAGGATAGGTGCTGACTTACCTAGATTTTTTAGTGATGCCAGGGAAAGCATCGGTTTCTACAAAGACTGTATTGAGTCTTTAACTCCAAATGGAAATGTAGTAGATAATAATTTCGAGTGGATTTTAAGGGGCAATGATCCTGTACAGAATGTATTCCTTATTGATGTAAGACCAAATGGTTTAATCAATAAAGGAATTCGTGCAGAAGTTCCACAAGGAAGCAGAGTTATTGTAAGGTTGAGAACAGGAGCAAATGCCCATTTGCAATACGGTGTTTATGGGGAAAGAAGTAAGGTTAATCAGACATTGTATGTGTTTGAGGATGCAACTAATATTTATATGGAAAAGTCTTCTGATATCTGGGGAAGCATATTGGCACCGCAGGCGATGTTCCATGCTCATCCTACAGGCGGCCATGTAAGCGGCAATGCTGCCTTAGGATCTTTTGCTGTAAATGCTGAGAGCGGCTTTGAATTTCATTATTACCCATTTATTGGAGGAGTGATATGTCCAGCTGCAGCACCAGTGGCTCCAACTCCGGAAGTGCCTGAAGTATCACCAGGACAGGAAGAGCAGGTATGCCCACCTTGTCCGGCACCCACACCTTGCCCGACACCACCACCTTGTCCGGCACCAATCCCTTGTCCGGCACCACCACCCTGCCCGGTACCACCGCCTTGCCCGGAACCACCGCCTTGCCCCACGCCGGAACCCTGCCCAGCATGTCCGGTACCGCCACCTTGTCCGGTACCACCACCTTGCCCCACCCCGGAACCCTGCCCAGCATGTCCGGTACCACCACCTTGTCCTACGCCGGAACCCTGCCCAGCGTGTCCGGTACCACCACCTTGCCCCACTCCGGAGCCATGCCCTGCGTGCCCGGTACCAGAACCCTGTCCAGCGTGTCCGGTTTGTCCACCATGTCCCGTACCGCCTCCATGTCCGGTACCAGAACCCTGCCCAGCCTGTCCGGAATGCCCGATACCGGAGCCATGCCCAGCCTGCCCGGAACCGGAAACGGTATTTATTCCCATTCCAATACCAATTCCTTCAGAGTGTCCGGAACAGGAAACCTGCCCTGTTTGTGAGGAATGCCTGATTAAACCCTGTATTATTGCGGGCTGTATCTGGGGCTGTTGCTGCGATAGTTTCCATGATTGGGATGTAAAGTTATATGAGAGATGCAAAGACATTGATACGTTACTATGCTGCGTACAGATCAATGGTTGCGGCTGCTTTGAGTTTACAGTTCCTTATGAGGGTTTTTATATCCTAAAAGTAAGAATGTCTGATAACTGCTGCAAGACATTCCGGTGTAAACCAATCATTACGTTGAATAATGTTGGCGTAGCCTGTTTTATGATTGATTAATTTTATATCAATTTGATTTTTATTAAATTTTATCAGAGCTGCTGCATGCGAGGGTATACCTTAATTGCAGCAGCTTTTTTATTAATTTACCTTTAGATATTTGTACCTTTTGAAATGAAAATGAAAATGGAAATGCAGCCCATTCTCTGGCAGAAAACGAATAGCATTCATTGACTTTCCAGAACTCATATGTTATCTTGTAATTATATTACCTGAATGGAGGGATTACGTGTGTTGATTTTTTTCCGATAAAGGGAGTCTTGCAATTAAATGCAATATTCTTTTAAGTCTGCCGATGCAGATAATCGGGATAAGTCTGTCCATACGTGATACCTTATTTATGTTATAGCAAACGAAACCTCTGATTTAAAGAACGGCTGGTTTTTGTGTTGGCATTTATTATAATATGGTATACTTTTTCCGATTCTATTTTGCATAGGCAGTAAATTGCCTGTGCTTTTTGTTATTCCTTGAAAGGGAGTTTTTATCCATAGGCCGGTAAAATATGAAAATGATGCTCTTGCATTTGGCCTTGCATATACCGGCTTCGTTATAAAGTGGTTTGAAGATTATTTAATAAGGATAGAGGAGGAGTCATGAAAATATCGATTTTTGATTTGGGGCAAAACAAAAGAAATGAATCTCTGGCTCAGGAAATTAAAAATTACTATCTGGAAACAAAAAAGGAAACGGAGGTAGTTATCTATCATTCTATGGAAACGGAAATGAAGGATTGTATCGGTTGTTGGAGCTGCTGGTGGAAAACCCCTGGAAAATGTGCGTTGAACGATGATGCATTTAAATTGTATAAGGACTATATAAACAGTGATGAAGTGGTTATTTTGTTTCATACGGAAAATGGTTTTATTGATGGAAAGGGAAAAACATTCCTGGACCGTTTAATACAACATTATTTACCCTACATTAAAATAAGAAATGGTGAATGCGGTCACTTGAAACGATATGATAAATATCCTTTTTTGAACTTCTATTTTGAAAAAAGCGGGTTAAGTAATGAGGAAGTAAAAATCATAAGGGACTATCTCACCCGGATGGCATATCATTTCCAAAGCCCTTGTAAAGAAATTTTGTATGAAAATGAAAGCGTACAAACAGCTGACTTAGAAAGCACAAAGCCTATGACTGAGGTTTTGTCAAAGGAAGTTGTTGAAAGAAAAACAAACGGTAAATGGGTGATTTATAATGGATCTCCTAGAGGGAATCATTCTAATAGTAAGCTGATCATTGAAAAGATAATAATGGGAATGAAGGCACAGGGAGCAGAAAATATAGAAGTCAGGAATTTGATAAAAATAAAAGAACAGAAAAGCTGGGCTGAGAATTTCAGTTCTGTTGAAAATAATTTATTCGTTTTTCCGCTTTATGTTCATGCTATGCCAGGATCAGTAATGAAATTTTTTGAACAACTAAAGCCAATGAACAATAAAGAGGTACATATGGCATTTTTCGTTCAGTCCGGTTTTCCAGAGACCAGCCAGTCGTACTATTTGAGACCTTATCTTGAACTAATTACGAAAAGGCTGGGGGTATCCTTTGATGGAACCATTATAAAAGGCGGTGTGGAAGGTATTCAAATGAAACCGGAAAAAGCAAACAAAAGGTTCTTTGATCAAATGGAATTAATTGGAAGAACATATGCCGGCAAAGGAATCATGGATTTAAACCTGAAAAAAGAATATGAAAAATCGGAGTATCTATCAAAAGGGACTCAATTATTATTTTCTATATTCTCATTAACCGGATTAACGAACTACTATTGGGATTTCAATCTTAAGAAGAATGGTGCTTATGAAAAAAGATTTGCTAAACCATATACGGAATGAGAGCAAGTGGGAAAATTTTTTATAGTAAGGGAGGAATCGTACGATGCGAGAGTATTTTCTAAAAACAAACCGGATTGGTTTCTCAAAGTGGAGTGCTTCTGATTTGGATTTGGCTGCTCAGCTATGGGGAAATAAAGAGGTCACACAGTTTATTTGTGCTGCGGGAAAGTTTACACATCAGGATATCATTGACCGCCTGGATACTGAAATTCATAATGATGAGGTGTTTCATATACAGTACTGGCCTATTTTTGAGCTTGCTACAGATGAACTGATTGGCTGTTGCGGTATCCGCCCCTTTAAAACGGATTCGCATTCCTATGAGCTTGGTTCTCATCTGCGAAAAAAATACTGGGGTATGGGGTATGCCTCTGAGGCAGCAAGAGCCGTCATAAATTACAGTTTTGATATTTTAAAAGCAGATAAATTATATGCAGGACATCATCCGCAAAATAAGGCATCAGAAAAGCTGCTCTTGAGACTGGGCTTTCAATATATTGGTTTAAATTTTTATGAACCGACAGGATTGTATCATCCGTCCTATGAAATAGGGGTACCAGATTCAATCAGAGATAAGAGAAATTGACAATTTTTATATAAAAATCACTGGACCATAGATTTTACTGAGATAGCTCAAGAAAAGTTTTAATGGGTTTTATCATGAATGACCGATTTTACGGGCTAAGGAAAACAAAGTAAGTGCATCACGCCGAGCAGCCTCCATGCTGCTCGGCGTTAGTTCCTATTAACCCGAGAATCTATGAATCCGAGAATATATTATTTCGTTTTACTCTTCGTTCTAAATGGTCTGAAAAATGCGCGGATATCATCGGCCAGAACTTCTGGTTCCTCCATGGCAGTAAAATGTCCGCCGTGGGGCATAGAAGTCCAGCGGGTTATATTCAGATTTTCCTCAGCCCATTTTTTAGGTGGCAGCAAGACATCAGCCGGGAAAAGTGCAATGCCTGTTGGTATCTCTATGCGCCCCATCAAAGGCAAAGAATGCACGTTTTCATAATACATATTAGCTGATGACCCTATAGTATTTGTAACCCAATAAATCATTATATTCGTGAGTAGTTCATCCTCGCTAAACTTTTGTCGAAGGTCGCCGTTACAATCGCTCCATGAACGGAATTTTTCAATAATCCAACCAGCCAAACCGACTGGTGAGTCAGAAAGCCCGTAGGAAATGGTCCGAGGTTTTGTCGATTGAATTGACATATAGGCTCCCTCATTGGAAATCCATTCTTGCGCGCTTTTTTTGTATTGCAGTTCTTCTTCTGAAAGATCCTCTTGTTCTTTCGTATTTACGAGACTTCTGATTATTCCGATGTCAGTCAGGTGAATTCCGTATAGAAGCTCCGGATGGTTTAATGCTAAATACCTCGTAATACCAGATCCCATATCTCCGCCTGCAGCAGCGAATTTTTCATAGCCGAGTTTTTCGGTCATTAGTTTAGACCAAAGTTCAGAAACACGACAATTGTTCATACCGCCATGCTCAGGGCGGCTGGAAAAACCAAATCCAGGGATTGAAGGAACGATTACATCGAAAGAGTCTTCCGGGTCACCGCCGTGGCGAGCCGGATCAGTGAGAAGAGGAATGATCTTCCGGTAACGCAAATAACTGTCAGGCCAGCCGTGAGTAAGAATAATAGGCAAGGGGCACGGTCCCTTACCGCGTTCGTGAATGAAGTGAACATTGATACCATCAATATCACTTTGAAACTGAGAAAAGCGGTTCAATTCAGATTCTTGTGCTCGCCAATCATAATGATCCCGCCAATACGTAATCAGAGATCTTAAGTAACCTATATCAGTACCTCGTTCCCAACTGGTGTTTATTAATTGGTCTGGCCAGCGAACATGCTCCAGTCTGTATTTTAGGTCATCAAGTGTTTCATTTGATATTTGGATATGAAAACGTTCAATGTCCATTATTTTTCTCCCTTCATTTATAAGATCATTTAGGCGTTTGCGAAACGCCAAAACCCGCATAATTGCGGTGTTTTTTCTTTGCAAAAATAAAACAACTCCTCACTGGTTTATGGTAAAATTGAATTGTCGAGAAACAATCAACCATCCACCTGAAAGGAGTTGCATCTTTATGATACCATACAAACAGC